>Ga0307511_10003069_pt1 | contig 17227 bp, 16 predicted proteins | sample 13_EM_MG_FD_200266 | JGI IMG/M metagenome (GOLD analysis project Ga0307511, IMG submission 200266) | Populus trichocarpa ectomycorrhiza microbial communities from riparian zone in the Pacific Northwest, United States - 13_EM | ecosystem: Host-associated > Plants > Roots > Unclassified | place... | reverse complement strand
TGATTTCTACCTCATGACGCAGTACCCCAGCCATATGGACCATACTGTGTCTTATATGCAAAGATATCTCTGTGTGTTCCATGAAACTAAAGATGTGTTCCTACGCTTCCGTGCAGGCAACAAGGCAAAGAGGGCAGCAGCAGAAGCGCACAAGAGCCTATTGCAAGAACAAACAGAAGTCCAAGCATCGGCTCAACACCTAACTGCGTCGGAAAAGGCGAAAGTACGTCAGGGAAATACCTTGGAACGGCGGGAGCTGGTGGATGAGATCCTAAGGGAAGGAGCGCATTACAATTTCCCAAAGATTCACCTGATCTTACATTATGCGGAACAGATACCAAAATTTGGTGCGCTGGGGCAATTTTCCACCGATATAAGTGAAACCATGCACAAAGCATTTAAGGATGCTTACCGTCAGAGTAACAGGGTGGATTCTATGTCGCAGGTTGTGACTACCTACACGAGGGATCACACATTCGCCATGAAGGATTTGACAATTAAAATGTGGAACCGGGTGAGGGAAGAAGAAACTGAAGGCGTCGGAATGCCAACGATCCGGAGGGAGGTATATTTGAAATTGCGGGGTAAAGTTGAGTTGGGAACGGTATCAAATCTTGGAGATCTGGAGAGTGCAATAGCGTCATGTGATCTGAGATTGGCAACGAGGGTATTTTTAACTGGCGATATTAGGTGCACTGATTCCGACGTCCGGAGGCTGTTGGAGGGCGATGCACGAGCATACCTTTGCCTCGAGATCCCTGTGCCGAAGTTGAGTGGGGAAGGGTATATCGTTCACAATGCGAGATGCACCGGATTAAACATGTTTCGAGGGCAACGGCGGTGTGATTGGGTTTGGGTTAGAAGGCATTATGCGTCGGATACAGCTCGACCAGGAACGTTAAATGGGCGCATACCCGCCAGGTTGAATGCGCTGTTTAAGCTGAAGAGCAAGGAAGGACTAGTGTACAGGTTGGCAAATGTGAGCCTGCTTCAGTGCATCAGCGGAAATGCGGTACAAGGTGCGGAAGGGATGTTGCGCGTCGGATGGAGTACACGGGAAGAAAGCATAGTAGTGCCAATAGCGAAGGTAGAGGGTATGGCACATCTAATACCGTTGGAACCGGGAGAAAGCTGGCTGGTGAACAATAGAATAGATCTGGAGACATGGGACGCATTGTATGATTAGTAGTGAGAGCGCTAGTATTTAGATCAAGGAAAAACAAAGGCATTTGGTTCAGTAACAATGAAACGCATTTGAATGAAAAATAAGCGCGTGGTGTCGGAATGAGTGATAAATATGGTGGTTGTAAGTGATGCAAGGTGGGCTGCGAGGGGGAGGCACCCGACGCAGACCGAAGTTCAGGAAGCTCCTGAAGAGCGGGAAGCACGAGCAATTGCGTGTGCGTCAGGACGCAGATTTTTTTTTGCTGATGTACCTGCAGATGCCAGGTAGACACGCACCTTAGTCTACCACTACCAACCGCCTATGGATTACATGCTGCCCACCTGTGGGCAAGTTGCTGCCTCTGGTGCAGTCGCTGCCTGTGGTGAATTCGCTGGCAATTATTGAAGGTGTACTTACTGGTTCAAGGCTTCCGGCTTAAGAGAAAGATTGCTTGCCTGGGGTTATGTATGACTACCGTACTTTCTTAAGTGAGTTGGATGCCAGTAGCATAGTCTGACTTGTAAGACATGATCGACACCCCTTGCCAGCCTCCCCAGGCTAGAACTCCTAGCAACGGGCATCACCGAAACAGGGAATAATAGGGGGCACTAATCCATATGAACGTTTTGTCCATATATATATACATATTCACCGGCGATATGCATGAACTGGCTAGATATAGAGATGTTCGCCTGCAATATGAATGAAAACCTATATATATTTATATAAACATATATTCACCCGTGATATGCATGAACTGGCTAGATATATAGATATTCGCCTTTAATATGAATGAATTCCATATATATATATTCATCCCCTATATGCATGAACTGCCTAGATATAGACATATATTTGTACCCCAAATATATACATTTACATATTCACTCATCTTATAAATAAACTCTACATGGATATATGGAGTTCATTCATGTGGTAGGCAACTACATGAATATATCTAGCCAGTTCATGCATATCGCAGGTGAATATCTCTAAATCTAGCTAGTTCATGCAGATGGCGGGTGAATACCTCTATATCTAGCCAGTTCATGTATATTGGAGGTAAATATCTCTATATCTAGCCAGTTCATGAATATTGCTGGTGAATATCTATATATGTAGCCAGTTTATGCACATCGTGGGTGAATATATATATATATATATATATGGAATTCATTCATATTACAGGCGAATATCTCTATATCTAGCCAGTTCATGCATATCGCAGGTGAATATGTATATATATATGGACAAAACATTCATATGTATTAGTGCCCACTATTATTCCCTGTTCCGGTGATGCCTGTTGCTAGGAGTTCTAGCCTCAGGAGGCTGGCAAGGGGTGTCGATCATGTCTTACGACTCACACTATGCTACCAGCACCCAACTCACTTAGGAAAGTATGGTAGTCACCCACAACCCTAGGCAAGCAATCTGTCTCTTAAGCCAGAGGCCTTGAACCAGCAAGTACCCCTCCAATAAATGCCAGCGAATTCACTACAAGCAGCGACCGCACCAGAGGCAGCGACTTGCCCACAGGTAGGTAGTATATAATCCATGGGTGGTTGGTAGTAGCAGACTAAGGTGAGTGTCTACCTGGCACCCGCAGGTATTACAAGTATTAATTGTTCAGCAGAGTCTTTGGCACTTCACCAGCAGCAGCGATCTCCCACTTCACCAGCAGCAGTGATCTCCCACTTCACCAGCAGCAGTGATCTCTCACTTCACCTGTGGCAAGCAATGGCGGTTGGTAGCAGGAAGCAGGTCTAGGTAGGTGCCTACCTGGTATCAAGACGCATAACAAATATTTATTATTCTACAGAGTCCCAGGCACTTCACTAGTGGCAGCCCCATACCCAGCCGCAGTGACCTACTCGGTACAAGCAACCAAGATAGCACAAGCGACCAGGCCAACGCGAGCAACTAGGCCAGCGTTACCAACTTAGCTTGTGTCAGCGACCACCCTAGGTAAGCATTGCCAGTCTACCACTGTTGTGGGCATCGCTAATCATTTTCGAGGCAGGCATTGCCACCAGAAGTGGGAACTATGGGATGCGGAAGCCATGGCTGGGTGTTGAAGTGTTTGGGACGCAGTTTGGGTAGCGCAAGATTTTGCTATTTTACAGTTATCGTAGGAGCCCAGAAATATGTATATAGTTATTTATAACAGAATTGCATAGAAAACACTAATTGTATATATGCATCACTACATAAATGTCGGTGCCTATCCTACGATTTAAGCGCGATTTGCTACCTGCGGCTATACCTAGTTTCTGCGTGGATCTGTAGAAGTTGCTATTTGGACCTGCGAGTTGTAGAAGTACCTATTTCTTACCTTTCGTAATTAACGAGAATACTGTTGCAGCCTTCCTGTATACTGGGTCTGTTTAGAATTTGCATTCGGAATGCAAGTTCAAATGGTCTTACATCGTGATGCACTGGCCAGCATAATTTGCTTCCGGACGTATTCAATGCTAAAGTTTGCATTGGAAGAAGTTGACTGCAATAGTTGTGTCAGTATCCGCAGTTATGCTAAAGAGTATCAGGCACTTCCGACGCATCTGACCCAGATCTTTTCATTGCTGATGTCGTTCCCACTATCCTGCCTACATGTGGAACAGGCAGCTGAGCCACAGTTATCCACGGTCTAATGGCAATCACTCATGTCCCAAGCGACATACTTGTCATGTCAATTTATGGACAAGGTGGAAAAATAACTTGTAATATCTCCACGAGTAACCGACATTTGGCCTACCAGATAGACAAGGCGTACACCTACCATAAGTGATGAAGATTAGCTGATTCCCGAAGACATCAAGAAGTTAATCTCCGACACACAATGAAAGAAAATATAGATTCCTTAACTAGAGACGTTCGAGGAATCCATCAAACCACCAGAACTCACCATCTTCCCCATCGATGTCATAAAACTGGACAAAGACTATCCTTTTACAATGGGGATATTTCAGTCTCCATCTATAACTGAAGCAAATTGGAAGAAATTACAACAGTAAATACAATGTATCCTTGCCTACTCTCAAACGCTTGGATATATACACTACTTTCATCCTAAGGTCATCTAGGTGCCATTTGAAACCACAATGAATCACTTCCTATGGAATAGAGCTATTGCATTTGAAAATGAGGATTTGGAACTTACCACAGTTCTAAATAAGCACCTAAAATGCCAAAAGATTCCACAGTTGACAGAACCCATCTGGGTCCCGAAGGAATGGGATGATATTATGTCCTTCATGCTATGTGGTCAGCATCTCGTCTTGCCTATCATAATAGTACAGTTGGAGGACCTACCTATTGCTAGTCAACGGAAGGATCAAAACAGATGGGACCCTCCTGAGATGCCAACCAGACGACGTTCTATGCCAGAAGTTAGCACAAGATCTCACCCTGGCATTGTACCAGAGAATGTTATTGTCGAACATACCTCTTACCCTAGCAACGCAAACAATGGAGAAGATGATAATCACCTAACCCCTCCCTTATGGGAAGGCGCAATAGCAGGTGGAGGAGATGATAATGATAGAAATGATAGTAGCTCTACTAGTGACGACTCTAGCAGCCGAATGTTAGAGCACAGTCAAAGAAGCATATGCAAACCAAAGAAAGTCAAGAAGATCAACAAACAGGCAGATCATTGTAAAATACAAGAACAACAACAATAGAAAACGACGGTAGGAATTGTGACACCTGAAACATCATCAAAAATGTGCAAACAAATAAAGGGTATCAAGATTGATGCTCCAGCAAGTCTTAACAGTGGAGATAAGAAATGGCCAGTCTCACAGTATTTTGACACTTGAATCAACAAGATACAGAAATAGTTAAGTAATAAAGGTATAAGATTGGAATCGAAGGAAGCGTTAGACTTTATTAGATTCAAATTACAAGGCAGTGCACACACTACTTATAACCACCACCTTATCAAGGAAAAGGACAAGGCATCCTTTTTCAGCTTCATGCTAGTGCCATGGGAATTCCTCATTCTCACTACAGGTAAGGACCTCCTATGGAAAGAATAGGAGGACGCCTCACCCTACAAGGATGTACAACATATGGATGGCAAAACCTTTGCCAACTGGCTGGAAGAGCTTCAAATTAAACTTATCAACAAGGATGGAAACTAATCCATCTTGAAAGAAGTCAAAGACAGGAAATTCATCAACCACCTCCCGGATTATATGGAATCCATCCTGGTTCCCCAAATACTTGATTCTTGGATGTTCAATAACCTAGTCAAAAAGACGCAATCATACGAGGCTGCTCAAGAACATGGGCATTTCTCAACTACACCTAAACCTGCAGGCCAGCCAAGTACCCAACCAGCTCCGAACTCTAGTTGCAATCACTGTAGGGATAGAAAGACAGACAGCAAGAAAACAAGTTCTAATCCTGGAAGGACCCCTGCTACGAAAACTACAAGCACCAAGGATCTTGACTGGGAAGTGGTTAACAAGACATTAATATCACAAGACAAGATGAAATTGATTAGGGATCGGAAGTACCTATGGTGCCATGCACCTGGTCACACCTTCAAGGAATGCAAGAAGCGAATATCCAAACAACCCATGTGCACTACCACACAAGTCCTATTTCTGCAATACACCAACAAACCAGTTATCATCAAGAATACCTACAGGGGCAATATCAAGGGAAAACCCCAGTCTACTGAAGAATTAGACTATGGTAGGGTTCAGGTCAAGGTTAGTAGCCACCCTACACTAGCCCTCATAGATTTAGAGACCACCAGCGGAGATCTTATTAACGCACAATTCGTACACCTATGCGGCCTACCCACATATGGTATCGACAAGAAGTCACTTAACACCATGATCAAGTAATTGAAGGGTGTGATAGAAATGGCATGTATTGTCCAAATAGACTGTGGAGGATATACGGATACAAGAATGGGCTATGTATCGCATCTCGCCAGCTGGGATATGATACTAGGCAAGGCAGCACTTACAGCTCTGAATGTCTTAATCCTAGCAGGGCCAAAGGCTGTTACCATCCAACCTGAAGGGATGGCATGCTTTGCTCTCAAAGAATGGAGAAAAGCAGGGCTTGCTATGGGACAAGTCCCATCTGCTGCACTTTCCATAGAAGATGAAGTACCAGACAATCTTCTACTACTCTTCGAATTCATAGTCTCAGCTGTAAGTCTCGGAGAAAGTCGGAAATTTAATTCCTTTGTTGAATTCGTCCAGTTATTTGTAGCAACCACACCCACCGGTTTGCCACCCCTCAGAACTATAAACCACCAAATCTGCCTGAAACCCAGTTCTAAATGGGTTCCAAAATGGCGACCCTCACCCTTCAAATTCTATGCAGAGATCACTAGATAACTCAATGAAGAAAAAGCCTTAGACCTGATTTATCGTGCAGAACATGATACCATTGGAGTAGTTCGGTTCGTACAAGCCAAACAAAATAATCCCACAAGACTATGGCATATTCTTAACGTCAGAGATCAGAATGATATGGTTGACCCCAACCACATACCTTTATCTTGTATCAAAGAACTTATGGAGCTAGTTGCTAGTTGGAAATATTGGAGCAAGATAGACCTAGCAGATAGGTACTACAACATCAGAATCGAAGAAGACTCGGAACAATACTCTACCTTTCTGATACACCTAGGATATTACCGCAGTCACATCATACAACAAGGCGATTACAATGCTCCTGCCACCAAGGTACGAGCCATGTACGAAATCTTTAAGGACATGGTCTTTAAGGACTAGGTCATTTACATTAACGATATTATTATCTGTTCAGATACTTACTACGAACACGTAACTACCTTACAAAAGTTCTACAATGACTTCTAGACAAGAGGTTTTAGTTGAAAGGTAGCAAATGCCAGTTCTTCACCAAATGTCTAGATAGTTTAGAACACATATTAACTCCAGATGGGTTACATATAGATTCTAAGAAATGCAATAAAGTATTGAACTTCAAGGTTCCCAGCAACTGTAGGGAATTATGTGATATACTTGCCCTTGTCATATTCCTAAGCAAGTTCTGTCCACAATTAGCATCCTAGTCAAGTACCCTGTCAGAATTGCAAGGTGAAAATACACCCTGAAGATAGATAGACACCAATGCCATGGCACTTGAGAAAATCAAGGAACTTGTGAATTCTCAACAGATTCTTAAACCCTGGAACCACTTCTCGTAGAAACCAAAATAGCTGGTATCCGATGCTAGTAATATTGGACTAGGATCATGGATAAGAGAAGGAGAACTCGGATCCATTCGACTCTGTCGATTTCACTCTTGGAAATTCAGCCCCGCACAGCTGAAGTACCCCACCTACAAAAAGGAGTTACTCATTATTATTGACTCCCTGAAGTTTTTTGATGCTTATCTCCGAGAGCACATGTTCACGGTTCTCATGGATCACTAACTACTACTCTCATTCCTCTGCCCATGACAACTATCTCAAAAGCTAGCCCACTAGCAAGCTTACATGTAAGAATTTTACTTGGTCATTGAACTTACAGCTGGAAAAGAAAACTTGTTGGTAGATGCTCTATTAAGGGAGCATAAATACTCCCTCAATCCCACAGAGGAACGGGACTTCATTCCTCAGAGCATCAATCCCACAGAAGACAACACCAAACCTCAAGACACTTCTATTACTACCAACAACCTATCTATCTCTCCTCTTCCAGAAGAATTCACAATGGTTTCCCGTGGCTGCCACAACTTCCACCACATGGAATGCGACTACAACGAGTGCACAGGGCATGACAAAAGCCTCGATCACCACCCCTCTGGTCCCTATTTCGCTGACGAGAATGACGGAGACTACGAACCTTATAACGACATCAAGGAGGAAGAAATGCAATCAGTAGAGGATACCCTCTCCACCATCCTCGAAGAAATCTTAGACAATGCTCTTACAGATTATACCTCCTCTATCACCAAGGACGATAATATTCCCGCCATCATTACAGAGGTCTTTAATGACACATAGGAATAGTACAAGCAGCATCGAAAGCAACATAATATGACATGTCACGACTACTACTGCCACTTGTACGGTAGCTCGCACCAGGATGAGATCCGGCACTTTCCCACCGCCAGATGCTTAGTTAGCGGAACCTACAGACACAGATATTTAGACTGTACACTAGCAGAGGCAGTCTATCAGAAGGAGAAGGAATTACACTCGAGTCACCGAGACTCATGGAAATTGAAAGCTACCACTATCCCTCCTCACAACAGCCCCTCCTCTAAGACTCTTGATATTGATATTCCTTTAGTTATTATTAAAGAAACTGAAAGCCACACTTACATATAGTCTGCGGAAGAATGGGCAATTAGGAATGCTCCTATTGCTCCCCACGACCCATGCGATCAGCAACTCGAACAAAACAACCCATGGGACTACAAGATCAAGATCGTACCAGATGAGGAAAGACCCTCCTTCCTCTCTGCCATAGTAACTACCAGATAACAATGCAATGCAGCTTCCTGAGAAGCTAGTGGATCTAATCAAGATCATAATATCCTCCTATCCTCCACTAATCCTATGAAATATATGCCAGAAGTGGGATTTATGCACCAGCAACACCTTACAACTAGCAAGGAGAACAACGTTGTTTATGATCCTCAAACACAGGAGAAGACAACAATTCCCCCTGCACCTACTGCCACTCGTCCTTGCAAATTGTCCACACGTGAGGCACACTATACATCTACATGTGAGACAAAAGGCAAGGCAGATGCAAACCTAAGGTATAGAATCGTGCTAGCGATCAATATGGCAAAGATATACCTCGATCCCGAACACGGCCACAAAGATGACCACCACTTCCATCCCGTCAATCACATAGACAAGGATGATAGAATGAGGGATCCCTATATCACATGTATTAGGATATGCCCCATATAAAGCCAGCTCTACAATAATCCACAAGGAAAGAAAGGAGTAAGTAAGGACAAGCGGTTGTTGAATAAGAAGAATGATAAACGAGAATAGAGGCTGGTTCTACCAAGCACGTTCGACATGAATGCTAAGAACTACATCAAAGCTGTAATCAAGGAAGCTCATGATGCTACAGCAGAAGGCGGAGTTAAGAAAATATTGAAATAGTTGACTAATAAATTTATTTGCCAGCCCTTTTCCAGGCTCATTAAGGAATATGTGGCAAGTTGCGATACCTGTCAATGGACAAAGTATAGCAACAAGCCACCACTAGGACAAGTAACTATATTTCATGTTCCTGCCAGAGCCTGAATGGATATCACTAGGAATTTTCTTAACATGTCTCCTATTTTCACTTATTGTTCTACCTTATACCTAAACATTCCTTTGGAAGATGATCATATGATTTCCTTTTCGAGACTTTGGACGATTCTCTATAGACAATCAGGATTTATGTTTCTCCTTCCTATATCTGATTACCTTACGACAAAGAAGTACACTGATACCTGCGATGCACATGTTGCTTCTGCTATTGGTTATTACTATTATATTGTTTTTGATCTAGACACTCTCTCCATATTAGACCATTTCAAAGATTGAGCAGTAAGAAAGGGAATTAAGTTGGAACCGGCCACTACATACCACCCTTGGATGAACAGTCAGTCAGAAATTGTTAACAAGGCAATCCTCCAAGCCGCATGAGCGTGCAAGGTCGGGGGAAACGAATGGCTGCATAAACTCTCTGAAATCCAGCTGAAGGTGAACATCGGAGACAACACTGCAAGACAATACAGTCCATTCTTTTCACTACTAGGCTTTGAGGTAAAGCTAGATCCTTCTTCCTTCCTCTACCCAATCACTCCTTATACCCCTGCAGAGCAACGTTATCTTGACACTTCACACAACCTATGCTCCTCCAAAGTCAAGCAGCCAAAACAAGCCAATAAGAAGCGGTCTGTTCCACCACTTCTTTCAGCTGGCCAAAAGGTTCTTCTCTCCACAATGAACATCAATCTCTTGAACACATTTAGCAAACTCAAGCCTAGCTAGGTCGGACCATTCTGTCTCCAAAATGTCAATAAGAAGCAGAACAACTATGCACTTGACCTGTCAACGGACAGTCAACTTTCTCGTTTCTACAATAGCTTCCATGTCAGCAAGATCTAACCTTATGTCGAAAACAATTCAACCAACTTCTCAGGTCACAACGAGGAATAACCTGGCAAAATAACGGAAGGCAGATAGAAAGTCAAACAAGTACTCGAATTTCGTACTACTTCTCGTAACGGCAAAAGCCAATACTTAGTACATTAGAAAGGGTACGGAGGTAATAACAATGAGTGGATTAACTTCAAAAATATCAGTCTTGAAATGGTTCCAAACTTTGGGACAAGGGGAAACTATTTTAATAACATCAAGTAATGAAGATCCTGCAAGAAACACAAGAAGCGTTATACTCCAGAAACCCCGAAGTTAATTGTTTAAGTTGAACAAGATATAGTTCTCGCCCCTAGTCCTGACCATCAAGACCTTACCTCCGCTGCTACCAACCTTGCAGAAGATATCTTTAATGTTTTCCTAAATTATTGATTCACATCAGTTGAATTAACCTGGCAATCTCACGTTTTTTCCTGTTGATTTAATTGTTCTTCTGAATTGATAATGGGGGAAGTTATAGCAAACAAGGTATCTATTGGATATTGTTACTATTCCTTATATCATGCCTGTTAATTATGTATGATTTGGAAGTTAAATTGGTCTTCTGCTATTCATTGCGATGATTGTGATTTTTATAACTGTCATACTTGCACTTGTTATTTCAGACTACCTCCAGCTTGAGCAAGGCAACATGAGTAGGAAATCGTTTTAAGTAGGGAAGTGTAACTGAAAACCGTTTATTATAATTGTCTTAGTACACATTTTCTAGTACCTATCATGTATACCAGATAGCTCGGGTATAGTACCTTACTTACTATTGCCTTAAACGTATCCAGTTCTTATGTACTTTTCCTTTATCATGATTCATTACACATCCATACCTGTATTTCTGAGTCCTGGAGGCCTGACCTCTCTCACCTGAATTTATAGTCATGGAGGTGTGCTTTCTGGAACGGTGAGTAAGCAGGTTTTTTGGAAAGGCCAGAAAACAGGTTTTTCAGACTTCAGAAGGCTTGGCGGCTAGTATAAGTACTGAGTCGTTCCGCCCTTCTGGAGAGGGATTCTCAGATCAGATCAGATCACTTCAGACAGAGTTCAGACAAGCCTTAGACACATTTAATATAAAGAGATTACACCTGTTAATTCTCTTCCCACTTGGGAAATCTGTATGCTCTCAAAGACCCTCTAAGTCCTCGACTTAGTGGAACCAATAACAGACATACACTATTACTCTGGTAAAAATATAGACTCTGTTAAATGGTCTGCAGTGCTACTATTGGCATCGCCCATTATATATCATAACTCCGATCATTCTTATTATCATGCTTTGCTCTTACTAGTCTTTCCTACGGCCTTCCTAGTATTATATCTTGAGAGAGATTCTCTAGGACAAAGAACCTACATCTTGTTACAATTCTTACAATAGTGACTTCCATGTCATGGCAAATGCCATAAGCCTTTGTTCTTTGGTTATTTGCTGCTCCTACTGACTAGTCCACTGCAAGATTGATAAGTAAGTCTAATTCCTCAAATACTTCTTTCGACATTAAATATAGCTCTGCTCTAGAGTCCATAAGCATCTTAAATTCAGTTTCTTTAACATGGCTCTTGCACTTATGTAAAGTGCAAGCATACAACTTCCTGAGAGCTTCCTTCCATCGCACAGTAAAGGCCATTGCATCTGTCTTATCTTTGTCTTGAGCCTCTTGTTCCTTGATTAGCGGAACTCAGTTAATGCCAAACCATTATTGGATCATTGCTGGTGAGATAGAAAGCAAGTCTCGAACAGTAACTCCCAGTACCAGTACGTCTAATGTCCTTTTTGTGACCTTATCGATTATAACTATGCTGCGCAAGCTATTCCATGGGTTCCTTTATTTAGGCTGATTTTCTTTGTTAGACTTCTCTTCTCCTTTAAGGATCTTAGGTGGTCTATCTGGATTGAAGAGTTGCTTAGTTCATTTATTATTATCCCTCTTATCTCTTCTATCTCTAACTTTTTTTTCTTAAACTTCAACATCAAGTTCCTTTGAAGCCTTATAAACCACTGGCTCCCCATTGATCTTTTCAGGTTCTTCGACTACATTGCAGGATACCCCCCACCTTGGAGTCCTCAATCAATATTGTCTGAGCGTGAGATAGATTCCCTTCTTTTATTAGCATGGCCTCCTGTTCCTACTCTTTTTGCTATTTAATTCTTCCTTCTACCTCTTGCGGAATGGGGACGAGAATGGTATCTCTGATACCTTATTGACCCATATAAGTGAATCCATCTCTTTGATAAACTTCCTCTCTTGCTAGTGCCTACTTGAGTTTCTAGCATTCCTTCTTTCGATGCATTAACCGGTCCTAATAGTAATGCCCTTCATCTGAGTACCCTAGTTCAGGTAGTACTCTCGGTTCCCATATTAGCGTGGCGGATAGTATGGTGCTGGAGTATGTATAGTTATAGGTAGAGGTACTTTAGTGAAAACGTCCCTTAAAAAGGCTAGTTCATTCTCAAATCTTTTCTGTGCTTCTACCTGACTTATTTGCAAGTCTTTCATCATCTTTGTGACTTTGTCCAACGGGCCATCCATTCTTCCCCTACTCAACAAAGTAGAACTGATCTCTTCTAATCTCGGTTGCTGCTCTTCTCGCATCTAGGGAATTGGCTTAACTGCACTATTCTCTAGTTGCTTCTTAGTCTTCTAGAGCTTGCTCATCTGGGAATCGTCTTTTGTACCGATGTTAAGTGCCTCCTTTTTCAGTTCTGACTACACATGAGTAGTGGAGCTAGTATTGTCAATATCGATCTTACATCTGTTGCATAAATTGTCACTAATTTTGTCTGAAAAGGCTTGCAAAAACAAAACCATTTGAGTATGTTCATTAATTACTAACTTAACAACAAGGAAATTAGATCTATGTGCAAATTCAAAAATAAAAGTTCTCTATCCAGCAATAGAAGGATCGTTCTCCTTCCTCATCTTCTGAACTAGACTCTGAAGATAAGTCTCAGTATTGTGAATTTGCTCTGAATTATATTTGAATTCTGAATTAAGTACAATGCTGAGGTCATCCCAACTCTCACCTTCACGATATATATCCAACTCTTTGATATATAAACCTAAGGTAGTCTCACAGTACAATGGCATGTTTTTGATGCACTGTCTGTCAGTCCAGTCCATAGGCAGATCCAACTAACGTGCTAGAAATTTAGTAACATTAATTCCGTCAAAATACAACGCCCCTAACTGATAAGGTAGAGGGAAAAGAGTCAGTGCGGAAGTCATTGCACCAGCATGAACAGGTACAATTTTCATAGTAGTTTCATCCGCCCTAGCCGCCATCTTACCTTGTCTCAAAGACTGTCCTTGCTCTGACATCTTTTGGTGAGTTTTTAGAGATTCTATGTCGCTTGTGGAATTTTGCTAAGAAGAACTATATGAATAACAGAAGATAGAAGTTTCTCAATGTTCTTGAAGTGCGAAAGGGATAAAATTCAAAAAAGATTACCTATTTGAGGCATGATAGTTTCTAGCTCTGCAATAACTGCTAATAGATCGATTATCGATTTTTCTTCAATCTTTTTTTTAATAATGATCCTCTCCACTCTTGGCCTATTGCACCATTCTTATGTGCAACACTACCTTTGTTCCAAAAGTACGCACACCAACCTTCATAACAAAGAAAACTAAGGATACAATAGAAATTGCAGCAAGTGATTGTGTTGTTAAGGCCATTTGCATAATGGCGATGCACACAAGAACAAAGGTAGGTGACAATAGAACAATAAGGAGTACTAAAAGAGCCACAATATCTTGTGTTGAAGATGGTACGATATGGATATACTTCATGACTGTAAGGGGTATTTTGCAATCCCCAAAATGAATGCAAATTTGTTGTGGGATTATGCATACTGTAGTAAGATTTGTATGAGTTTCTCAAAAGATCGAATATTCCTGGCTGGCAATAAGGATATTCTTCCACAACAGCTCTCCAGTCGAAGGGACTAATATAATGAAGCCACTAACTATATAGGGATACTGTAGCAACTAAGTGTAGAGCTGGAGAGTCGAGAGCCAGTGGAATAACCGAATCATAGCAGGAAACTAGGATAAACAGAGGTAAAATAGTTAATAGCTCCGGAATTCATATCACTCAGGTAGCTTTTGCTGACATATATTGTACAAGTGATAGAGATCTGGAAGTCTCTACCTATTGTCTAGAATTCTATAGAAGTAGAGAAGAAAAGTAATTCCTGCAAAATGTAAAATACATGAAAGAGAAGCTTACTAGAGTTTGCGAATTTAGCAGACTTGCCAGCATTGTGTGAAGATTCTCTATGAGGTCTAATAGTTGTCAGATAATAGGCTAGAATCTCACAAATAATCCTTCCTAACAAAATACTCTTAACAAAGAAACTAAAGTTCACTAGACTTTTGCTAGTTTTGGCTGTTTAGCACACATATACCAAGTTACCCTAATTGCCACATTATACTCAGCCTCACCACACCTATGTGACTCACTAATAAGTCACACCCCCAACTATATAAATGAAATACCTGAGTCATAATTCTGTTTGGTAGCTATGTTTACGTATGAGTCACTCTCTGAGTCATAATCTGCCAACTACTTTTTAGTATCTACAGGTTCCTACTAGATGTGGAAGGTGGTTATAGTATACCTATGCATATATATAACTTCCTTACATATTTCCCACTTTCAAAATGGCTTTCAGGATTCGAAAGGTAGTTTTCTTATATTGTCTATACTTGCTGAATCTCAGTTAAAGCTATCCTCCATGCTTGTCTATACTTTCTTCCTTTGTGGCCAATTACTTAATCAAGGTACAAAACTCACACCAGTATTTATTGCACCAGGAATATAAAAACAACTAAAATATATCATACTTGGGTCCCAAACTAAGTATATTATGTGAAAGTAGTAACAAGTGGTGAGCAATTAACTGTCTGATTTGGAACTAGATTTGTATTATATGTGCTTGCGTCATATAATTCTATAATAAACATTTTTTATTGTAGGTAGATATGTTGATGCTTATGCTTCAACTAGTAACTATAGTTTCCCTTTCGAGCTCAGATTGACTATAGCATCTTATATTATATATTAGGGGTATAGATGCCTAATACATAATAATAAAGCTTTACTAGTTGTCTATAATCATAGGTATCAGTCTTGTATTAAAAAAATGTATGGTAATATGTTGTCACATAGATATGTTTCCCAAGCTGATGTCTAGACTATAAACCTGAGAATCCACTAATAGTAATAAATCTTTTTTCTAGTAACTATAGGACACTGCCATAGTTATTACTTATCAATAAGTGGCTCTGCCCACTAGGGGCTTGAATTAATAGGTAGGAGCCTTTAGGCTATATATACTCTGACTGTGTTTAATTCCACTTCTCACAGTCTCTGCCGCCTCCAATACTGGTGGCAGACCAAGAGCCCTTATATATTTCGCACCCAAGGAAATAGTGAGTCAGCAGGGAGGCTGTTTCCTACCTTCTGACTCATACATGAAACATCAGCAATGAAAGAATCTGCATCAGGTGCGTCGGAAGCACCTGACCCTCTTTAGCATAACTGTGGATCCTGATGCAACTATTGTAGCCAACTTCTTCGGACACAAACTATGGCATTGACTACGTCTGGAGGCAAATTATGCTGCCCAGGGTGTCACGACGTAAGACCATTTGAACATGCATTCCGAATGCAAATTCTAGACACACTACGTATACAGGAAGGCTGCAACAGTATCCTCGTTAATTGTGAAAGTCAAGAAATAGGGACTTCTGCAACTCGCAGGTCCGAATGAGAATTTCTACAGATCCACGGAGAAACTAGCTATAGCCGCAGGTAGCAAATAGCGCTTAAAGTAAACAACAGGGGCCGACATTTATGTAGTGATGCAAATATGCAATTAATGTTTTCTATGTAATTCTTTTATAAATAACTATATGCATAATTCTGGGCTCCTACGATAACCGTAAAATAGCAAAATCTTGCGCTACCCAAACTGTGTCCCCAACACCCCAACACTGAGCCATGGCTTCCGCATCCCATAGTTCCCACTTCTGGCGGCAATAGCTGCCTCGATTATGATTAGCAATGCCCACAACAGTGGTGGGCTGGCAAAGCTTATCTAGGGTGGTCGCTAGTACTAGCTAGGTTGGTGATGCTAGCTAAGTCTCTTCCGTTGGTCTAATTGCTCGCGCTGTCCTGGTCACCCCGCCTGAGTAGGTCACTGCCGCTGGGTATAGGGCTGCCACTGGTGAAGTACCTGGGACTCCATAGAATAATTAATATTTCTTATGCGTCTAGATGCCAGGTGGGCACCTACCTAGACCTGCTTCCTGCTACCAACTGCCTTTGCTTGCCACAGTTGAAATAGGAGATCGCTGCTGCTGGTGAAGTGGGAGATCGTAGCTGCTAGTGAAGTGGAAGATCGCTTCTGCTGGTGAAGTGCCAACGACTCTGCTGAACAATTAATACTTGTAATACCTCCGGGTGCCAGGTAGACACTCACCTTAGTCTGCTACTACCAATCGCCCATGAATTACATGCTGCCTACTTTAGGCAAGTCGCTGCCTCTGGTGCGCTCGCTGGCTCTGGTGCGCTCGCTGCCTATGGTGAATTCGCTGGCATTTATTGGAGGTGTACTTGCTGGTTCAAGGCGTCCGGCTTAAGAGAAAGATTGCTTGCCTGGGGTTGTGGATGACTCCTGTACTTTCTTCAGTAAGTTGGGTGTGGGTAGCATAGTGTGACTCGTAAGACATGATCGACACCCCTTGCCAGCCTTCCGAGGCTAGAATTCCTCGTAGTGGGCATCACTGAAACAGGGAATAATAGGGGGCACTAATCCATATGAACGTTTTGTCTATGTATAAATACATATTCACCCACGATATACATGAACTGGCTAGATATAGAGATATATTCGC
>Ga0307511_10003067_pt1 | contig 17233 bp, 9 predicted proteins | sample 13_EM_MG_FD_200266 | JGI IMG/M metagenome (GOLD analysis project Ga0307511, IMG submission 200266) | Populus trichocarpa ectomycorrhiza microbial communities from riparian zone in the Pacific Northwest, United States - 13_EM | ecosystem: Host-associated > Plants > Roots > Unclassified | place... | reverse complement strand
AGAATTCGACACTGCCATGTATGCCCTAGATGGCTGCTAGCTAGTAGTATTTGTCACCGGAGGCCCTTTACTGATATTTCTATGGTGGCATCTGGGGTTGCCGATAATTATAGATTTTTTTTTTTTAAAAAAGGTTGCTAAAGATCAAGCATACAGCATAGGAGACCATCTGTTAGGCTATCATCATTTGAAGATTTGATCTGGATTAAAAAAAAAAAAGGGGTGCATGTTGAGTTATTTATGTGGAACGCATTGCACATGCATTTATGAATTATAATAATAAAACGGGGCGAGTGACAAAAATAGCTATGATTTTATATTTGATAGCCAAATCAAATTAACTCAAATTTTATTAAAAAATTCTACAAACCCATTTTTATAAGGGGTTAGCTTGTTGTAATTAGATAAGGTCGGGATCAAAGCCATCAAATTAGGCACGCAAGATATTGTTTTTGCAATTTTAATTATTCTCTTAGCTGTTTTAATTTGAATTTTAAATATTTTACATAATTAGTTTCAGATTATTTTTTCTATCAGTATATATATCTAATATATAATTTATATGTTATATTTTCATAAAAAATTTATGAATTATAAACCTGCATTGCATATTAGAGTTTTCTCTACAATTAAAAATCATTGACTTGTAAATTGAGAAGCACTAATTCTATCTTCTTCTCCGTCCTTTTCCCACTATATTGCGCGTCAACTATGGTGGTCATATGGTATCACGAAGATTGAAGGGAGTTGCTTTTACTCTCATTATAAAGCTGGCTAGAAAAAATGGTATATATTTGTGCCGCGTACATTTGCCTGTGAATTCAAAGAATGTCACTACTCACAGCAACCACTAAAGTGTTAGAAGTCCTAGACCTAAAGTCACTTTGGTCCCTATATACACCACTGCAATTTGAGAAATTGCTTAATCATGGGGCTTAATTATACGTTTGATTCCCACTTTAATTATGCAGTAAGCACATGATTACACGCTAAAGTTCATGGCGTGTTCCTTAAAAGTGACCAGCACGTCAATGGAATAGTGAAATCGCTTTACATGGTGTCAATTAAGGTTTTCTAAGGGCACCGAGTAAGCATTAAAAACCATGTTTTTCTAAAAGTAAAAAATGGCCAATGATTATAATAGCGAAAGGAGATGAAGAGCAACTAGAGATTTCTTCACGTTTCTCTGAATCCCACTGAAGCAATGAAACAAAAAACCTTATGTGGGTTGCCTTATTATTGGAACAAAGACCCCGAGACCCAAGTGCATCCATTTCACTTCGGCAAAAAAAGAAGAAAAAGAGCAAAGATCAGTAGTAGTCGTGAAGGTGCAGCAGAAACTTTGCACCAAATACGAGAGACACGGGCTTTGCATTTTTGCACCACACCCTTGTAAAATCTTAAATAATACCACAGAAATGCCTAGTCAATGAGGGTGGTGGTGATGCTTTCACAAATTCACATGGTCTGCACCGTTGGTTCACAGGAGCTTCCAAGCAAGGAAGGTGAGTCACTTGAATCATGGTAGGTGGGCAGCACATGGGTCCACGCTCACCATACATGCTTTGTTTTCCCGAGTGTTCCTATCAACTTCTTGTCAAGGGCAAATGAAAACAATGTTTTCAAGAAAAAGGATGATGACCCTTTTCAGTATTGTTGTTGCAATGTAACCATTGAAGAAAGGCATGGGAAACTGTGGAGTGGATTTTATATAATCTTTCCATGGACTTGTAGATCTTTAGAATCTTGTTGACATGGACAATTTTCCGTGATTTAGGATCCATGGCTAGCTGCTGTTCAAAGTGGCAGGCATGAACCCATTTGATGCGTTGGTCAGGCAATATTGGCTAAGCTTTTGCACATCACAAGTCCAAAAATCAATTGGATAATGATAGAATTTTGCATGGTTTTGTTTAATTTAAGTTTTCTTCTGTTAAAGCCCCTGTTTCAATTGTTTTTTTTTAAGAAAAAACACCACACCTTGCATGCAAATCATGAAATTTGTACATGAATTCCTGATTCTGTGCCAGGGTGATGGGCTTGCTGTTTTGAATTTAATTTGGCTTGTTGCTTTTAAGCTGTGACCGAATTACTCTAATCTTTGACGAGAGTTCAGTTCTCAAAGGAATCAAATACCTCAATAAATATACTTCGGGCTAATAATTATTGAATTAAAATCACTTAATTGGTTAATACAGTGAATCTTTGGTGGCCAATTCAATTATTCCTGTAATGTGATTGGTGCGAGGTTCAAGCAATAATTTCTCAGACTGACTTTTATTGAGAGTTCTTATCCTACAATCAAAGATTAGACAACGTTTGGAATAATCCTCAATCTAGTTAAGACATAAGATTCACATCGGTCCTTATTTTGTGTACATGATTCCAATCAGAACCCTCGAGTTAAAAAACAGCAACAATAGAGATTCAATTTCAGGAGGTGTTGAGAGTGTTTCAAATAATGCTTCACCTTTGGAAATGTATTAAAATAATATTTTTTATTTTTTAAAATATATATTTATTTATAACCCAATTCCATACAGCAGCACCTGGAAGTAGCTATTTATAAAAAGCTGTGGGATTAATTTGTAGTTTCAAGCGTGTGTACTTCTTTAAAGTGGTCATGTGATTGGGAGGGTAAAGAAAGTGAAGTATTTGGATAAGTGCAGTCCGGACTCAGTTGTGGGAGACACATAAGCCATCATTATCTTTTTGGCATCATAAGCAGTAAAAGAGAAGGGTTTTCACATGGCCTGATCAACTCTTTAATCAAGATCTTAATAGGGTTTTGCTTTTTAGTGGATTTACTATTTAGTATTTAAAATGGAGAATTACCCTAATAGGAAAAACAACCGGTTCCATGACCAAAACTATAGGAAGTACAGCTCCTAATCTGCTGTCCATGAAGCAAAAAAGGGAAACCGCCATCAAAATTAGCTTTCATTTCCTAAATTACATCACCAGTTCCTAGCTGTCGTGCTTGAGATCGTGATATAAAGTGTTTTTTCAAGTGTTTTTAAATATTAATTCCAGTAAATATGATGCGAGCTAGATCTGTTTACCATGGTTCCATCTGTCCAAAGAATGATTCAACAACTTGAATACATGCCCGATAAAATCCTGCCCAGATCAATGCCAAAAATACCTGCAAGCCATGTCTCCCCAGAAAAAGAAAAAAGGTGGCAAGGATTTACACTCCCAAAAGGCAAATAAAGAATCCTATTCTTCAGGCCTTCCAAATGATCAAACTGACAATTCTCTCTGATCCTCCTCCCCACACCCCCTTTTTTTCTTCTTTAAATTTATTCAAAGCCGAAGAAACACCCCTCTGAAATCTCTGACCCGATAGTTTAGTCACAGAATCTGCATGCGTACGTCGTTTAACAAAAATAATATATCTGTATGCGTATAAGAGTAGAGGTAGAGCTTATATAAAAAGGAAAAATTAGTATCCTAGACAGTCTCTTTCCCCTTTTTCTTCAAAGTCATAGCGGCTGCTTTTATCACATCTCTCTATTATTATCACACATCACCTCCTATATATATTCAACCCCTCCACTTATTTTTCTGTCCCTTATTGTCACGTATCAGAGATCAGGAAGAAATTCGAGTCCTGGCTTTCAGGAATCCAGTTTTATTTCAAGAACTCTATACCATTTGGTTTCTGGGATCTGATAAGGATCAAGATTGGTTTTTTTTTTTGGTTACTTAAAGAATGGCAATAGAAGCACAGTTTCCATTTTGTGGAGGGTCACAACAGGATTGGATGGATTATGGCTGTGGAGGTTTAAATCAGCACTTCAATGTTCAGCAACAAAAACAGCAGCAGCTGCAGCAATGTAACATGCATCAGCTACAGAATTACCAGCTTCAAAGGAATCAAGATCTTTTCTCTGATAACACTCTTGTTTCTGCTTCGAAAAATAACTGCAACACCAGTAATCTTTCAATGGGTACCTTGGCCTCCTACGATGAGAAGCAAAGACAAGAGATTGATCACTATATCAGACTGCAGGTTTGGCCAGATAACAATCTATTTTCTTTATTTTCTTTATTTTTGTGTTTGTTTAATAACTTAAAAAAGACTCTTTTCATCTTCTGAAAACAGAATGAGAGATTGAGATTGGTGTTACAAGAGCAAAAAAGGCAGCAGCTTGGATTGTTGTTAAAGAAACTAGAATCAAAGGCCCTGCCTATATTGAAACAGAAGGATGAAGAAATAGCACAGGCAGCTAAAAGAACAGTGGAGCTTGGAGAGTTCTTGAAGAAACTAGAGTTTGAGAATCAAACATGGCAAAGAATGGCTCAAGAAAACGAAGCCATGGTTGTTTCTCTCAACAACACAATTGAACAGCTAAGAGAAAATTCATCTGGTTGCTTTAACAATGGTGCAGAGGATTCAGAGTCCTGCTGCGATGTTAGTAGCGGAGCAGAGGAGGGGTTGCTTGATGCCGCTGATGACACAGCGAGAAAGATGGTGATGGTATGCAAGGGATGTAATTCTAGGAATTCGTGCATTTTGTTCCTTCCTTGCAGGCACCTTTGCTCATGTAAAGCTTGTGAGGCTTTTCTTGATTCTTGTCCGGTGTGTCAAACACCAAAGAAGGCCAGTATCGAGGCTTTAATGGTTTAGATTTTCAAAAACATTCCGGGAAAAGTGAAAGGTAAATAGAAAAGGAACGGGAAAGAAAATCAAGAACCCAATTCAATGCATTGGATAGAAGCAAGGATCGATGTGTAGTGACTAGGGGCTAGGGCTATTAGATATCTTTTTCTTCCCTTTATCTTTTCTTTTTTTCTCTTTTGCCTTTTTAGGGTCTCATGTGTTCATAATTGTACTTCAAACCAGTAGCAAGAAATCAATCAGACATATTGGACAGAATTACGGGACAAGATGAGGGCATCTCATGCTGTCTTCTGATGCATTTTCTTGCCAATTGTGTGGGCATTGGCAGTGACAAGAAAAGATTGAAAGCAATGTCAGATTCGCACCAAGCTCTCAATCTGCGTTTACACCTCATCTGTGAAATGAAAAGTAGCTTGATTAATTGGGATTCTCTTGATTTTATGCCAAATGTTCTGAAAAGAAAATGATAGGCAATCTGCTTGACTGTGTTTGATTGAACATTACACCAGCTAGGGTTTGTGAGCCGTGAGATTTGAGCTACCCACCCTTCTTTTTTATCGTTGGCTTTAAACGAGAAAGCCATCTATCTCTCAGCTATTAACCCTATTTTACAGTAGTCTTGAAGTTCATGATGCAAGATCACCCACCACTTAAAATCAATCATGACTTAGATTTAAACTCGACGTGCAAAGACGATCCAAATAATGTTTTAAAATATTATAAATCGTGGATTATTTCAAAATAAAAAGTAATTACCGCGTCAGTTCATAGGCAAATCATCATGATTTCTTCCCTTGTATGAGATCACTTAAGAACTAAGATTTCAACCAACTAGTTTTAAAAATGATAAGATCTCCAAAGTTTTTACTATCAGGCGCGTCGAGCCCATGCAAGATAATTATTCCCGTCAGAATCATTAAGAATATTTTAAAAAATATTAATTTAATATTTTTTAAATTAAATATATTTTTAAATACAGTTCCTTTTAAAAAAAACTAAATTTTCATCAAAACGCGATTTAAAGAAGAAAAGTTGAGTGTCGAAGCGGAGATTCGATGGGCAGTCCGGTAATTTCGTAGGTCTCCTGGTCTGTTGGTGGGCCCTTCCATATTTCCCGCCTGATTAAGTGTCCATCCAGTTCTTCTCTTTTATGGTTGCTGTGGGGAGCTGTACTGTATCTCCCATGCGTCTCTCTGTTTGTCCCTTTTGATTTTGTCCTTCTCGTGGGGCCCGTTTCCCTACTGGTAAATAGAAGTTCGAGTTATTTGATCTTGCTGTCCATGCCTGTGATGCCCTTCTCAGCGTATCTCTTTCCCTTCTGCAAGAGAACCATTTGTTTGTCAGTTGGTGCTGACGTGGACGTTTATTGTCCATCGTCACTACTCGGCAGAGTATCCTAGTACCTGCCTAGACAGAGTAGTAGATTGCCATTGCTTTGTAAATTTATAATATATCGATTTAACATGGATTAATTATTTTTATTAAAATTATACTGTCTTTTCAATAAATCACACAGCCCCTTTTTTTGCCCCCCCTGATGTTTGGGGTAGATACTAAATTACCCTCTCTTCGATTAACGTCAAAACGGATAAAATCGAAATCAATTGTCCCTGAAATTGAATAGCCCTTTGAAATTAGGAATAAAATTGTTTTTTAGAAATATAAGTACTTAATTTATTTATTTTTAGAAATATATGCCTTCCCGTCCTTAGCCTTCTTTCTACCATTTGAGCCACTAATTATCACGGCAACGATTTGAGGATGAAAAAGAGTGTGCGGTATCGTAGTTGAACTAATTTTTTTAATAATTTTAGATTGTTTTTATATATTGATATTTAAAAAATAAAAAATAATATTATTTTAAAATAAAACATACTTTAACATCATTGTCTGAACATATGCTAAGATGACCACTTACAACGAGAATCAGAGGGGAAAAAAAAGGAAAAAAAAGAGGTTGTATTTTAAAAGGACTTCGCCTGGTTGTTGCCGTGGCAAGGAAGTTTGGGACCCAAGTCTAGAATGTGCTGCTATCTTGCTTTAAGGATAATGTTCGATTTGCACAACTTCAAAGTTTGTGGATAAACACCATCATGAAGGTGAGAATGACAAATTGGAATCTTAAGGAGGTGGTTCTTCTTGTCTCGTCACGTCTCAGCGATTTTCAGGGGCCATGCATGTGGACCAAGCTCCTAGGGCTAAGAACCAGTAGGATTAAACAATGCCAGGGGCAAGGAATATTGATGGCGTCAATGGCTATGGCCAAAAGCAAGGTATCGGAAGCATTGACCTCGATGGTCCCTGAGCTTTCATTGAAAGTTGCCGGACTCTTTGGGCTTTTCCTTGGTTTAAAGTTTGAGTTATTCGATTGCTGGGTTGATTGTTATTTTTTAAATTCGATTAATTATTTAGAGTTATCTGGTCGGATTTTATTTATAGGTTATCTTGAATTAATTATTTTCTGTAATTAAATTCAATTATATTATTTGATTTGAAATTTAATTTATTTTACTTCTTGTATTGCTCTGGTTATATTCATTTTAATTTTAATATCTTTTATTTTAGTTTGATTCGATGTCCTAATGTTTCAATATTACATTATTTTATTTAAAGTATGGATTTTAACCATAATCAGAAGCATATAGTTAAAGGGGACCGGACTAATGACTAAAAAGATGCCCTCATTGCTTAGTTATCAACTATTTAAACTTAATACTCCATGAGAAATAAAATTTCTATCCATTAATTTACATAATTAGCCAGCAAAATCAAGCAAATTACAGATTCCCCACCACCTCCTTCCCTCCTGCCTTCCAGCTCCAGCTCCCTCCCTGTCCCAAACAAATCAAATCCACTTGCTAGCTAACTATAATCAGAACCCTAAAAACCCAAACTTTAGTTTTAATCCGCAATTAACCCTTTAAAACACAAAGAGCCCATATCTTCTTTCTTGGGTTTTCTGCCACTACTCTCTTGTTTGGTCTATTCACTGCTGTTACCTCTGTATCATCACAGGTCAATTTATTGTTCTTCTCTTGTTTTTCTGTCTTGGAAACTGTGAATATGAATAGTTAATGTTGTGTTGTGTTTTGATGTGTTGCAGCTGTGATAGAAAGCTTCTTCAATGGCTAAAAACAACAAGTCAAGACCAATAAAACCAAGCAAATTAAGTGTTTATCTTTACATTCCTAATATTATTGGTGGGTTTTTCTTCTATTCAACATTTCCTTGCTGTTTTTGTTTATGTTATGATGTTTTGCTTTATGGGATTTTTGTTTTTTTGGTGAATATTCACTCAGGGTATACAAGAGTGCTCATGAATTGCTATGCATTTGCTATATGTTTTTCTAACAAATGGCTATTTTGTGCTCTTTATTTTATCAGGTGAGGATTTTGTGTTTCTTGAAGGGTTATTTTAGTTTTGAGTTTTGATTTAATTTATATTTCCAATATTATTGGTGTTTTTTTTTTTCAATGTGTGAAAGAAATGGGTGTGTGATTTTGTGTTTTGTGATTTCAGCTTTGTTTGTGATGGTATCGATGGTTGGGCTGCTCGCAAATTCAATCAAGGCATGGTCTTTTCTTTCCCGGTCTTCTTATTGTTCAATATGTGAATTATAAAGGTCGTGATTCAAGTATGAATGCAAATTCACTTAGTAATCACACAAGTTGAATCTGCGTAGAACAAAATTTTTGGATTAAATTTGGGACTAAATAGTCTGAATAATATCTGCTTGAAAAAGTTGCTGTATGTTGATTATTTGGCGAGAGCCATTGTGTTTACCTTACATCTTGAGTTCGAATCAGATAGAATGTTCAGGGATATATTTAACTAAATGGAGCTTAACAACAGCTACAATCTAAGGTCTTATCAACTTGAAGATATTGTAAAAGTTCTTTCCTTGTTACTAGCTCTTTTTTTTTTTCCTGAAAGATTGTCGTTTGTTAGGCGAGGGAAACGTTCTGTTAAATAGGTTAATGATAATGTATTAAAATGTCATTCCATGCTTTCTATGTTTTATTTGGTCATAAGGGTTTGCTCCATTCCTGACAGTTTCAATTTAGTTATAAATAATGCCTGAGGTGGAATATTTGATTCATCTTTTCTGTTGTTCAGTTTCGACTTTTGGAGCTGTTTTGGACATGGTAACGGACAGGTATTTTCTTTCTGTAACACAAACTCATACCAAAACTGAATTTTTCTTCAGCACTCTCCGTTCCTTTTGGATTTCACCCTCATGTATTTGTGTTTCATCCAGGATTAGCACAGCTTGCCTACTAGTAATCCTTTCCCAAGTATACAGGCAAGGTTTCTCTATTGATTTCAGTGCATCACAGTTGGAGAACTTGTACAATAATACCTGAGATTTTTGGTTGGATTTTATGCAGGCCTGGCATGGTTTTTCTGTCATTGCTTGCCCTTGATATTGGTAGCCACTGGCTGCAGATGTACAGGTATCTTTCTTTCTTTATATAACTTGGCCTGCATTTGTTTCTTTTATATGATCTTGCTGAATAAACATGCACGTGTAACCTACTCTACTTTATTGGATCTCTACTACATCAATTTGCAGTACCTTCTTGCTAGGCAAAGCTAGCCACAAGGATGTGAAAGATAGTACTAATTGGCTTTTCAAGGCTTACTATGGAAATCGTATGTTTATGGCTTATTGTTGCGTGGCATGTGAGGTAATTATGACTTAGATCTGCCAGTTTTACCTAGTCAAATTTTCTGTAATGTAATGGTTACCTCTGTTCTCTTGATCTGACTGTTAATTCTGCAGGTTCTTTATATTTCCCTGTTTCTTCTTGCACAAAATGAAACTGAAAAAAAGTTGATGGATGTAAGTAAGCCCTCATTATTTTACAAGTTTACTTTTCAATTTTCATCAAGTATTAAGCAGATAATTTTTCTTGTTTGTCTTGGTTTCTGAGTCATTTCTACTTTCAGGTTTTAAAGGCTTCTATAACAGAGGGTTCACTCGTCTCTGTCCTGGTTGTTTTAAGTTTGTTTGGATGGGCAATCAAGCAACTTGTGAATATCATCCAGGTACCAGCTAATACCTCTATTATCTTGTTACGAACTATGTCATGTCATTCTTTAGACAACAAAGAAAATTGTGGATGCTGAGATTCTTCTTCGTGTATATCTTTTGATATATTAGCTTTTGAGATTCCTGAAATTGGTGACTGATGTGCATATCCTGTATCTACATTTTGTGTAAAATGTGATTGGTGCCTTACCCGGATTCTGAGCTAAAAAATTTCAGTATTTTGTTGAATTTAATTCTTGTTTTGGTAGAAAACTAATATGCATTGTAGTAGCATAACAAGATTATTAGCCATGATGGCATTTAGTCTTGTGCTATCAATTCAAATTCTTCTTTGAAATTGACCAAGGTGATCACATCAACACTTAGTTTGTAGCAGTCAAAGGTTTGTCTCAGATGAACTTTAGTCGTCATAGATTTTACTCAATTCTAGACGCGTCATCGTTCTCGCCCATGTACAGTAAAAGTCTGTAAATTTGAGTTGTATATATTTTAGAGAGCCTATCATACTCGGTTGCCTTTTAATGTTTTGATATGATCTGGGTTTTTCTGCAATTCTTTTGATGATTTCAGATGAAAACTGCTTCGGATGTTTGTGTGCTTCATGATATCAACAAAAAGGAGAGGCCATGATGATTTTTTCAGTTTGTATAATTCCAGGGCCTTAGCTGCATCAGACTTGATAACGTACAGTCTGTTAGTCTTCATTTCTATTGTTGAAACTTGAAAGTGCCGAATTTCAATTGATGTTGCAACGTGAAAAGCTTATACTTATATAACAGGCCATGAATTTAAAACATCTTAGCGACGACATGACAACGGGATTTTTCTACCATGTTGCACAGTGTAGTCTTTTCATTTTCCTTTATGGTACAAAGACATTTTTTTGTTGAAGCACGTTGGCCCAACTTTTGGGTCCTAATGCTAGATGGTATATAGATGGAAGCATTGCTACATATGCCTGTGGACTGCTGCTGTGCCGGGTTTCTACAAGCTTTTGCTCTGTAATTAGGGCAGGCAGGGTTTAGGCAAGTACTAAGAAACAACGCAATGAAATATCTGGGATTTTTTGAATCAAGGGTTGTAATTAAGAATCTGATGTATCTACTTCTGCAAGAGCTCCATATGGTCGTCTTTGGAACCGTCACTGTCATCTACAAGCAAAATATTTCAAAAAAAATCTGGCATGTGCTACTAACCTATAGAAGTAAACAAGATGTCATTTAAATCTCAATAAATATGATAATTATCATGGTTGCAGTCAATTTAAATGTTCTTAATTAATAATAATGATAATTATAATGAAAATGATTAGAGGTAGTTAAACTAAATTTTCTTAATAGGTTAATTAATAATAATGATAATTATCAATGAGTAGTAGTCAATTTAAAATTCAATATGAAAAAATTTTGAGAATAAAATGGTGTTTGTAAATTAGTTGTTTTAGGCATGATTTGATTTTAACATAAAATTAATAGTTTTTTCAATAAAAATTACTTTTAAAAAATATCAAAATACTCAGACAGACACTTGTTTACTTGAAGAACACAATTTATGTGATTGTGCTGATTCGGACGGCAAAACACAAATATATTGTCACTTCTTTGGTGTATATGATTGAGTCATGGACTCACAATCGTACTATTTTCATGCCGTCCTATCAATCGAGACAGAGCTGTAAGTGCTTTTTGCTGGATTTATCCCCTGTGGAAAAGGGAAAAGCATGTGCTGCCCACTTGTTGCTTACAGCAATTTTCATCACACAATCAACTTCCTTAAAGCATTTTACCATCACAGTAAAAATGGCAATGCATATATCAATTGAAGCACAAAAGCAATGATTATCAGAGCTGGAGTTGTACCAAATAAATTATAAATACTTCTCAGAGACACAAGTCTTTCCCTTGTATGTTGAAGATTACAAACTTAAAAAGTTCAATGAGATAAAAAAAGATGGAAATTCTAAATAAATTGAAATTCTTCTCTAATGTTCTTTCTCTAAAACTAAAATGGTAGCTTGCAACCATACAGATCAGTATAAACTGAACCCGAACAACTGGCTAACGATAATACCAAGGCCAAGGGCAATGGCTATCAGGGACGAAACCCATGTGAGTTTCTCAGTTATTCTGGGTACTCTGTCCTTTAATGCTTCACTACATGACCCTATAAATACCGTGTAGCTACCCATGGCAACCACAGTCCCAAACAAGAACATGATCAGAAATGCAGCCCCAGCCACCCGAGAAGGCAATGCAAGTGCAGGCAACACCATCATCAATGCATCTGGTTGTAGTCCGTGGACAATACCGGTAGCAAAAGTAGCAAAACCAATCTTTTTCTTCTTCCCTACTGTTGGGGTTTCTAATGCTTCATAAGCACTAACATCACACTCACCATTTTCTAAGGCAACACATGGAGTTGGGACTTCTGATGCCTCCTTAATACCCATAGCACCAATAACAAGTAGAGTTAGACCGACCACTCTTGTGCCCCAAGTTCTGATGATTTCAATATGGAGTCGATCCTTCAGCAGTAGAAATAGCAAGCCAAATATGACCTGACCTGCATCGTGGCCACAACCCCAAAGAGCTCCAACAGCAGCACTTTCCATCCGGGATCGACCGATTGAGAGTGGAGCCAAAGCAGCAAGGTGGTCAGGCCCTGACAGTGTGTGCAAGCAACCAGCAAATAAACCAGCCCAAGCACTGGTCAGTAGTTCAGTTCGCATAAATTTTGCCCCTCCTGCGGCAGCAGCAGGCCCCCCAGTCTGGGCAGCAGTTTGGAAGGTTGCAAAAGCTGGCAATGCGAAAACTGGGTGGATTAACATGATGAGAGCAGAAACTACCATGAATATCCCAACAGTAGCTGCCTGCAGCATTTAGAGAATACAACAGATTTAGCAGCTTTGACAAAAAAGGATGGAATTTTAACTACAAAATCTAGTAAACCATCTAAATTTCATCAAAATAGTTTAGTGTTTTTGGCATTCAAATCCACTTGGCATTCTTGGAGTGTTTTACAACCATCAGGATTTTGATGGTTCTCGTGTTACTGCCTCTACTTTAGTTGTTCTAAAGGACAGTAGGCATTTTCAAATTCTAAATTCACAAAGAAGAGTCTGAAATTCCTTTCTACTGGAACTGAAAGGTCCAAAAACCAAGAAATAAACAGAGCTATAACAATAGGTGAGATATGAATTGTAAGGTTTCAGTAAGGATGGGGAAGAGGTACCTTGTTTCCAGGCACTGATAAAATGTCTAAAGTGCATTGATAACATCAACAAATAGTTTCATTTTGCTCAGCAAAGAAGATGAGGTTCAAGTCCTAATTACCTAAGATGAGGTTCAAGTCCAAATTTTCCACTTCCATACCACCAAAATCCATATTTCTCAAACCTAGAAGATATTAGTCTATCATCACCAAAAATCCATCAAAAGGACTGCTCTTTTTACAATATCATTTCCACAATTTATTCAACTACGATTTTTCATGGGAATTCATTCAAGGATAATATAAGCTAGAGATACCTTTAAAGCATTCCCATCATAATAAGCAAAGATAAAGATTAGCACAATTGTCCTTATGAATGTGGTAATTGCATATTCAGTCAGACTCCACTCCTTTCAATCTGAGCTTAGTTTTCAGAAAACAATGCAAACAGTCAATTCTCTATAACTAAAGCAATACAACTTATGTTCCTAGAATAATTGTAACTAAAGCAGTCTCTACCATGTGGTGGAATCCAGCATCAATTGCAACTTCGGGAATTCACACATTTCAGTGTAGAACAGAAATCACAACACAATGCCGCCTTAAGAGCTAAGCATAATAGACAACAGATTTAAATCCCATTGTGATCATGTTAAAGCACTAATACCATGCGTCTTGCCTGTGTGTCCAGTTTCACATAAAACACGCAAAAAATATTCATTTTTCAGCATTTCCCTTCTCCTTCCCTTCTCCTCCCCTTCTTTATTTTACAAACAGTCCATCAGTAACCAAATCTTCCATCCCCGCACTGCCACTCCACAATCCTCGATCCTTGTAGCAATTAGTCCATCATCACTAAGAATCCAAAAAAAGGACCACTATTTAAACAATATCACGTCCTGAATGTTCAATTATGATTTCATTCTAATGTCATTTAAAACCTCCCAATTGCAACAGACATATCTAAGTATCAATGAAAAAACTGACAAAAATACCCATCTTTTCTGAAAAAACATTGTCTCAAATTATTACACTATGATTTCTTATGTTAATTCATTCGAGGATAACTTAAGCTAGTGATATCTAAAGCCTTCCTATCATGACATTTAAAGCTAGATATCGAGTTATCAACACAATCCCCCCTTTAACTAAAAACTCTGGACGGCATTAGTCCATCACCGCTAAAAAAAAAAATCCATGAAAGGATCAGTCTTTGTACAATATAAACTGCCTCAAAATCTTCAATTATGATTTCTCATGGAATCCATTCAAGGACAACATAAGTCGATGATATCTTAAGCCTCCTAGTCATAACAGCATAGCTAAATCAACTCATTTGTTCAGTTAAATCGGAAAATTACACAAAAATCAATAATTTATTCCATAAAAAACAAAACTTTACCCAAAAAACTACACAAGCTCGGTACCTTAGACTTGACAGAAACTCCATCAACGATCTGTTTGACAAGGTGGGATTTTGGCGTCGACCCAGATGATGAATCAACCTTAAGAGGAGACAGGGATGGCAATTTAATAAATGGGTTTGATGGGTTCTCATGTTTGCAAGAGACCGAGTTGACTCTCCTGAACTCCGGCCTTGTCAAAGAGGGAAAACCAGGTTTCGGTAACTCAAGTTTGCAGAGTCTAGGAAGCAAAGGAGTGGGCTTTTTGAAGTGGGTTTTTAGAGGAGTAGGAGAAGAAGAATACAGAAGCCTCTCCATGAACTCTCTGTGTTTGTGGAGAGGTAAATGTTTTGCAGAGAGAAGGGAAGAATGAGGGGTTTGTTGAGGATAGAGTCTTGGTTAACTTATTAACTGAAAATTGAAATTTTGGGATTATTAGGAATAGAACATGATATCAGAGGTTTTATTGATAAAACGAGTTTAAATTTTATATCTTTTGTATTAAGATTATTAAAAATAATAAAAATTATATATTAAATTTAAATAATTTTTTAACATGATATAAAAATTTTATTAATAAAAAAGTTATAAATTTATATTTCAGTACCTTATTTTATTTAGTAAAATTAAACATTAAACACAATACAATAAAGAATCTGTGTAAATTTCAGATTAAAAAAATATATTAAAATATAATATAAATTATATATTAAAATCTCACATATCAACTTAAATTTTTAAATTAAAATTACTTTTTTTTCCCCACATCTTTCATGCAGCTCTCCAAAAATTATCTCATGATTGATCTATCGCTGTTCATCGTTCGGCTGCCTACAAGGCCACCATCAATCTGCCTGCAAGGCCACCGTCAAGATATCATCATTGACTATTATTCTTTAAGTAAACTAGTGGTTTTGTAACCAGAAAAACTAGTGGTTTCATTGCAGCCACAGTAGTGCCCTCGACAAAGAACCTTCCTCCTCCCTCTATAGTTCCCTTTCCGCTCCCAAACATTCTGGTTAACAAATTGATGTTTATCTAATCGATTTTACGCCACAACAAAACCCACATGGCAGTTTGGAAGGGTGGGAGGAGGAGGAGGAGGCTATCGGAAGAAAGCACGTCAGAGTGAGATAGGTTTTAGCTGAGAAGTTAGAGCTTGGTGGGAAAGAAGTGGAGGATAAAAAAAGAAAAAAAGAAAAAGGGAACGTGGGGGCTATGTTGTAGATGGATAGAGATTTTTAGGATGTTTATTTACATTTACTTTTAAAATTGTTTTTTATTTAATTTAATTTTTTACTTCAAAACATGCTGATGGCAAAACTAAGCTACTGTTCTTAGGAATCAAACCACGGTGAGATTACCACTATATATTCTTATTTTTAATGTTTTAAAAATATTTTTAAAAAGTTAATTTTTTTTTAAATTACTATTTTTTTAATTATTTTAAATTATTTTGATGCGTTAATATTAAAAATAATTTTTTTAAAATAAAAAAAATATTATTTTAATATATTTTTGAATAAAAAATATTTTTAAAAATAATCACAACCACACTCCCAAACAATATTATTAAATAAAAAATATAGCTATAAAACCATTAAAAATTAAAAAAATTACTTTTAAATAAAAAATATTAAAAAAAAAAACCCACCGCACTTATAAATATCCTTCCAAATGAACACATCAATCAAAGTCCAATGACAGAGCGGCTCATGCTGGCGCATGGGCTCCCTCGCTTTGGCGTGCGCCCGGCACACGCACGAAAGAGACCTGATCAGAGTAATTGGGTTGGACCACCAGTCCACTCTGGATTTTTCCATTTTTCATGGGGGGCGTACTGCCATGATGGTCCTATAAATTGGGATGCATTTGCCCAGTGACTTGCATTTCTTCACAACGGAGAAGAAATGGAAAAAAAAAAGAGTCAAATTCTTTGGGCTCGATTTGGATCTTGTGGTGAAGAGAGTTGGGATGATGGCTCAAGCCTGAATTCAGAACTATGCCTAGTCCAATTCAGGTTGGTGTCGACCCATGATTCATGTTGAAACAATGGGCTAGCCTCTAGACAAAAATGAACTATGAAAGGTTCATTTTCGTCATGGCTTGTTGAGAATTCTCCGAGGGATCCATATCAATGGAACTTTAAGCTAGAATTGTCCAAACAATCTGGGTTATATCCATCATTGAACAAAAGTGATAAAAGCAACCCTTGTCACCATTATCTTATACCAAATAGAAGGTCCGAAAATTCCACCACAGAAATCACACCCAATCACCAACCAACCTACCAATTTTTTTTTTTGATTTCTTGAATGATTTTGTGAATTTGATAGACTTTTGTTTTTATTGGTTTTAATGTCTACTAGATATGCACCCAGAAGAAAACAATACTGTCTGTTGAAGATATTATTGCTCTAATTGGTGATAAATGTGATGGTGTAATAGGCCAGGTATTTCATTAATTTCTCATGTAGGATCATGTTGGAAATTGCTGTGGACATGTTTAAGAATTGTTCTTTTGTACTGTTTTGTGATTCAGCTGACATAAGATCGGGGGGAGACATTGTTCGCAGCACTAAGCAGGGCAGGTGGAAAGGCTTTTAGTAACATGGCCCAGTATTAAACTTAATGTCGATGTTAGTGCTGCTAACAAGTATGGTGTTGCTGTTGGAAACACTCCTGTAAGTTTAATACATGCTCTGAGCAAGTTTTGAATCCTTGACAGGGAAAATGAATGGAGATTGATTCCTTGGTTATTTGGTTAGGGAGTTCTTACAGAGACAACTGCAGAGTTGGCAGCATCACTTTCTTTAGCTGCTGCTAGAAGAATTGTTGAAGCAGACCAGTTCATGAGGGAAGGCTTGTATGATGGATGGCTTCCTCACCTGTACGACTCTAACCATTGCTTATCCAAACATTTTTCCTAGTGGTTGTGT
>Ga0307511_10003065_pt1 | contig 17242 bp, 15 predicted proteins | sample 13_EM_MG_FD_200266 | JGI IMG/M metagenome (GOLD analysis project Ga0307511, IMG submission 200266) | Populus trichocarpa ectomycorrhiza microbial communities from riparian zone in the Pacific Northwest, United States - 13_EM | ecosystem: Host-associated > Plants > Roots > Unclassified | place... | reverse complement strand
CGCTTCCCAAACCTCACATCAACCCGCTTGCCGCTCAAGGAAGTTGGCCACCGGGACAGGCAGCCGGCGAGGATATTTTCGGCATCGGGCGGGGAATGGCACCCACGGAGGTGGGGCCGATGTGGCCATGGTGGGCGGGAGACCGGTCGTTTCCCCACTGGGCCCGGAACGGTGCCGTGGTGCCGCCTCTGCCCGCAGCTCTGAGAAGGGCCGCGGCCCGTGCGCGACGCCGGGACCTCGGACAGCACCCGCGGCCGGACGAGGAGATTCGGCGCGGCATCGTCCTGGCCCCGGCCGATCCCTCCCAGTGGAGCCACAGCCACCGTCTCGTCGACTCCCTCGAACCCCGGGACCGTCGACGGCTGGGACTGGCGTTGCTGAGCAGCCCGCACGACACCAGGGGCGACATCTGTATGGAGGCCGCGCTGACGCGGCACCCGTGCGGCTGGTCCCCCGAGGAGGCCGAGAAACTGCTCGCTCTCGCCCTGCCGGAGATCGATCACATGCCCTACGGGTTCCAACAGGTGTGCCGGTGCCTGGGGTTGCCGCTCGCCGCCGTACGGGAGCAGGAGCCGTCCGAGCGGGCCCGCTACCGGCCCCGGTTGCGGGCCATCGTGCTGGGCGCCCGCGACCACCCTCACTCCGGTCGCTTCGCACAGTGTCGGTGGCATCTCTCCGTCGAGGAGGCCGCCGGCCTGCTGGACCTGCCGTACGACCGCGAGGTCCTGGAGCGTCTGCCACGGGTCCTCCCCGACGGGGGCGCCTACGGCAACCGGGCGTCGACCGCGCTGGGCACGCTGGTCTTCGAACCCGGTGTGCTGGATCTGCTCGCGGTGCTGCTCACCATCGACGGTTTCCGTCCGGCCCAGTCCTGGCTCGGGGAGGTGCGTGAGCGGCTGGAGATGCTCCCGGTCGCCCCCGAGGTCGTGCGCGCCCTGCTGCGCATGGACACGAGCTACCCCGACCACCTGACCGAATCGGTGCTCAGCAAGCAGGCGCCCGTCCTCGACCAGGCGAAGCTCATGGCCGGAGCCGCCTGGGCGGCCTGCCTCAGCGGGGACCCGGCCCTGATCGAGTTGGTGGCCCCACAGGCTCTGGCCCGCAGCCGCGACCGGCGGTTGCCGGGCGTTCAGGAACGGGACGTTCTCCCGGTGCGGGCAGGTGTCACCGCCCTGAGTGCCGCGGCCGGGATGCCGGGACTGGGACGGCACCGCAGGGCACTGTCAGGACTGCCGCCCGAAGCGGCCACCGAGGCACGCGCCGCCCTGGATTCGATCGCCGACAGGTTCGTGCCCGAAGGAGCCCGCGAGGTGTCTCTCTACTTCCACACGGCCCACCTGGCCGTACGCCCGGACGGCTCCGTCGGCGTGGAGGTCCGCACCGGCCGGGGACAGGCGGTGACGCCGTACGGGATGCGTCACCTCAACGGTGTGTACGTCCTGGAACTGACCGCTCTGCGGCTACGGCTCCCGCGCCTCGCCGCGCAAGCCGATCGCGAGTGCGGCGCCCTCGCCGAACTCCTCGCCACCGACACCGCGCTGACCGGTGAGCAGCTCGGCATCCGCTGGCTCGACCACGATGTCGCCGGGCCCCTCGCCCGGGCCCTGGTCTGGGAGGCGGACACCGCCGACGGCACCTTCACCGGGCTGCCCGTACGCGGCCTCGGCGGCCGGTGGCTGCTGCGGGACATCCGGGGTCGGACGCACGAGGTCACGGCCACCGACACGGTACGTCTCTGGAACCCCGTCCACGCCGACCGGGCGGGGACCCGCGCCTGGCAGACCCATCTGGAACTCGGCGGCCTGGGACAGCCCATTCGCCAGGTGCCCGTACGACGGGGTGCGTCCCGCCGCCCGGTGGGGGACAGCAGGCCACCGCGATCGTCGTGACGTGACGCCCGTCCGCACTGGGGTCAGGCGTCGAGACGGCGCCCGGCCAGCCAGGTGACGATCTCCGGGTCGTGGTGGTCGAAGAACAGCGAGCTGCCGGTGTCCAGGGTGGCGATCCGCGCCAACTGGTCGTCGGTGAGCTCGAAGTCGAGGACGTCGATGTTCTCCGCCATCCGTTCGGGCCGTACGGACTTGGGGATGGCGATGACTCCGCGCTGGGTGAGCCAGCGGAGCACGACCTGTGCGACCGACTTACCGTGTGCCTCGCCGATTTCGGTCAGCAGGGGGTTGGTGAACAGGTCGTTCCTGCCTTCGGCGAAGCCGCCCCAGGACTGGGTCTGTACGCCGTGTTCGCTCATCAGGGCCTGGTAGTCGGCGCGTTGGAAGAAGGGGTGGGTCTCGATCTGGTTGACGGCGGGCACGGTCTCGTTGTTGGCGATCAGGTCGAGCAGCCGGTCGGGGTAGAAGTTGGCGACGCCGATCGCCCTGGCCAGGCCCTCACGGTGGAGGGTCTCCATGGCGCGCCACTGGGCGTAGACGTCGCCGAAGGGCTGGTGCATCAGGTAGAGGTCGAGGTGGTCCAGGCCCAGTTTGTCGAGCGAGGTCTCGAAGGCGCGGCGGGTGTTGTCCTCGGCGGGGGCGTCCTGGATCCACAGTTTGGTGGTGACGAAGAGTTCCTCGCGCGGGATGCCGCCGGCCTTGATCGCTCTGCCCACGGCGTCTTCGTTGCCGTAGGCGGCGGCGGTGTCGAGGAGGCGGTAGCCGGCGGCGAGGGCGTCGGAGACTGCCCTTTCGGTGTCGTCGGCGGGGATCTGGTAGACGCCGAAGCCGAGGAGCGGCATCTCGACGCCGTTGTTCAAGGTCACGTGGTGCATGGGGGATGTCCTTTTGCTGAAGTCACTGAAGGGTTGGGCGCGTTCAGGGGGTGACAAGGGCCTTGAGGACCTCGCGGTCGGCCATCGCCCGGTAGGCGTCCGGGGCTTGGTGCAAGGGGAAGGCGCGGTCGAAGACGCGGCCGGGGGTGATGGTGCCGTCGAGGACGTCGGGCAGCAGTTGCCCGATGTAGGCGCGGGCGGGGCTGACGCCACCGGTCAGGGTGATGTTGCGCCGGAAGGGGGCCGGGCCGATGGGGCCCTCCTCGTACTGCGGGAAGCCGAGGCGGCTGATGGTGCCGCCGTCGCGGACCGCGCCGAGCGCGGTGTCCAGGCTCTGGCGGGTGCCGACCGCCTCGATCACCTTGTCCGCGCCACCGCCGGTCAGTTCGCGGATGCGCGCGATGCCCTCCTCGCCCCGCTCGGGCACGACGTCGGTGGCCCCGAACTCGCGGCCCAGGCCGGTGCGCGCCTCGTGGCGGCCCGCGAGCACGATCCGCTCGGCGCCCAGCCGCCGGGCGGCGATCACCGCGCACAGGCCGACCGCTCCGTCGCCGACGACGAGCACCGTGTCGCCGCGGCCGACGCCGGCGGTGACCGCGCCGTGGTGCCCTGTCGTCATCACGTCCGACAGGGCCAGCAACGACGGCAGGAGGGCGGAGTCGGCGGCCACCGGGAGCTTGACCAGGGTGCCGTCGGCGTAGGGGACGCGGACGGCCTCGCCCTGGCCGCCGTCGACGCCGTCGAAGCCGTAGCGGCCGCCGTTGCGACAGGAGGTGTGCAGGCCCTTGGCGCAGTAGTCGCAGGTGTTGTCGCTGTAGGTGAACGGGGCGACGACCAGGTCACCGGCGTTCAGGCCGGTCACGTCCGCGCCGGTCTCCTCTACGACTCCGAGGAACTCGTGTCCCATGGGGCGGCCGGTGTCGACGGCGGGCATCGACCGGTACGGCCACAGGTCGCTGCCGCACACGCACGCGGCGACGACCCGGACCACGGCGTCGGCGGCCCGCACGATCTTGGGGTCGGGGCGGTTCTCGACGCGGACGTCTCCGGCTCCGTACATCACTGCTGCACGCATGGTTGCTCCAAAGAGTGGACGGACGATCAGCGTTCGAGCATCCGCGCCTGGGCCTCGGTGTGGGTGTCGCCCGCGGCGGGCGGCAGGCTGCTGAGCTTGGCGAGCTGCTCGCCGGTGAGGGTTACGGCGTCGGCGGCGGTGTTCTCCTCGACGCGGCCGACGCGCTTGGTGCCGGGGATCGGGGCGATGTCGTCGCCCTGGGCGAGCAGCCAGGCCAGCGCGATCTGGGCGGGGGTGACGCCGACCTCGGTGGCCAGGGCCTTGACCTCGTCGGCGAGGGCGAGGTTGCGGCGGAAGTTCTCGCCGGTGAAGCGCGGGTTGTCGCGGCGGAAGTCGGAGGCGTCGAACTGGTCGGTGGAACGGATGGTGCCCGTCAGGAAGCCGCGGCCCAGCGGGGAGAACGGCACCAGGCCGATGTTCAGCTCCCGCAGCACCGGCAGGACATGGTCCTCGATCCCCCGGGTCCACAGCGAGTACTCCGACTGCAGCGCGGTGACCGGCTGGACGGCGTGTGCGCGGCGGATCGTGTCGGGGCCCGCCTCCGAGAGGCCGAAGGCGCGTACCTTGCCCTCGGCGATCAGCTCGCCCACCGCGCCCGCGGTCTCCTCGATGGGCGTGTTCGGGTCGACGCGGTGCTGGTAGTACAGGTCGATGTGATCGGTGCCCAGCCGCTTGAGGGAGCCCTCGACGGCGGTACGGATGTTGGCGCGGCCGGAGTCCTGGTTCCAGGCGCCCGCACCGGCGTGCGAGACCAGACCGAACTTCGTGGCCAGCACCACCTTGTCCCTACGGCCCCGCAGCGCCCGGCCGATCAGCTCCTCGTTGGTGTAGGGGCCGTAGATCTCGGCGGTGTCGATGAGCGAGACCCCCAGCTCCAGCGCCCGGTGCACGGTCCTGATCGACTCCGCGTCGTCGGTGCCGGAGCCGGTGTAGCCGTGGGACATGCCCATGGCGCCGAGGCCGATCCGCGAAACCTCCAGGTCGCGCAGTTTGATGTAGTGCATTTCGCCTCTCCGGTTCGTTGCGGCGCCGGGTTCCCCCACTCTCGCCGGGCACAGCGGATCGTGCCCGGAGGCGAGGTGTCGGCGTGTTTCCCCTTCACCTTCGCCCCGATCGCGCCGGCGTGGCAGGGCGGGCTCTTCAGGGGTAACGACAGGGCCCCCCTCCCGCCTGCGCGACGGGTGGGAAGCGGGCGAGACTGGAGGCATGGCAACCGAGAGCGCGCACAGCGAGGGCGCCGAGCTGGGCCGCTTTCTGCGCGCCCGCCGCACCCAGACCCGCCCCGACCACGTCGGCCTCACCGTCGGCGCCGGCATCCGCCGCACCCCCGGGCTGCGCCGCGAGGAGCTGGCCACCCTCGCCGGCATCAGCATCGACTACTACGTGCGGCTGGAACGCGGCAAGGAGACCCGCCCCAGCCCCGCCGTCCTCGACTCGCTCGCCCGCGCCCTGCACATGGACGACCAGCAGCACCAGCACCTGCGCGAACTCGCCGCCCGAGCCGCCCGCTACGTCCCCGAACCGCCGCCCGCGCCCAGCCGCACGGTCCGCCCCCACCTCAAGCTGCTGCTGGAATCGCTCCGCCCGAACCCGGCGTACGTCATCAGCCGCAGCATGGACCTGCTGGCCTGGAACCCCGGCGGACTGGCCCTCTACGCGGGCCTGGACGACTGGCCGGTCAAGCAGCGCAACCTGGCCCGCTACTTCTTCCTGCACCCCGCGGCCCGCGACCTCTTCCACGACTGGGAATGGCAGATCACCAACTGCGTCGCCCGCCTGCGCGCCATCGCCGGCACCGCCCCCGACGCACCCGACCTCACCAACCTCGTCGGCGAACTCCTCCTCAAGAGCCCCGACTTCGCCGGACTCTGGGAGCGCTACGAAGTCACCGGCCGCAAACCGGCCCAGAAGACCTTCCACCACCCCCAGGTCGGCACGCTCACCCTCACCTCCCAGTCCCTGCACATCGAAGGCACCCCCGGCCAGCGCATCGGCGTCTACACCGCCGAACCCGGCAGCCCCGACCACGACGCCATGCTCCTGCTGGACATGGTCGACATGGGTGACATGACCGCACCGCGACCGGCCCAACGCCCCTCGCCCGCAAGCGAATCCACTCGTCAGCAGCCGTAGGCCGGGCGTACCGCGGTACCAGTCCGTCGGGCCAACTGTCTCCCGTGGTCCCACGCCCGCGGCGGCGGGCCTTCCTAGCCTGCTCACATGGTGCTGATCAGAAAGTCCTCAACGACGTTGAGCGCGGCGGCATTTGCCGCGCTGTTCCTGACGTACGGCACACCTGCCGCCGTCGCCTCGCCGAACGGCGCGGGCGACGCGGTCGTCCACGAAGTCGACGTCACCGACCTGCCGGCCACCAAAGAAGGCCAGCCCACGGTCGCCGTCAACCCGAGAAATCCGAAGAACCTCGTCTTCGTCTCGACGATCTTCCCGCCGTCACCGGGCCTGGAGCCGGTCGACGGCGGGTGCTTCCTCGCCTACTCGAACGACAGGGGTGACACCTGGACCCGGGTGCCGTGGCCGCTGGGCACGGCTGCGCCCAAGTGCGGTGAGCCGAGCGTGCAGTTCGACGCGAAGGGCACCGTGTACGTGGACAACAACCAGGTCAGCTCGGGGCTGGCCGCGAACCTGGTGAACCACAACCAGGTCGCCAAGTCGACCGACGGCGGCCGGACTTGGACCGACCCGGTGTCCACACCGCTGCTCCTCGGCGGGGCCCCGAAGATGCGGGTGGACGCCGCGACCGGCAAGGTCTACGCGGTCGCCGGGGCGGCCTGGGAGTACCCGAGCGCGGTCTCCGTCAGCGCGGACGGCGGCCGGACCTTCAGCAGTGACTCGCGGGTGATCCCGGGCCCGATGCCGTGCATCGAGGTGGCGCCGGGTATCCCGCTCGTGTGCGGCTATCCCGGGCGCGAGATCGCCGTGTACGGCGGGATCCTCGTGTCGGCCTCCCAAGAGGCGGGGCAGCCGGTGAACTTCCACGTCAGCCGCGACGACGGCACGTCATGGACGAACACCACCGTCGAGGACGGCCGGGGAACCCCGGTCGCGGCGGGCACCGGGTCCCTGGTGCCGACTCCGGGCCTGGGCGCGGCGGCCGACCCCGTCCCGTGGGTCGCCGCCGACACCACCCACCGCGGCCGGTTCGCCGTCATGGTGCCCCGGGACTCCGACACCCTGGACGTCTACGTCACCCCGGACGCCGGCCGGACCTGGACCGGACCGGCGACGATCTCCGCGACGGGCGCTCTGCGGCCGGCGATCGACTTCGGCGCGAACGGCGATCTGGGTGTCATGTGGCGGACCACGACGGGCGACGCGTTCTCGGCCGTCTCGTTCGACCACGGACGCTCGTTCAGCGCCCCGGTGCAGGTCAACCACATGACCGAGCCGGTCGGCGAGACGGGCCCGCCCGGTGACCGCTGGTCGGGCATCACCCTGACCGACAAGTACGCCTACGTCACCTGGGCCGACGGGCGGAACAACTCCTCCCTCGACTCGGTCATCAGCCGGGTGCCACTGAAGCTGTACAAGCCGGCGCTCACTGCCGGGGAGTGACCAGTCCCGCGTCGTAGGCGACGATCACCGCCTGGATACGGTCACGGGCGCCGAGTTTGGCCAGCACCCGGCCGACGTGCTTCTTCACCGTGGACTCGGTCAGCACGAAGCGTTCGGCGATCTCGGCGTTCGTCCACCCCGTGCCGATGGCCACCAGCACCTCGTGCTCGCGCTCGGTGAGTGCCGCGAGCCGCGGGTCCGTGCGCGGCCCGGCGTCGGGCGCGAGGACGTCGTGGGCGTGGGCGTCGAGCAGACGGCGGGTCAACCGGGGGGAGACCACGGCGTCGCCGGTCGCGACCGCCTCGATACCGGCGAGGAGTTCCGCCGGCCGGACGTCCTTCAGCAGGAAGCCACTGGCCCCGGCGCGCAGGCCGGCGTAGGCGTACTCGTCGAGGTCGAAGGTGGTCAGGATGAGCACGCGGGTGCGGCCGCCCGCCGCCACGATCCGGCGGGTGGCCTCGATGCCGTCGAGACCGGGCATCCGTACGTCCATCAGGACCACGTCGGGGCTCAGTTCGGCCGCCATGCGGACGGCCTGCGCGCCGTTGTCGGCCTCGCCGACGACGCTCACGCCGGGGGAGCCGTCGAGCAGCATCCGGAAGCCCATGCGGGGCAGCGGCTGGTCGTCGGCGATCAGGATCGTGGTCATGGCGTGGGTTCTCCGGAGGTGGCCGAGGCGGACGGATCCAGCAGGACGTCGACGATCCAGCCCTGGCCGTCGTCGCGTGGTCCGACGGTCGCGGTGCCGTCGTAGAGCGCGGCCCGTTGGCGGATGCCGACCAGGCCGTGGCCGCCGTCCCGGCGAGGGGCCGGTTTCCGTGACGACGAACCGGTGTCGGTGACCCGCACGCGGAGCCCGCTGCCCTCGACCGCGACCGTGACGTCGGCCGTGGCGCCGGGGCCGACGTGTTTGAGGGTGTTGGTCAGAGCTTCCTGCACCACGCGGAAGACGGTGAGCTGCACTCCGCGGCCCAGCGCGTCGACCGGGCCGACGGTGCGGTACGCCACCGGCAGTCCGGCCGCGCGCACCCGGTCGAGCAGGGTGTCCAGGTCACGGACGCCCGGCTGCGGGGACCGTGAGCTGTCCTGCCGCTCCGGGGATTCGCGCAACACCCCCAGCACGCGCCGGAGTTCGTCCATCGCCTGCCGCCCGGTGTCGCCGATGAGATGGAGCGCCTGCTCGGTGCGGCCGGGGTCGCGGGTGGTGAGTACGGCGGCGCCGTCGGCGAGGTTGACCATGACCGACAGGTTGTGGCCGACGATGTCGTGCATCTCGCGGGCGATCCGCGAACGCTCCGCCGCCGCCGTCAGCCGGACCCGCTGGTCCCGCTCGACCTCCAGCCGCGCCGCCCGGTCCCGCAGCGCCGACAGGTACAGCCGGCTGATGCGGACGGTCAGGCCCAGGGCCACGGCTCCGACGCCGGTACCGACGGACAGGACCAGAAAGGCCACCGGACCGGCCGTCGGAATCACGGTGACCACGAGCAGCACCCACCCCGCCACGGTCACCGGCAGCGCCCGGCAGATGGCGCGCGGCGAAGCGTGCAGGGCGAGGTCGAGCAGGGCGATCAGCAGGACGAGGGCGGCGGCGGGCCCCAGACCGAGCGACCACATGACCGGGCACACGAGGAGGCAGCCGCCGTAGACGACGGCGGGACGACGGCGACGCCACCACAACGGGACGACCAGCACGGCCGCGATGCCCAGCACCACACCGACGGGCAGGCCGGCGCCCACCGGGCGGGACACTGGATGCCCCGGGCCGTGCGACAGCAGATCCGGGGGCGCGGCGGCGGCGACCAGGACCACCACGGCGGTGTCGAGGAGCCACGGACGGCGCCGGTCGGCCGCCCGCAGCCTGCTCAGCACCCGCAGCAGCAGCCGCATCACGGGGTGCGCCCAGACGGCGTCCGGCCCGGGCGGGAGCGCGGTCGGCTCCGCCCGGGCCGAGCGCGCCCTCGTACCGTCGTCCATCGGCTCCATCCTCGCGGACGGCCTCTCAGACGTCACTGCGACGCAGCCGGCACGCGGCACCGGCCAGCAGCAGTACGGCCCACACCAGCAGCGCCGTCATCCCCGCTCCGGGGCCGACCAGGGAGCCGCCGGACGCGTGCAGGGTCATCACCGACTGGCCCGCGTTGCTCGGCAGATAGCGGCTGACGGTGTCGCCGAGCGAGCTGGGCAGCAGCCCGGTCAGACCGGGCAGTACGAGCACGGCACCGGCCAGGATCGCGATGCCTCCCGCGGTGCTGCGCACGAGCAGGCCGACCGTCACGCCGTACACACCGACCAGGCCCAGATACAGTCCCGCGCCCAGCAGGCACCGGAGGACCCCGGCGTCCCCGAGGGACAGGGCGATCCGCTCACCGTGCAGGGCGGCGCTCCCGAACAGGAACGAGAGCAGGGCGCCGAGGGTGGACGCGACGAAGGCGACCGGGCCGTAGACCGCGCACTTCGCCCACAGCACGGGCAGCCTGCCCGGTACCGCGGCGAAGGTCGAACGGACCATCCCGGTGCCGTACTCGCCGGCCGACAGCAGGACACCCAGCGCGCCGACGGCCAGGGCCGCGAGGTTGGTGCCGGCCAGGGCCAGGGTCAGTGCCGCACCGGAGTCCGCGTCCTTGCCGCCGAGCGGGCCGTCGGGACTGTAGAGGGCGGCGGCGACCGACCCGATGACCACCAGGAACAGGACGGCCACGCCCAGCGTGATCCAACTGGAGCGCAGCGACCGGAACTTGGACCACTCGGAGCGGACGACGCGTCGGCCGGTCACGCGGTACGCCGGGCGGGGCGCGGCAGTTGTGACGGTGCTCGCGCTCATCAGGCGGCCCTCCCCGCGTCGATGCTGTGGTACTCCACGGCGTCCTGGGTCAGTTGCATGAACGCCTCCTCCAACGACACCGATTCGGCGGCCAGTTCGTAGAGCGGCACCCGGTGCTCTGCGGCCACCTCCCCGATCCGCCGGGTGTCCAGGCCGGAGACGACCAGCCGCTCGGCGCCCGTCGAGGTGACGGTGACACCGGGACCGGCCAGCAGCGAGCGCAGCCGCGCGGGCTCGCCGGTGGCCACCCGCACCCCCTTGTCCTCACTCCGCTCCACCAGCGCGTCGACGGTCGTCTCGGCCAGCAGCCGCCCCCGCCCCACGACCACCAGTCGGTCGGCGGTCTGTGCCATCTCGCTCATCAGATGCGAGGACAGCATCACCGTGCGGCCCTCGGCGGCCAGCCCGCGCAGCAACTCCCGTACCCAGCGCACGCCTTCGGGATCGAGCCCGTTGACCGGCTCGTCCAGCATCACCACCGCCGGGTCACCCAGCAGCGCGGCGGCGATGCCCAGCCGCTGCCCCATCCCCAGCGAGAACGCCCCGACCCGCTTGTGCGCCACGCCGTGCAGACCGGCCAGGTCGATGACCTCCTCCACCCGCCGACGCGGCACGCCATGGGTGTACGCCAACGCCATCAGGTGGTTGAGCGCGGAGCGCCCCGGATGTACGGCCCTCGCCTCCAGCAGTACCCCCAACTCCTGCAAGGGCGCGCGGTGTCGGGCGTAGGGCTTGCCGTTGACCAGGGCCGTGCCGCTGGTCGGCGTGTCCAGGCCCACGATCATCCGCATGGTGGTGGACTTGCCGGCCCCGTTCGGCCCCAGGAACCCGGTCACCTGTCCCGGCGGCGCGGTGAAACTCAGCCCGTCCACCGCCGTCCTGTCCCCGTACCGCTTGGTCAGCCCACGAACTTCGATCACAGCGCCGCTCCTCGCTCGCCTCCGGCCCGGCATCCGGCCGGGTCACTGCTTTCGAGGCTAGGAGCGGCTGCGGCGCGCCCCGTGGGCCCGGAGGTCACAATGACCGCTGGTCATTGGTACCGGGGTACACCGGATCGGCCCCGCTACTCGTACCGGTACTTCAACGAGTCCGCCTCGGTCTGCCTGATGTCGGCGATCGTCAGGTCCGGCATCCGGAGTTGGGCCAGCGTCACCTCGGCCGAGGTCGGCTGGGCGTCCGCCGGCAGCCACTGCTCCGGCTTCCATGCCCCGCTGCGCAGGAGGGACTTGGGGCAGTGCGGGTAGACCTCCTCGATGCCCACGACCAGCGCGCTGGCCGGCGGCTTGCCCACGGCGGTCAGCTGGGACAGCAGGTCCGGGCGGGTGGAGACGCAGGCCCGGCCGTTCACCCGCAGGGTGGTGGTGCGGCCGGGGATGACGAACAGGAGCGCGGCCCGTCCGGTGGCGATGACGTTCTGGAGGGTGTCCAGGCGCTTGTTGCCGGTGGCGTCCGGTATCGCCACCGTCCGGTCGTCCAGGACGGCGACGAATCCTGCGGGGCCGCCGCGCGGGGAGACGTCGCAGTTGCCCTCGGCGTCCGCGCTGGCGACCAGGACCAGCGACGAGCAGCCGATCAACCGCCGTGTCTGCTCGGTGAGTTCGGTCATCTGCTTCCGTACGGCGGCTTCGCCCGGGAGGTCGTAGACCTGGCGCAGCGCGTCCTGGTCGGACAGGGCGTCGAGACGGAGCGAGTCGAAGGCGGTACCGGCAAGAGGCGTCGTCATGTCTCCGACCCTAAAGGGCCGACCTGCGATTGATCCTTGGTGGTGAGTGTGTGGGCGGCCATTGTGGTCCTTCGCGGGCAGAGTCTCCGGTTCCTCCGCCGGGCCGGGGAGGGGCGGGAGGGAAGCCGCCCTGCCCCGGGGCGCGGCCGGAAACATGCCGCGCCCCAACTCCCAAGCAGCCTACGAGAGTTGAACCCGCGGGAGTGCGCAAACCCCCACCCCGGATCCACCCATTGCTCGCCGGCATCCGGTCGGGCATTGCGCCGCTGGTACGCGCAGTTCTGTCGCAGCGGCCCGACCGCGACTGCCCAGGCCGGAGATGCCGGCCGTTCCGCCGACAGGCCAGCGGTTCACGGTGCGGTGGGCGCATGCTCATGTCGGGACCGTGGGCTCGTCGCGCGCGGTGAGCGTGTCGCATCCCGACGCGGCGGTCTCGATCGTGGTCGACGCCGGCAGGCGATTCCGCCGACCGGCTGGTGGAATGTAGGCAAGGACGGGAGAACTCACGATGGATCTCGGACTGAACGGACAGGTGGCCGTGGTCACCGGTGCCAGCAGGGGATCGGGCTGGCGGTCGTGCGGGCGCTGGTCGCGGAGGGGGTCACGGTCCATGCCGGGGCCCGGAGCTCCTCGCCCGGGCTGGAGGAACTGGCCGCGACCGGGAACGTACGGGTCGTACCGGTCGACCTGGGCGAGGCCTCAGGACCCGCGCGGCTCATCGAGGCGGCGGGCGACCGGATCGACATCCTCGTCAACAACGTGGGATCGGCTCCGGCCCGTACCGGAGGATTCCTCACGGTCACCGACGAGGAGTGGCTCGCCACCCTGAACCTCAACCTGATGGCGGCCGTCCGTACGACCCGGAGCGCCCTGCCGGTGATGCTGGCCCGGGGACGGGGCTCGATCGTGAGCATCTGCTCGGTCAACGCGGCGCTCCCCGACCCGGCGGTCATCGACTACAGCGCCTCGAAGGCGGCCCTCGCGGGCTTCTCCAAGGCCCTGTCCAAGGAGGTCGGCCCGAAGGGGATCCGGGTCAACACCGTCAGCCCGGGGCCGGTCGAGACCGATCTCTGGCTGGGGGAGGGCGGGGTCGCCGCGACGGTCTCCGAGGCGACCGGCCTGAAACCCCAGGACGTCATCGACAACGCCGCGCGGACCACGGTGACCGGCCGTTTCTCCCGGCCCGCCGAGATCGCCGACGTGGTCCTGCTGCTCTCCGCGGACCGGACGGCGAACGTCACCGGCGCGGACATCACCGTGGACGGGGGCTTCATCCCCACCTGGTGAATACCCGGGCGGGCGGACCCACCCCACCCAAGGAGTGAGCTACCTATGAGCACCATGCGTGCCGTACGAGCCCACGAGCGCGGCAGACCCGAGCAGGTGGCGTACGAGTCGGCTCCGCGTCCCGAGCCGGCCCCCGGCGAGGTGCTGGTCGCGGTGCGCGCCGCGTCGATCACCTCCGGCGAGCTCGACCGGGACGCCCGCGAGGCGTACTTGCGGGCCGGGGAGATCGTCTTCCACGCCTTGGCACGCCCCCGCCGGACGGCCTTCCCGAGCGGCACCGCCCGACTCGCCCCAGGTGTCGGTCCGTTGGCGCCGTCAGCCCGTGGCCGGCACCACGGTGCCGAAGGAGGCCGCGGCGATCTGCTGGACGTAGCGTATTTCGGTGCCGTCGAGGTTGGTCGGGTTGAGGGAGTAGACGATCTTGCGGGTGAGGTCGCGGGTGGCGAACACACCGCTGGTGTAGCCGGGGCGGGAGCCTGTCTTGCCCCAGACCGTGACGCCGTTGGATGCCGTCACCCGCATGATGCCCATGCTCATGCAGGCACGGCCTGCGTCGGCCGCGGTACGGCACTGGCTGCTGTGGAAGCTGGGGACGTCGGGCACAGTGAAGAGCTCGGCCTGCTGGGCCGGCGGGAGGAAACGGCCGCGGAAGAGCGCGGTCATGAAACGGTCGAGGTCGGCGGGGGTGGAGATCATGCCGCCCTCGGCCCAGGGCCAGGGGCTCTGCTCGGTGACGTCCACCTGGTGCGCGGTGCCGTCCGGGGACGTGACCGTCAGGTAGCCGTGGGAGTGCGGGCCGGGCAGGCGCGGGTCGTCGGCGTCGGGGACCTGGGTGTCGCGCAGTCCGAGGGGCCGGGTGATCCGGGAGCTCACCTCGTGGGCGAAGGTGTGCCCGGTGATCTTCTCGATCAGGAGGCCGGCGACGTAGTAGTTCATCCCGTTGTACTGCTGCGCGGTGCCCGGCGCGAACTGCGTCGGCTGGCCCGCCATGAGGTCGACCACCTGCTGTGGTGTGAAGCTCTTGAAGCGGTTGGCGGCGAACCATTCGGGGCTGCCGTCGCCGAAGTCGGGGCTGTGGACGCCGTTCGGCAGGCCGCTGGTGTGGTTGAGCAACTGGCCGATCTCGATGGGCGGGAGTCCGGCGGGCAGGACCCCCGGCAGGTACTGCTGGACCGGCTTGTCCAGGTCGATCCGGTGCTCGGCGGCGAGCTGGAGAACGATCGTGGCGGTGAAGACCTTGGAAATACTGCCGATCCGGATGTGCGCGCCGGGCGGAACGCCCTGGCCCGTCTCCAGGTCGCCCACGCCGGAGGTGCCCGACCAGTGGCCCGCGCGACCGGTGATCCGCAGCAGCGCGCCGGTGACATCTGCGGCCGGTAAGCCACCGATGGCCGCCCGGAGTTCGGCTGGATCGAGCGCGGGCAGCGGCGCGGCGGCGAGTGCTGGAGCCGGGACGGCGGCGGAGGCGGCGGAGGCAGGAGGGACCGTAGCCGCTGCCAGGGCGACCAGCACGGCGCACGACGCTGCCGCGGTGGACCAACGGGGGCGAAAGGCGGAGCAGTTCACAGTGAGGCTCTCCCGAGTGGTGGCGGTGGGACCGCCGGTCGAACGGCCCTGCCACGAGTCTCTTCCGTCCCAACAGCCCTGATCATCAGGGAACGTCCCTGAGTGAACCCTGACCGCACCCCGACACCTGATGGAAGGGTCGGACCCGATCCCGCAAGCCGCCGTCCCCGCATCACCCACCGCGCTATTGCACACCTGTGACAGCCAACGCACAGCCCCGTCACCCGACGCCGGAACAATCCGTCTTGTCGCGAAGGGCAGCAAGCCGAGGGGACCGGTTCAGGTTCCGGGGACGGCCGGCGGTTCCCGCGAATCTCTCATCGCAGCGTCATTCACATCAGCAGGGGGAACCTCGATGTCCGCTCGTAACCGTCGGCGCGTCGGCGCAACCGTCATCACCGCAGGTGCCGCCGCCCTGCTCGCCCTGTGCGGCACGGCCGCCGCCGCTCTGGCCGCCCCTTCCTCCGGCGGAGCCAAGGGCAGCGCCGCGATGGTCGCCGCGGCCGCGTCCACGCACACGCTCACCGTGCCCAGGGGTCTCACCCTCAGCAACGGCACCCGCCACGTGATCGTCAACGGCAGGTCGATCGACTTCGGCACCACGGTCCGTGACCTGGCCTGGAACCCGGGCGGCAGCAAGGCCGCCTTCATCGACGGGCACGGCAACCTGGTCGTCTCCAACCCCGACGGCACCCACCGCGTCACCGTCGCCGCCAACCCGGGCGGGCAGACATGGTCCCACCCCACCTGGCAGGTGACCGCCGCCGACCGGACGAACCAGATCCCCGCGAAGAACAACATCGTCTTCTCGGCGAAGATCCACGGACGCACCGTCCTCGAGGGCGTCAAGGCGACCAGCAACCACGGCAGGCCGGCCAAGATCAGCCTCAACGGCTACGCGGGAGAAGGCGCCGTCCCGCAGACCGACAACACCTGGCCGAACGTCGGCGGCAGTTACGGCTCGGCGGTCTACGAGAACACCCACACCGGCGAGGTCTACATCCGCGACGACTACCTGCGCCAGCAGGGCGGCGCGCTGGCCAAGGGTTCCGAGCCCGCGCTCTCCCCCGACAACGAGGAGGTCGTCTTCGTCCGTTCCGTCCACGGCCACGACCACCTCTTCGTGGAGGACCTCGGCAGCTCCACGAACACCGTCAAGGACGTCACCCCCACCGCCACCACCGACTACACCGAGCCGACCTGGTCCCCCAACGGCAAGACCATCGCCTTCCGCGCCCCGACCGGCACGTACACCATCACGAAGACCGCCCACGGCTTCGGCAGGCCCGTGAAGGTCTCCACCCACACCGGCCTGCCCGCCTACCGCGGCTGACCACCGCCCAACCGCCCGCCGGAACGGGCGAGTTCGGCCCGGAGCTCGGGCAGCTGCTGGTCGGCCGTGTCGTGCGGCAGATACTCGACCACATCGAGAAAACGGAACAGGACCTGGCTCTTGGTCACGGCGAACTCATAGTCGCCGAACCCCACCACGGCACCCATGTCCCCACGGACAGCGCCCCGGACGACATGCGCGGTCATGTCGTCCGGGCTCTGTGCCGTCAGCCCCCGCCGCGCGTTGGGACGCGCCAGATACGGGCAGACCATCGAGGCGTAGAGCATGCACGCACGGTGCCCCGGCCCCTCCAGCGTCGCCGCCATATTCCGGTACGGCCGCCCGGCATCGAGCGCCTCCCGGATCGCCGAACTCTCCGCGGCGCCGACCACCCGCCACACCGCCCCCTTGGGCATCAGCGTGCCGCACACGGAACACAGCCGCTGCCGCGCACACTCCGCACTGCGCCCGTAGTCCGTGAGCGCGAACTGCGGCTCACCGCCGTCCCACGGCGTAATGGCGGGCACGGGATAACCCCGGCTGTCACGAGGCCTGCCCTCGACGGTCACCGGCACGGGAACGGAATCGAATCGCACACCTCATAGTCGTCCACATGAGCGCGCACCGCGACGGCCGACGGGACATTCACCGGCTCGGTGCCCGCCCCCGCTCCGGTCCGGCCGGCGCGAGCGCGCGTCTCGGCAGCTCCACGCGGCGGGCCAGCCTTCGGTCACCGCAAGCAGCACCGGATGCACCAGATAGACGGAGTAACTGATCGTTCCCAGCCAGGTCAGCCGGCGCGGAACCCGTCGGCGGCGCAACGCCAGACCGATGCCGAAGGTGAGGACAGCCAGGAGGTCCTCCGAGCCGAGCCGCACAAGCGAACGCCTCCGGAAACTAGGCCATTTTGCAGATGCCCCCGCCCAAGCCCCCCTCATAAGGTCCATGACACACCACCCCGATCCAGCCGCCCGAGGAGTCCCATGAGTTCCGATGTTTCCCGCCGCCAGGTGCTCGCCGCCGGAGCGGCTGTGGCCGGAGCGGCCGCGCTGGTCGGCGGTGTCGCAGGAACGGCCGACGCGGCAGCTGCCCCGGCCGGT
>Ga0307511_10003064_pt1 | contig 17244 bp, 13 predicted proteins | sample 13_EM_MG_FD_200266 | JGI IMG/M metagenome (GOLD analysis project Ga0307511, IMG submission 200266) | Populus trichocarpa ectomycorrhiza microbial communities from riparian zone in the Pacific Northwest, United States - 13_EM | ecosystem: Host-associated > Plants > Roots > Unclassified | place... | reverse complement strand
CAATCAGTCCCTTTCTTTCCCACAGTGGTGACGGGTCTACTACTTTGGTTAGGCGCGGACGTATGTAGTGTGAAATAAAATTACCGTTGGCTCCATGGATGGCGCACTCTCTTTCCTTGGAGAACCAAAGCGAGTGCGGCGTTTACCCTCGCGGCTGCTGGGTCGCAATCTCTCCGCCATACCTATGGCCGGCTATGACCCAACCGCAAACCCCAAGTATCCCCAGTCATCCCAGTGCGATATTCTGAGCTGTGTGCACATACTTGGCTCAAAGTAACCAATCATCCGGGATCCGGAACGGCGCTTACCGGCGGCTTCTCTGCCTCTTTGGATTGAACAGCCCCCTCTTTTCCTGACACTTGGGCGGCACAGCTCACTGATGCACAGCCGTACACGCAATTCACCGATAGGGTCTAGCACACCTTGCACCTCTCGGTCCCAGTCTGCAGCACCGCGAGCGCGCACGATGAGTAACCCTGGCTATGCCTGCTTTACTCCGGTAGGGCTGCGTTCAATTCCTCTAAGGATATTTTATAGCCGGGCGACGGTGGGCAAAGTCAGCCCGACTTGTAAGGGACGGGAACGATGTAATACCCGCAACCTGTCCAATCCCATCACATACAGAAGGCCCTCCGGTAGATAAAGGCCAAGCACCTCCGCACCATCACCCATTTCAATTCCCCCCCCTTCTTTCGTCCCCCGCTCCTTGACTGGGACCCGGCCAGTAAACATGGCCGTCAAGCTTGCGGCCTCGATATTCGTTGGTTTTGTCCTCGAGAGTCTTCTCTACGGGGCGTTTATCATGATTTTCATCGCTTCTGCAGTCACTCAGTGGGAGCGCTGGAGGTGTGAGAAACTGAGAACTGGGAATAAGCTTGTCATGGGGTTTTCCATCCTCCTACTGGGCTTTATTTCCACGGTGAGTGTTTCCCGGACGCCGCCGAGTTATGTATTCAAGTTGAGATAGCACTGGATCCTCAACTTTCTGAGATGCTACGACGTATTTCTGAGCGGATCAAACCTGGAGGATATGGACCGCGCGTTCGCCAATCAAAGGAACGGAACCAGCTTGGCGCGCTTTATCGTGTACGAGGTTCAGGCGTGGATGGGCGACTGCCTCTTGGTAGTTTATCAATGTCAGATTGCACAATCAAACGCTTACTTCCTGTTCTCACAGATCTATCGATTGTATCACGTCTGCGGTCGGAAATGGTGCGTCATAGCGGCCCCGTGTGCCATGTGCACCGCTCTCGTTGGTGAGCGTTCGATATCTTCTTTCGACCGTGTACGGCGTTGTTTATATGACCCACCCAAGTTTGCGGGTTTTGTTTGCTAAGGTCCACGTTGGGATTGAATTTCCTCGACCCTGAATCAATGAAACCGTTCCACACCTGGGCCGTCGTGTGTTTTTCACTGACATTTGGGTAAGGTTCCAAAATTCAGGTATGTGGTCAGTAAGGCTAACTAACTTCACCAGGGAGAACCTTTACTGCGTAATCGCCATCGCGTTCTTTATCTGGAGAAGCCAATCCGAGACCCGTCATATTACCACTTCTCCGTTGACTGTGAGTGAGAATGACGGCATAGATCTCGTCCATTGTCTCACTGCGGAACAGGCGGTTATGTGGATATTCGTCGAATCGGCAGGCATATGGCTGTATGTTCTTACAGTTTCTCCACCTGGTCTTGTGTTGATTTGTGGCTAGGCTGTTTGTTGGCCTAACATTTTTCGTATACCTGGGCAACCGAACCGCTTCGCTGGCCTTCGTATACATCGTAAGTGTTCATCCGCTCCTATCGATCAACTCCTGACGAGACGTGGTATAGACGAATCCGATGCTCGGGATCTCGGTTTGCTTGATGGTCACCCGGTTGAACCTGTATTCTGAGAGACGGAGCCGAGCTTCGTTCACCTACCTCGGGAGGAATCTGGACCTCGACACCAGACGATCTAAGGAAATCGCATTTAGCCCTGTCGGTCCCTGCGTGCCTCGGCCGACGGAACCACCTACTGTCTCCCTCTCCAATGGCCCCAAACCCACGGACTCTTTCCTTTCCATTTCTCTCTCATGAACACGTATGGACCTTCCTTCGTTTTGACTCTGTCGTTGCTTTCCGTGTTGTGTAACTTAGCTGCCATCCATGTATTTATGAACACTGTAGAACCTGATAGTGGAATACGGGGGTATCACGAGGACTCATCTCGCCAGTTTGCGACCATGTGTGAGTGTCCAGCGGACCGAGGGAGCTCCGGTGATCGAGACTCTCAAATGCGGACGGCCATCTCCCGTGGTCTTCGTCACGCTCACCGTTCCCCAACGTGTTCGGCGCGTGTCTTGGGGAACGCCCGCGCGCATTTGCCCCCGATAGTGCAACATACGCGATGCTCGCGGACGTACTCGTCCATCCCTTCTTCGGGTGACCGTGATAAAACTGCGGTTGGCGTAAGTCCTCCCACATGAAGTGGCCGGGTTTTGTAACAACGGGTTTCAGGTGTTCTCCCCAATTGCCGCCGCGGTTTTCATCGCCACTGGAGCCGGATTGTTCTATTACTTCAACTCCGAGAAAGAATCATTGAAGAAAAAGAAAGGTTGTGTGGTGAATCTAGCCTCGGTCCCACAAGTTACTCACAGTCAGGTACAGAAGAAGAGCTCACGACCAAGGCCTATGGAAGACCTCAAGTCGGTGGCCCGTTCTCGCTACTCACTCACGAAAACAGGCCCTTCACTGAGAGAGATTTGCTGGGGAAATGGTCTTTGATTTATTTCGGGTTTACCAATTGCCCCGACATCTGCCCGGAGGAGCTGGACAAGATGAGCGGGGCTGTGAACACCCTCGGTGAGTTCGTGGTTGCGCGTTTCCTCCCGGAACGGTTCACCCACCCGGACCGCAGAAAAGCAATACGGAACCTCGATACAACCGGTGTTTATTTCGGTAGACCCACCGCGGGATACTTCTGCTAGGATTGCGGCCTACTTGTCCGAGTTCCACCCGAGATTGGTCGGCCTTGCTGGATCATACCAGGACACCAAATCCGTTTGCAAAGCGTACCGGGTCTATTTCTCAACACCGCCGACCGCCAAGGCGGATGACGACTACCTGGTGGACCACTCAATCTTCTTCTATTTTATGGATCCAAACGGACAGTTTGTCGATGCGTTCGGGAAGGATACCAGCATGGAAGATGTAATTGGCCGAGTCCAGAAGGAGATTGGGGAATGGGAAAAGGATGGCAGGTGGAAGGTGTAGATTGGGTCCAATTCTCACTGGTATCGCGTATATTATTCCTGCCTAATGTCACACAACTCTTGCATGTTCTCATGGTGTGGTGCTGTTTGGGTTTGTTGGATGTATGCGTGGTTGAATGGAAATGGTAAAGTGGTCTATTTGGTCACTCGGACTCAGCAAGCTTCCTCTTCGAGAGTTCCTTCATGCGACGCATATAACTAAAGAAACTCGTGATTAGCTACATGGAGAGGGTTAGGTACTTAGTTGAGACTCACTCTTCGTACTGGCACCTGAGCGCAGGGAAAATCAAAGGTCAGTTGGCGTATAAGAAGGTGGGTGTAGACGGACTTCTCGTAGGCGTGCCTCTCGTTTTCACACTCCCATGGCATGTAAAGAGTCCCCTTTCGGCACACATTCAACGGAATTAACGACCTGGGCACAGGGATGAAAGTTTCAGTTCAGATTTCGCATTTTTGGTTCTTTTTGCGAGACTCACGAAGAGCATTGGTCCCTCCATCCGAGTGGGATACGGGCCTGCTTGGCTTCCGTCTGAGACGCGGTGGTTGAGGAGGTCATGGTGGTTGTCGGAACGTGGAAAGAGCAGTGGCTGATCTCGGAAGCGTCGTCGATCAAACCCATCCGCTCACCAAACACTAACTGCTTCCTCATTCCACGAATAACTAAGCCGACATCGTATAGTCCCCGCGGGCCAACACTGGTAACCGTGCTCGGGTCTGATGGTTAACCCCCCTCAACAGTGGAGTCCCTTACAGGCCACTAACTGACGGGCCTCACGACCCCCATGTCCTGACCGTGAATTTGGTGAGACAACTGCACGCCCCCGCCTCGTAATCCTCACAGGTATGCCGGAAATGTTCTTGTGACAAGGGCCGTCGCCAACCGTAAACTTTATAACAAAAAGACCATCACCTTGCAATTATCGGCTCCCATTCCCTCGCCGCTAGGGATGTACCGGTTACGACCCTGGGTGTAAAGGTGATTGCCTCTACCAAACTCCGTCTACAACCGAGGGCTGGACTAAATTGGGCAGGCATTAGGTTTTTGAAGGGTTAGTCTATCAATCGTTCACGCGGTCAAGGTTCGCATCTCCCGGCCATCGCACAGAAATGTGGCCTCTGTCCACAGTGTGCCGCTCGTGAGACATCTGAAAGCGCATGTGCATGCGGCCATAGTCACCTAAGGCCTTCTGGGAAGCCTCGCAGGATCAAGCCCCTCAAACCTGGGGGTTGGACGGACTCAAAGAATACCCCTCATGAACCAGCTACCACGGCTTACGAATCATGGTAAAATCAGACCCGATCAACAAGGGGTTCTGTCCGTTCATTGGGAAACGCTCTTCATTGCAACGGTACTCGTTACGATCTCGTCAATTACAGCATGGGCAGTGGTCGCGTCTCCGATGCTTTGGACTGCTAGCTCGCTGCCGAGCTTGTGGTACTGCTCAAACGGTGAGAATTGGGAGTGAGAAGGGAGCTCATGTATTATACCTTTTTTATGGTTACCCAATCGGTGATTTCTGATAGACGAGAGAAGGGAGAAACCGCCCCATTGACAATTGTTTTGATCTTATCGTGGCCGCTCGGTAGAACGCCGATCTCGACAACGAGGAGGGAAGTTGTAGAATCCGAAATGCCGTAGCGACGAATTGCCTCGGATATCTGCGGGCATGGAGTCGAGAGGTGGGCCGACTTGGCTGGGAGGGGTACGCACGTTATTGCTTGGGTTGAGTGCCCACAGGATTTCCGAATGAACGGTTTTCGTCCGCAAGCACCCTTGGTGCTGGACTAATAATGCGTAGTACACCGCGGTCTGCACATGCAGGATGCTCGTAACCTTCGCAGAGGGCCCCATTCAACCGAGAGGAAAGGACGTGCAGCAGAGGTGTGATCCACTGACCAGTTTCGCATCCACGAACGCAAAGTTCACAGCGTAGCGCAAGGCTTCTCCTTCCTCTCCTTGGCAGGTTGCAGCCTCGATGATTTTCCTGCGGATTTCTGGGCCATTTCTAACGTCGGTGAAGAGGCAGATCGCGGCCTGGAGGCTGAACTGAGGGTAATGGTACACTTCCATCATCCGTTGACGGCGCCTGTGATCGGCTGGCACACTCACTCATTGACCACTCCCACGAAGGGATGCGGCTGTCTACGCTTCCCACTACTCTTTTCTCTCTCCTTGTCGTTCTGGTGCTGCTGGTTGATTCGGCACCAGCCCAGGTCGACTCCGAGGAGCGACCCCCAAATGGCGTCAAACTGGATCCGGTCAACTTCCACGAGTTGACGTCCGAAGGGACTTGGTGCGCCTGATCTCGTATGCCGGGCCTGTTCACAATCCTCACCTTTTCACCAGGGTCGTGGAATTTTTCTCCCCATACTGCGCACACTGCCGCCATTTCGCACCAACGTGGAAGGAGTTGGTGGCTGATGTTTACAAAATTCCAAACCAGCCGCTGAAGATGGGTCAGATGAACTGTGCTGTACACGGTGGTACGTCCCTCGCGTCGTTTGAACCCAAGCCGACTCCTAACCGTCACACAGATAAATGTCAGGAGTTGAAGGTCACCGGGTGGCCGCAACTGAACGTTTACAAGGATGGCGAATTCATTGACACGTTCAAAAAAGCACGGGAACTCAAACTCATCAAGGAATACCTCGACAAGTACCTTGTTCCGGAGACACACAACCCGCCCCCTCCGGAGCCGAAAGCTCCAGCACGCATTTTGAACCCAGAAGGCAAGGTCCTTGAACTGGACGAACGAAACTTCTCCAACGAGATCAAGAAAGGTGGCGCGTTCGTCAAATTCTTTGCCCCTTGGTGCGGGCACTGCAAGAAGCTCGCTCCGACATGGACCCAGCTAGCGGAACAGATGAGGAACCAACTGACGATCGCTGAAGTCAACTGTGAGGAGAATAACGCCCTTTGCCGTGCGGAAGATGTCCAGGGCTATCCTATGCTCTTCTACTACGACGACGGTGGGGCAAAGACCGAGTACACTGGAGGGAGGAAGCCAGAACAATTGCAGGCATTCTTAGAGAAAGTCCTCAAACCGTGAGTCTCTTCCTTCCGTTCACATCAACCCTACAACGGTACCGTCGTAGATCCGTGGAGGAAATTGGACCTGGAGAATTCGACAAACAGCTCAAGGCTAACGAAGTTTTATACCTGCTCCTGTACTCACCGACAGACACCCATACTCCAGTACGCGTTATTCAGTCCCGATCAGGTTTGGCGATGACTGAAATTTCCCTCACAGGAGCTGGTCGGGAAAGGGTCTGCCGTGTTGCTCGGATCTCCTCCCGTGTATATGTCCAACTCCGATCGGCTAGCTTCTCAGCTTCACGTTGGAACAACATCGCTCCCAGCGTTGCTGGTATTCAAAGACGGTGACGCCGAGCGGCCTGCAGGCCAATGGCAGCTGAGAGCTAGCCACAATGCCGACGACATCAAGCTCTGGTTATTAAGGTGCGATTCCGGGTCACCACCGAAAGTCATGAATCGCTAAACAGTCTATGGCAGGAACCGGCTCCCTTCCGTATTACAACTTGACTCTGACACGTTCCAGTCCGTAATGAACCCCAAACATATCTCGGCGCCTCTCGTTGTAATCGTTCCGGTGTCCGAAAAGAACCGACAGAACGTCATTCCGACCTTGAGGTCGATCGGAAAGCAATGGAGGGAGGGCGAGAAGGTTGGGCAAAGGGAGGTTGTGTTCACATGGATGGACGGAGAACGGTGGTCCAAGTGGTTGAAGAGTATGTACGGGATCGTCGATACAGGGACGGCTGAAACACCCAGCGTAATCGTCGCAGATCATGCAGTGCGTACTCTACCATCGGCGCTAACGTTTCCTCCCACTTACGGACGACTACCTAGAATCTCGTCTACTACGACGTTGAGCCGTACGGGTCCAAGGTTCAACTGACGTATTCAAGTATCGTGTCCACTCTTGAGAGCATCGTCAAAGGAACAGTCAAAGCCAAGCACTCGGAGAACTTCTTTGAAAGGACTGTCAGGGTGAGCACATACACCCTTCCGTGACTCCCTTGTCTCATCGCCAATACATCGAATAGTCTATAAACAATGGACTCGTAATCCTTGAGGACTACGTGGTGAACCATGTTATGGTGGTGCTTTTCATCGGCCTCCTCCTTCTGATTGCGCTCGTGCAATTTGTCCGTAAGGCGCTTTCGGATACAACGGAGTATCCAGACGGTCACGGAGGGACGGTGAGATACGAGAAGCACGGGAACGGTTACCTAAGGAAGTCCAACCGGATGGATTAGCGAATTTCTCGTGCCTATTGCACGGCAGTGTCCTTGCATCACCATCTTACACCCCTCTTTCATGTTAACACCCAGTGCATCCGACTATCCTTGGCCGCTGGTATCTCAACTACTTCCCCTCCAGCTCCTTGTATGTTATCGACCGTATGTGCATTCATACCAGGCTGATCCAGATTGTGGCCACCACCCGGCCGCCAGAGCGTGAAAGGTCCTCTTTCGAGGTGAATTACACCCGTCCCCAAACGTACAGGTGTGGATATAAATAACTATGGGGGATGGGGGACGTGAGATATGGGACATGTGCTACTTGCGAGGACATATACTGGGACGACTATAAGGGGAGGCGGGATGGGAAAACAGTCCAGGAGACGAGAGAGAAGGCGCTCGAGGCGGGGCCAAATGAGTGTGGAACCGAGCACGAAAATGGGGAAGGAGCGATCACGACATCTACACGTTTGAGGCGGTGGCGTCGAAGGTGGAGTCGTCAACGGTTCGTTTTGAGCTGAAAACCATGAGTTCGTTCGGCGCACTCACGGAGCCAGAAGCGTACGAGCTGTGCTCCTTGGAAGCGGTCCTGAAGTTGTATGGTGGCTTGGAGTTGCCAGATCCCACAACAGTTGTTGTGCCGCGGAGTTGGAGGCGAATGATCATCATGCAGAAGGAGATTCCAAGGATTGGATTGGTCTGTGTCATGAGAGTAATGAGCTGAGAGTGGGTTCTTGGACGTGAAATGTAAACATACCAGGTAGAGGGGGATATAAGCGGCGGTCTCATTGGCCAGGTAGACCATGAAGGTGACGAAGATGAAAAAGACCCATATTCCGGCGGATTCGATGAAGATCCGCAGGACGGACTGTGAGGGGAAAAGGTGAGCACCGCTCTCACATAACTACACGGAGACGCAAACCTGGAGATTAGATGAGGTTGCCTGATGGACGTCGCGGTGGGTCCTCCAGATGAAGAAGGCGATCAGGGCTGAAGCGGAATTAGAAAGACCAACCCCAGATAACCTCCGCTCGACGCACCAAGGCAATAGACGTTCTCCACAACTGTCAGGGAAAATGTAGCAATCGACCATTTCCTCATCAATGATAGGGTCGCAGGGATGGTTTGGGGTTGAGTAAGATCGACTCTGGAAGCGTAGAAGAGGAAGTTGGAGCTGCAAACTACGCGGTTCTATCAGTTTCTGTGAAAGCGGAAAGGAAAACACACACCAATGTTCACACAACACATGAGTGCGGGAGCCACGATGACGGCCCATTTCCTGCCGGCAACATAGTAAAGACGGTAGATCTAAGACTATTATCAGTATCCAATAAACGGGCAATCTGGGGGAAGAAGTCACAAGAAGTGCATCACCCATCCACGTTTGGATTTCGTAGATAGTAAGCCTGGCGAGAGATGCAGTTGCCCCCAAGTTGGCCAGGAACATCTCCCTTGCCAATGGGGTTGGCGTTCTCAAAAATGCTTCATAGACTCCCCACAGGTTCAACCACCAGTGCTGCGAAGGTTCGTGAGGTTATGGCGCTACGCGCATCCGACAGGTACGGACCGTGGTGATAAAGAGGCAGAGGAGGATTGAGAATGTAAAGACAAGTTTGTTGCCAAAAGTGAGCGACTCCCGTCTGTATCGGTCCCATTGGAGGCTGGCAGAGATGCCAAAGGAGATGAGGAAAACTCCGTAGAAAAGGGTTTCAAAAATGAAACCAATCAGCGTCGCCGCCGATATGGATATCATCTTCAGCGGGGAGGGGAATCTGCAAGGGAAACGGGCATCAAACTCCAGCGGGTTAGGTTATATAGTTATAGGGTTCTTGGGAGCATTGAAGGGCGGCTTCCCGCATCATCGATCTCCCATCGCTGTCTATTGTGATGGCCAGGGTCTGTCGCGTTTGAACTAAAGGTGGCCGCTTTTGGACCCACTGTCCTATCACGCCTCTTGTCCCCACACACCCGACCAAACCGTGCTTGTATCAGGTCGTTCGTGTTGGCACCGACGCATCGCGAACGGCAACCGTCTTGCATTTTGGAGAGGCGAAGAGGTTCTTACCGGGAACCGATTTGAAACCATCGTATGTTACTGGAAGAAAATGGACCCTGCGATAGCTTCTTGTCCGGCTGGGGATCTCCGGGGGGATAGATAGGCTCTATTCTTGGAGGTTCTTGGGTAAAACTGCACAACGATGCAGTCACGAGGTGTGCGATTGAATTGGGCCAGGGATACCTGAACCTATGGAATGGCAAGCCCTGTCATGTTTTGCCGCATTTTGTGGCCCGTGAGCCGAGCATAACCATTGTGCCTCCCAGTTTCGACATACCTATTATCCAGAGATCGATCGTAGATAATCACTAGGAGGCCGATGTGCGCGCCATGTTCTCCTTGGAGCATTAGGGACCCAACCGTGATGCGAAACGACTGAATCATCTGTGTTAGATCTAAGACCGTAGGGGATAGGTAAGTAACGTAAATTCAGAACGTAGAGTCTAGACTCACCCGTTTTCCTGATATGGGCGGGCACTAGAGGCGCCGCGGAGCCAGTAGCCTCCCGGCGTCCCGTGGGACCACATGGACTGGTCTGCAGAAGGCGCCGTTCTTGATCAAATGTGACGACACAACGAACTCGAGAAAGGGACCAATCAGGACCGTCAGTAGGGAGCGATAGCCCAAGGGCGGAGGCAGTTGCGCTCGCGGGTAGATTTGTGGTCCAAGAACCGGAAACCTCCTGGCTCGCAAGGTGGAAAAATATATCGCTGTTAGCTCTTCACGTTACTTGAAGACTCCGACGTTCGGCGTAATGGGTCATTGAGCCTGCGAAACCCATTGGCTTTCCTAGGAGCTGTGAAGGCGATTGGAACGAACCTCCGGTTGAACAAAGGGGATATCTTGAACTTGAGCTCCCCGTATGCCAGTATGAAGATTACTTAGGGTACGGCGACGGCTCCGCCAGTAGTTGACCATATCGTGAGGAATTCAATTTCACAAATCATCACAAATCATAACACTTGACGATCGCGAACAACCTGATGTTGTGGAGTGTCGACAAAACGGCGTGGTTCCTCGGGTACGGCAACACCTGCGGCGACTTGTGGGGTATGAGAGGTGAAGAATGAGTTGGTTGGAAACTGCGTTGAGAGATGCTCGGCCCTCGTATTGCACGACGTGTTGGCGACCCAGGCAAACAACGAGAAGAAGAGCTAGACCCAGAAGAAACGCGCGCTGTGGATTCCTCAGTATTTTATCGCTCGATGCATAACTCGCAACTGGTGGATCTTACGAAAATCCTCCAAACAACTCTATTCTGATGACTTACGTGATATCCAACACCCTGCCCGAGTCCAGATGGGCGATAAGTCCACGATCCTGCCTGCGCGCAACGAGGAATAACGCATGCAGGAGGTCCATATGCATGGATTCATCTTTGAAGTGAGCCCAGGCTGCATGAACGCGATAATAATTTCGCGTATATGCGTGGGGCAATGGGTAGAAAGAAGCAAAGCAACTATGAGAGCAGCATGACCAATGAGAACCATCAGGTTGCAGAAGTGGGGGAAGCCCTCTATGCCGTGGTGATCATGAAACTCTCATGGAAACGGCACGCCCTAGGAGCAATCGACCGACCGCACGGTAACCTCGTGAGAGAACGTCTCGGGGTCACGGACTAAGGGAGTCAATTTGACCCTCAGACTTCTTCCGCCCACAGGAGATCGCGTGGCCGTCCTTGGGTGGGGGATTTCAGGATTTAGAAACGGGCGGAGAGTAGATACACGTGGGGGGATTGATCAAGGTTCTGCAAAACAAGGACAAACAAACCACCTGCCAGGCCCTGGTGAAGCCTCCCCCTGACGATCCTCGTTCCCCCAAAGTGGTGGCTATGAATGTATCCTGTAAAATTGATTAAAGAAATGTTGTTTATACGGTAATTTCACGCACGGCCCCCTCGCTACAAAGGAAAGACTTTCTCACCTTTATGTGGGATCGGAACAAACGGTTCCCTTTGTTGCTCTCGACCACGGTGGCAAAGTGGGAAATTATGCACATTCCCTACGGTCAACAACGGCTGTCTATTATTCTCTCCTCGGCCGCGGGGTGCCCCAAGACCATTGTCGGCATGTACCTGTGCTTCCGCACGGACCTTCCGGCCATGAGTATGATGCGTGCATGGTTTGGTGAGCTTGGCCGAAACGGGGGTATAAAATGAGGAAAGGAAAGGCTCGAATGCCCAACCGTCTCGTCCTTTCCCCCTCCAACGCCAGTCACCCTCTGGAACAGACTGGAATTCCCCGTTTCTTTCGCTTAGGCACTTGCTCCCGAATAGCGCTCCGCACTCTTGACGAGTCGGTTTTTCAAATTTCCCGCCCCTTTCTCTCTCCTTCCCCCACCCTTCAGCCTCCGTAATGAAGGCCTCCACACTGTTCTTCCCTTTCCTTGCCGCTGCCCTCTCCCTCATTCCGTCCGCACACGCCCATGGCTTTGTATATATTTTCGGCGTCGACGGAAAGGAATACAAGGGAAATATTCCGAGCGGGAGAACCGAACCATCTCCGATACGACAGGTTTCAGATCAGTCCCCGATTCACGGTGCCACAAACCCCACCGTAAACTGTGGCATGGGTGCTCCTAATGCCGCATTGGTCGTCGACGCGATGCCTGGCAGCGTACTCACCTGGGACTGGAGGACAGCAAGCCTCGGTAAATGGCCTCACAATACCGGTGTGTTTTAATTTCTTCTACGGGTCTTCTGCGCGTTTTTAATCACCCTACTCGCACCCCCAGGCCCCCTCCTGACCTACTTGGCCTCTTGCGGGTCTACGACATGTGATAACTTCGACGCAAGGACCGCCAAATGGTTCAAGATTGACCAGGTTGCCAAAGACAACAATGGGGCCTGGGTTCAGCAGCAAATCAGTGAGTTTCTCTCGTCATTCTCTCGTATACACTTAGTCTCATGCCTACACACAGTGGACGGGAACGTTTACTCCGCCAATCTTCCAAAGAATCTCGCCCCGGGAGAATACTTGGTCAGACACGAGATCATCGCCCTCCACCTAGCGAACCAGAAAGGTGGAGCCGAGTTCTATCCCTCCTGCCAACAGATCAAGGTTGGTGGGAGTGGCACGGGTGTCCCAACCAAGGATGAACTGGTGAGCCTCCCGGGAGCGTACTCCGACGACGACCCCGGCATCTACACCCCGAATGTAGGTTCGTCCCGTGACCTCATTGATCTGTCGTCTGACATGTGTGGGATATCTAGGTCTTCGACCCCAACTCCGACTACGTCTTCCCCGGTGGGCCCATCGCTAAACTTGTCGCATCCTCCGGTGGTGGCAACGACAACGGTACGAGCACAAGCATTTCATCGTCGAGCACTCGCAAGCCGAGCTCGACTACGAGCGTAACGTCACCCGCTGTCCCCACAGGCACCGGAGACCCGGCCTCGGACGGTTCTCCGACTTGTTCATTGAAGAACGATCGGTCTCTGCTCAAGCGGTCAAGCTGGAAGAGCCGCCGCTCAGACCACCACACTCGCCCCCACCGTGTCTCGCGGATCATGGGAAAGATGGTCCGTGGCAATAGTTGGTGATTCCCCTCCATTTCGTCTCTCTTTCTTTCCACGGGTTTTACGAATGCCGAATCGTACGGGCCATCTATGCGGTGCATATGCGGTTCCCGCCAAGTTTATTTTCTAGCCCGTTCCCTCAAGATATTGCATGCACATCCTGTAACGTTATTTGTTATGACTGGCCCACGTTCCCTCACTGTGTTTCTACTCCCGACCATAGTCACCCTCATTTGTAGCTGGTAATTCGGTAGATACCGTCCCTTGTTCTGCGAGCAAGGAACCCCACGATCCCAATCGTTGTAACTCAATCATATTATTCTTGTGTTCGCTGGTTGCCTGTACTTGGTGTTGACTTCGGGATCCGACAAGTCACAAACGAACGTGACCCCCGGTCAGAGGGGCAAACGATGTATGTGTGGATTGAAGTAATGCAGTACAATAACTGGCGTGATGATAGTACAGGGAAAGGCAAGTTTCACTCTGCTGTCGTCGGCCGTGCTGCATCATTCATTAGAACGACCCCCAAGAGCGCGCATGAGGTCAACCAGTACGCACTGTAAATCAGCTGAGAGCTGTGGTGCACGATCCTCTTGATGGTACCCTCCTTCTCGAGATGCCTGATGGCCACCCTGGCAAGGCTGCCGTTGATCTTCAGCCTCTCAATCAAGATCGACTGTGAAATGAACTTGAAGGTCGGAACTTCTTTCAGGATACGGTCGTAGATGGTCTTGTCAAGGACAACCGCATGAACTGCCTTGTCCTTGACCTTTCCCTTAGACCACTTCTTCTTCTTTGCGGATTTACCGCCGCTCGAGGCTGCGGGCTTGGCTGCGGATTTTGGGGGCTATTGGGTAGAGATAGTCAGCTTATGCGCTGTGAACGAGTGGGTGCCATCCAAAGTGAGGAAGGACAATCCATCATGATACCCTGCTCGGGATCGACAACAGGGCCACAAGGTGTAGCCCGCAGGACCCCCGGAATGGTTTGAGGGGTAAGAAGATGCAGAACACTCACCATATCGTTGGGGGGAGGAGGTCGTCAGTGAAGACAGGTCCGACGACTTCAAGTTGTGTTGTATTTACAGGCGCTTTTCCCACGGTAAGAAGGACCAATCGCAACCGGCCAACTCGGTTTGCGGAAGCATGCCCCCAGTCAAGATAAAACCTCACGTAACACTTTGCCCATTTTTTCGACTAAGGGAACTTCTTTCGGCCCCTCCATTCCGTGTACTACGCTCTCACCGAGACGCGTCGCTGTAGCTCCGGAGTGAGGTCACGGGCGGGCGCAGTCCAGCCAATAAGATGCATCGGATCGCATGAAATCAGCTGATATATTGACCGGAACAGCGCGACCAAGCTCTTCCGGCCTACACCACCCACACATCAGCCATGGCTCTCAAGGAATTCACCTACGAGGAAGTTGAGAAAGTGGGCTACAGCCCTCTCCTCTAGCGGCGGATCCCGCTGACATCGTTCTTTTAGCACAACAAGGAAGGAGACCTCGTCTGTTCAATTTCACATGTGTTTAGGCACCCAATGCATTCCTTACCGTCATTTACAGTGGATTGTTATTGACAGCAAGGTTTACGATATTTCCAGATTCGCCGCTCTGCATCCTGGTGGTCTCGCTGTACTTCTCGCGGATGGTGTCGGTATGTCCACCACTACCGCTACCATTGCGTGCAAGGCGCTGAGTTTCGTGCTGGAAACACCCAGCCGGGAAGGATTCAACGAACGTATTCTTTGGCCTTCACAGACACGAAGTCCTTCTAAAACCTCAGTACGCTCGGCTCCAGATTGGGAATATTCAGGGCCAGGAGGAGGTCATTAAGCCGTTACTCCCCGGAGAAATATCAGCCGTCCCCTATGCCGAACCCACATGGCTCAACGAGGGGTTCCATAGCCCCTACTACAGCGATGGTCACAGGAGGTTCCATAGAGCTGCCCGGAAGTTCTTTATGGAAGTCGTTTATCCTGACGCTATCAAATGTGAGGAGTCAGGAAAGCGGATCTCACAGGATGTTGTTGACAAGCTGTGGTTGGTGTCTTCCTACCCCGTTGACCGATAATGTAGCTAACGGTGTGGGATCTAGTGAAATGAATATTTTTGCAATGAGACTTGGGCCAGGGAAGCACCTTCAGGGGCGGGCTCTGCTCGGCGGGGTTATCGGGACTGAAGAGTATGATCACTTCCACGAGGTTCGCAAGGTTCGACCACCTGGGAGACGCAAGCATTCTCAACATTGTACAGTTGATTCTAAATTTTGAAGTTGCTCGCTGTGGCTGTCGTGGGTACATCGACGGCTTCCTCGCGGGAGGCATTATTGGTCTCCCACCAGTCCTCAACTTTGGCTCCGAAGAAATCAAAACACAAGTTGTCCCAGAAGTTTTGGCTGGCAAGAAGTTTATTTGCTTAGCTATCAGTGAAGCATTCGCTGGGAGTGATGTCGGTGGCTTGCAGACCACTGCCGTGAGGGATGGCGATCACTGGGTAATCTCTGGCACCAAGAAGTAAGCATCTTGTCGCTGTCCGATAGCGTACGCAACTCACAAACGGACCCATGGTTTAGATGGATTACGAATGGCACGTTCGCCGACTACTTCACCGTCGCGTGCAGGACTGAGGTTAGTAACTTGTTCTTGTCCCCCTACCATACTGAGTATCGTTTAGGGTGGGTACACCGTCATCCTTGTCCCAAGGGGCAAAAATGTTGAGACAAAGGCGATCAAGACCGCCTACTCATCCACCGCTGGGACCGCCTTCGTGACTTTTGACAAGGTCCGGGTACCTGTCTCAAACACATTAGGAAAGACTGGGAAAGGAATGCAAGTTATCTTGAGCAATTTCAACCACGAAGTAAATCTAGTCGTATCTTGCCACTCTCTGGGACTAACTTAGCGATCTAGAGGTGGATGATTGCCGGCTGTGCGCTGGGCATGCAACGATTAGTCGTCGAAGAGTGTCTCAAGTACGTCAGGAATCGTTGGGTTCCTTCCTTTGTTCTCATACTCGGGAAGGTGGTCAAATCAGCGTGTTGCCTTCGGAAAGCCTTTGCATGCCCAAGCCGTCGTCCGGGCCAAGTTGGCTGGGATGATTTCGCGCGTTGAGTCCTCCCAGAATTGGATCGAATCAGTCACCTACCAGATGAACAATGTATGGCCATGATCTACACATGGAAAATGGCTCCCTAACCGTCTTGCGTAGATGTCTTACCACGAACAGTCTGACAGGTTGGCTGGCACGATTGGGTTGCTGAAGCAGTCGGTACCTTTCTCTTGATCGTCGCCCGCAGGCCCTAACCATTTTGCAGATACGTCACACGCACAGGCAGTGAAATTGCTGAGGATGCAACGCAAATTTTTGGCGGACGGTCCATCACAGTGACGGGAATGGGCAAGTTGATCGAGAATGTATGTTCGACCACGTCCTTCGAGCGGTTATCCCGCTGATTGTTTGTGGTTTAGTTCCACAGAACGTCACCCTATGATGCCATCCTTGGAGGAACCGAAGACGTCTTGGTAAGATTTCGAGCCCGCGGGTTGTGTAATGGATCTGACATCCCAGATAGAGCGACTTAGGTATGCGACAAGCCCTCAGGAAGATGCCAAGTGGTGCGAGGCTGTAGGGGATCCAAGTAAGGCTGAAGCCCTTGTGTAGCGACTTTTGTCTTGTCATCTAAAATCACGACAGCTTAGATAACTACATACTTTTCTCTTTTTTCTACCTTGTCTTATGAAGAGGTGGTAAAAAGGCAGGGAGTAGTTTGTCGACGAGGAACCCTTCTCCCCGCTCACCGACATTCCGCGAGTATAAATACCACAAATATAGAATAACATCGATACCAGTACTCCCCAGTTGAAGCTCACCCAGAAGTGGATTGACGCCTATGTTGCTATCGACGTCGGACGACGTCGACGCAGGCAATCTAGATGTGTACCACCGTCCATGGCCTCACTTAGGAAGACACATACGCCCTCTCTTTCGCCGTGGAGGACGGGATACTTGAGGTCTCTAGGTGTAAGCAATGCATCAGGAAAACCGACATCGACTTATTTTTCCGCCTGCCAAAATCGAAGGCTTCTCAATTGAGTTACTTATATAAGTTGGAGACATAGCTTCTAAAAGTTGACACTTTTCCCTTTTTTCCACCTTTT
>Ga0307511_10003063_pt1 | contig 17248 bp, 24 predicted proteins | sample 13_EM_MG_FD_200266 | JGI IMG/M metagenome (GOLD analysis project Ga0307511, IMG submission 200266) | Populus trichocarpa ectomycorrhiza microbial communities from riparian zone in the Pacific Northwest, United States - 13_EM | ecosystem: Host-associated > Plants > Roots > Unclassified | place... | reverse complement strand
CTGGGCTGAGCAGAGGGGAACAAGGGAGGCTAGGGGTTAATCACTAATGATCTGCCTGTCAGGAGGGAGAACACTGTGATTGACAAAGTCTGGGGAATACATCAGAACATCAGTACGCACTTATATACTAAAGTTTGTGATCATGTAATCATCTGACTAAGTCGTCAAGCAAGCATGTGATGATGGGTGAGTTGTGAAGAAGGGATGGACGAACGATATGATAAGAATGAATGGACAATGAGATAAGTGATGGTGCATCGTGAAGATAAGAAATGAATAAGGAAGATGCACCGTGGGAACGCATGTGATCTCTCGTGAGAATGATTGGTAACGATCATGAGAGAGATCACCTATATAAGGATAAATAAAGAAGTCACACCGAGTCATCAGGGTTGAGAGTTTGATGGACAGATAGGGTTTCGGAGAGATCCGACGAAGATAGGGGACTTGACTGATAACCGGTTTCTTGATATATAAGGGAGATGGTTTTGGTCCAGTTGTCTTCATCGTCTTCAGTCGATACTCTTCTGCCATTTCAACACTACTCCTCATCTTCCTTTACCTCTACGCCTTCTTACTCTACCATGTCCGACATCTACACCCACGAGCTGGTGATGGATTTCACCAACCCCTTCTTAGATTTTGACCAAGGGTACACCCGCCCTTTTGCCATCGTCACGCCGACCATTAAGGCGACTCTGGTCCCTATCTCTCCTGAAGAAGAATCAGTTCTTCCTAAGAAGCCTCTAACTAGGAAGGAGCTTAAGACTCGCAGAGGTTATCCTCGGGGTGAGAGTCAGGGGGAGTCCTCAGGCCAGATTCTTCTTCCTTCTTTATTAACTAGAATGTTGAAGAATCAACTATAGGCTCGTTGTTCCCTTCCAACTTGTTTGGAAAGAGGAAGAGGGGACATTTCCCTACGACGGAGGAGAGGGAGGAACGGGACAATCATTTGTTTGTCTACCACTACAACCAGGGTGGCGAATTGTCCAGGAGGGACAATGGGGGAAAGCCCTATCCTTCCCTTCAGTCGGTGAGGGGTCGGATGATCACCAGTAAGTATCGGCACGACGGATTGAGGGATTTAGGATTGGGGGATGCCATCATGGTGTCCAAGGAGCGGTGGAGGAAGCATATCAATGAGTTGGATCTGGAGATGTTCCCGAAATCTTGGATTGGTAGGGGGCTCCGGGAGATCCATCACGAGGGTGATGCGATGGATGGGCATATGGATGCCTGTCTTGGTTTCGCAGCGGTTATGGGCTGCGAAATCTACGAGTCCCTTGCAGAGATGAAGGACAACATGAGGGAGGAGCAGAAGAAGAGGGCTCTCGACGGTTGGGAGCGTATGGACGTGAAGAGGTCTCTTGAGGATTCCTTAAGGTGTGTCCTCCTTTACTCCTTTCTTAATGAGGAGTACTGATAGGATTCCAGGGAGGGTCAGTTAGAGATCGCTGACCTCAAGGCTTGCGTTGAGTCCTTGGAGAGGATGGTCGAGAAGTTGACCAATCCTCCTCCGGCTGTTCCAAGGGAGGCCGTTTTCCATCCAGCCTCTCCTCCTCTTCCCGACATCGGTTTCCCGGACAAGATTCCCGGTTTGTCCACCAACCAAGTTGTTGATCAGTACTTGGACTGGCAGTCTTATGATAAGACTTGGCCGCATGGTGGGGACGATGCCGATGACGAGTTGGACTTTGATGGATTGGGGGAATCCGATAAGGAGAACACATGGGTGGTGGCTCCTTCTTCTGAATAGATAGTTCTTTATTGGTATTCCAATACTATCTATTTTCCTCGTCTTGATGGTGTCACTTTGAAGTGTGAAAAGATAAGATAAGAAAAGATAAGATAAGATAACACCATGTCATGATTTGAACGAGTGTTTGGGCGCTTCAAACTTAGAAGAAAATAAGTGAAAAGGTGAAAATCGTGATAGATTGCTGAAATTGCTGACAAGCACCTGTGGAGGGCTGGCAGAATTGAGGATGACAAATTCCTTGCTGGGGTGCTGACGATTCCTGTGATGATACCTGGGGGGTGCCAGCAGTTCTTGGGATGACACCCAGGGGGTGCCAGCAACCTTTGTGATAACACCTGCAGGTACCAGCAGGTAACACTTTACAGCTGGTATTGGACCTTGGGTGATATGGCAATTTGGTTGCCATCTCTCCCCCAGTTGAACAATGTATATATAGTAGTATATACTGCCTATAGAATAAGATGGGAATACAGCTTGTTATTGATACAAGTGTAGGACCACATTTTCGCCACGTGAGAAGGTGGAGATTTGATCACACATCTCTTGGCCTCTCGCTCAACCTCTCCACCTCTCATTGTTCATCATGCTTAATCCTGGTATTCTTTCTGCCTTCTGGTGCTTATCTAACCCATTTTCACACCATTTCTTGCTCTGATCTTATGATCTACAGCCCACAGTCCCAAGAATCCCCTCAATTCAGTCCACTTCATCAAGCACTTTGGATAGTGTCCCTATCCAAATCCCATCCTCTCAGGTTGTTCATCACACTATATCCTGGTGCTCACTTTGTTTCCTGGTGCCTATTTAACCTTTTCAATCACCATTTCTTGCCCTGATCTTATGATCTACAGCCTTCAATCCTAAGAATATTCTCCATTCAGTCCATTTTATCAAGCACTTTGGATAGTGTCCCTGTCCACATCCTGCCCATCACACTTTACCCTGGTGTTCACTTTGCTTCCTGGTGCATATTTACCCATTTTAATCACCATTTCTTGCCCTGATATTGTGATCTACAGTTTTCAATCCCAGGACTCTCCTCCTTTCATCAAGTACTTTAGATAGTGTCCCTATCCACACCTGTCCTCTCAGATGTCATCACCTATTGATTTGACTGAGGACTTGGATGTTCAAATCCCATCCTAGATCCTGGAGGATTGGCTTCCTACCAGAAATAAATCTGTCTTTCACCTTTTTGCTTTCAACCATTACCCAACCAACAAAACCCACTACATTGAACCCAAGGATCTTGTCCCAATGTTTCAAAGGGACCACATTCCATTTTTCAAACCAGCAACTCTTCCCCACTTTGGTGTTCCTGTCAACTTCTCAGTCTCAAAGGCATATCAGGATGTTATGTATTTCAAGTTTTGTTCGTTTTGATCGTTTTCCAACATATTCCTTGACATATTCTGCTTCCACTTTGATCGGTAACCTACTGTATATCAGTTACCTTTTTTGATGCGGCCCGCTCCCGTAGTAAACAGACTTGCGACCTTGCAGTCCCTTTTCCTCAGTGTTCGCTTTTATTCTTTGCGCACTGAGGTTAGTTTCACCATCTTATTTATGCTCTGATTCCCCATCTAACACTATGATTAGACACTATCTATTTCGTCTATCTAGATGAACCCCGCACACTCGTTTACTACGACCAGCTCACACAGGATGCAATCAGGTCTGCTCAGCACCCAGTTAATTCAATCACCCTTGTTCCACATCCTGGGAATGGGGGTCCAGTCATGCTGCCTGTCTGGATCTTTGAATACCGGAGAGAGACGGAGCTGGCCCTATTGTATCTGGATAAGTGGAAGGGTGCCCTGGCATGGCTACAGTCATACTCAGAATTACCAGCAACAGCTGGTCACTGTCATAAATTGATGACAGCACTTTCATTCTTTCCTTGGTCCAGCAACAATGTTGCTGTCAAGGACATTGCCTGCATTCTCTCAGGCTCCTCTTCAAACGAATCCTATCTTGCCAGCCTTCACATTGACCACATGATTGGTCAAATTTCAGAGTGGCATGAAGACCTACATGGGCAGGTGGTTTCCAGGCGTCATTTCTTCATGACTGTTGATGTACTTGCAACAATTATTGCATTCTATGGTACTAAGCCAGCACCAAGCAGGGTTGGGAACCACTTCTGGGGGCGTCTCATGGTCATTGAGAATCAGATTGTAAATGGGAAGGTTGACAGTGTTTGTGGGATATGTCATCTCCCAAAGCACTGGACCTCAGTTGTTCTTGACATTCAGCAAGGTCATATCCTCTATGGAGACTCACTTAATAATACAATCCCAAGGGAAGAACGCAAGGCATTTACCCAATGGATTCAGCATCTCAATACAAGATCTAGAAGGAATATGGACAACAACTCTATTTCAATTCATCCACTACCAGCTAGTCTCCAGAATGATAGCACTTCCTGTGGACTTCTTGCATTGAATGCCCTCAGCCATTATTGCCTTAACCAACCACCCTCTCCCCTGATAAAATCTCACTGGCATATGCTCAAATGGAAATCACATTGGACCTTCTCAGTGGAAATATGGTATGTTCCCACAGTACTTAACACACAATATTTTAACTTAGCACAACCAATAGACTGCTGATGCAGATGGTGATGTCATCATGACTGATTTTTCCTTTCTCTCCCCCTTGCCCACCATTCCACCACCCCAGAACCTTCCTCTCCAATCACCCCCATCAAAATTATCCTCCAGTGCTCCTCCACTTATCATCTTGGATGATTATTCTGTTGATGACATGCCACAAATGTTGCATTATTCGCACGTTACTCATTATTCGTCCTAGTCCTCTGTACTTGCTTACAGTTATTTGTACTCATTTGTTTCCGTTTGTGATCGCCCGTATATAGTCCAATCGTTTGCGTTCCCACACTCCTCAGTTCTTTGTCTTTAACTTCCATCTGAGGAGTAAGTTACCACGCTTTATTCCACTTCTTTCACCTTAACTTACATGACCTGTAGCTTGTCTCATATGATATTTGTCTAGGTAAACAATATAGTTCTTTGTCTTTAACTTCCATCTGAGGACTTGTCTCATATGACATTTGTCTAGATCAACTGTCCTCTGACAACAAAACCCCACCACCCAGGAATTTTCAGAACCACCTTCCTCAGCTGGATCCCCCTCAACTGGAATACTCTCTATTCACCACCATGATTATTCTACCTCAGGCAACTCAGACTCAGACTCATTCTATCCCCCATCTTCTGCTGTACCCTCAGAAACAAGCTCTGCAGTGGTCTCAGAGTCTGACCTCCCATCAGCAGTAGCCTCAGAATCTGATCTCCCACCTCAGTCCAAGAACAGGTCAGCTATGTCCAAGACCCAAACTGGGATACATTCCTTCTTCCAGGTGCTAACTGCAGATGAAGCTCAAGCAATGTGAGCAAAAAGGAAGTGGACAAATTCTGAGGAAGAGGAGGCTGATTGGGCTGAGCGCAGGAAGAAGGAAGAGAAGTAGAGGGAGAAAAGGCTTGCTGTGAGACAGGAGCAGAATTCTGTTTCTCAGCGAAAATCCCAGAAGAAGGCTGTTGCAGCTGAAATCCAAGCTGGTAAACGAGATATTGATGGAAAGTTGATCAAAGTAAGTTAATTCATTGATGATTTATATTGTGGGAGTAACCTCATAATTGCTTAGGCAAAAGCTCAATCTGATCAGGAGTTTAAACCTCCATCATGCTCCAGTGTTGCTGCAGCCTCACATCCAAAGAAAGCTATTCTAACAGAGGTGAAGCGATGGGAGAAAGAGAAAGCTGGGAAACCTCACACCCCAACAAAACAGGAGTCTATCCCCCCAAAATATGTCAACTGGAAATCTCCAGCCTACTGGCCATTGATTGATCAGGTAGTAAGGCAACAGATTGGGAAACCAAACCTATCTGAGATTGTGAGGCAGCTCATAGAGTGAGATCCCCAATTTGTCCACTTCTCCCACAGGCGCCTTGGTGAGTGGAGGGATCCATCAGTCAAAGACAGGATTGTCTGGTCAGAGAAGACCATCAATGAGGTTAGGAAGGAGTTCCTCCCAGGTGGGATTCAAACCTGTTTCAGGATTTTTATGAGTTTATCACCCAGTCACTTGATATCGGTTACTGACAATAGTATAGTATGCTCACCCTGGTATACATGATCAGATCAAGAAAACTTTAACATCACTCAGGGCTGCCTCTGTTCGCCTTGACCTTACATCTATTTGTGGTGTTATGGTTGGGATCAGCACCTGAGATGTTCAAGGTTACTGTGATTTGGAGGGTTCATGGCAAATACCTTTGGGATCATTTCCATTGCCGGGACTCCTTTGTCATGAATTTCCTACGGAATGAGATGAATTGGTCACTTCATTGTGCAACCTGTCCAGGAAATTTTTTTCCTGACAACACTCACTGACACCTTCCTCCGATTTGCCTGGGCAATCTCTAATTTTCACATCCGTGCTGTGTTTGTGGTCAACTCAGATCAGACTCTGGTCTACTTTTCAGCTGGTGCCATGGAGACCTATGCCCTCATTGGGAGCAAACAGGTTGAAGTGGTTGGCAAGGATGAAAAGCGAGGATTCACTCTCATGGTGGGGGTTTCAATAAGTGGAGATGTACTCCCATTTCAGGCAATCTACTCTGGAGAAACACCAGCCTCCCTTCCCTCACCCGGTGCCCCTGCCTATCCAAAGGCTACTGGGGACTTAAAGTTCCACTTTGAGTCCTCTAAAGACAATAACCATTGGCCAACAATGGCAACCATGAAGAGCTATGTTACTGATATCCTGGCCCCATATTTTGAGTTCCACCGTGAAAAGTTCAACCTCCCCAATCAGATCTGTATCTGGCAGATTGACTGTTGGTCAGTCCACAGATTTTTGGAATACCACAGCTGGATGTCTGGAACATACCCATGGATTTGTACCCACTTTGTTCCAGCCAATTGTACTGCCCTCTTCCAACCCTGTGATATTGGGATTCAGCAGGTGCTTAAATGGCAATTAGGCAATCTGCACTCAGTGACATTGTCAACACACACCATGGGCCAACTAAATGCAGGTGCCACACCCAGCCAAGTCACCTTTGAGAAGCAACTGCCTGTCCTCCAAGATCATTCGGTTGGGTGGTTGATCAATGGATATGAAGCAATCAACAACCAAGAAATTGTCCAGAAGGTGATCCTAGAATATGCAAGTGTAGTTAGCATATGTTTACTCACAAATACTCTAGGCATTTGAACTCTGCTCAACTGGTGAGGGTGGGTTTAACCTCTCCTATGGTTCTTTAACCAGTGCAAGAGCAATGGAAGCACTTGCAGAGTAGATGAAGGATCAAGACTTTGCTAACACATTAGGATCTCAGAGAGAAAAATGAGGACCAAGGCATCAGGCAACACAGGGGCAATGGTGATGATGATAGGGAACAATCAGAGGATTAGAGTGAAGCTGAAGATTCTCCTGAGGATGGTTGTGAGACACTACTCTGTCAAACTCTAAGGATTGACACGTTAGAGCCTCAGTATAATGTGAAAGACTGAGGGTACAAGCAAAAGTCGTAGAGACTAAAAGGCATATACTTTAGGGTAGGCGAGAGCGCACGGACCATATTTGTACATATTTTGACATTCCCTCTCAGTTGAGTGTAGACTAAAGATGAAATGTAGATGTGGAGTCCAAATTGAAAGAAGAGGAGAAAAGGAAAAACTAAACTACTCTTCCAAATTGTAGAAGGGCTCCATGAAAGATGAATGATGCATGTAGAGGGTCCTTTCCAAAGTGCATTGTGTGAAGATGTTGGCCATGTTGTCTTTGGACTTGACATAGTTTACAACGATATCCTTGCATGTGTGGGCATCACGAACAGAGTGATACTTGATGTTCACAAAGCGCAAACACTTGAATGTCATCTCTCCACCTGTGGCAACAGTGATTGCTGCTCAGTTGTTGCACCAGACAAATGGATGCCAGTCGTTGAGACCAAGTTGTTCTTCAATGGTGGTGAGCCAGAGAACATGGTTGGTGGCCCTGAACATGGCGATGTACTCTGATTCCATAGTAGAATGTGAGACGATGCCTTGTCATTTTGATCCCCAAGTGACAAGCACATTGTTCTTGTAGATGCACAAAGTGCAAAACCTGGTATTCTGGATGAGAAAACAGTAATAAAATGGTTTAGAAAAGAACAAAAATTATGTGCATTTTCTTCCTGACAATTATTTTGTGGAAAGTTTAAATGCAATCTACCTCCAAACGTTCTTGAAAACCCTACAAGATATTTGTTCAATCCTATACCATTTTCTTTAACCTTTTCTACTTGGTACTTTTAACATTGCCAATGCCTTACCACTGACCCCAAAACCAAATCTTGCTTTGTTTGGGATCCAAAAAACTCTTCACAATATATAAAACTTTCAGGTTACAGTTTTCTTGCACAGAAAACTGTGAGGGAAGTATGACTTTCTTACCAACAGCTGTGCAAGTGGTTTTCATACCTTCCTTACAATCTTCTCACTCCTGAAATTGTGAGGGTTGTTTAAACTTTCATTTAGCATTTCTGATAAAGTTTTCTGCATTGCTTAATTGGATGTCCCCATCAATGTGGGACATTTTGTTGGTGACTGACGAGAATGTGGGACATTTTGCTGGTGACTGACAAGCAGGTAAAAAGTATATAAAGAACCCATCCACAGGAATAAAGGGTAACAAAGGAATCTCCCCTCTTTCACCACAACCCCCATCATCTTTGTGTGAATCACCAACAGTATATTTTGTACTCTGTAATGGAAGATTGGTCTCTGTCTCATCTGAAGGTTTGAATCTCACAAAGAGGTTACTTCAGGGCAGAGCATCTGGAAAGCATGGGGGTGTATTGTTGTCAGCTGAAGAATACAGAAAAGATCCCCTCAAGTTCAAGACATCCTCAAGTTCAAGACATCCTCAGAATTGACACATCTCCCAATTCATCTCAGTCAGATCCTTCAGTTCATTGGATTAGACCACCCCAACTCCCCTCCTCTGATCTTCAAGGCACTGATCAGAAGCTCCCCTCCCAACACATCCTCAAGACACCCTCTCCCCTGTGTGCTAGTGAGAATTGAAGTTAACCAGTGTAAACTCATTGAAGCACCCTCAAACACATTACTGAAGAGTGCAAACAAATCTTCAGTGAACTCAACAGGTGATTGCTGGAAAGTCTAAAATCCCACTTAGCCTATGGAGTTGGTGACAGGTCTGGTTATCTGACCTAACCATAACCAACCTGTCTGCTTGACCAATAAGCAAACCACTGGTTCTTTATTTCCCACCTAGAACCTCAAATCCCAATACCACCTGTACAAAGTCATCCCATTGCTGACTCATTGCCAACAAGTAAGATCAACAGAGGTAGTAAACACCTTTACAAGTGTTGATACTTTGTTCTGGGTTTTTGCAACAAGACTAATTGCTTTGTCAAGTGTCCTCTCCAGCTCCACTGGGGAGAGGAGGGCAATGAGGGTATTGAACATAGAGTAGGTGAAGGCTTGAAAAACCTTTTGTGTTTGTTAGTATGTTGCCAATGCAGAGTGTTCTGACATTCCACTCACCCCTGTTTCCTCTTTCTTACTATCAATATGGATGTCATTACACTCCAAAATCCAGGTACCAATGAATCCATCAGAGATCTTGAGTGCATGGAGTGCAAGTGGTTTTGCCCTTGAATTCCTATAATAGTCACAGATTCTGTTCCCCCCCCCCTTGTCATCAACACCATCTTCACCCCTCTCCCCTGCAATGATTGACTAGAAGATGCTCCAAAGCTTTTCCTGAGGTGTTGCACTGGTGGTGATCAAATGGTAATCCTTTGAAAGGCGGTGGAGGAGGGTCTGTGGGAACAGACCATGTTGAACCTCCAATTCAAACAGTAGATCTAAGAACCCAATGAGCCAACGAGGACACTAAATTTGGTCAAACACAAACAACTCTGATAGACCACCACTGGCCACCACTGGACAGACATGGACACTCTTCCAAGAGTTCAATCTCCTTCTCACATCTTTCAATGATTGCATCATGCTCTTTCTGATCTGCTAGATCTTCTCCATCTCCTTCAGTGTATGTACAATGAGTCTCCTCTAACCTTTCTTTGACCCTCTTCATTGACCCCTTCATTACCCAAAAAGCCTTACTTACAGCCTTGAATCTGTGATAACCAGCAGCTATTTTGTAGCTGATTTTTTCCTTTAGAATAAGTTGGGGGAGAGCAGTGACATCCTCTCCTGTTTGGCCACAGAACTTCTTGATGAGACAAAAATTTTGCCCATTGACAAAATCCCCCTCAGATGCAATCATGATCAGAGGGGCTTCCCAGGGCTTGCACTGGCCCTTGGTAAATTGATCAGCCATATCATTGAGATTTGCTGTGTTAATAGGCCTTGTGTTCCAGTGTCTGAAGGCTAACTTAGCCTCTGGGGCGCCTTGGAGGTCAACCTTGATGATTCCATTTACAGCTCCACAAGGTCATCCTTTGCTTGGGTCTGCTCAAGCTGGTCACCATTTGCCTCAATCTCAGACTTCACACAAGATATGTGAGTGAGTTGGGCCTATTCTCATGGGGTAGAAGACTAACCTGGCCTTCATGAACTCATCCAGCTATCTTAGATTTGCCCTTTCCTTTTTGGGGGTGACACGTTTTACTGGGTTTTTCCATCTGTCAACCCTTAGGAGGATAGCTGTTAGTGACCATGATGGGGGGGGATATGACCTGTGGCATACCAGTAGTGGTATTGGAGCTAGGATATGGTGGTTATGGGAAGAGGAGCATGGACAAATGATTGACTCCCCCATTTGGTATTTTACCTAACTGGGGATAACAATTGCTTCACTGAGCGTGAACCCATGTCAAGGGGGTTAAAACACATGCATGAAGCACTTCATAAGTACACAGATGAGTAGATACATCCCATGATACCTATAAAAGTTGTATGCAAAATTGCCAACAATAGGCCATGGTACCATGGCCAGATCCTAACCTGGACATTGAGGCAGTTTTTGGTTTCAATGCTAGGTCTCAACCTGGGCAAATTTTTACTTCAGGGAGAAAAAAATCCAGACACAACCATTCAGTTCAAGGATCCAGCCTCTACACATAATGTCAGGGGTCCTATCATTCAGTGGGAGTACAAACTATCAGGTCATAAAACTTGTCAGCCTAACCACACTCTGATGTTGAGTGAGGGGGGTTTACTTTGGGACCATCAGCATTATACTCTGGGTGGAGACCCAATTTCAGTCTTCACTCTGTTAGTCAGGTTTGGCTCAAAAGACCCATTGTAATATGCCACCCAGGTATTCCAGCAGTTAAATGATCATCATTTGTGACTTTAGCCTGTTCATTATTGGAGATGACTTCCTGGTGCTTGTCCTTGGTTGGAGCAATGTTATGGGATTGAGTGTTCCAGGTGATATCCTTGTAGGGATTGATATCCCACTCTTTTTGCTTGACAATTGCATATACTGCCTGGGAGGTGAGTACCTGCTTTGCATAACAACCTGTGAGGTAGAAGGGTGCATGTTAATGTAGGCTATGTAGTCCATATTGATCCCATTCACATGATCTTTTAGACATACCACTCATTATCTGTCTTTTTATTATTATCTTTTTCCTCAGTTGATTGCCACATTACTGAGGTTAGTACTATACTTCCCTTCATTTGTTTTCTTTTCATTTTACACTACCTTAGATATTCTATCAGGTATTTATATTGAATCTGAGTTCATCAGTGAATTTACAAAAATGCTGATCATGCTTGAATCAGCACATTAAGTGAGTTTTAACATGTAAAGCACATAAGTCACCCAGACATAAAGCACAAGGGGATTTTGTTAAGCACATAAATCACATTTTTCTTGACATTTTTTGGCTAATGGTAAGCACAGATGAGCATAAAGCACAATCAGCATTTTTGTAAAATCACTGATGTTGATTGCCATGTCACTGAGACATTCTATCAGTGCATGGTCAAGTGAGCAAACTTTATACAAAGGAAGGCAAGAATTGACCTCAAAGGTTGGGTTTGTTATTCTAAGCAAACCAAGAAGCAATTCAACTGGAGCCAGGCTGTTGGTTCCCAATATATAGTGTTTGGTCAAAAGATCCTGTTTCTCTGTGTGATTTGAGAGTTTCTGTAGCCGGTTGGCCCTGGAGTTGGTAATGCTGGAACTGTGTGGGTTGATTGGAGGGTGGGGAAAGTTAGAGGAGGAACTGAACCATGCCTGTTCTGTGACACCATTCCTAAACCTATACACAGTACCTTGTGGCAGTCCAGCATTTTTCACAGCAAGCAAGACTAACTCATGAACCCTTCTGGCCTCTTGAGGTTCATCAGTCCAGTCACTAGTACTGGGCTTACATTTAACAAACCTACCAATACAGGATGGTTCCTTAGCAGTATAGAGAGACATATAATCTTACATTGGCTTTCCCCCCATCCCATCCCTAACATGAATCTCTGCCACAGCCAGCTCAACAACAGATTTACAAGTATTGAACTGCTCAGGCAGGGCACCATGGAGGAATTAATGGTTGAGCATGAGGCTCAGAAGGTTACAAATCATGTACTGAGGGAGGGTGGAGGTTGTCGGGGTAAATTTTTGCATTGTCAGGAATGTTCAAATTGCACTAGGTCATGTAACCATGATGTCCCAGAATAGTAATTATTAAGCAGTTTTTGAATATTCTAACAGATTTGTTCTGAATGTTCTTCACAATATACTGTCAGCAATCTGGAACTGATGCTCATTAGATAAGCCTTTTATTCTCTACCTAGGATCAATGCTTGTTAGATGACTACAGGTAGAGTAAGTGAACAATCTTAAAGGAAAAGAAGAAAAAGAATACATATGCCTCAGATAATGTGAAAGACTGAGGAGTACAAGGGAAAATAGTAGAGACCTTCAGAGCATCTTGATACTTGAGCTCATGAATTGACCCCGAATCTCCACTTGTTCCTCTCTGCTCTGAACCTCTCCTCCTCCTTTTATATCTACCCAGATTGGATACTCTTGTTCAGCCCTGGTGACGCAAGCCAGCAAACAGGAGTGGTTGTATATAGACCCAGCTAACAAGAGTTCTGACAACCCCAACAGACCTCCTAGGTGATACCATTATCTGAGGCTCCCCTCCCCAGCCTCTGATGAGTCGAGCATAGCTTGAGGTCAGATGTATTAACCTTGAAATTACATGTGTTATCTGGTTTACTTCACATGTATTTGCAATTTGCTAAAAGAAAACTTTCAGTTTACCGAGAATGACATGTCATAAAGCAAACTCTGAGCATTTTTTTAATGGGCCACCCAGGCATATTCTCAGTAAATTATTTAGGTTTTTTTTTCCAGTTTACTGAGCTCAGTGAACTGTGACCAAACCATTGAGTAAACTGGAAAACTGTCATGAACTCAAGTGACCATCCAAGATATCACACAATTATGTAACGAGATTTGCAACATGAAGAACGAGTCATCAAAACACAATAAATTAAACATTGCTAATACAATTGATGTATTAACTAGCAACACTCCTGCCCCAAGCCCGGACATTCATGGAAGGGGTGGTCGCGATGATGCCGAGAATGAGGCCAATAAATTATGTCCCGACCTTCCCACCGACAGTCGGGACAACCGAACACATTGTGCTCCGTCTCAACTCCCAACTCAGACAGAGTATGGCAGAACGCCTCCTGCACCATTATCATCCCGTACTCCGCCTGCCTCTGCTGCCAGAACCTCCTCACTTGCATCCTCAAACGCTGCTGAGGATCCCGAGGTGTTGCTGACTGTCGAGCGTACGGTTTCCTGTTCTCCCAACTCTCCCGACGAGATAAAGGCCTCCTCTCGTCGGTAGAAGAGGTAGTCTGACCAAATAATAGCATGCATTAGTTTCTCATAAAAAGACAAAGCAGGAGAAGCTGGCGCACCGTCTGAGATGTTGACGAACAACGATGGGGAGGAATGTAGAAGGGAACCCGCAGAGGTTGAAGAGCAGGATTCGAGACCGGGGACGGATAGGGAGTCGGAGGACTGGTGGGGGGAGTGGTGGATACCGAAGGCAGAGAGGTTGTTGGAGACAAGACCAACGGGAGGGGAGTAGGACGATTCATGGATGTCCGAAGGTCCAGAAGGAGCATCGCCTCCTCCACATACTCGACAAAAGGTAGGGCTCTCTGGACTTGTGTCAGCGAGGACAGCCATGCAGGATAAGACTCCATGTGCGAACTGCTGCATAGGAATCCAATGTTCGTCAACATAATGCACATGCTCTGCACGAAGCAGATTGAATTGGACTGACACTCATCAATCCGTCCCAACAACTGAGCATGACGCCCATCGTTGAGGTAATGAGCGCCATCTAATTCCAAACACAATAAGTTAGCAAAATCCTGCAGATCTGTAACATCCTGATGGAGATACAGATTAGACAAGTAATTGCCCAAACCTTCAACATGACGACAAGGGAGGGGAGCCACGAAACGACCCGCACCCTCCTCAGGACCATGAGAAACGTACAAGGCCCAAAGAGGCACCAAGACAGACGTCTTGACAGAGGAAGAAATCTATAAAGGCAATCTCCAATTAGTCATTTCAAACACGACCAGTAGGAGACCACCTATATCAGATGAAGACATGGACATTTGAGATATTGAAGACAAAGGGGAGAAGTTGAGGGGATGGTCTGGATCATAGAGAGGAAGGAGGAAGCGAGGGATAGCAATGTAAGGCAGCTTGGGGATGAGGGAAAGGAAGGGACACACAGGGGGACTATAAAAGTGAAAACCAACTCAATAGCCCCTATCCCATGTGATTCTCTGCGCGGCAAAGCACAGTAACCCTCAACCCTGAAACACCATCAACTAATATATTACGCAGCCTCCATCAACACAGCCCAAGGAACTCCGCTCCCATTGCCGCTCCCATCACAATCAACTAATACACTACACAGCCCACACCCCCTGACACACATTTCATCATAGTCATCTGACCGACATGTGACACTAACACTTAGTAAATAGTAGTAAACAAGAGCATGTGATAGAACATGGGATCCATCATGTGATCAGGACCTGGGGAGTATATATACAAAGGCCTCCTCACCTTTACTCCCCATCTCACTCTTCTCTGTACCCCGCTAAATTCTACTGCTCTATAAACAACCCTTCATAGTAAGGGACCTTCTTATTCTCTGACCAGGCACCCTAGACTGATAGTTGCTGACAGACCAGTCGTCTGTCCCCTATATGTTAACAGGTCTCCCAAACCCCCATCCCTCTCCTATTCCTATTCCTCTAGTCCGTGTCCCAGACATAAGACTTGACACCTGGGCCTATAGACTTTTGAGAAGTCTACAGGTCAATCGTTCCCACAATCATCTAGTCCACCAGCCCTACTATCGCCCCTTCTCTACCCTTGACCAAGGGCACGTCCATCCTCCCTTCCTCCTAGGTGGTGATCACCATTTCGAGTGGCGACATCCCTCCCACCAATATCCCCTAGCTACCGTCAACCTCTCCATTAACCCTCTATATCAGTTCACCTCCCCTCGAGTGATCATCACTAACCACCTCCTCTTCAGCTGCCCCTCCATCCAAATCCTTTATTGGGATTGTCCTCAACACCTCCCTGTCGCCGCCACTGAGCTCCTCTTCATCCAAGAGGAAGAACTTGATCTAGGTACAGCCTCCTTCATCACTGACCTTGAAGAGTTCTGCCAAGCTTACTTCCTTCCTATCTCCCCATATATTCCCTCCTTCTTGGCAGCCCTGAACCCCGACACCCCTCCTGACGTCAACACCCTCCTCAACACCCCTCCCCTCGCCATCTACAACCCCAATACTATTCCTCTGGTGAATCAACAGTAAGCGCGCCCATAGACCCGTGACATCATATAAGCATCTGACTAAGAAGACAAGCGGTCATTTTGTTATGGGTGAGCAAGTAAAGGGAAGAGGGTAAACATTAAAGATAAGTGGTGGTGCATTGTGAAGATAAGAAATGTATGAAGAAGATGCACCGTGGGAAGTCAGATGATTGTTTGTGGAAAGATTACTAAAGATTGTGGGAGGAATCATCCAAATAAGTTTAAAGAAAGAAGTCGTGAAGAACTGTCAGGGTTGAGGGTTTGATGGAGAGATAGGAGTCTGGGAAAGATCTGTTAGAGATAGGTAACTTGATTGAAGACTGATCTTTGATATATATGGTCTTGTGGTTTCGTCTTGGATATCTTCATCATCTTCCGTCGATATCTTTCCTCTGTCAACTCTTCTCTCTTCTTCTACTATGTCCAACATCTACTGCCATGAGGACGTCATCAATTTCACCAACCCATTCCTCAATTTTGAGCAAGGCCATCATTCGGTCTTTACCAGGAGGATTCCTGTTGTTCCAGTTTCTCCTAAGACTGTTCTTCCAGAGAAGCCTTTGACCTGTCGAGGTTATCCGAGAGGAGAGGATCAGGGAGACTCATCAGGTAGAGTCGGTCTTCCCTCCTTTTGGTTGCAGTGTTGACTGATTCTTCTTAGGAGCTGTCTTCTTGAAGGAGATTGTCTCTTCCAAGGGTCGGAAGGGCAATCACCATCGTCCTACCAATCAAGAGCAAGAAGCCCAGGACAAATGCCTGTTTGTCTATCGTTTCAACCAGGGAGGAGAGACTGAGAGGAGGGATAACCGGTCCCATCCTTATCCTTCCTTGACAGCGATCAGGCATCAATTTGAGATGACTAAGTATCATCACAACTCGTTCAGGGAGCTCGGCTTGGGGATCTGGTGATGACTGGGAAGGAGTGGTGGAGGAAGCACATGGGGATTCTTGACTTGGAAGGTTTCCCAAAGGCTTTCCTTCAGCGGGGTCTTCGTGAGATCCATCACAAGAAGGACAACATGGATGGTCAGATGGATGCCTGCCTTGGGTACAGTGCTGTACTTGGGGCTGAGATCTTCAAGTCGATGGGGGAGTTGTGAGAGGAGTTGAGGGACAATCAGAAGAAGAGGGCCTTGGACGGTTGGGAGTGAATGGATGTGAAAAGGCAACTGGAGGACTCTCTTCATGATGCTCAGGGGGAGATTGCTGACCTCAAGGCTCAGGTTGATACTCTGGAGTTCTTAGTAGATGTCAGAACCAACCTCACCAACAGGCCTACTGAACCGATGCTAGTCTCCTTTGAGACTCGGTACACGAAGTTATGGGGTAACCGCGGATTTCTTCAGAGTGGGTCGAGACAGACCACTCCCGTACGTGTTGGCGTAACTTGCGGCTCCGGAATATCCGTAGTTCAGGTAGGCAGAATTTAGAGGCCGAGGTAACGCGTTTCGGCACTAGAGAAGGAGGGACAGCTTCTCTGGGCTGAGCAGAGGGGAACAAGGGAGGCTAGGGGTTAATCACTAATGATCCGCCTGTCAGGAGGGAGAACACTGTGATTGACAAAGTCTGAGGAATACATCAGAACATCAGTACGTAC
>Ga0307511_10003061_pt1 | contig 17259 bp, 7 predicted proteins | sample 13_EM_MG_FD_200266 | JGI IMG/M metagenome (GOLD analysis project Ga0307511, IMG submission 200266) | Populus trichocarpa ectomycorrhiza microbial communities from riparian zone in the Pacific Northwest, United States - 13_EM | ecosystem: Host-associated > Plants > Roots > Unclassified | place... | reverse complement strand
AATACCAAGACCCATCGTCTCCGTTGTGCAGCAGATACCACTTGTTTTCTGAACAGTCAGCGAAAAATTAAGGAAAGCAAATGAAAATGTCGAGAGGAACCGTTGAACTTGATTTCTTTGGCATGAGCAAAGAGAACCGCTCCTCCTCTTCCAAATCCAAGTGTTTTAATCGCCAAAGAAGCTTTCGAGGTCTGTTTTTGATTTTTCTATTCCATCCTTCTTTTACTATTGTAATTCATTCTTCTTACAATTTTCTCGTTGGGTTTTGTAGATATTCAGAGTGCCATTTCGAAAATAAATCCTGAGCTTCTAAAATCTGTGATTGCCTCTGGTTCTGCTTCCAACAAGGCTACTCCAGCTAACGGCAATCAGTTGTCAAACAAGGCATTCTCTGTGCCATCTACTCCTAAACAAGATCTGCCTCCATTTCCTGCTTTGCCTGTCTATTTCCCTCTCCCAAGGTACTCAGTTCTCCTAATGAGCGTTTTTCTTTTGGGGTAATGTTTTAGCGTTTAATACTTAATATTACTCGTGTTCTAGGCTCAATTTGGAGAATCCTCCCGAAACCGCCCCCTTGACTATTTTCTACAACGGAACCGTTGCTGTTTTCGATGTCCCTCGAGACAAGGTATGTAAAATATTATGAATTTTGTTTGCACTAATAAATGCCTACCAGTTGTTTCTTGTTTATTTCCTTTGTTAGATTATTAATTTTTTTTCAAAAAAAAATTATACAGGCGGAGAACATTTTGAAGCTTGCTGAGAAGGGATTCTCCAAGACCGTTGTTGAATCAGTAGCCGATCCAAGAACAGATCACCAACAAAAGCTTCTTGAGAGTCTTGATGGAGGTTTGTGCTTGTTATTATTATTTTTTTGCTGCTGGCCGTACAAATTTGTGTGGGAATGTTTTTCAACCTTTTCATATGCCAATGGTTATATACTGACAACGGAAGCATTTGCTGCTGGTTTGTTGAGCAGATCTGCCAATAGCTAGAAGGAAATCACTGCAGAGGTTTTTGGAGAAAAGAAAAGAGAGGTAATATTCTCCTTTCTCCCTCTTTTTTTTTTCCCGACTTCATACTGAACAATAAGGTGGTTTTTTTTTTTTTTTGCACATAGCTTAGATTGATTTTAATTTTATTTTTAGATAGATGAATGAATGCTTCGGATGGCACATATTTCGTATCTATCAATTCATTTTGTTTTGGTAAGTAGAATCTAGCTTTAATTTGTTTAGATTTTAGGCTGATATTAATCTCTTCTTTTCTTCTGTAGAAGACTTGGTTATCTGGGATTTTTAATGTATTTAAAAAAAATTACCAATCTTATGCTTAATCAAATTGTGATTAGTTAGGTGTTATTAACAATATAAATATGTATTTTGTAGTGTATTAACCATTTTAACAGATATTGTAATTCGAAACATGTTATCATAGGTAGATCGCCCAATTACTTCGATTCATGAATCGTTATATTATTTAAACATTCAAAAATATTCCTATTAAAAATCATAATTACACGGGAAGGTGCCACCAATTGATTGAATTTTCTTTATCAAATAATAATAATAATAAATAAATAAAAAGATGCCGACATTGTTTTAGACATCGGTAAGATCTCCGTGTTTGTGTTTTTCTCCGGAAAGCTTTTTAATAAACAGAACGCGTTTTTGATGGTTTTGCAGGTTGACTTCGGCTACCCCGTATGCTTGCACACCTAAGACGCGTTTTTGAGGCAGGAAGACCATGAAGAACCGGAAAGATGAGAAAGATGGTCTAAACAACAAGAAAAGGAAAAAAAAACAAAAAAACAAATGTCGGAATATTTTTTCCATCTTTTTTTCTAGCCGGTCGGCGTCTAAACAGCATTTCCCTCTTTTGACTGATAGCGATACGATAGAAGGACTAATCTTTAGATAAATAATAATTATATTATATATGGGCTTAGTAGGGTCCATGGTTGTGTTCCAGAGTCACGTTTTAGTAATTTTCATTTGGCTATTACCTAAAGTACTCGTCATCTCAACTTCGGCGTAGTTTCCTATGGTCTCCGTGTCTATTTGGGGCTATATTTTTATTATGTCAGAAGATTGAGATCACATGTATCCTACTAACTCTTTCTGGAATGTTTTTTTATTTTTATTTTTATATATTTATCGTTGTTGGGTTGTTTAGTTCTTTTTGTCTGCTTTTGTTCATTTATTTTATAAATATTTTTTATACTATCATATGGATCCTTGATCATCTGATGCTGACTCTAATTAAGAGTTTTATTTTCGCGAAAATGTTGAAGAAAGATGAATTTAATAACAACTATGTTTCATAATTATTATTTAAACACAAACGTTTGTTAACGATACTGAAATGCAGTTGCCTATTAGTCTACAACAACTGCAATAAATAATTTTTTTTGTCGACTGGTGCTAATGGATGATAGAAATTATATTTTAAAATATTTTTGTAATGTATTAAAATAATATATATTTTTTATTTTTAAAATCTATTTTTGATATATAATCTAAAAACAATAAAAAATTAATAATTATTAAAAATCAATCTTAAAAAAAAAGGTTTTCTATCCATAAATCCAAACACTCACTTCAAGGGCATGGATGGCACTCTTGAATGAGCCAGTTCATTGCTAGAGGAAAACTTTTGGCCTTCTTTTTTGGCTCGCCGGGCAAGATGGTCAGAATTCAGACGGTGATGCGGTGGTCATCATCAAGTCTTTTCGTGGACCGTGCAAGATAAAGGGAACTACGGAAAACCTAAACATCATGTATGTTAAATGTGCACCCCTCCCTCCATTTTTAATATTACTGCCTGGCATTCTACAGCTTATGAACAGCCAGCATTTTATGAATAAAAGAATGGAACGCAATAATTGAGAAACACACACCGTTTCCGGTGGGCTGCCTGGCAAAAGCAAGTGGTTTGAGTGTCAACATATCCAAACGTGATCAATGTTGTCTGCAACTGTTCACTGTGATAGGTAACCAATCCTGGAGAATATTCTTATCAAGTCCTTCTGGCGAAACAAACTATTTTCCAAGTAGAGTTGTTGGGTCTTGGTCGGATTCGATTCAGATTTTTCAGTTCTTCCTACCCCAGTTTTTCAATGAGCATCTCTCTATCCAAAAAAACAAATAAAATGAATTTATAAATCAAAATAAATATTTATAAAAAAATTGGATCAAATTTATTGTTGTCTGTGTTTTACAGTTTAGTCTCATTTCTTTTATCTTGCTCATAATGTTTTTTAGAGTTGTAGATAATATGCACAAAGAATGTGCCTGTGAGTAGGGCTTGTGCATGCTAGAGAGTGAAAGAATGACCATGTCGTGTTTTTGTGCCAGTGATGCTTGCATTTCTATTAACATATGTTAAACAAGTAGGTAAATCAATTATTATTTTTTTGTGTAAAATGCAAGGATAAGAAAATTGAATTAAGAACTTATTTGTAAGAAAAGGAAAACACGGACCAATTTAAAATATTCATATTTCTTAAATTATAAGGACCAAAATGCACATTAATAAAATATTCCATACTCCACAGCGTTAGTGATGCCAACCGAAGGATGACAATCATGTAACATGCCGGGATGATATGAACACAACAAACAGTTCAAGGACTTTTTAAATACATTAAAAACAAAAGAAAGTACAAGAAGAAATACAAAGTTAACCAAATTATTATTGCTTCATTTCACATAAAGATGAGATGGTGGGATGATCCATGGATTATTTTCATAATAAGTTATATATTATCATGAAATGTAAAAACAAAACTCTGCAATTTCGGGTCAGAAAATAAAGTTTCGTTTAATGTCCATGGCTCATTAAGCATGATTATAAAAGAATTGAAATTACTGAAAAGCCCAATTTCAGTGTTCATGGCATACTTATAAGATTGAACTGGTCTGGTAGGTCAACTCGGAATTCCAGGCTTTGATCATGTTTGTTTTATTAAAAATTCAGGCTTGTAATTGGTCTAGAAAAATCAGTCGACCTGTCGGGTCAACCCAAAATCCAGATGATCAGGCAAAACTGAGTAAAGACCCGTTTTTTTTCAAAAGTGTTTTTTGTGCTTTTCTTCTAATTGGAGTTTTTTTTTTATATATTTTTTGATTGATTAAAAACCTGTTTCAAAGTTTCTTATATAAATATAAGAAAAATATTTTATTTTTTTTTAATATGAGATTTGAATAATTTAGTATATATATTCTATGTTCATAAAAAAATTATTTTTTTGATAAAAATAATTTTTAGTTTAAATATTTTAACTTAAAAAAATATTTTATGAGATAAAAAAACTTTTTGAAATATTTTTTAAAATTTTATCTTTTACATAATATATAATCTATATTTACATTAATTGTTTTTTAATTTTTTTTATAAAATATTGAAGTTTTAAATATTTTTTTAAATTTTTTTCAATTTAACTCAAATCACCGTAACTCAAAACCCAATCTCTTAACTGGAAAACCCAATCTCTTAACTGGATTAACTGGATCACTCAAAACTCAATCTCTTAACTGGATTAACCGGATCATATTTGATAACTATGATCCATGGACATTACAAGTTAACAACGAGCCACCGAAGTTAATATGCGAGGGCCTTCACTTTTTCGTCTAGAAAATTAATTAATTAATTAATTGTTACCCAAATATGAACAAAAACATAAAGGGTTAATTTATACATTTTATAATTTATTTTACTGATTTTATAACAACGAGAGTAGATTATCAATCGAGTTTAGTTGATTAAATTCAAATAATTTTTTTTATCAATTTATAAAAAAATAATCTTTATAATTTTAATCTAATTTGCTATGACAAATCAATATTTAAATATTAAAACAAACACAATATCAATATTTTCAAAACATATTAAAAAACTGATTGGATCCGCAGAATGGCCAATGATATATTTAATACAATAATTATTAAACCCAAGTTGAGAATTGATTTGGCGGAATTACGTCCCGAGTTACACGGATTGATAAGCTATCTTTAATAAAAATAATAAAATTTTAAAAATTATTTTAATATATTTTTTATTTTATATTAAAAAAATATAATTTTATTATTTTTAATTAAAATATTTAAACCAAAAATATTTTTATCCTACATTAAAAAAAAACATGTTTTTTTATTATAAAATTTATATACTAAAAATTTAAAATTCAATATTTGAAAAAATAAATATAATAAATTTTAAACAGGTTAAAAACTAACTAAAAAATATAAAATAGTTTTGCTGGACACCCAGGTTGACACAGGTGAAACAGTTTTTCTCAGGCCAATTGCTGATCCGGATTTTATTCTTTTGAATAAAGGATACCCAACTAAAACCCGGATCATCCAGATCCCGGGTTGATCCAAGAACGCCGTGGCAAGTAATTATGATTAATACTTCAAATCAAAGTAAAAAAGGAAAAGATCCAAGTTAAGCACAGATAACAAGGTTTTGGATCAATTTATCTATACACCTGAATAGAGAGCGAGATCTACAACGACAAATAAAGCAGATTAAGGTTTTACTTCTCAGGAGCATGGAGTCTGGAGAATCAAGTCTCCCATTGTTTACACTTAAACTAATCAAGACATACGAGTTAAAATTAAACGAATAAAAACAAACCTCAGCTTAACTAACGAAATAAATGACAGAAAAAATAATGAAAAAATGGGGTTAAATCCAAGCAAAACTAGGTTGTCGAGGCATGAAAAGCAACGGGAAAAAGCAAACTCAAACTGAAAAAGCAAAACGGGAATGGAGAGATGAGCATCAGTTTTAAAAAGCTCGAATTTTGAAGCTTCATGGATTAATCAGCAATCAAAATATTAAAATCCTCATCATCTGCTCAGAACCTCCGCATCTTCCCATATAGAGTCAAAACCACAAACAAGAGAAAGAGGCAGTTAAGTTATACAAAGAGTAGAGCGAGCGTACAAAACAGATACGAAATCAGATAAAAAATCTCGAATCTCGCTTAATTAGTCTACCGAATTGAGACCCCAGCGGCTATAAGGTGCTTTATATAGAGCAGAGAGGATCCGGAAACCCTAATCACCGAAACAAACGTAAAACCGACGCCGTTTCTTCTTACAACTTGAACGCGCGCTGTCTATAGAAGAAGCACTTGCAGCTTCTAAGGTACTCCAATTTGCCACGTTTTATCGTCTGAATACATAAACTCCAACTTTTATCAAATAAGTTTCATTAAATCATCTAATGAAAGGATAATTATAAAAATAAACTCTTTTATATTATTATTACCGGTTATAATTGAAAGAATTATATTATATATCCCTAGTTAACACAAATTTCAAATCTAATAAATTAAACATAAAACTCTCATATATATATATATATATTAAAAAAAAATACAACTACAAAAGATTTAGCTTAAGACAAGGTTATAATTTTAGTTTAATAGCAAATTAATTATTATTAATTTGATGACGAAGCTTTAATATAAATATTATAAAAGCTCTTTGATTATTAATAATTTGGAAGATTTATATTCTGGAAGATAATTACAATTTTTGAACCAAACTATAATTTTTTTTTATTAACTTAAATGTTCGGAATAGTTTGTGCGCATCTTGACCAATTTCATAGGTCCTAAAGTTATCAACTATGTAAGCTTGATATAAATCCCAAAATGGGAATAGGATGTCCGTCAATTGCCTCTTAAGTTATCCGTGATTGATTCATGATTTGGTGAGATGCTATCTGGGAAGGTGACTGCTTGTAACAATATATTTCTAGCACGTGAATTGTATAGTTTTTTCAATCAAGCTCTTGAAGTTTTATTTTTCTCAATAGGATCCAATCATGCATATCCCTTACCTCCTTTACTAACTTTTCTTTAATGCAAAATGGTCCCTAATTAGAAGCAACCATTGGAAAAAAAGAAAAAAAAGAAAAAAGCTCTTGCATGATGAGTATACTACAACAACATGATTTGTAATGAGTTTTGTGTCAGTAAATTATATAGATTTGCTCATAAAAAAACTTTGTTGGGCTGTATACTGATATAAATCATGTCTCAGATTCTGAGCGTGACATGACACGCGCGTGCATATTCACATACATATTGTATGTCTGTATGTATATGATGCATTTGTTTATTTATTTTTTATTAGCTCACAGTTCATCAAACAAAGAGTTTATCATTCATGCGTCAAAAACACATATGATTTGAGAATAATTAACGAGTTTATAAATTTTATTTTTTCTTCTATTTTATTTGAGAAAATAATTTTTTTTTTTTTTTGTTGATAAAACAGCTAAAATTTAAAAATAAAAGGGGGCAGTGTAATGGATTATCATGGCCTGTTAAACATGTTCAGAGTGTACAGGCCCGGGTGAAGGGTCTGGGCCAGAACTGCACAGATCAAATGCATGCTTTGCCCAATGGTACGCCAAAACTACGGGCTGGGTCTGCACGGGCCGGCCCTTATGCCTCAGTCTCAATCTCTATTCCGGGTTCACCCCCCTCTACTGTAGCCGTCGATAGCCTTCACTCATTATGTTCTTCCGTTTATCTCTTTCAAATTTCTGTTAACCAAAATCAAAAGCGCATGATCAGATTGCTTCGCTCTAAATTACTACAACATCCTAATCACTGTAAATCCAACACCGCATTATGCATCATCACTCAACGTACGTTCTTAGCCCAACGCACTTCTCATTCTTCACCAGAATTCAACACTTACATTTATGGTTCTTTACTCCAAAGTTGTATCCGAAACGGTGACTGCGCCACCGGAAAATATCTCCATTGTGAGATTATAAAGAAGGGTAATTGCTTAGACTTGTTTGCTAACAACATTCTTTTAAATTTTTATGTAAAATACGACTCATTACCTGATGCAGCTAAGCTGTTCGATGAAATGCCTGACAGAAATACGGTGTCTTTTGTTACTTTGATTCAAGGTTATAGTCAGTGTCTTAGATTTTCTGAAGCTATTGGGTTGTTTTCTAGGTTACAAGGAGAGGGTCATGAGCTTAACCCTTTTGTTTTTAGTACTGTTTTGAAGCTGCTTGTCAGTGCTGAGTGGGCTAAATTGGGGTTTAGTGTCCATGCTTGTGTTTACAAGCTTGGTTTTGATTCTGACGCCTTTGTGGGTACTGCTTTGATTGATTGCTACTCTGTTTGTGGGTACGCTGAGTGTGCAAGACAAGTTTTTGACGCGATTGAATACAAGGATATGGTTTCTTGGACTGGGATGGTTGCTTGTTATGTAGAGAATGAGTGTTTTGAAGAGTCTTTGAAGCTTTTTTCACGGATGAGGATAGTTGGGTTTAAGCCGAATAATTTTACCTTTGCGAGTGTGTTGAAGGCTTGTGTTGGGCTGGAGGTGTTTAATGTGGGAAAGGCTGTGCATGGATGTGCTTTCAAAACATCTTATTTGGAAGAACTTTTTGTTGGTGTTGAATTGATTGACTTGTACATCAAATCCGGGGATGTTGATGATGCTTTACAGGTGTTTGAAGAGATGCCTAAAGATGATGTGATTCCTTGGAGTTTTATGATTGCTCGGTATGCTCAGAGTGAGCAGAGTGAAGAGGCTATTGAGATGTTTTGTAGGATGAGGCGAGGTTTGGTGCTTCCTAATCAGTTTACGCTGGCTAGTTTACTGCAAGCATGTGCGAGCTTGGTGGATTTGCAATTGGGGAATCAAATCCATTGCCATGTAGTTAAGGTTGGTTTAGATATGAATGTTTTTGTATCAAATGCTCTAATGGATATGTATGCTAAATGTGGAAGGATGGAGAACTCATTGCAACTATTTTCAGAATCACCAAACTGTACTGATGTGAGTTGGAATACGGTGATTGTTGGCTATGTGCAGGCAGGCAATGGGGAGAAGGCATTGATTTTGTTTAAAGATATGCTTGAATGCCAAGTTCAGGGAACGGAAGTGACATACTCTAGCGTGCTTCGTGCATGTGCTGGTATTGCTGCCTTGGAACCAGGCAGTCAGATTCATTCCTTGTCAGTGAAAACTATTTATGACAAGAACACCGTGGTTGGCAATGCTTTGATAGATATGTATGCCAAATGTGGAAACATTAAAGATGCACGTTTAGTATTTGACATGCTAAGGGAACATGATCAAGTGTCATGGAACGCTATGATTTCAGGATATTCTGTGCATGGACTATATGGGGAAGCTCTAAAAACTTTTGAATCGATGCTGGAAACAGAGTGTAAACCAGACAAGGTGACTTTTGTTGGTATCCTGTCAGCGTGTAGCAATGCCGGACTCTTAGATAGAGGACAAGCTTATTTTAAATCTATGGTAGAAGAATATGACATTGAACCATGTGCAGAGCACTACACTTGTATGGTCTGGCTTTTAGGGAGATCGGGTCATCTTGATAAGGCAGCTAAGTTGGTTCATGAAATTCCATTTGAGCCTAGTGTTATGGTGTGGCGGGCCTTACTCAGTGCTTGTGTCATCCATAATGATGTTGAACTTGGAAGAATTTCTGCCCAGCGTGTTCTTGAGATAGAACCAGAAGACGAGGCAACACATGTATTATTGTCAAACATATACGCTAATGCAAGGAGGTGGGGAAATGTGGCCTCCATTAGGACAAGCATGAAAAGGAAAGGAATCAGGAAAGAACCAGGCCTAAGTTGGATTGAGAACCAGGGTAGGGTTCATTATTTTTCCGTGGGGGACACTTCACATCCCGACACAAAATTGATTAACGGGATGCTGGAGTGGTTGAACATGAAAGCCAGGAATGAAGGTTATGTTCCTGATTTTAGTTCTGTTTTGCTTGATGTAGAGGATGTTGACAAGGAACAGCGACTGTGGGTCCACAGTGAAAGACTAGCTTTAGCCTATGGTCTAATTAGAACACCATCCATAAGCCCTCTTCGAATTATAAAGAATCTCCGAATATGTGCAGACTGTCATGCTGCAATAAAATTAATATCAAAGATTGTGCAGCGTGATATCATTATCAGAGATATGAATCGTTTCCATCACTTTCATGAGGGAATTTGCTCTTGTGGTGATTACTGGTGATTGATGTAAAAAGGTAGATTTTGATTTTTTGGGAGCTAGACTTTCCATCTGCATGATAAAGTTCCTAATCATGGTGGTTTGTTTATTATAAGGAAGCCTCTGCTTTCTGCTTTTTAGTCATGAAATAAAATCCATCAACATTTATGTCCATGCAGTGCTAAACCCTGACCTAATATGCAGTTGCAAGTCAGCCATATATCAGCTCAGCTGCAAAAGGTACAAAAATAGTGAAACAACCCCGTCTAACTTTTTATGATACATTTTAGTTTGGGAGTTGGTCATAAGATTTAATTTGCAAACCGAAGTTTCCTGAACTCAGATGAATGCTGTGCGAATCATCTGTTGAACTCGGGTGCCTCATTCCTGTCTTTAGTAATTGCCTGTTGTTGGATGATCCTGTTTTTGCCCTTTATACTTCTCCAAAGCTTCCAGTTTATATGCTCAAAAATATTTTGTGTGCGCATTCTGGGAAGATGAGGTTGATTAGAGAATTTAAGGGGTCACTTTTCTATGCCAGTTAAATCCCTGAAATGATATATTGTGCGTCTTGTATAAATACATGGGAAGGAGTTAATCTTGCGTAGGGACTGGTTCTTGTGTAACTCAATGGATTGATTTTTTTTTCATCAATTACAATGACACTGCTAATTTTTGGCGCTGGCAATTTTTTTTGTGCTAATTTATGTCTTTGAAAGAAGCGGCAGCTCAACAAGATGCTCAAATTTATGGAAATATTTTTTTCCCTTATGCTTTCAATAGGTTCTGCTAATTATATCAAGAATCATCTACTCAATAAGGCTTAGGAGGCGATGTTTAGTTGAACAGCCTGGTCGTCATGATAGGTGGTTTTCAGGAAACATGATATTTAAAATATGAAGGCCCTTACATCTAATAAATTGAGAACTTCCTTTATTACATAGCTGGCTGACTGGATTCAAGCATTATCTTTTGCATGGAAATGTTGTCTTTAATTTTTCTATCATTTTCCGAACAAAAAAGAAAAAGAAGAGGATGTTACAGCCTGATTTTGTTATTTGGAATGTTCACAATTGACCTCAAATGTTCTTGCAGCTTTGACATTGATCACAATGGATAGATTCTTTCACCCTAGAAAATGAAGTGCAGGAGGTATGAATCTACAACCAATCTATCTATATATTGATTGATCTTCTTGAAGTGGTATTTTTTTTTTTTAATTTGGTTTGGGATAGCTAGCTTCTTTTGAACTATATCTTGAGTGATTGATGTGATGCATCCCCAATTATTCACACCCGGTGCAGAAATTTATTGCCTTCGAGAAGGACGTGTTTGTATAAAAGATGCACGTGTCTAAGAAAAGTGCTTCATGCATCCTTCTGGATTTTCTTGTTGGCTGTCCTATTATGACTGTTGTAGTTGATGAAAGTGCCTTTAAGCTCTGCCTTCGCTGAGGGACTATACACTTACTCTTAACAGTTTAAACTTACACAAGGGCAAGAGAGTGAACTGCCTTTATCCTCGCAAAATATGCTTTAACTTTAGAATTTTGGTTTTGGAAGTGTTTATTTCAGTTGCTTTTTAAAGAGTTATTGATCATCAGAACACGAGGACTCTTAATATTGAAGCTTGCTACACTGATGCCTTGTTAAATGTATATGATGCATCTTCTGGGTTTCATCAGGGTAAATTTATCCATTTTGGGGAAACAAAAAAAAAAGAGAGAATAAGTTTTTAATGAAGTTTTTGGAATCAAATTGCCTCCCATATTGGTTTAAATACAACAAATTTGGTTCAAAACACTGCCTTCAATGATTATTCCTGAGGCAGCAATGGCTAGAGTTTTTTCATGCAAGCATATGTTACAATTGCCCGTCCATGTTTTATGCTTGTTAAATCATCTACTTTCGATCATTGAAGTTGTCCTGGTGAGGCTTGGTGGAACCAAGTTATTATTTGTTTTGTGCAATAAACAAAAATGAAGAAAATGCCCTGCCCTAGCATTGTATGCATGGTGGCATTTTTATGAATTAAACAGTCATGTTCTATGTGAGTATTTAAGGGTTAGAAATGGCAATGAATGTGATGAAGATGTTTCTGCAGTTGGGGAGAGGGAGAAAGAGGAAAAATGAAGGAAAAAGAGAAGAAAGATATAAATCTGTGAAATTAAAAGCAGAACTGAAATTCATAAAATAATTACGAAGAACTAGAAAGGCATGCAACCCGATATAATTAGAAAAGAAAAGTCTAACCACTGCTTTTTGTGGTGACTGCAAAAAATTACGTGTAGATTGGAAAGAGATGAAGAAAGAGGGAAATAGTTAAGACCACAGCCAATTGCGATGCATATAACACATGGTGGAGGGCCCGTATGTAATGTCCATGTGATTTGTCTGCTCAAAATTTCATAATCTTTGTTACCAGTATACGGAGTGACTAGAATATAATGTATTCCACTGATGATAATGTGCTATTGGCTTTTTGTGTAGTCCTCATCGTATGTTTGGATTTGTAATCATAGTTCTTGACAAGCATGCCATTCCATGAATTTAGCATCATCCATCATTTTGGTACCCACATTCAAAGTTGTGGGCAATGAGATTTAAATCCTATTTGGTTCGTCTTTAGGTCAAATTGAGAATATGGTGCTCATTGACCACAACAATATTTTGTCCACAGGGACCTTGCTCATGTTTCATTCAGATCCTTCATTGTTTGTAGTCATTGATAGCGGATGATATTCGTGGTATGTCTCTCTAGCATGTATGTGCTGACAATTACTATTATATCACAATTTGCATCTGTATGGTTCATACTTCCGCTCGTACATGGCAGAAGGCATCATTTCACACTTTGGAAAAGTTCTAGATATGTTGGAATCCTCAGTGCTCTTCTTAGGACTTCTGGTTTGTTAGTCATGTTTCAAATAAAATCACTAGAATTATTGATGTTTTGACTCTTGAGATCCCTTCTCATCTTCCAAAATCATGTTATAGCCCATAGAGGATAGAGAAAATTTGCCATGCTAGCAAGTTCACTGCATCTCAAATTTTTACTGGATGAAAGGGCTATGGTAACACTGATGTTTCAACATTCCCTCATTCCCACTTACAGTATTTTAGTTGATCATGGACTTGGACTTGTCATCCGAGAAAATTATCTTTTTTTTAACTTGCCCTAGCCTCTATTGTTAAATAATTGAATCTACTATTATTACTCCTGATGTGTTTCCCTCTTTTTGATTGCTGTTCTAGTATTACTCTGCATGAAGCTTTGCTAATGTTAGTGGTATCCACTGTGCTGTGTTCGCTCGTCATGAAGACAGATGCAGAAAGCTTTTGACGCATTTGAGCTTCTAATATGTGCATCATATGGAGAATTGTAAAGGTTTCCATTGCTTGTTATATAAGCCTCAAATTAGATGTGTGGATATCGATTCCAGAAATGTCAAGGAAGCTCGATCTTTGATTTTTTAAGCTTATAATGAACTTGGCCTTTCTATTTTATTACCATCACTAATTTCCTAGCTCCTCTCATTTTGCTTGAGGAACTTTTAAGAAAGCAGCAGTTGGACTTGCAGATCAGGGGACCTCCTATGTTGGTGAATATCCTCGTCAGAATAGAATTGACGAACCAACTATAACGATTTGGTGCTCTAGTTTTACCACTCTCAACTGGTTTCTACTAATTATGTCAATCCTAACATGAATTGCCATTTGACTTGGTTTCTATTTCGTCTTACTAACCATAATTTTTTAGTTCTCATCTTTCTCCTCGTGAGTGCGAAAGTGGAGTAAAGATTAAATCAGATTTATATCCATGACTTTGCAAGTATTAGAGCGTCTTTCTCATGGACTAAACATCTTGATGCATCGGTAAATGATAAAGGTAGGAAACCATCCTTGTTGGACAGTTAATGAAAACGACCTCACCTTGCTTTCAGAATTAGCAAGGCCAAAGTGACAAGCAAGATTATCACTCGGGGAAACGATTTTTTTCTTTTCTTTTGCAAATGACCTAACATTACCTTTTAGTTTGTGATCTTGAGGGAACGTTTGGTAACGTGCATGTTGCTCCTAGTTAGTTTCCCACGGTCAAGCTGTTTCTCTCAGTTGAATAGATAACAGCTAAACATTCCGGCAAGCTTAATTAGCATAAAAATTAAAGTGTTAAAAGAGTAAAACAATAATATCAATAAAAGTTATAGATGTTTGATAAGAATTGAAAAAAATATGGATAATAGTGAATCCCACTCAAATTAAAGCAAATGTAATATTAAATATAATTGTAAAAAAATATTAAATAATATATATTTACGGTTTAAAATTTGAGATAGAACCAAAATGAAAAAGAAATGTTGAACATGAAAAAAAAAAAGAAGGGGAAAAACACGGGAAAACCCTTTTACTCTCTCCTCTCCAAGGTTAATATTTAAATCCCCTTTTGAGGGTTAAATGTTAACCTCCTTTTAATCTTTTCCTCCTCTAAAAAATGTATAAAACATGAGTTATTAAAGAGTGCGAAGAATGATAAATTTCTGTCTCCTTTACCCTCTTACCTACCAAATATATCCTAAACCTGAGCTAACTAGTAATTTTTCATCTCCTTTGCTCTCCTACCAAACAGGTCCTAGCTAGATCTAAGCTATCGGTTAACTTATTCAAGAGCCCACTTTATTTCTCTTACTGCTAGACCATGGCGTGACAAAACTTCAGAAAGCATTTACATAAATATTTCAAGTAAAACTTAATGTTTCATATCCATGGAGTCTCATGTTTGACATTTCCCAGCTTATTTTTGTGGCCATCACAAGATTAAAAGCTTCCTTCTCCAGTACTGTGAAAGGTCAAGGGAGATATACCTCAAGGTTAAGAGAGTAGCGAAGTTTTGGATGTATTCGAGGGTTTATTTTTAAACAGCTATGATGAATATTTGGGTATCGATTGTCTTTGTTTTTTACAAATTTTATTTTTATATTCATCTTAATTAGGTGTTGTTATACATGCTTGTACCTATTAAAAAAAATCCTCAAGATTTAGAGTTTAGAGCAGTTCCACAGAAGTACCGCGAACTGAGTGGGTTCTTTCTCCAAATACTATCACTCTCCTAAGTTTGTTTTCCCCAGAAAAACAGCAATTTTACAAGGGATACTTAATTTGTTTGGGAATAAATTGATCAAAGAATTTATCTAAATATGAAGACGGTAATTCTTTTTCGTTTTCTTTTTTTTTTCCTTGAAAAAGAAATAAAAGATTAAACATATATACGATGCTGGGAGAAACAGGTGTCAGGTGAATCTCAGAGAAAGACACTTGAAGGCTGTACGTAAAGGAATAGCCGACCAACATGGACCGCTTTGTAGGAATATATCCTGTCATGTCTAACTGAAAATTGATGGAATTGTTTAGGCGTTGTTAAAATCAATATTTTAGCAACAGAGAAAAAAATATATATACGTAAATGATACCCAATTTTTTGCCTGTTTTATTCACGAGGATTAAAATCCCCTTGTTCTAGAATTTCAATTTAAGTTGGAGTTGGAGTGAGCATGCACCACACTCCACCCAAAAGAAAAGAAAGAAGAAAGCATCATGGCATTTAATTTCAACGTATATATGAGCTTACCCATGAAGTTTTTGCTAACCTAATAGAAAGGAGGTAGAAGATGAAAGAAATAAGGCAAACTTTTAGCTAGCTAGCTCTCAAGTTACACTGCATGGACGTCAGCTAAGAATAAAGGCAACAATTGACAGATAACGTTAACCAAATTCTTCATGTATACAATATATATGTTCTTGTTTTCATAGTCATGACCTTTTCTTCCACTAATTTGTTTCCTAACATTTTGACCACAAACTTTTGAAAACTACATATATATATATATATACACACACACACAACCACAGCCATTAATTTATCACTTGAACTGTACTGTACACAGAATGTACAAAAGTACCTGTTGCTTTAAATTAAATGAACACTCTCCAATGGCCATTGCCTTTTGAGTATCCGATCAGATCATGCCTTTTGCATTAACTTGAAGGCACAAAATCAAATGTGCATTAATACACAATTATTTGAATATTAATATATAAAAATAGCAGCCAACTAAGCCTTCCCTGTACATAGAAACAGTCAAGTCACGTATTTAAGTTTTAAAAGAAGGCACTATAAAAACAAATCTCTCAAGATATCCCATCCTATAAGATAAATGGTAGCCTTCGAATCCAAGAAAATAAAAAAACGTGTGCTGATTACTTTTCCCTCAGTGTTTCCACATTGTGTATTTCATTGGTTCATTGACTAAGATGATCCATTTCATCAAAGAACCTAATATATATAGCTAGTGGGAGGAATATATGTGCTATGTTTCAAGCCAATAATGTGACAAAAGATTGTGCACAAATAAAGTGCCGATCGAGCCATATTGGCAAGATTCACGTTCGCATATGAATAACATTATCAGTGCATATATATATATATGTATGTATGTTTTTTTTTTCTTAGCTAGTTATAATTATTAGTTTTATTTGTTTTTGACCTTTTGATGATAGATCAAACGTCGACGTGACTCAACTATGACAAATCCATTCATGTTTTATATTCCGTCCCCCACATGAACTATATAATCAACTAAGATATGCATGGACCCCATCTTCCCACGAAGTTCAAGATTTGCAGACAGAAACAAAATGTAATTTTGATACCTTGATATTTTGGTGTGTTTTTTATTTATTAAAAAGTGGTTTTTTCTCTAGAAAAGTGGGTTCTTATTATTTTTTTAATATTTAATAATTTCATGAAAAATAAGTTGTAAAATATTTTTTAATATTCGGTCATGTTATAAAAAATAAGTTGGAAAAAACTTTATTAATGTTTTATTTTTTTCAAGATTATTAAAATAATAGAGACCAAATCTAACATATAAAAAAGATTAAAGGAGGTTGAAATTAAAAACAAATTTTAATTTAATAAATTATTTCAAATAAATAAATAGTAATCAGAACAATAAAAATCAAATCTGACAAATAAAAAAGTTAAAAGATGATGAAATTGAAATTTATTTTTTAATTTTATAAATTATTTCAAATAAAATAAATACTAATCAAAAGTATAGGAACAAACATGATTGATAACAAAATTTTAATTAAAAAAATAAGAAAAAACAAATAACAATCAAAATAATAAAGATTAAAGTTGATATAAAAATCAAATTATATTAAATTTT
>Ga0307511_10003060_pt1 | contig 17260 bp, 16 predicted proteins | sample 13_EM_MG_FD_200266 | JGI IMG/M metagenome (GOLD analysis project Ga0307511, IMG submission 200266) | Populus trichocarpa ectomycorrhiza microbial communities from riparian zone in the Pacific Northwest, United States - 13_EM | ecosystem: Host-associated > Plants > Roots > Unclassified | place... | reverse complement strand
GAATTGGACGCTGCATACATATGCAATGTATATCATCCAACCCAAACCCATACAAAAGTCTCAAATATGCAGTGTTTGGGCCTCTTATGCAGGGGGGGTGTCCAATTCTTTTTGCCACCTGACTGTACCAATCTCATATCGCATCTTGGAAAGTACATATATGTAAATGTATGTATATACTTAATTCCTTGCAATCGATATCGATATCGCCCTTACTTCAGGACTAGGTACAATCAGACTACATTCGGGGAACGGAAAAATCTCTACGAGAGCTTGTGCCAACCAGACTACGGAAAAACAAGGCACTTGTTGCTTCAAGATATCTGTACGGAAACCACTCATGTTCATCTTGAATTTGCCAATCATATACATATAACGTTAGGTATCGTTACATTTACATACCGTACATCCAATCCAAGTAAAGGGCTATATTATACACGTGGTATACTATAGGTCAGACGTCTAGACCACTGGTCGATATTATATTCCTGGGAACCGGGTCCAATCGCGAATCTTACGTCAGAAACGGTGCAGATCTGATCTATCTACCGTAACCCCCGCGGGAAAAACACCCGCCAGTTTACAGGCTTATTTGCCACAGATTACGGTATTCTGTATTTTGCAACTGTAGTATTTTCATTTTGAGTATTGTCCCTTGCAGTAGCAAGGTCCACAAAGGCGCTTAGCTTTAAGTAGTAGTAGTAGACTATCGCGGAGATTCTTGTCATGATGCCAAAAGCCCTGCTTTGACTGGTACCTGGTGATCCTGCGCCAGTGCCTGCCGAAAAATAGTCTGGTTGTACATGTAGTCTGGTTGCACTCTGGAAAGCAAGATAGGTAGCGGCACTGACATCACTGAAACGCGCGCGAGATAGCAGTTCCGAGACAGAGCAAACCCGGCCTCTCATCTTGATAGCAACGTCTTATCTACTACCAGGGCTATCCTGATGCAAATCTCGTCCAGAGTCAGTCCAGATTCACCGCTTGTAAGATCTTGAGATGATATGCTATTTGACCGGCATTCTGCTTACTACCAGTTTCTCTTCTAAGCTCTTACTTTATCAGTTATTTAGGTACCACGGGATATTCCATAGTCTTATTAAAATCCAACTATTTCTAAACGCACGTGATGCTTGTTGCGTGATATAACTTCTCAGGACATCAAAGTCCGAACCTGCAGACATCCTACTCTGGTAGAAAGCAGTTGAGCTCTGTGAGGGCAGAGATCATTTGAATTGTAAGTCATTATATATATACTAAGAATCTACTGTATTGGGCAGCAGCTGATGTAGCGGGCGAAGGGAATACTCATGTCCGAGTCACTGGATATGTATTTATATCCCACCTGAGCTTTGAAGATACTGGGCTTACGCTGCGTGCAATAGATATATCCGTAACGCAGCTTATGCAGTCTCTACCTCTTCATACGCCAACACAAACCGTTGTTGGAACTACATCGCCTCTACTACTACCGCCTCTATCTAGCTATGTACTGCCGCCTTGTCACGGTCGCTAACCTCGACGAAACGGTACATCGCGACTGGAATTAAAGCTAGTGGTCTCAAGCCACTTTGCTTGCTCGCCTAGGTTGCTGGCATTCCCTTAGCTGTGTGCAGAATTGCATTTTCTGAAGAACAGTAGGATGCTCAATTATGCTTATGTACCAGGTAGAAGAAACAAAACTTATTACATACGACATATATGAGAAGCAGGAAACCCCACGCCCAAAACAAATAATGAAGAAACGACAAAAGGGTTATGGTAATAGTGCTGGCGCGCTCAATATAAAAACATCAACCAAACAAGCCAACCATGGCTCTGATAATTCAAGCTCCAGCCGGAAACCAGGAGGGGCCTGCAGCCAAACAATTATTCAAACTTCATCTGCTTCCCATTCGCCCACTCTTGCCGTTCCACCTCACAACTCCAGCAATAATCTTTGACCCATCTGGCTACATCTTCAATCCCATCCCCATCTTCCTCATCAAGCTTCTCTTTCAGCATGAAACTAGCTTGCCTGCACTTCCATGCCTCGTCAACCAACCAATTTTCCCATTCTGATTGCAAGATATTCCGCTCCATACTATTCACCAACCTCAAGGCCACCAGTAAATCGTGCCTATATGTGCCTAGATTCTGTCGTGTTTTCATAAGATTCAGCGCGGTTCTGCGTGTGGAAGAGGATTTATAGCCAATTCCATCAACTGCATAGCTTGCAGGGGAATCGTAGTCGGCTTGAGCCGCTAGTTCACGGAACTTGGAGTAACTGTGACTTGAGGTTAGCCGCCTTATTGTTTAGTTGGGTTCATGACCACATACCATTCACTGGTAGGCATAATTGCAAGTTCGGTTCCGTTTCTGATAAGGTCTTCCATGTCCTTCAGATATACCGCCCTGCTCATCATCTTGTTTGGCTGAACCCCAGCTGTTCTCAAAAACTGGCTTGCCCTCCTTTCAGCCCAATATGCCATGGTACTTCTAGATGAAAGCATCATATTGGAGCCAGCCGATACTGCCAGTAGCCCCAATATGAAGCGTTGAGCAGATATGATGCCGAAAACTGTAGAAAGGACTGCAATCAGGGACATAACAACAGTCGACAGGGTGCTCTTTCCAATGCTGACAATGTTCTCCGAAATCATATAAACCAAGGACCGTTGGGTAACCCTTTGCCGATTTGGGTGACTACTAGGATCTCCGTCCAGGTTTCGTCCACTGTCCGTTCCCCCTTCATGGTTTTCTCCGATTCCACCGAATAGAGATATTGCAGTTCTGATACGGTTTTCTGTACCCAGCCTACGTACTTGAGTTTCAACTACGTCCACCAGATGATTGGCGTCGGTGTCAAGGTCGTCAAGGGCTTGTCGTTGGATCATTCCTAGCCCTTGGTTAATAGGTATGTCACGTAGTGTCAAGAAACAACACACCTTTCGAAAACTTGGGATTGATAGACCATTCCACTGCAGTCCAAATCGATAATTTACATTTAGATTTGGTCACATAGGTGATAACCAACTTTGTAATAAGCATGAATTGATCCTTGAGAGGCAAATGCCATGGTGTTTTTCGATCCGTAATGACATAGCAACTACAATTATTAGCCACCACTGAGTTTGTCATATCCGACATGATACGTACAGGTGATCGTCTCGGACCTCTATGGTCTGGTAGTCAACTACCGTGGTTCTCCTCGAACGACCTTAATTTTTCATACGAGATTAGTAATTGCTCTAAACGGTGGCACGTGGTGATTGTCATACGTAGAAAATCTTGATGCTCAATCTCGTAAGTCAAGTCACGTTTCATTCTACCGCTATCAAGACTGAACCAAGGGCCCTGATAAATAGCTGCAAAGACGCCGTTAGCTATATCGACCGTGAAGGTAAGGAACATGTCCACCCACATTGTGCACGTCTTCCTTGGTACAATCTCTGAAAGACAACTGATCTATCACCGAACATGGCATGGTACAGTGCCTTTGCAGGCAAGTCGAACTCGCGTTCTAGTGAGATTTTGTCCATCGATGGCGGAACAAACGTAACAGGTTCTGCTGGGAATGTTAATCGAGCCGGAGGATCTATTTACTCCTTTTAGTTAAATATCGCTAATGTGCATCTTGCCCTCACTAACCTTTTAAAGTAGGAACTTTAATTGTTCTGTCATGGGGCCTAGATGCTGCAAGTTCTTTCTTATAGTCGTCGTGTCCATCACCATGCCCCGCACTGACTTCTTCCCAGCTATCACTGTCAGGTGCATTGTGTCCTTCGGATTCACTCTCCAGTTCAACCAATTTGTCTAACACTTCCGCCGTGTTTTTCAAATTGAGCTCTACACCTTCATTCTTGAGTACTAGGTCTAATCTTCTTTGCAATAATCTCACAGGCTCTAAGAAGATATTGACGATAATCTTCAAGGCATTCTCATCTCCTGCCCCATCCTCGTAATCCGAATCATCGGGATCTTTGGGACGCAGATGGAACACGATATGATCAGTATGAGCTCCGGGAGAGGCCCTAACTTCTTCTATCGAATTCAGAGGCATGACTTTCTTGTAGACAAGACCGAGAGAATGGGCGTAAAAATATAGAGTCTTTCGTGTGACATAAAATCGGCCGGGTATCTCCTGCTTTCCTGTAAAGTGCCAAGTGCCCAGAAAAACGAGTAGAACAGGTGATGCGATTGGCTCTCCAGGAAACAAGGCTCGAAAGTGGGTATCTTGTGTTCTAAGCTGTTGAGGGTAATTGGGTGGATAGATCTCATCCTCTGATAGCGCAGGTGCAGTCGGCGGACGCTGCATTTTCTGTCTCTCCTTTGCAATGTCCATATCTAGAGAGACTGTCTTTTTATGCTTTGATTGTGCTATTTGCTTCTGGAGGGGTTGCGGATTGTCTGAATGTAGTAATCCGGCGGTCATGGCGGCCGATTTCATGAGTGAGGTTGGTGATGGGGCACCCGCAAGTGTATTAGGCGCTAATGTACTGCGTGTTGTGAGGCCTTGCATATTCGGATCCATGGAGAAATCTGACGCCAGAGGTGACAAAGGAATTCCTGGAGATTTGAGGTCAACGGGGAAGGTAATATGGGTGGCACTCATCAACGCACCAATTGCACCAGTAGTAGGAGTTGGTGGTAAGGACCGGTCTTTGCCCCGACTGTTTCCATCCGTCATCCTGGCTCCTAGGACATTACTGCTCCCCTTTTCTGGCGGCGCCCCACTCAGTGGAAGTGTCAATGCCCTATCGAAACCCATACCGATGTTTTCATCATGTGCAGCAAAATGATCCCTTGCTGAAACTTCTGGAGCTGGGGCGGAAGGCGGTATAATGGAACTAGCCTGGACAGCAATGGAAGTTGAGTTTACAGCAGTACGCTTAGCCTGCTCAAATGTAGTTATCCATGAGGTTAAATCGGCTTGGGTTTCGCCCTGGAGAAGAATGGCAGTATCCTTGGTTTTCACTTCGAAACAAAATCGGCGCTCCTCCTGGAATGCTGCCTTCACATTGCAAAGGAGTACCCCAATCTACAGAATGATGTTAATCCCCATATGTAAATTACTGGATTGAATGTAAAATCTACCTTCTCACTCTCTTCCACTGCACCTCCTCGATAACCTTGCATAAGATACCCAAAAATCCCATCTTTTAGGAAGAACCATCTTCTCACCCAATAAGCCCTCGTTGGCTTAGCTGTGAAGCTCCTCATATAGAGCCACCCCTGCCTCCCACTCCCCTGGGTTTTCGAAATAGTCATATCTTTACTCGTAAGAAATGGTACTGTGCTGATAGAATATTCATCCAAATCTCTCGCCGGCTGGGAATCCTTTTTCAATTGCTCTTCAATTGCTCTCCTTTGAAGCACCAATTCTCTCTTAAACACTCTCTCGCAAGCCTCCATCGTATCACTCCATACCCTAACTCTCGCCATCTCTGAATTGAACTTTTCCATGGCTACATGGCCTCTATCTCGGAGATTATTTTGCTCCCGCCACTGATTAGTAAGCACGAGGGTGAGTGTACGATCGAGGGATGAGCGAAAGATAGCTGCAGAGACGCAGAAGTCGAAACAGGCTTTCATATAGATTTTACGTGCCTCATAAAGCTGAAAGGCATCTTCACGAAGTGACGAGGGATCCTTCGACTTGGATTGTGCTGCATAACGAGATTGCAAAGTGTCGTATTTGGCCTGCGAAGACTCCAGATGGCGCCGTATTTCCTACAAGTAAGAATGTCAGATCTATTCCCAGGACAACCCGCGGAAGCTTCAGCACACCTTGAAATTCCTCAACTCGCCCCTCTGTAACTGGCTGAGAGGTTCAACCACTAAGTTCTCCAGTCTCTTCGCAACTGCAGTTACATGACCCCAGTACTCCTTTGATCCTTCGGCAAACCTCCGCATAGCTAAGTGGGTATAGTCGTAGTCCAGCATAACTTCCAGGTGATTAACAGGAATAGACTTTTGTATAAACACGTTTACCAGCTCCTCCAGCCCATGAGCCCCGTCGCATAACCGAGACGCTGCCCGTAGGTACCCGTCCAGCCATTTTTCGATATGGTCGACCTGTTCCGAGCATTGGATGACCGTTCCCCTGAATGTCGGAGAGTCAAGGGCAGCCTCTTTAAGCGTCACCGGCCTGAAGACACCTACGTCAGTAGGAAAGCAATGCCATAGATTCACCTGGGGACAGAAGCACTCACAATACCGGAAGCCTGGTATTAGATTTTGTAGACATTATGAGCTCCTATTCTTAGCATTAAGTGGTTAGAGCTCCGAAAACTAGAAGCAAGAGGAACAGAGCAGTCAAGGCAATAAAGCTAATATACGCATCAAATGAACTGAAATAACTCGTCGAAGGTTGAAATAATACGAATGCACTCGGTAAAGCCACACGACCTTGACGGTTACTTTCTAAGTGTTACTTCTCGAGCTGCATGCAACGTGGTGATGTAAGCGACCAAGGCAGGGTGGCGATCAACATGGATTAAGTATGTATGAGACTAAATTGCGCGGCATCCCCCGGCCACTATTCAGAGGTCGCCATGGGGTGGTTAGGAACGCTTGAACCCACACTATACCTCGGTAGGAGTAGGACTTCCACAAGTAGGACTTCCACAAGTAGAACCTCCACACGGGTTTTCAGACCCCTTTTGCCAGCAGCTTTAATAATTGGCAGACTGGCTGTACGAGTTATAAGGTGCTTTGCTTTCTGCTGTGCTATACCAGGCATAAAAATAGGATCGATGACATAACATAACGCTGAGGCTAAAAAGTCTTATGCCTGAACTGAAGCCTCAGCAACCCGAGACCAACCCTCCACCCAAAGCGGCAATTCACCACTAACACCCACTGAAGGAGCACTGGCCATGCATCGGCTACTGGTTTGACCGATATTTCAAGAACGTCGAGATAAGGTGCCCTCTCCTCCACAGCACTTAAGTACCTGAGTTGAGTACCAGTGACAGAGTGAACAAGCTTACTTAAGTAAGTCTCTCTCCCGACTTTTGTCCACTACTAAACCCCGACGGCTGCAGATAAATCTTCACCGATGCGAGGCAGAAAAATCCTTTCAGGCCTACCACTATCCTGCTGGTCAGTCCCTAGCTCTAACTGGATCCAGTATGGTCCTGAGTTACCCTGAGCTGGGAACAATATATGTCATTCAACCTCCTATACAAAAGAAAAGTAAAAGGAGCGAAGACGGCAGTTATTGGTGTACGGCCACTTACAAGTAGCTTTATCATTACTTGCACACGGTATCTACCTTTTGGATTGCGATGACCGCCATCTTTTGCTATACCCAGATTTTCTAGCAATTTAATAGTGCCGGGGTGAGGGTCGTCCGACCTGCTGGAGCTGCAGTACCTCATGAAGAATACCGGGGCTCAGATGATGAAGGAGAGGATAAGCCTGAACTCGAGTTGATCAAACAGCGAATCTGTATTCTAGGAGTTTCCAAGGTAGCTTCTTAGGCTAATGTCCATGGTCAGAAAGACAGGAAGTTAGAGCTGAGAACGACAAACCCAAAAGCCATTGGAAGGACTACGCCCTGACTGGCGTATTTTCAGGTAAGTCAGCCAGCGAATACGAAATAGTGGCAGAGGAACTAAGCGGCACTCATTTAGAGAGGCAAAGGGACAATATACATGGTATGCCATTTTAAGAATTCGAGGGTAGGCTACAGCACTCTGCAAACCCAAATCCTCTCCAAACAACCTACTCAGAGTTCCAATGCTCTGCGAGCAAAGGCGAACAGGGCCCTGATGAACACCAACGTCGCTTGAACCATTCTTCTTTTTTTCTCTTTGTTCTGGGTCAAAATGGACAGAGCCAATTCCTAGGCAATGTCTCAGCGTTCCCATTCGGACATGGAAATAGGAGGTGCAGGGCAGAAACTAGAAGTCATAAGGACACCACTCCGGGAGGAAGTAGTTTCAATTACAGATATATTGCCAGAACGCACCAAACTGGAGAAGGCTTATGAACATATACTCGAGCATCTTGAAATGGAAGAGTATCTTTCGCCAGACTTCGACCCTACTTCTCTCTCCCTCACTGCCCCCGAGTCTAAGTGAAGGCTACCTCCCCTTCGACGATTTCAGTGGGTCTAGGTTTCAAACAGGCTAATATTAATCAATTGGAATATTCGGCCCTCAGTCCAATAATTACCGGCCCCAGATCCCAGACGATGGTGGGTATTGTGCCAACCGGAATAGCAATTTACGGTGATGGGCGGAGAGTAGATTGCTCCGAAAGACGATAAGACAAAAGGCATTTGTGCCGATCGACGTGTTTCGGTGACGGGAAAGAACTTTGTATTTGCTATAGAAGCAAAGAGAACAATTCTTAGGCCAATGAAACAGTGTTTACTGTCAATGAAGGGAAAACAATGAGGCCAGGTATCTGTTTATTACGATAGTGCATGGTTAGATACGACGGCAGCAAGGTTTCAGATCACCGACAGGACCATGGCATTGTTCGATACAATGCAAAGACGGGTAGAGAAATACTTGGTTTTGGTGGATCTCATGTATCTTGTATTGAGTTAATGGGAGCATGGTTAAGGGCAAAGTAAAGAAGGTGTGGTTGTTTGCAATTGAGGTCATATTGACAGCAGTTCTTTGCTTCGGTGAACCCGGTAGACCCACCCCACTGGATCCCTCCCGCCCACGGCAAATCTCAATTTCAAGCCCCTCTTTACGAACATCCACACCGTAGCCACATATACCTACCTAGTGAAGTTCTCGGCCCAAATGGTTTTTTACACACTCCCTCTTGCTCGAGCTCGTGAAGAACTACCCGGACTCAATTTACGTGTAATTATAATTAAGATTACCCACTCGAATTCACAATCTCAAACCCCATATTACGGGGCCGTGACCAGTGCATCACCCCCAAACCCATATGTATTGGCACGTGCCTTTTTCTATGATTAATCTCGTATTTATCCACAGGTTTCTGGATCCTTAATATCCACCTGTTATTATGTATAGATAAGGAGTATGCACAGTACAAGATATGCACTCGACCCAAGAGAAATAACAAGGCGCTGTTCAGCCCCCCAGATACGATAAACTCGATTGCAATACATACAGTATACACCTAGCCCAACATGGGTTATATTTTCAAGCTAATCTAATCTGGAAGTCTGATTAATTAGAGTCTGGGCACGAGATTAATTTTTTCAAGGTTCTGTTACACGCGTGGCTATTCTGCATATGGCTGCACAGACTGTTATCTTCACCTAGTCTGGTTATCTTCACCATGTGTAGAATGGTCTGCATGCAGTCTGCACCCTCTTTGATGCTGCCAGACTACTTTGATGCATCCCGGATACTTTCTGGATGGCACTGTTCTTATATTTTTTGTATGTATAATTTGCAACAATAAACATACTTCGAAAACGGACTAGAAATATTAGTCTATTCTAGTCTCTTTAAATCTATCAGCTACAGCTGCACATTTCAAATCACTACCAGGCATAGTCTGGTTTACCAGGCATTGTATTTCGCAATCTCTCTAAGCTTCCGCCATTGTACCTAGTCCTAGTGTGGTTCCGAGTCCCATACCATACTACCCTAAAAAGGCAGTCGCGACTGCCCCAATTCGGGAACCTATCCCGTTAAGACCACACGTCATGAAACCACTCCAACGTTGCAACCTCACATCAGCTCCCTGAAAATCAAATTGTAAATGACAAGCATCGTATCAAATAAGTAAAAACGCCCCAGACCATGCCATATGATATGTCTTTGACGATCTTTGCCCCCAAAACAGCTATGAAAACAAGCCAATCAATCACTTACCCACCTAACCTTTAGATTCCTGCGGTGGTCATTTCCGTGATTCCTATCTACTTAGTAGGATGAGATGAAACCCTCACGCCAGCGGAGCGAAATAAAGAAAAATAACAGTGCCAGCCAGGAAAATGTTAATCAGGAGACAAGACCCAGAGCCTATAGTAACTCCCTCAGGTCGAAGAATGAAGTAAAGAACGAAGAAAAAAAATAGTACATCAAATGACGCTGTGAATCTGATCAGAAAAGGAAAGTGGTATATGAGAAAAGGCCGATCGCGCAAACAACGCATCACCAACCCAAAGGAACCGTACCCTCCTTTTCTCTATGCCCTATTGCCCAACCAAGCCTGACTCCCAAACGCACGCACACACATCACACGAAGACCGATTTGTTAAGTCTTAAGAGGAAAGATTCTGACACAATATGTAAACATGATATTGAGTTCGCAGGTAGTGAAAAAGAAGGAGTCCGGATCCGGTGTAACTCGAAGTACAACTGTTAATAGGCAGGTTGAATGATCGAAGAGGAAAGTAGTAGTCTTACACTAAGACCCGTAGAAAAAGAGATTATCAAGAAATATATGATTGAGGTGGCTCAGCCAGGGGAAAAAGAATTCCTGATGCTATCTACCAAGAGAATGCTTCTTCAATGAAGTCGATATTTGCCTTATGGGATCGAAGTCTCACAGCAGCGCGAACATCATCACTGAGTGAACCAGACCCGCAAACAGTGACTGCCAAAGTCCCCGCCTTGTTCTCAATCTCCATGTCCAATAGTGTGCCGATGTTTGGCTTACCAGGGAACATTTGAACTGTAGAACTTGGGCTGCGAATTTCCTTGGTACTCTTGGGTTTGGTGACGAACAACATGATTTTGAGAACGTCCCTTCTCTTCTCGAGGGCCAAGATGGAAGTCATCCATGGCCTGATCCACTCCAAGTGCTCTGGGCTCTGAATGATCCAGACCAAGGTAACTCTCCTGGTTGCAACGGTTCCATCCCTATAGCCTTCTACAAGGCGCTGAATATATGGGACCTGATGCGTAATTCCAACACCTCCGGCAATAAGAACGGCTGTACCATAGCTGTCTAGTGAGTGACATGTTCCATAGGGTCCCTCGGCGAATGCGACGGTGGAAAAGAGTTTGTCAGGTGAGCTGACGGCTTTCTTGTAAAGGGTATCGGTGAAACCAGTTCTGCGGCGGATGATGAAAGACATGGTTGGCTTTTCCTTTGTGAAAATGTCCTGTCGGTGAAGGGAGAGCTCCTTGTTGTCAAACTTGATGACCTCCTTACATTCACTCCAAGCGACCGTGAAGGGATGAGAAGTCCAGAGACCAATCGTTGGTATGTAGAGGTAAGCGTGCTGCCCGGGTTGGAACTTCCATGGTCGCGGCATAGTGACAGTCACCCTGACTGCATCACCAGCAAGTGCCTCTACTGTTGCTCTGGACATCTTTGTAGAAACATTCCTATAGAAAATCCTAATCAATCTGATAGCCCTGTCGGCAGCCCACAGAGCAATTGTAGCTTTCAGATATGGAACCCAAGCCTGTCCAGACAAGTTAAGATGGAACCAGAGCGTACTCAACATGAGGGCGACAAGGATAATGTGAACAGTCAAAAAAGTTTCGTAAAAGGCATGTCGGAAGATTGAAGGGGAATGGAAGAGTATAACAACAAATGCCATGAGAGCAATGAAGCCCATTTGAAGACTGTAACTAGTCCTGATCGTTTTACCCAAAGCTGCCAAACCGCCACTAGTTTCCACCTTATTTATGGAGTACGCAATGCCGTGAGCAAGCGCCTCAAGGACGACAATTCTTCCCAACCATCTGTGGATCAAGTTGTATGTGTCGAATGAAATCCTCAAGAGGCCAATCAATGGATTGTTCCTTCCAGCGAGCACGAAGAGCGGCATCATGTTGATAGTAGCCATAATCCCCATTCGGTTTCGGACCTCCTTAAGCACTACAGTCCTCTTTGCTGACCAGTCAATGCTGAGCGTGCAGAAAGCAATATTGACTCCAAGGAAGGCAATAAGGAAGAGGCCCTGGAACCTTGTCGGCAAAGTTCCAACATTGATAGCTCGTGAAAGTTTGAATTCCCTGTTGTGACGTTTGGCGAACATGGGCGCCCAGAGAATTTCACGCTTGACTGTCGGGAAAATATCGCTCTTCGGAGTAGCCCAATACTGCTGCCTTTCATTTCCCAAGCAAAGGAGAAGGCGAAGCTTTGCCTGTAAGTGATAGACGAGTTTCCAAGCGAAGGTAAGGGCAATGACTCCAGCGATAGATACCATGGCCCATTTGCTACAAACAGTCAGTATCGCAACACCCAAACGTACACTAAAGTAAATACCGACCTGTAGGATAAATTTTCCTCATCGCTCTTGATATCCACTGGTGTTGAGGCGGCAGCCATAACCGAGCCAATGAACAAACACAATAGTGCAAAAACCGTCCGTCCCAACATGGTTGTCGACATGATATGAATTCTGATAATGGAAATGAACGTTGACTTCCAATGCCTCAATCACTGGTAGTCAGAATATTGAGCCCCGCTGGCTGCGGAAGGAAGTGCCGAGAGGGAGAGAATATATATCGACAATGAACGGTCGGCCGGCTGAAGCTAGCTGTTGCTGTGGTGCGGCGTATTGAGTGATCGACGCTGAGACAGGGAGACGTTTGAGAATAGGTTGTAACAGATCTTCCAACAGCAAATCAACATACAAGCCAACAGGACAAATCAGCAGTAGGCTAAGCTAGGTGATTGCAAGCCTCTAGCTAGCAGGAACAAACGCAATTCCAATGTCGTGAATGGTCGTGGGATCAAAAGATGGGGGAAATACGAAGTAGTCCGAAGCTGGGGAACGGGGTGCTGAAGAAAGAGTGACTGGGTCCCGCGCCGGGGATGAGGAAATCCAGCAACAATTCGACCACCTTTAGGTGAAGATGCGAAGAAAAGTCGAGAGGAAGGAAAGTACCAGAGGAGGGAGGGAGGGGTGAGATTATCAACGAGAATTACAGACATTATTCCCGCAGACCTGGATCCCTAGTCTCGCTTGCACTACCACAGTTCCATATATATACCTATGATAGTTTTACCTAGCTGGTAGCTGCAGGAGGCAAACGCAGCCCCTCCGCTCCGCTTCCAGTTTCCAGGGGAGAGCAGCCCTCTGTTGAGGCTGTCCCGTCCAGCAGGTACGGCAGGATATCCCCCGTACGTGAGCAGGATCAAAATACCTATTTGCTGCACTTGCCAGTTTGCAACCAGGGCGAGTCAACTACCCCACCATCGCTACCCAGCTGGCCGTGGCCACGCTGTCCCAGCTACAAGAGTATCACCATGAATTGGCTGCGCCTACAGCTCCATGATATGCTGGGATTGTACCCAGTACCGGGCGCATCTCCTTTGGTCAACAGAAGAAGCAAGGGGCCTGGCTCTCACACCAGTCGGTCGGGGATGGGTGTGGCATGTTGCCTGCCGTGTTCACCACCGGCACCTCTTCCGTTTACCAGAGCACAGGAAACAAATTCGATAGTCTGGTTGGCACCAAATTCGAATATGCTTACGCCACACCTAAGAGGTACTGTACGCTACCTAGGTACTCCAAACCCTCATGATGACACAACTCTAGATTGGCTCATATAGAAGGTGTTGGCTTAATCCCCCCAAAGTGTGGTAACATCATCAACACATGCACATGTGCATACTCTAATGAACTCCGTCTGTTCCTGCATGATGCGGCCGATGTGCCTTACATTCGTCAGCTTGAAAAAAAAAAGACGCTGGCCACTGGAAAACTCAGCTCATCGCTGCTTGTGCAAGGGTTTTCCGGAAACCTCCATGATCTTGGTTTCTAGTGGTTACACCCCCTGGCATTGCGTGGTGCCAAACTTTGTGGCTGAAACACGGGCGCAACCGAACGATTGGTGCTGGCAACGGCCAAGACGCAACTTCAGAAGAACCCTACCAAATATCACGTTCTTGAGTGTGAAATATGAAACGACTGTGGACCGCTAATGTATTCAAATGTACAAATTGCCCCCAGATCAACTCTGGAACAAGTGCATTTTGGGGCCGAGGTCAGGACCAACCGAATCTATGAAATCATCGACCGGGCCGATCTCATTCAATCTTCAAGTAGTCAACTGTGGATCATTAAATAAATGCAGGAGCAAACTCCACATGCTCTCGTGCCCAGTAGAACCAATTGCCGGTATTCCTCTCAAACTTCAGAGAAACAATCTCTGGGGAAAGCCTTATCCTTGGGCTTGCAAGTGTTTGAAGATAGACAAGGGTCCAACAACCCGACAATACATATTGTTTGAATCGCGGGTTGCTATTGTTCAATTTCATGTTTGGTTAGGGTACGGTCACTCACCTGTGATCTATTCAGGTCCTGGCGAGTGGGGTATGTAATTTACCATGAGGTAGCAGGCCCCACCACTAAAGCATTATCTGATAAATTATGGTTCGGTGAATGGGGATCGGCGAAGGGCCGGGCTACGATACTAGTAGGTACCTGTCTGGTTGCACGACCCGCTGTCAAAGGAGTCTGACTGTTGGAAATAGAGAGACCGTTCGGTGGGCTAGCAGTTTGCAGGGCGTACATAAGAGTCAATTGATGGAATCTATAGATTCAGGCTGTATATGCTGAAAGCTGTAGCGGGTGCCCTGCTGGCGTACTATACTCAAGGACCGGGCGCTCGCCGTCCCCCACACCTAAGATCAAGGGGGGAGGTAGCGGAATTTAACGGATTGTACGCGGCTGCAAGCATATGGGCTGACCAGAATGCTGGAACCTGAAAATGCAGACAGGCGGGCCAGATATCAAGTCCGGTGCCTATTAATTTGGGTACCTACATGTACCCAGGGAAGTTCTCGAATTGAATATAACGTTGACCGTACCCAGCCTAACCCAGCATAGGTATTCTTGTTTAACGAAGCATATTTTCCCGCCGAGAATACACTCAATCGAATACAACCCCACCGGACAGGGCAGCTAGGAACCTTGTCCCTCCCTCCCATAACAAACAAAACGCTTTTGAAACGGGAATCTACGGAGGGAGGATAGATCTGCATCTGCAATTGCAATTGCAATTGCGAAGAATACACATGCATAGAGCACGCATCTCTCTATACACCAGCTAACTACAGTACCTAATCATGGGGGGTTGGGTATGGTACCCTAGAGTGTTGCTTGTTTAGTCTTCGTAGGACCCAATATATTCCCTATGTAGCTAGTTCACCAATATAATGTACGTTGTTTATGCATGCTTTCTTTACTTTTTCTTCTGGTCCGCGAGTGAATACCTCCCAATATTGATGAGCTTGATACTCGGCTCCACAATACTGATCACGCGCTTAAAATACCCACTATTATACAATTCCGATCTCCAAGTTATAATTAAGAGATTTAGGTGGTACATACGTATAGTCATGTATCCCTTTTCAGTACTTTTGGATCACTTCTTTAGGCCTGAATTGGAAATGTTTAGTCCTAGGGGGGCTGACAAAATTTTCAGAAAAAACTTGGACAAAGGTTTTCAATGCCACGGCGACAGGGAGCAAGGATTTACAATACCACAGCTAGGTACGACGCAACTATACCACAGCAAATAATACAGTTGAACGCTGTAAGTTATACAATCTAGGACAATCCAAATATGGCCGGCTTATAGAATCCCCTACTTCTAGTAGAATTAGGACAGTTATACATATGTGTCATTTGATGCGTTAAAGGGCAATGCCTATACGGGAAAAATTTTATTTTATTGCAGCAGCAAAAGAGACATCTCGAGTCATATACAAATGCAAGAACAATACCTGTGACTAGCAGATAAACAAGTCGATAATAGCATCAAAACCACATACAGTCAGCCTGGACACAACTAACGCACATGTCGGATCCCTCATGACTGAGCTTTATTTGTACTGCAACCTCTATTTGTACCGCTATGTTATTTATTATCTTCATATTCCTCTTATCATTATAGATAGATATCCTGTAACTTCGTCCTTTTGCGATGGTGCAAGGGTATTACCTACAAACCCTTTGCATCCCTGTCGTCGTGGCATTGAAAACCGCTGTCCAAAAGACCAAGCTAAACCACTGAGAGTTGGTACAAGTACCTATTTCCTGGTCCTATACCAGACTCTGATTAGTTTCTCTTCCAGATTAGAGGTATCCCCCGGAAGGTCTACCCAAGGGGTTGCACCCGGCCGCGTTGGTTGGTTCTGTTACCTCACTGGTACTTATTGCTTGTTTGGCTAACGTTTCAACGAATATATGATAACGCGGATCTGGAGGATCCCCTACACCCAGCGAAGCGGACCCCCCCTGCCCGAGCTCACAACTGGGTCAACTTCTGCTAGTTCTACGTCCTGTTAAACGTCATGATTGGTGGCGAGAACCGGGAAGATAGTGTTTTGACGGAGAATACTCGGGGTTTATTTTCTTACAGCCAATATCGCTCGTGAATACCGCACCAGCTTTAAGGGCATGGGTTTGCTGCGTTGCCCTACCGGAGTATAGGAGCTGGAGTGTTGTGTATATCCGGATGCGAGACAGCCGAGGGTGGGGTATGGTAAAGTACGTGATCATCGTGAAATATGGGTTCGGGGGGTGGTGGGGGGGTTTACCTGGTGTGGTTGGTTGCCTTCTCTAAGCGAGTGCGTTACCCTGGACTGTTGTCCCGTCAATCCCTTTTGGCGGTTAACGTTTCACGGATACAGGGTAACAGAGTTATGGCGGCGGATACTCGTACGCCGGACCTTATACCTAGCTCCTTTGCTTTTCAATTCAAATCCGCACTATCTAGGTACCTACAACTCGTGTGTACCTGGCCCACTAATTGGCTATAAATGAATATGGTATGCATATATCGTAAATACTGGCCGCATCTACTGATTTATCGCGGAAATAAAGACCGAGGGAGTGAAGTGGGTACTTGGTACACAGGGTAGGTAGCTCGAGCTTCTATGGAACCTTCACCAAGCACGGGTACATGTACCTACTTGGTATCGGACAGAGTCGCTTGCACTATTACTCTGCGCTAGGTTTTTGGGAATATGGTAATGGGGAAGGGGAAGGCGGTGAGTGGGATCCGGGAATCGAAATGTTAGGGTTAGGCATGATATTAGTATTGTGGGTCTTATTGATTGATGATTGATGACCATGGCCTCCCTCAACTTCTGCTTATCGAGGGAGAGAGGTACTTGCTGTAATATGATATATTTCTATGTAAGATGCTAAAGCTTAAACTTCAAAGCTAAGGAGGGGCTTGGTTATTTGTGGTGGTGAGGTGGTAGTAGCGAGGAGTGTGTAACCTTTTTATGTCTTGTTTTTGGTATGCCATGCTATGCTATCTACATGTATTTACAAATCTCTAAATCTCTAAACCTCTAAATCAAAATCCATCAAAGCACAATCTCCTTCTCCTTCTTCTCCATCCCTCTCTCC
>Ga0307511_10003059_pt1 | contig 17261 bp, 17 predicted proteins | sample 13_EM_MG_FD_200266 | JGI IMG/M metagenome (GOLD analysis project Ga0307511, IMG submission 200266) | Populus trichocarpa ectomycorrhiza microbial communities from riparian zone in the Pacific Northwest, United States - 13_EM | ecosystem: Host-associated > Plants > Roots > Unclassified | place... | reverse complement strand
CGTCCGCCGCCCAGGCCACATACCCATCCGGCCGCACCAGCAGCGCCGTACGCCGGTCGCTCGCCCAGTGCTCGGCGGCCAGCCGGCCGTCGCGGTCGCCGCTTGTGTCGTGGGCCTTCGCGTCGTAGGTCCGCGGGGTGACGAGGACGAACCGGCCGCCGCGAAGTGCCTCGTAGAGGCGGCCGCCGTCGGCGAGGGAGACGTCCGGGGCGCGGGTGCCGACGAGGCGGTGGGTGCCCCGGGGGGCCGGGTAGGCGTAGCCGATGCCGGTGAGTTGGCCGAGGGCCTTGCGGCGGGCCGGGGGCACGTGGTCGAGGATCGTGGTGAGGGACGCGCGCAGGGCGAGGGTCCAGGGGCGCTTGGCCATCGCGAGGCGGACGATGCCGCCGCTGCTGCGCAGGACCGCCCGGCCGACGGGGTGGCGCTCGGACTGGTAGGTGTCGAGGAGGGTCAGCGGCGCGTGGCCGCCGAGCACCGCGGCCAGTTTCCAGCCGAGGTTGGCCGCGTCCTGGAGGCCGGTGTTCATGCCCTGGCCGCCGGCCGGGGTGTGCACGTGCGCGGCGTCCCCGGCCAGGAAGACACGGCCCACCCGGTAGGCGGGCGCCTGGCGTTCGTCGCTGTGGAAGCGGGACATCCAGCGGGCGTCGCGCATCCCGAAGTCCCGGCCGAGCGCGAGCCGGGCGATCTCCCTGACCTCGTCGAGGTCGAGGGGCTCGTCGTCGGCGGCGTCACGGGCGCGGTTCCAGCCGATGACGCGGTAGTAGCCGTCACCGAAGGGCGCGATGAAGGCGAAGGCGTCGCCGACGGTGGCCACGGTGAGCAGGGTCTCGGGCTTCTCGTCGAGCAGTACGTCGGCGAGGACCACGGAACGGATGACGGACTGGCCGGGGAACGGCAGCCCGATCGCGTTCCGCACCGCGCTGCGCATTCCGTCGGCGCCGACGACGTATGCGGCCCGCAGTGACTCGGACGGCCCGGTGGGCCCGCGCACCTCGACGGTCACGCCGTCCGCGTCCTGCGTCAGGCCGGTCATCTCGGTCTCGTAGCGGAAGTCCACGCCCGCCTCCACCGCGCGCCGCAGCAGCAGCTTCTCGACCTCGTACTGCGGGAGGACGAGGAGATGGTTGAAGCGGGAGGGGAGGGGGGTGAGGTCGATGGTCAGGCGGCCGAACAGGCGGAGCCGGTCGAGGGGTTGGCCGATGGCTTCGAGGTCGTCGGCGAGGGCGCGGGCGTCCAGCTGCTCCAGGGTGCGGGCGTGCAGGACGAACGCGCGGGAGAGGTTGCTGATCTTCTCGGGGCGCTTCTCCAGCAGGGTGACCTGGACGCCGGCGGCGGCGAGGTCACCGGCCAGGAGCAGGCCGGTGGGGCCGGAGCCGACGACGATGACGGGGGCGGGGACGGTGCGGTTCATGGCGACCTCCTGGGGTCAACAGTTGTTTGCCAACACTTGTTGGCCAACACTCGTTGACGAGGCTAGGGCCACCTCCCTGGACTGTCAACACGTGTTGGCCTACGCTTGTTGGCATGAACGCCAGCTCCAGCACAAGCGGCACGGGCTCAGACACGAGCACCGTCCCGGGCACCAGCCCCCGCCGCTCCGACGCCACCCGCGCCGCCATCCTCGAAGCCGCCCGCGAGCGCTTCGCCGCCGACGGCTACGAGCGCGCCACCATCCGCGCCATCGCCAAGGACGCGCGGATCGATCCGTCGATGGTGATGCGTTACTACGGCAACAAGGAGGGGCTGTTCGCGGCGGCCGTCTCCTACGACCTGCGGTTGCCGGACCTGAGTTCGGCCGCGCGGGACGAGGTGGGCCACACCCTGGTGACGCACTTCCTCGCCATGTGGGAGGAGAACGAGGAGCTCACGGCGATGCTCCGGGTCGGCGCCACGAACCAGGGCGGGGCCGAGCGAATGCAGGAGATCTTCCGGGAGCAGTTGCTGCCGGTGGCGCGGCAGGCGTGCCCCGACCCGGAGCAGGCGCCGACGCGGGCCGGGCTGGTCGCCTCCCAGCTCCTCGGGCTCGCGCTCACCCGCTATGTGCTGCGCATCCCGCCGACCGTGGCGCTGACCCGCGAGGAGATCACGGTCTGGCTCGGGCCCACGGTGCAGCGGTACCTGACCGCGCCGAGCCCGTGAGCGGACATGCCGAGGGCGCCCGCCTCACCGCTGTGGGTGATGCGGGCGCCCTTCGGAAAAGGTGAGGTCAGACCTTTGTGCCGGCGGCGGACTTGGCCTTCGGCGCACGGTCCTTGGACTTGTCCAGCACCAGGACCAGGCCCGCGATGATCGCGAACAGGGCCAGCGGGCACAGGACAAAGAGCCCCAGCGTCTCGGCGACGCTCAGGCCGTTGCCCGGGTCGTCGCCGTCGTCGCGGGTGAGCGCGAGCGCGGGGGACGTCATGAGCAGCATCATCAGCGTCGTACCGGCAACCAGAGCACCGGCGCGCAGGGCGTTCTTCTTGTCCACACCGCAAAAGTAGCGAACGCCCGAACGAGCCGCGCGCCCGGGGGTGCCGTATGGGGCGTACGGGCGTCACGGCCCCCCTTCCGCGCCTCCACCCGGGCCCGTCCCCGCGCCTCCACCCGGGCCTGTCCCCGCGCCCTCACCCGAGCCCGTTTCCGCACCCGCCTCCAACCCCACCCGCAGCACATCCACCAGCGCGTGCAGCCTCGGTGACGCGGCGAGTTCCTCCAGGGTCACGGGACGGCCCTCCGCGTCGGCGATCGGCAGGCGCCAGTTCGGGTACTGGTCCCACGTGCCGGGAAGGTTCTGCGGGCGGCGGTCGCCGATCGTGTCGGGGAGCCAGACGCCGATCATGCGGGCGGGGGTGCGGAGCAGGAAGCGGTGGACGGCATGGATCTCCGCCTCCTCCTCGGACGCGGGCCGGCCGCCGCCCGTCGCGGGTTCGTAGAGGCCGAGCCGGGCCAGCAGGGCCAGCCACTCCCCCACGTCGGTGGCGGACTCGACGCGCTCCTCCTCCACCGGGCGGGTCAACAGGCCCAGCCGGTCCCGGAGTTCGACGTGTTCGCCGGTGAGCCGGGCCGCGGTGGGCGGCAGGTCGTGCGTGGTGGCGGTGGCGAGGCAGTCGGCGCGCCACTTCTCGGGCGCGAGGGGGCGGCCGTCGCCGTCCCAGTCCCGTTCGAACCACAGCACCGACGTGCCGAGCACCCCGCGCTCCTGCAACTCCTCGCGCACACCCGGTTCTACGGTCCCCAGGTCCTCGCCGATCACCACCGACCCGGCGCGCGAGGCCTCCAGCGCGAGGATCGCGAGCATGGCCTCGGCGTCGTAGCGGACGTAGGTGCCCTCGGTCGGCGGGCCGCCCTGGGGGACCCACCACAGGCGGAACAGGCCCATGACGTGGTCGATGCGCAGGGCGCCGGCGTAGCGGAAGAGGGCGCGGAGCAGGCGGCGGTAGGGGGCGTAGCCCGACTCGGCGAGGCGGTCCGGGCGCCAGGGGGGCAAACCCCAGTCCTGGCCGAGGGAGTTGAAGGCGTCGGGGGGTGCGCCGACCGACATGCCGGACGCGAAGTGGTCCTGCTGCGCCCAGGCGTCGGCGCCGTCGGGATGCACCCCCACGGCGAGGTCGTGCACGACTCCGAGCGGCATGCCCGCTTCCCGTGCGGCCCGCTGGGCGGCGGCGAGTTGGGTGTCGGTGAGCCAGGCGAGGCGGGAGTGGAAGTCGACGCGGTCCATCAACTCGGCGCGGGCGCGGGCGGTTTCGGGTGAGCGGGGGTCGCGCAGACCGGTAGGCCACCGGTGCCAGTCCGAGCCGTGCACCTCGGCGAGGGCGGACCAGGTGGCGTGGTCCTCCAGCGCCTGGCCCTCGCGGGCGAGGAAGTCGACGTAGGCGGCCCGCCGTCCGGGCCCGAGCGGCACCTGGCGTACGAGTTCCAGCGCCTCCCGCTTGAGCTCCCACACGGCGTCGCGGTCGATCAACGCGCCCTTTTCCAGGACGGATTCGCGCAGCCGCGCGGCTCGTTCGAGGAGTCCGCGCACCTGCTCGCGCTCCTCGACGTACACGTACTCGGGGACGTCCTCGACCCGCAGATACACCGGGTCGGGGAAGCGGCGCGAGGACGGGCGGTAGGGCGACGGGTCGGTGGGGGCGCCGGGCACGGCCGCGTGCAACGGGTTGACCTGCACGAATCCGGCGCCGAGCGCCCGCCCGGCCCAGGCGGTCAGCTCGCTCAGGTCGCCGAGGTCGCCCATGCCCCAGGAGTGCCGGGAGAGAAGCGAGTAGACCTGCACCATCAGTCCGTACGACCGTCCGGCGGGCGTCGGCAACCGGTCCGGGGCGATGACGAGTTGGGCCTCGGCGCTGCGGCCGTCCGGGGCGGTGGCGGTCAAGTGGTGGACGCCGGGCGGGAGTTGCTCGGTGTCGGTCCGGGTCTCGCCCTGTTCGGTCTCGATGTGCAGCCGGGTGCCCTCGGGCAGTGCGTCGAGCGCGGCGGGGGAGCTGCCGTGCCGGCCCACGACGGTGGGCGGCAACAGCCGTTCGGCCAGCTCCTGTTGGCGGGCGGCGAGCGCGGCGCGGACGGCCCGCGGGGTGCTCGCGTCGACGCCGAGGGCGGCCAGTACGGCGACGACGGCGCCGGGCGAGGCCGGGACCGCACGGTCCGGGGAGGGGCTGTAGGCGGTGGCGACGCCGTGCAGTTCGGCGAGCCGGGACAACTCCTCGCCGAGGGCTTCGACCGGCCGGGGTGCTGTCATCTAGGGCCTCGTCGAGTCCGGGTCGGCGAACACCGCGGACTCGCTGGTGAGCGGGGCCGTGTCGGCGAGTGGCGGCTCACTGGTGAGCGGTTCGGCGTCGGTCAGCGGTGGTTCGCTGGTGAGCGGGGTCTCGGCCCAGGCGCCCTCGGAGTCGATGTGGAAGAGGTCGGGTTCGAGGTCGGCGGACGGCTCCGCGGTGCGTTTGGAGCGGGCCGGGAGCGGAAGTGATGCCGATGCGGCCACGGTGGCCTCCTTGTCGGGATGGTCGGGTCGGGCGACGGTCCGGTTACCGCAGCCCTACCCAGTGGGCGCGACGGCAGACCTCCAGGTTGGGGTACGGGCCGCACCGTGGCCACTCCCGCACCGCGCGCCCGCAGGTTTCCCGCTGATCACTATTCACTCAGTACATGTATCCAGTGCATACTGATGCCCATGAGCACCCGCCACATCCTGCTGGGCCTGCTCGCGGGAGGACCGAGCCACGGCTACGACCTCAAGCGACGCCACGACGAACGCTTCCCGCAGGCCCGCCCGCTGGCCTACGGGCAGGTCTACACGACCCTGCAACGCCTGCTCCGGGACGGTCTCGCGGAGGTCGACGGCACCGGCTCGGACGGCGGCCCGGAGCGGACGGCGTACCGCTCGACCGCCGAGGGTTCGCGTGAACTCGCCCACTGGGCAAGGGAGATCGCGCCGCCCGCGCCCTTCGTGACGAACGAGATCTTCGCCAAGGTCGTCGTCTCGATCCTGTCCGGCGGCGACCCGGAGGCCTATCTCCGGGCCCAACGCGCCGCCCACATGGAGCGGATGCGCGAACTCACGGCGCTCAAGACCGCCAAGGGCGCCGGCCTGGCGACCGTGCTCTCGGCGGACTACGCCCTCAACCACCTTGACGCGGACCTCCGTTGGATGGCGACGACGGCGGCCCGGCTGACCACTCTGACCGCGGAGGTCGACACAGCATGAGCGACAACGGGGGTACGGCGGTGCCGCTGCTCGCGGCCCGGGACCTCGCCAAGGCGCACGGCAGGACCCGGGCGCTGGAAGGCGCCTCGGTCGACCTGGCGGCCGGCGAGATCCTCGCCGTCACGGGGGCCAGCGGCAGCGGCAAGAGCACCCTGCTGCACTGCCTGGCCGGGATCGTCCGCCCGGACGAGGGAACGGTGACGTATGGCGGGGAGCGGCTGGACGAGCTGCCGGAGAAGCGGCTCAGCGAGCTGCGGCGCACCGAGTTCGGGGTGGTTTTCCAGTTCGGGCAGCTGATACCCGAGCTGACGGCCGTCGACAACGTGGGCCTGCCCCTGCTGCTGGCCGGAGCCACCCGCGCCGAGGCACAGCAGCGGGCCGGTGAGTGGCTGGAGCGGTTCGGGGTGCGCGGGCAGGCCGGGCTGCGGCCGGGTGCGATGAGCGGCGGCCAGGCCCAGCGGGTCGCGCTCGCCCGGGCCCTGGTGACCGGCCCGAGGATCGTCTTCGCGGACGAACCGACGGGCGCCCTGGACTCCCTGGCGAGCGAGCAGGTGATGACGGCCCTGATCGGCACGGCCCGCGAGTCCGGTACGGCGGTGCTGCTGATCACCCATGACGCGCAGGTCGCGGCGTACGCGGACCGCGAGATCCGGCTGGCGGACGGCACCGTGGCGCGGGCGGGGGTGACGGCATGAGTTCCCTCATGTCCGATCTTCGGCTGGCCTGGCTGCTCACCCGGGGGTCCGACCGCCGGGAGTGGTGGCGCGTCCTGCTCACCGCCGTCGGGGCAACGGCTGCGGCCGGCCTCGGGCTGGTCGTGGCCGTGTTGCTGCCGTTGAAGGGGCACCACAGGGTGTCCGTGGGCGGCGGGCTGCTCGACGAGCCCGGTACCCGGATCGGTGTGGTCGCCGCGCTGCTGCTGCTGTTCATCCCGGTGCTCGGCTTCCTGGGCCAGTGCGCCCGCGTCGGCGCGGTGCACCGCGACCGCCGGCTGGCCGCGCTGCGGCTCGCCGGGGCCGGCCCCGGCCAGACCCGGCGGATCGCGGCGCTGGAGTCCGGGCTGGCCTGTCTGGCGGGCTCGGCGGTGGCGACGGCGTTCGCCGTACCGGCCCTGTTGCGGCTGTGGCACAGCCCCGTCCCCCTGGCCTGGGCGGGCATCGCCGTGGTGACCGTAGGAGTGCCGGTGCTGGGCGCGGCGGTGAGCGCGCTGATGCTGCGCGCAGTGGTGGCCTCTCCCTTGGGGCGGATCCGGCGGCTGCGGCCGGCCGAGGGCCCGGGGCGGCTGTTCCGGGTGGCGACGGCGGTGCTGGCGCTGACGGTGGTGTACATCCTGACCACCCCCTTCCACGACGTGCCCTTCGAGTTCGCCCTCACCCCGCTCACGGTCTTCGGCGTGTGCCTGCTGATCGGTGCCGTGGCGGTGTGGCTGACCGGTGCCTCGGCCCGGCAGCTCGGTGAAGGCGTGGCCGCCCGCGCCCAGCGCCCGGCGGTGCTGATCGCGGCGGAGCGACTGCGCGAGGATCCGTGGGCGGCGGCCCGTACGCACGCGGCGGTACTGCTCGTGACGGTCGTCGGCTCGGGCTTCATGGGGATACGGCAGGTGCTGCTCTCGGTCCTGCGCGACCGGGCGGACCGGTACGCGGAGGGCATCGGGTTCTACGAGAACGGCCTGAACCTCGTGGGCCTCGCGCTCCTCTTCGCGCTCGCCCTGGTCCTGACCGCGCTCGCCGTCGGCACCGCCGAGTCCGTCGCCACCCGACGCCGCGGCCTGGCCGCCCAGGTGGCGGCCGGGGTGCCGTATCCGGTGCTCGCGCGGGCGACCCTGCTGGAGACCGCCGTACCGCTGGCACCCGCGCTCACGCTGGCGGGCCTCGGCGGCACGACGATCGGCGTCTGGTACGGCGCCGCCGCCTCGGAGCACACAGCGATCCCGGTGCCGTACGACGCGCTGCTGGTCCCCCTCGGCGTCTACGCGGCCTGCCTGCTGGCGGCGGCCACGTCACTGCCGCTGCTGCGCCGCTCGGTGCGTCCCGGCGAACTGCGCTACGCATGACCGTCCGCCCCGGGAGCACAGGGGACTCCCGGGGCGGACCGCTCCGTACCGTCGTACTGGACCGGGTGTTGCGGGGTACACAAAAGCCCGGATCGTCAGGCGGAGATGCCGTCGATCCGGGCCATCGCGTCCTCCGCGCCGTATGGCTGCAGGTACGGCAGCCAGCGCGGGTCCCTATGCCCGGTCCCGATGATGCGCCAGGCCAGGCCGGTGGGTGGGGCGGGTTTGTGGCGCAGCCGCCAGCCGATCTCGAAGAGGTGTCGGTCGGCCTTCGTGTGGTTGCAACGGCGGCAGGACGCCACCACGTTGTCCCAGGCGTGCTTGCCCCCGCGGCTGCGCGGAATGACATGGTCGACGCTGGTTGCGACGCCACCGCAGTACATGCACCGGCCCCCGTCGCGCGCGAAGAGCGCCCGCCGGGTAAGAGGAACGGGCCCCCGATAGGGAACCCGCACGAATCGCTTGAGCCGGACCACGCTGGGTGCGGGGACTGTGACGGTTGCGCTGTGCATATAGGCGCCGGATTCCTCCAGGGAGACAGCCTTGTTCTCCAGGACGAGGACGAGCGCGCGGCGGAGCGGTACGACGCCGAGTGGCTCGTACGACGCGTTGAGGACCAGGACATGCGGCACGGATGCCTCCTTGTGCGTCGGCGGCGCGTGGCTCGCGCCGGGACGATCTGTAGTCAGTCTCCCCTCATGCCTGGTGGAAGCGCCACCATGTCCCGGTAACGGGCTGGGAGTGTTTTCGACCACATGTGATCCGTCCCCGGGACGGCCGTGGGTTCGTCCCACCTGTTCTTTCCCGGCTGAACACAGCCTCTCCCCCGAACACGGCAACGATCCTCACGTGTTGCCCCGATAGTGTGGTGGGTCTGCCCCTACGGTGACCTATTCGTGACCTAGAACCGCGTGTACGAAGACGTGTACGACCTTGACCGCAGCGCCGGGGGCGGACCGCAGCACCTGGAGGTACCTGCCGTGTCCTTGTCCGCCGTCCTACTGGCCGCCGCCTCGCCGTCGCCGTCCCCGAGCCCCTCGGAGACCGCGGTGACCGTGCCCTCGCTCCAGGACGCCCAGGAGAGCGCGACCAACGCAGCGAGTTGGGTCGAGCAGAACTGGTCCACCTGGCTGGCGATCGGATTGCGGGTGCTGCTGATCCTGGTGATCGCGGCGGTGCTGAGAATGACGGTGCGGCGGGCGATCACCAAGCTGATAGACCGGATGAACCGCACGGTCGAGTCGGTGGACGGCACGGCGCTCGGCGGCCTCCTCGTGAACGCGGAGCGCCGCCGCCAGCGCTCCCAGGCGATCGGCTCGGTCCTCCGCTCGGTGGCGTCGTTCGTGATCCTGGGCACGGCGGCGCTGATGATCCTCGGCACGTTCGAGATCAACCTCGCCCCGCTCCTGGCCTCCGCCGGTGTCGCGGGCGTGGCGATCGGTTTCGGCGCCCGCAACCTGGTCACGGACTTCCTCTCCGGCGTCTTCATGATCCTGGAGGACCAGTACGGCGTCGGCGACCAGATCGACGCGGGGGTCGCCTCCGGCGAGGTCATAGAGGTGGGCCTGCGCGTGACAAAACTCCGCGGCGACAACGGCGAGATCTGGTACGTCCGCAACGGCGAGGTCAAGCGCATCGGCAACCTCTCCCAGGGCTGGGCCACGGCGGGCGTGGACGTCACCGTCCGCTCGTCGGAGAACCTGGACCGGGTGAAGGCCACGCTCGATGCGGTCTCCGAGCGCATGAGCAAGGAAGAGCCCTGGAACGAGCTCCTCTGGGGCCCGATCCAGGTCCTCGGTCTCGACAGCGTCCTCATCGACTCGATGGTCGTCCGCCTCTCCGCGAAGACCATGCCGGGCAAGTCGGTCAGCGTCGAACGCGAACTCCGCTGGCGCGTCAAGCGCGCCTTCGACGAGGCGAACATCCGCATCGTCGGCGGCGCGACGGCCGACCCGGCGGACACCCCGGCCGACCCAACGGAGGCGGTCGCGGCGCCTTCGGTCTACTCCAACTCGGACTCGCCTCAGGTGGCGGCGACTTCGCCCATCTCGTCCCAGCGGCCTTCGACGCGGTAGCGGTACGGCGGCGGTAGTGGCTCAGGTACGGCCTTGGCTACGGCCGCAGGTCATGTCGTAGGCCTCCTGGATCCAGGCTTCCTTCCCGCCCGCCGTCCCGGGATCCGTTCCGCACTTCAGTGAGGCGCCGCTGCTGCCGTAGTAGGCCGTCATGCTGCCGTGGACGGGAGTCGCGGCGGGGCAGTCGACGGTGAAGCTCGCCCGGATGACCTTGGCGCCCCGCGCCTCGACGAACCGTCCCGCCGCACCGAGGAAGTCGACTTCGCTCCCTGCCTGCGGCTGCTGGGAGCTCGGCTTCCGCAGGAACGAGGCGTCGACGTCCAGCCGCCGCGCGAGGGCCGCGAAGACCCGCCCGTCGGACACGCTCGCGTCGTTCACCTCGACCGCGGGGTTCACGGAGCGGACGGGAGAGAAGGCGAACCGGACCTTCCCACCGTCCTTGGCGACCTCGACCACCGGGGAGACCGCGAGCAGTTCCGTCTCCTTGGTCACACGGATCCAGTGCAGGGCGCCTCGGGCGCAGGAGGCGGATGTGGTGGCGGTTGCCGTTGCGGACGTGGTGGCGGTACAGCCGAGAGCCACGGGCACAAGGGCACACACCAGCAGCGCGGACCAGACGCGCGCGCTCCTCATGGCCGCTCTCCCAGACCGAGGCCGGACCGCGCCGCCGTCGCCGCCCGCTCCGCCCCCGTGGCAAAGAACCGCCCCACATACTCGCCGGCAGGCAACCCGCTCTCCCGCATGAGGGAGAACACCTCGGCGCCCTCCCCCGGCTCACCGAACATCCGGTACGCCTCGGCGAAGTCGGCGTACTCGACGCCGTCGAGGTCGGCGCAGTACTCGCGCGCCTCCAACTCCCCCCGCCCGATGGCCTCGTCGAGCGACCGGGCCCGCCAGAGGGTCAACCGCTCCTCGTAGACCCCGAGTTCGCCGTGCCGGAACACGCATCGGACGCCGTACCAGGACACTTCACCCATCGGCTCACTCATCGGCGTCGCGTCGGCCCAGGTGATCTCGAAGTATCTGACACGTTCGTCCTGTCCGGCCGGCCGCATGCCCGCCGCCGTCATGACGCGGTGGGAGGCGCTGTTGTCGTGGTCGGCGTCGCCCTTCACGCAGGTGACTCCGTGCGCCCGCGCGAACTGCAGCAGCGCGCGGAGAGCTTCGGAGGCATATCCCTGCCCCTGGGCCGACGGGACGATGCCGTAGCCGATCGTGACGCTGCCGTCCTCGTCCACGGGTCCATGGAAGCCGAGGCCGCCGATCGCCCGGCCGTCCTCCCGCCGACGGATCTCGTAGGTGCCGAACGGCTGGGGATCACCGGTGTCCGTACAGATACCCAGGAAGCGTCCGGCGGCGAACACGTCCCCGTCGGTGGGGTATTCGGACGCCCACCGGTCACCGCCGCCCGGCTCACCGGCGACCACTCGCTCGGCTTCACCGACGCTCATCGGGTGCAGCACGAGCCGTGCTGTCACAAGATCGCTCATGGCAGCGAGGAGTATCACGCTGTCCTGGTGGACAACGCGGCCGCCCCCAGATCCGACATCGGGCACTCGGCCGTCGTGCAGTTCCTTTGCACACAGGGCCGACGAATCTCCGGCATGAGAATCGGCTGACGATTGGCAGCCCCCTTCCTCAAAGCTGGAGGGGGGCTGCTTTTGCCGTCAGCGCTCAGCAATCCACATGCACTCGCTCGACGTAATTGTTGCCGTCCAGGGTCCGCTGGCCCCCTGCCCAGACGAAATCCCACGTTTTGTTCACGTAATACACCGTGAAGCTGTTGCCGTGGGCCCTGGCATAGTTGAAACGGCCGTAGATCCAGTTGTCCCCACAGCCGTCCATATTCCAGACACCCCCGGAAGTGTCGTATACGCAGGCCCGCCCGGCATCACACTTGTAGGTCACGTACTGGGGATGGACGTCGGCAGCCGAAGCAGTGCTGGAGCCGCCGATGAGCGCGCCCATCCCAAGAGTGAGAGCCACAGCTGTACGGGTCACGTGCTTTTTGAGCAACTGCACCAGAAGTCTCCCTGCCTGGGGCCCCACGGTGACGCCATTTCGAGCAGACGCCCGTGAGGACCTGCCACTCGGTCGACCGATGCAACTCGCTGTGGCCGACCTCTTTGCGTCACACCGTAGGAGGCGCCCGCGGCTACCAGCCATCCTTTCGAACACCATCGAAACGTGCAGTGCCCGCGCAGGCCAACTGCCCAGCCCTCGTGCGAGGTTGGAAAGGGTTCAGCCTCTTCTCCCGGCTGGGCGGAGCGAGTTGCCGCCGAGGCCGCCGCACTCCTCCCACCTCGTCGATGTTCAGTCGATACAGAACTCGTTGCCCTCGATGTCCAGCATCGGGATGCACGACTCGTTTTCCTCGTCGGCGTACAGCGTCTGCACGTGGGTCGCACCGAGCGCGACCAGTCGTGCGCACTCGGCCTCGAGCGCCGCGAGGCGCTCGTCCCCCACGAGCCCGGTGCCGACCCGGACATCGAGATGCACCCGGTTCTTGACGATCTTGCCTTCGGGGACGCGCTGGAAGAACAGGCGCGGGCCCACGCCCGAGGGGTCGCTGCAGGCGGACCATGCTCCCCGCTTCTCGGGAGGCAGGGTGCGGTTGAAATCGTCCCAGGTGGTGAACCCCTCCGGTGGCGGCGGCATGACGTACCCCAGCACTTCGCACCAGAAGCGAGCGACGCGCTCCGGTTCCGCACAGTCAAAGGTGACTTGGAACTTCTTGATCGCAGACATCGGCGCACCGTACCGCGTGCCTCGGGACCCTGCCGCTCATTTCCCGGGCGGATCAGTCTTCGCCCTCCACCAGCCCCAACCCCCCGGCCACCTGACACAACGCCACAAAGGAAGCCCCCCGCCGCACCCCCGAAACCCCCGTGTACGCCGCCCCCTCGCGAAGGTCCAGCAGCACCGTCCCCGCCGCCTCGTCGAACGCGATCGAGCCCCAGACCGTGTGCCTGCGGCGGCCCGGGCGCCACTGGAACCAGGCCTCCTCGCGACCCTTCTCCGCGGTGACGGAGGCGCGGTCCGACGCCTTCAGTTCCGTGCGCATCCGGTCGGGCCAGCCCACGGAGGGCCGTAGCACGCGGAGTTGGCGTGTCTGGCGGCGGGCGAGGGCGTCGGGGGTGAGGGGGATACCCGCGGTGCGGGCCCGTCGGCGTAGTGACGGGCGTACCGCTACGGCCCATACGACGTTGACGGCGGGCGTGCGCCCCGCCTCCTGCCGGTACTCGGCCAACACGCTCATACCCGCACCCCTCTCGCCGTTCCCCATGTCCCGCGAACGCGGTTGATCAAAAGTCAGGATTCTGTGAGGTGGCTGGCAGGCGTCGCCGGGGACATCACGAATCGGCCTCGGAAGAGGAGTCGTAGCGGCCGAAAAGCGTCCAACAGGCCTCGCAATTGCGGCAGATCGGCCAAATCTCCGGCCCCGCTCCCACCTGCGTCTTTGTCCATCGTGACGAAGCCGTGATGCGCTCACCTTCACAGGTTGATCTCATTTCCCTCGCAGCCCCCTCATGCCTAAGGTCGCCCCACGACGGGCCCTTGTTCTGGAGCGCAACGCCCAGGGGTCCGTTTCGAATGTGGGGACAAGAATGAGAAAACTCGCCATCGGTGCCGCCCTGACCGGCGCCCTGGCCCTGACCGGTCTGGCCGCGCCGCTCGCGCAGGCCGCGACGCCGGATCTGGTCTTCTCGGGTGTGACGGTCAACAAGGGGAAGGCGATCGTCGTCGGCACCACCGCCGCGGTGAAGGTGCCCGTGACGTACACGCTGACGCGGCCGTCGGACGTGGTCATCGACAGCAGGACGACGTTCGCGGGGATCATGCTCTACCGCGGCCGGCTCGCCGACATGGACAACGACATCGAGAGCACGCTCGCGCCGACCTGCACGACGACGGCGACGACGGACACCACGGTCACCGAGTCCTGCTCCGACACGATCACGATCGATCCGGAGGAGAGTCTGTACGAGGCCGCCGACGCGACCACCTGGAACGTCGGCGGTTTCTACGGCCACATCGACGTGGACGCGGACGACTCCGACGACAAGATCAGCACGTCGACCGACTTCGCTGCCTGGGGCGGCAAGGGCAAGGTCAAGGTGCAGCGGGCGGCCAAGCTCACCGCCAACGCCTCGCCGGAGCCGGTGAAGAAGGGGAAGACCATCACGGTCACCGGCAAGCTGACCCGCGCCGACTGGGAGAACGGCGTCTACACCGGTTACGTGTCCCAGCCCGCCAAGTTGCAGTTCCGGGCGAAGGGTTCGAGCACCTACACCACCGTGAAGACGGTCACCACCGTCAAGGGCGGTGCCCTGAAGACGACCGTGAAGGCGACCAAGGACGGTTACTTCCGCTACGTCTTCGCCGGCACCTCCACCACCGGCGCGGCCACCGCCGCCGGTGACTACATCGACGTTCAGTAGGACAAGAAGTAACACCAGCTCCCCTCCCACCGCCCCCGCAGGTAACGAGTCTGTTGCCTCGGGGGCGGTGTCTATTGACGCCCCCTTCGTCCCGGGCTTACGTTCCTCCCACCCAATAGGAAACTTTCCTAACAGTGATCACGTGACACGCTGGGTGGTTCGAGAGTTCGAGAGGCAGGTGGCGTCGACATGGCAGGAACCTCCGGTACCCCCGGCACGGGTACCCCGGGCACCCCCCGCGTCCTGCGCGCCATGAACGACCGCGCCGCCCTGGACCTCCTCCTGGAGCACGGCCCGCTCTCCCGCACCCGGATCGGCAAGCTCACCGGACTCTCCAAGCCGACCGCCTCCCAACTGCTCGCCCGGCTCGAAGCGGCGGGACTCGTGCTCGCCACGGGCACCAGCGAGGGACGGCCCGGGCCCAACGCCCAGCTGTACGTGGTCAATCCGGGCGCGGCGTACGCCGCCGGGCTCGACGTCACGCCGGAGCGCATCCGTGCCGCCGTCGCCGATGTCACCGGCCGTACGGTGGGCGAGTTCGAGCTCGCCACCCCCGGCCGGCGGCCCGCACAGCCCGTCGTACAACAGGTCACCGACGCCCTCGACGGGGCCGTCAAGGCGGCCGGGCTGGCCCGCGGTGACGTGCACCGCCTGGTCATCGGCACGCCCGGCGCCTTCGACCCGAACACCGGGCGGCTGCGGTACGCCTCGCACCTGCCGGGCTGGCACTCCCCCGCCCTGCTCGACGAACTCGCCGCCGCGCTGCCGATGCCGGTGGAGTACGAGAACGACGTCAACCTCGTCGCCATAGCCGAGCAGCGGCTCGGTGCGGCCCGCGGGCACGGCGACTTCGTGCTGCTGTGGAACGAGGGCGGTCTCGGCGCCGCCCTGGTCCTCGGCGGCCGGCTGCACCGGGGCTGGACCGGCGGCGCGGGCGAGGTCGGCTTCCTGCCCGTGCCCGGCGCGCCCCTGGTCCGCCAGGTGACCAAGGCCAACAGCGGTGGTTACCAGGCCCTGGCCGGCTCGCAGGCCCTGCCCCAACTCGCCCGCGAACTCGGCATCACCGAGATTCCGACGGGTCCCTACGCCGAGGTCGCCGCAGCCCTCGTCGCCACCGCCGCCGACCACACCACCGGACCCCGGCGGCGGCTCCTGGAGATCTACGCGACCCACCTCGCGACCGGTCTCGCCTCGCTCGTCTCCGTGCTCGACCCCGAACTCGTCGTCCTCAGCGGTGCGTCACTGACCGCCGGCGGCGAACCGCTGCGTGCCCTCGTCCAGGCCGAGTTGGAGGAGCTGGCGGCGTCGCGGCCCCGGCTCGTCGTCGGCGACGTCCATGAACAGCCCGTGCTGCGCGGCGCGTTGGAAAGCGCGCTGGCAACGACCCGCGACGAGGTCTTCGACACCTCGCGCTGATCCCTTCGACCCACCCCCCTCGGCTTCCCCCAACCACCTCGCCCCGCCCCGCCCTTGGGAGACCTTGCCATGCCCGGAATATCCAGGAAAGCGGCTCTCACAGTCGCCGCCTCCGCCTCCTTCGCCCTCCTCGCCACCGCCTGTACCGGCCAGTCCTCGTCCGGTGCCTCCGACGACGCGTCGAAGGACGTCACGATCAACTTCTGGCACGCCTGGAGCGCGGCGTCCGAGCTGAGCGCCGTGAAGTCGCTGGTCGCCGGGTTCGAGAAGGCGCACCCCAACATCCATGTGAACGTCGTCGGCAACATGACGGACGACAAGATCAACCAGGCGCTGCGCACCGGCGGCGGCAAGTCGCCCGACGTGATCTCGTCCTTCACCACGAACAACGTCGGCAAGTTCTGTTCCTCGGGCGCCCTCGTCGATCTCAACCCCTTCTTCAAGAAGGACGGCATCGACCCGGAGACGACGTTCCCGAAGGCGATGAACGAGTACACCCAGTTCGACGGCAACCGCTGCACCGCTCCCCTGCTGGGCGACGCGTACGGGCTCTACTACAACAAGACGCAGTTCAAGAAGGCGGGCATCACGAGCCCGCCCAAGACGTGGTCCGAATTCGAGGCGGACGCCAAGAAGTTGACGATCACCAAGGGCGACACGTACTCGCAGCTCGGGTTCATGCCGGACTACCACGGCTGGGAGACCACGACCGAGCACCTCTTCGCGCAGTTCTCGCCGACGTACTTCGACAAGAGCGGAAAGTCGGCGCTCGCCACGGACCCCGCGTTCAAGGCCGGATTCACTCTCCAGAAGAAGCTGGTCGACGAACTCGGCGGCTTCAAGAAGCTGGAGAGCTACCGCTCCACCCTCGGCGACGAGTGGGGCGACAAGCACCCCTTCCACACCGGTCAGGTCGCGATGCAGCTCGACGGCGAGTGGCGGCTGGGGATGGCCACGGCAGCAAATCCCAAGCTGGACATCGGAGTTGCCCCGCTGCCCGTCCCGGACGACCAGGTCGCCCAGTACGGCAAGGGCTACATCACCGGCACGATCACCGGTATCGCCGCCAACAGCAAGAAGCAGAACGCCGCTTGGGAGTTCGTCAAGTACATCACCACGGACACGGACGCGGTGGTCGGCTTCTCCAACGCCATCCACAACGTGCCCTCCACCCTCGCCGCCCTCAAGTCCCCGAACCTGAAGTACGACCCGCGCTTCAAGACGTTCCTGGACATCGCGTCGAACCAGTACTCGACGACAAGTCCCGCCTCGATCAACGGCGGTGTGTATCTGGCGACCATTCAGAACCTCGGATACGACTACGAGAGTGGCAAGGCGAAGGACCTGGACTCGGCCCTGAAGAGCACGGCCAAGCAGATCGACACCGACATCGCGCAGGCGAAGTAGCCCCGGAATGAGCACCATCACTCTGGCGTCGAAGCGCCGCAGGTCGGCGCTTCGTACTCTCGCCTTCATGTCGCCCTGGCTGATCGGCTTCGCGGTCTTCTTCGCGTATCCGCTGATCTCGACGGTCTATTTCTCGTTCATGCACTACGACGGCTTCAAGCCGCCGACGTGGGTGGGGACGAAGA
>Ga0307511_10003058_pt1 | contig 17265 bp, 27 predicted proteins | sample 13_EM_MG_FD_200266 | JGI IMG/M metagenome (GOLD analysis project Ga0307511, IMG submission 200266) | Populus trichocarpa ectomycorrhiza microbial communities from riparian zone in the Pacific Northwest, United States - 13_EM | ecosystem: Host-associated > Plants > Roots > Unclassified | place... | reverse complement strand
TGCATACGAGTAATGAGTTTGTAAAAAAAAAAAAAAAAAAAAAAATCGTGGGACCTAATAGGTAATATCTAGTATTCAGGAATAGACACAGGACGTTGCGTAAGGTAAGAGATAGTAGGAGTGCGGCCGGGTCTTTTATAGACATCGGTCCCTAATAGCAATAGCAATAACAATAACCCGCGAGCGGCCCTTCCTCACTCATCCACACCCATCGTATGACTCAGCCCACGCAACCCATCCGGTTCCAACCCATCATGCACTTCCCATGCTGCATGGCACTGCCTCGTATTCTATATTAACAACCAGCCTGCGCACTGCCCCACTCTCGTGCATCTGTCCAATCGCCCTTGAGCCGTGACAGTATGGTGGGGTTTCGGCAGTCCTGCAGGGGTTCGGGCTCTGATGGGGTACGAGAGTTCTAGGGCTTTGGGACTGCTATTGGCTCATATTAGGGTTTGGAGAGCATAGGTGCTCGAGGGAGTTCGTCGAACTTGCTGTAGGTGATATCGTTCCAGAGAGGTATACAGTCTCGTGCAGTGCGTGGCTAAGTCATTGAGCTCGTTAACCCGCACAGTCGGAATATCTGCACATCTTACAAAGTCATCGGTGATGACGCAGATCTGAACAAATAACCAGAATAGCAGGGGAAAATAATTAATGCCAATATCGCTAATACTTTTCCATTATCCCACGACATTTCTCTATTAATTTCGTCCGATCTTGGTGAATTTCTGGTCGTTCATCATCCTAGACTATAGACTATATGCTAAACCGAATACAGTGTAGCTGCTTACCTCATCCCTGACTGTGCATCGACGTGAAACAACAAACTTAAACAACAAACACCCCCGTCTTCAACAACTCCCCTACTTCCTGCCATTGTCTCTCGCCCACTCGCATACCCACAATTTCTCCCGCCTCGCCTCGATGGCCTTACTAGACACGGGCCCCCTCAACTCCCGCTTGCGCACAAACTTCACAGTTGCACCTCCACGCAATCCCACCCCCACCTCCACTCGCAGCGCCTCCAGTGTCGCACTTCCCAATACGTACACCTCAGGTCCGCCTGTGTTGAGCTTTCAGCGTCGATCGCGTTCACACAAAGCCCCACCGCAGGATAGTTCCCGTCCGCGTCGTCCAACCGCAGCCGCCGACAGCACTCCCGCAGTGCTCGTGATGCCACGAAATATACCCATCGGTATTCAGAACCGCGCATCACCCCCGTCGTCCCCCATAGACAAGGAGAAGAATGTCACTCCCGCTATTTCTCTCCCGCTCCGGATCGCACCTCAGCTGCGAACCCCTCCCGCATCAGGTGTGCACCAACTCCCTCCCTCGCCCCCCCCGAGCAGCGAGCGCCTTAGACATGTCATTTCCGATTCCCACGGCTCCCTTCTGGCCCCATATCTGCAGGCTCCAATAGCTCCCTCTGCAATTCACCTTCTCACGGCGGATCTTTTCCGCAGGTTGGTGGCATTTGCCTACTCCTCCGCGGTTGCAATTCCCTGTGCTTCACAACACTTTTCGGCCTGGCATGCAAGAAACTCACGTTGGCTGCAGAACTTTGACTCTCGGTGGGAGTATGACTCACGGAAAGGGCTATTTATTATTAAATGCATGCCGACGCCTATCCACGAGGTCTTCGTGGATCATGCAACCGGTGTCATCCATGAGGAAATCCGGAGACTCACATCTATGCGTGCCAGCAGCTTAAATATCTCCCTTGCAACAAACACTGGTACCCATCCCTTTACCCTCTCTTACTGCACTTATCCCGCAAACTAATTTACCAAAGACATGATTGATTCCCCCCAATCCAGGCGCATCCCAGACCTATCGGTCAGAGTTCGTCTGCATCCGCAGAAACCCATCCAGACCCGCCGCGGAGTCGTTGTAGAAGTCGGCTTCGCGCAATCCTTTCCTTCCCTTCTCCAGCGCGCCGAGCTATGGTTACTTGATCACCGGGACCAGGTACATATGGTGATACTTGTACACATCCCCGAGGTTATTCCCAAGAAATATCTGCTTCCACAAGACAAGGAGATTCCCGCAGGAAAAGCACGCAAGGGCATGCTTAAGTGGCAGAAGAAGTGGTTCGACGGAAGGAGTTTTGAGGAGGAGGTGGGTTGGAGGTGGGTTGGAGAGGAGGAGGGGAATGAACAGGAGGTAGTGGAAGAGTTGAAAAAAGACATGATGGATAAATTGCTGGAAGAGGATGAGAGCGGGGAGTTACTTCCGCCCTTGTTGCATCCGCTGAATGGGAAGCTTTATGTTTTTAAAAGGAAACAAGAGGCGGAGGAGGCAGACATAGTTTCCCTACATTGGTCTGGCGCCAAAGGTGATATTGATGGGGCGGCGGCAGGGAAGCGGAAAAGGGAGAAGGAGGAAGGAGATATATTCGGCTATGATAATTCAGACGAGGCTTCAGAAAATGAATCAGACACAGCAGCCACCAAAGAGGGCGCCACGACTGACAGCGCACAAATACACCTCCAAAACACCAACCCAAATCCTTCCAATGATGCGTCTGCGGAAATCCTTTGCGACTCGACCTCCGTGTCTTCCGAGGAAGCCAACTCACCCGACCGCTCCTCCCAGCTCACGTGCATTTACGGCACCACCTTCCTGCACAACACCAACTACTCCCCACCCACCCCGCCCACCGCTGCCCCTCACGCCCTTACCATCAGCATTTCCGACCTTTACGGCCCACTCCCTACTTCCTCCACCCTCTCCCTCATCCCGCTTGCTCTCCGGCCCCATGCCAACGAGAAAATTAACTTTGACTTGGAAGAGCTCGCGAATCGCATCATTGCCGAGGATGTGTTGCATGAGATGAGAGTGAGGAGGGCGAAAGAGAGGGCGGCGAAAATTGTAGATGGGGAGTGGCAGTGGTGGGTGAGGAAGCGGGAGGAGGAGAAAGATAGGGTTAGGGTGCAGGAGGAGAAGAGAGAGAGGGACGAGAGGAGGGCGAGGAGAGACAGGGGAGGACATGAGAGGGGGGTAAGGAATGGAAGAAAAAGGGGGAGGGGTGATAGTAGAGTTTAGTTAGCTACAGTGGCGGAGATGTGAGGATTTCATCAAGTTTGCCATTACAATCGGAGTTGCATTTGGTTACATCTGTATAATACCGGAATAAAATGCCCTAGAACTCTGCACTTGAGAAGAACCAATTTCCGAGCGGGAAGGTCTTCAGACCCACTGAATAAGAATTTCGATCAAGTTGCAGCGCCCTTGTGTATTGTTGCCTCGTCATAGGTGTAGCATCCACTACTATCATGCAGGCTGCGTGGGCCATATTAGCCATCTACCACCTGCCCGAAACGAGCTCGCTGGCGAGCTCGTACTGTTCCGCTGGCTGGCTGGTGGACCCCGCGGCAATTGCGCACATCCGCGGCTACTACAGTAGCCATAACGGCTCCTCTGCCATTCAGCCGGGAAATCCGCCGTCTCCAATTCCCGAGAACTTTTCTGAAGCACGGACGGAGTGGACTTATCGCCCACCTGAACGATGCGGAATTAATTTGTCAATGGCGGCATGAAAGGGATTGGATATATGGAAGGGTGTGACTTCGAGAAATACTCCGTGCATAGCCAACACCAATCTTCTTGCTCTATGCCCAGCAGAGAAAATGCTTCGAATCTCCGGGGCAGTGGGATAGGCGCTAGTCTGCTCGTGCAGAGTCGAATGGCCCGGCAGGAACGTCTCGTTCTGTGTATATTCGCGCGCAGGACCTAAGGCATATATCTGCTTGACTTGTTGTGCTGACTTTCTGGAGGGCCGTCATCTTCCTGTGAATATTTTTTTTTTTTTTTTTGGAGTCTAGACGCCTCATCAGCCTAAGGCTATGCGGCGCCCCCGTTCCCTCCCCTTTAAAGGTTCGGTACACCCACGGGAAAACGGGCTACATAAACGTCCTGCCTTCCAAACCAAGGAAATGTCCAATGAAATACCCCTCCTCCCCCGCCACACCCTCTGCCGGTCCGTCCCCGAATAACAGTATGCCTCCACCTCCACGCCCCTACCGGCCCTCCCCTAGAGAAATCAAACAAAGCAAGCAAACCAAAACCAAAACTTCATAACTGGAAATTAACATAGATCGATCTTGGAGAAAAACGTCTCCACCAGATCCACCGTGTAGAATCCCTTATCATCCTTTTCCTTCTTGGCCCACCTCGCCCTATCATCCATATCTTCCCATGTACTCCACCTCCGCCCTATGTCTTCTCCATGCGTACAGACCAACGCTACGTGCTTGCCTGTTTCCGCATATCTTCTGCATTTCCAGCATTCAGGGTTGTCTGCTTTTCCGATCTTGTGGCGCCAGGCTTGTAGATTGCCTTTTCCGGTGCGACATTGAACATATGCGACCTTCGCCTTCCTGTTCCATTTCACTACCCTCCCCATCCCTGCTCCCTTCACCCTTCGTTCTTCTTCTCTCCTCCTCTTCCACGCCTGCTTTAAACCCCCCTCCGTGATCTGGGGGTCCTCTGGGTAAAGGTTTGTAGCTTCCTTAGCCAATCGGTCAGCTTCTTCATTGCCGTGTAGCTCGTTATGGGCCTTGACCCATCCTAATGAGACTGCATTGGGACCTAGCCTGGATTGTCTTTCCCTTATCCCTTCCATCATGACCTTGAGGTCGTAGGTCCTAGCCTTTCCTATACGACCTGCCTTTCTCACTCCTACAATTGTTGCTTGTGAGTCTAAAAGGATTAGTACATTGGAATCACCTAGTGTATCCTCAAGTGCCCCTCTTACTCCACACACTTCTCCATCCCACACTGTTGCCAGCTTGCCTAGTGTAGCCCCTCTGAGTCTCTTTCCACCTTCCACCTACCAACCACCCCCTACCATACTATCCTCATTCATACTGCTATCAGTGTAGACTCCTGTGACTTGGCAGTATTCTCTGGCCTGGTTTATGGCTTCCGTCCATACCTCTGCCCTGGAGTCTCCTTGTGCCTGAAGTTTGACCTCTGGTACTTCCACCTTCTCCACCCTTCCTCCACAGCTCATCTTTTCAGGTCCCTCCTCTTTCAATACCTCTGCCTTGCTTTGGATTGCTCTCTTGACGGAAGTGAATCCATCTGGACCGACTGTATATTCTTGTCTGAAGTCATCCCACTCTGTTCCTGCTTCAACTTTTCTTCCTGTCCCATTCTCAAAGATCAGGTCTCCTAGTGTGGTGGTGTGCCGCATGATTTTTCCCCTGAGTCTGGCTTGTGCCGAGTCCAATGCCATTCTCGGAGACTCTACTCCCGCAATCTGGCTGACCAGTTCTGTTTTGGATCTATTAGTCGCGTTGATACATTTCTTCAGAGCCTAGTATTGCAGTTGCTCAAACTCTTTCTCCCAGTCCCTCTGTCCTCTCCATCCTAATTGTGACCCTCATAAGGCTATTGCTCAGATTATCTCCATGTAGATCTGTCTCTAACTAGTGGTACTCATCCCCCACTGAGAATTTCCTAACCCATTGAATTGTGCGAGCATAGCTCGAGCTTTCTTGATTCAAGCTTTCTAATGTTCATTGAATGTTAGGCTCTCGTCCAAAATTATCCCCAACCACTTTACCCACTTCACATCCTTATTTTTTTTCCTACTCTTTTTTTTAAGGACTAGCCATTCATGCTTCGAGTCTTCGAGAGGAAAATGGTTCTCCACAGCTATCCTGTTTACTATTTTGTCCACTTCATCCAACACCTTGTCCATTTTTATTCCTCATGCTATGATTCTTTCCCATATTGTCACCCCTAAATATAGATTATCCACATATGATAGGAGTTTAAGGTCGAACGTAGGCTAGCGTCCTTTTAGGGCTTCCTCCATTTTTGTGATTATTGGAGCCATCCAGATGAAGAAGATCACTAGTAGGAGGGGTGATCCTTAGGGTACTCCAATATTTGTTTTCCCTTTTCCTCGTATTTTCCCATCCTATTCCAACTCAAACTCTCCTGCTCGGAAGAACTCCTTCACCCATGGTATCCACTTCCTGCCTTCTTCCGATTTTTCCAACTCTCTTATCACGTGTTCTTCCCTAACATTGTGGAAGCCTCCCTTCATGTCCCAGAAACTCCATCCTACTGCGCCCCCTGCTACCATACACTTTTAAGCCCTTATACCCACTCTTAGGGCTGCTTCCATGGCCGACCTGCCTTTGACTGATCTGAATTGGTGTCTATATAGAAGACCCGACTCTTAGAGTCTGTCTGCTACTACCTTTTCTCCTAATTTGCCAACCCAGTTAATTAGGTTGATGGGTCACCAGCCTTTCATTTTTCCGTCGTCCTTCCCTGGTTTCGGGATCATTACTACCTTAGACTGTTGTCATTCCTTCGGCATTGTTCCTTTAATCAAGTTCTATACCACTTCTCGAATGAGCTACAAGCCTAGCTTGAGGTCCCGTACTCGGTTAATTAGTTTGTATCTGATTCCGTCCAGTTCTGGTGCTGGCTTGTTGGACGTTCCAGCTAAAACTTTCCTCACCAAGTCCTCTATCTTCTCTTGCCTGATACTCGTCAACCTCAGGTATCTTTCCCTTTCTTCCTATATCTCATCAACTTTCTTGCCTTCATTTCTCTACCCGAAGTGGTCTCTAATCAGGCCGTTTTTCTTTTCGTTGCCCGTTTTGAGAGGTGTTCCTATCGTATCTGTCAGGTCTCCCATTGTGGCCTTGAGGTGCCACGGGTCTTTGGCCCATTTGACAATTTCCTACGTATCTTTTTCCCCATTTTCTTCACAAAAAGCTTAACAGCATTCCTTCTTCTTTTCCCTTACTAGAATCCTCATCTTGTCCTTTTCTATCTTCCACCTCTTGATTCTTGCCGCTTGGTCTAGACTTCAGTTTGACCTCTTCCCCCTCCTAGTATCCCGAGTGATCTTAAGCTGTTCCGATAGTTCTTCGTCCCACCACTTCTTGGATTTTTCAGTAATCTGCATGGTGCTACAACAGGCTTATCGGGGTAGTTTCAGTTTTTCGTATGAAGTGTTTCCTTCTAGTTCGTCGTACCAGTGGAAGTCCTCTTTTTCCTCGTCTTCCTCCACTATATGTAATTCTCCCCTAAGAATATCCCAGTCTATCTTTTCCCTTACCACTTTCTACAACTTCCCATTCCAATTGATTTCTGCTATGATGGCTCAGTGGTCTGAGAGAAATTTGTTCTCCTTGACCTTTTGCCAGTTCTTGGGTCCTCTGCTGATGAAGAGGTCAATCGGGCATTGTTGTCTTCGTTCGTTGACGATTCTTTCCCATCTTGGTCCGTAGTATTCCCCCTCTATCTTGAAACCCTTTTCCACCATCCACTCTTCCATCTCTTTTCCTCTTGTATTGTCCTCATTGAGCGGGTCCCATGCTTAGTTATTTACATTAAAGTCTCCCACTAGGTAATTACCTTCGTTTAGACTTTCAAGCCACTGTCTCTACCTCTCCTCCAACAATTTCCCGTCTAAGCAGATTCCTCCTAGCTTGTGGCCCCACACCTCCATCAAGGCCAGTCTCTTGTCTTCCCTAATAACTTTTACTGCCCCGTCCATTTTCTTCCTCCAATATACTATTGTCCTCTTTTCCCTCCCCACCTTCGACCCTAATGTATATGAGGAGTATGATTGTGTCCTAGTACCTCTTTTATCTACCTATGCTTCTCCAACAAAAACAATATCAATCCTCCTCTTTATACACCATTCCAGGAACTTATGATTACCCTCGCACTACCCCACTACGTTCTGGTAAGCCACGTAGAGGCCTTTAGAATAGATGTTTTCCTAGTCCTAGTTGTTCATTCGGAGACCAGTCTGACTTCACTTGGGGCTTCTGAGGGTTTGGACCGAAGCTATCTGGGGTCCATGCCTCAACGTCGTCATCTAAGATATCTGTGATGCTAGCATTGCAGGGTTCTAGGCTGGCTCCTCCAACTGTCTTCTAGGCTGGCTTCTTTCAGACCTTCCATTCCTTCTTCTTCTCAATCTTTTCGAAGCCATCCTTATCTCTCTTTATCTCCTCGACGTTCCTCTTCTAGGTCTGCTGCTCATTTTTGTTTGCTCTTACTACCTTCGACTTCCTCTTTTGTCCTCCGGAGATGCGGGCTGACGCAGCCCTGCTAGCTGAAGAACGGCTCTCCTTCTTATGTCCCTTGCCATTGCAGTTGTAGCACATGACATTGGACTAGTACTATGGGGTCTACTGCTTCCCTTTATGACCCTTCTTGTTGTTGTTCTTGTTGTTGGTGTTGGTGTTGACCTGCTCAGAGGTCTTTTTCTCACCCGTCTTTCCCTAATTCTCCTCTTTCTTTTGTAGTGGCGGAGAGTGTGTGAATTCTCCCCTCTTATTCGTGTCCATCATCTGGAGCTGTCTTCGTACCCCTTTCCACATGACCCCCTTCTCGACCAACTTCTTTGCGTCGGTAGGGTCTGCTGTGTTGAAAGTTAGTCCAGTGGTCCTGGCCCCTCCCCACAGTTTAGGGAACCGATGTTCCATCTTTATCTCCTTGTTCTCTTCCCTCAATTTCTTTCCAATATCTCTTCTTCCTCTCACCAGTTTTGATGATGCTGCTGGCATCAACATCCTGACAGTCTTCTCATCCTCCATCCATGCATTCAGCATTTCTCACATGGCTCCGAAGACGGCCGTCAGGCTTTCCGTCACTGTTGTGAGGACCTTCTGCTTGGTGCATTCTTCTCCGATCTTGCTGATCGTCCACCTCGACTTATTATCCTGGGATCCTTTTCCAATCTCAAATAAGGCATGCCACGGGATCTTGTTGTGGTTAATTACCTTTTCTCTCAGTAAGGCATTGACTTTATTCACCCCATCTTCCACCTCCGCTTTCCCTCTTCCGTCAATTGGCTGCATGTGTGCCAAAATGATCCTGGTCACTTTCAGCACCTGATTTCCTACCACCACCCTTTTCTCCCCTACCTTGCTCTCTGAGACGACCTTCCCTTCAGCTTCCAGCTTGTCCTTCAACACCATTGCCTCTTTCAATTTTTCCTCCACTGATATGATCTCTGCAGGTATTGCTGCCTACTTTGCCTTCATCGCCAGTTCTTCGACTGTATTGTTGAACATTCCCAAGCAGCCAACCTCTTCTTCCAAACCACATCCACCTAAGCCGCCACCTCCTGTGCCTTCTTTTCCTACTTTTTCTTCTTCTTTATCTTCTCCGCCTATGCCTTCTTAGCAAGTTAGATTTTCTTGATCTGTGTGGTCTTCTCCGTATTCTTCTCCACTTCCGCCTTCTTCTCCACAGCCCGTCTCTTTGCCTGAGCTTGGTCTTCCGTTGACCCTAAACCGCTGAAGCATGCCAATAGGGAGCCCAGTTTGGTCAGCTTCTCGATTTGGGACTCAATCCTTAAGATGTCCCCAGTATTGACTTTGGCAGGCTCGTTAAAGGTCATAGCTACCTCTGCCATATCGATGGCTTCTACCTCACTCATGCCGGCTCTGACTTGTTCTTTCAAGTTCTTCCAGCCCTTGCCCTCTCCGAGTCACTTAACATATAGCTCCGCCTCAATCATCCACCCGGCTGCTAGCACCTGGCCTTTGGCTGTCCTATAATCGTGAGCCGACTTACACCACTTCTTCCTTTTTTCCAACTCACTGATTGCCTCATCACCCTTCCGTTCAATATTATACAGATAATTAAATCTGTCAAAGTACTGTTGTTGCGCAGTCGATTCCATGCAATTTCTTTCTTCTCCTTTTCCTCCCCTTTCATTTCTTCGTTTTCTGCCTTATCTTCCTCACCCCCCGTATTGCCCGTTCTCGTTTCTATTGCCACCTCCTTGACTTCCTCGTACAACAGCTTTTTTACCGCGTGCTTGCTGACATTTAGTCCCTCTGGTGCCTTCCCATCGCCTCTGTCCACCTCCATCTTGACCACTTGTACTGCGGCTACCACCTCCACTATTATCATCAGTCCGTTACTTTTGGTAGCCGTGAAGGTACATCAGTAATGAATCTCGGATGCCCCTCGTACCTCAGGCGCCAAAGGTGCCCTTCCGGGCATGGTGCCAATCTCCAAGTCCACCCTCCGGACCCATGTCGCCCTGACGCTAGACTCCTTGTGTCTCCTCTCGTCAGCGCCCACTCTTCCACCAATGTCGCCCTGACGCCAGACTTCTTAGATCTCCTCTCGTCGATGTCCTCTCCTTCACTCATGTCGCCCTGACGCCAGACTCCTTAGGTCTCCTCTCTTCGCCACCCGCTCCTCTACCAATGTCCCCTTGACGCCATACTCCCTAACTCTCCTCTCGTCGGCACCCTTTCTCTACTAATGTCGCCCCAACATCTGGCCCTATGGGTCTCCTCTCATCGGCGAGCTTCTCTGTAGCTATGTCGCCCCGATGGCATCCTTCCTGGATCACCTCTGTCGCGTTTTTCGTCCGGAAATCTTTAGTCCTGTTTATCCTAGTCACCCGTTTCCATCCCCAAATGCTCTATAACTCTCCACCCCCACCTTTACATTCCGCACTCGATCTTGCCTTTTCTGTCCTCTTGCAAGCCATTACCTATTTATTGACTATACCTATCTATCCCTTCCGCATTATCGCCTTCCTGCATAACCTTCACATGCTACCGATACCCCTTTCGTATTTCCACAATCCCCCTCCTATCCTCTGTTCTCCTTGATACCCACCCCCCTCGTAGTCTAATACCACATTCATATCATCCTCCCCTGACCGCTCCGACACCTTCCATTCCAGCCTTGGTACTCCGCCACTCCCACCACGTCCCAAGCCCGACCCAATCTGCCACATCCTAATAATCCTCCCTATAACCATACCTCCGACTAAACTCCCTCATTCCTGTATCTACCTCCCACAATCTAATTATTCCATCCACTCAATGTCTTTTACTACAACCGACAATATATAACCAAAAAAAATGACCTTCCACCAATGATACCCGTACCGTTCTCATACCCGCATATTCCAACCGTCATATCCCTGCCCTAGATCCCCTCATTTTCCACCACCCAGTCTCATAGGCTCTCTGCGATTTTGTCCAATCTGTACTCGGAGAGTGAATTCCGCTGAGCGCACTCTTGATCCCCTCCTCCCGTGCCCTCATCGTCTTCTGAAAGCTCCTCATTTTCCTTGTCTTTGTTACTGTCCCCATCTTCCTCGGGTTCGACCCGAGTTGCATGGGCACTTACCCATAAGTCCTCCTCTGTCGTGCTAACTTCATCTTCCTTATCTCTACTTCCCCGACTTCCTCCCAAACCTATACTCTCCAAGTCCACTTCCCAGGCTTTAGCTAGCTCTTCTATCTCCTCCGTATCCACATGATAAGCTTTGTCTTGCTCATACTTCACCTTCTTTCCATTACTCTGCCCTTTTTCGACGATCTTCCACTGCGTAACTTTCAGCAACATCTCTTGGACTCCGGTCGGGTAGAATTGCCACTGATCATGAAGCCTCGTATACAGATCTACGAGATGTTAGCAACCTGGAGAAGTCTCTTCATCGTACCTTTATCTACCGCATGTATTAGCATAGCTAAAGTCGACTGCTATCTCACATTCCCCACTTTCCCAGACACTGAGAGCACTGTAGAGGGCTGCAAAGATCAAGCACAGGAAGGGACTACTTATGTTCTTCAGGAATCCCTTATTGACATTCCCGAGTTTTTTCCTTCCATTGAAATAGTACTGGTATATCAACTCAACTGCTTCTTCCGCTCTAAACCCATATCCCCAAGTCTATACCATCACTCCCCGTCAGATTCTTCTAGTACTCTGCTAGATTTTATACATACCTTACGATAGCTCCCTGCACAGGTGTACCTGTTCCGCTTCACCAACCCCCTCACATGTTTCTTCATGTACGCCCGAGAACCATTCTTGTCAAATTTATATTATAAGGCAATACTCTTCTTTGCCTCATATACCAAGTGTGACTATGTTGGGGATTGCACACTTCGAAGCTATATTCTCACCCTCAGTGTCCACTCCTGCAACAGATGTAATCTCTTGTGACTCACATATGCATCAATCTTACTATTACGCGGGTAATCTTTCACATGCTCCCTTTCTGTATCCCGCAACAGCTTATCCAGCATGTCATCTGTTCATTGTGCATCTGGGAATGGCTACTCGAACAGGGTAATGTACTCCATACGATTGCCTGCCGATTCAACCATCTCTCGCAGGACCCCCGTGAACTCGGTTATCGATCGGTTCCGCGTTGTGGCTTTCTCCCCTTTTTGCATGAGACTATTGCGAAGATATTTATGTATCGTTCTGGATTCCTGTGGCCTTGGCGTTGCTGATTCAACATTGTCTTTTGAAATGGAGGTTACCAATGGGGATCCACCAGATGTGCCCTGTTCTGAATCAGCCACTGGTCTACCGCTCAGATTCGATTTACTTACTATTGTCAGTGTACCTGCTGTGCTGCCGCCGACGTCTTTTGGCGACTCTATTGCAGACTGTGCGGGCCTGTCATCCAGTGCCAAACTCGATTCACCTTCTTCTGTTGGCTAATTATCGGTGGTTATTACTGCCGCGATTTCCTCAGTAGCCGTGTCTTTGCAGGAACCAGCAGAAAATTTGATAAATGCACTGAACTTGGATGACCCCCTAGCATTCTTAACCATTGGGGAGATCTTCCTGAGGTCGTGCATGGAAGCCTGACGCTTGCGAGTCGCGATCTCTTTACCTTTGCCCTTACCCTTTGGAGGCATGTTGCGGATGCCGAAAATCCTGTTGGAGAAAATCCTGAGATGGAGTTGATCCTGAGATAGAGAAGATCCTGAGATGGAGAAGATCCCGAGATGGAGAAGATCCTGAGATGGGGAAGATCCTGAGATAGAAAATATCTTGAGATGCAGAAGGACCCTAGATTGAAGAAGACAGTGGGGTGGAGATAACAAAACACTTCCGTAGCACGGGAGAGGATTCTGTGTGTACGATTAAAGCTCGCGCTTGTGAGAACTTGAGATTCCGTAATATCTCAGTGGAGTATGAAGACCTCCACTGCGGATTGTATCTACTTTTGTATGACCACATGCACGGTTGCGGTTGGGCCCTGCGCTCCCTATATATAGTCTAACTGCATGTGTCCGTAGAATTTCCGTCTCATTACCGCATCTAGTCTATTCACCCGCCTCCCCACAATCCCACCTCCTATCCAACTAGACCTAACCAACAACCTGCGACAACAGACCCAATCCCCTACCAGACTACCTGTGACCTTTAACCTCTCTTAGCACTAACCCCCCTCAAAAGAATTCCACATTAACCATACACAAGCTTCCCAAGATCCCCAAACAAAATACACAATATAAACGAAATCCACCAAATTTCCCAGCAAATTCTCTATCAATTCCCTTCATCGTTGCTATCATCCCTATCATCCGTAATGAAGTACTCTACGTCGTCCGCCAACTCCGCTGCCTCATCCGCCTCCTCATCCGCTGGCTGCTGTGCATCCACCTCCGCACGCACCTCCTCTGGCACCTTCGAATCCTCCGAATTCCTAGCCTCATCCGCTGCCTCCTCCGCTAGCTCCTCCACATCATCCACTGGCTCATTCCCATCATCCTCACCCACATTGCCTACCAGTGCCTCAGTTTTGCTTTGACCATTGTGCTAACCCTAATCCCCACCCTCATTACCCGTCCCGGAATCCCCACCCTAAGGCGCACTAGCCACAATTGTAGGAGCCCGACCCCGACCGACTATGGCTTGCATAGGCAGTTAGTACCATTCCTCAATTAGTTTATATATTCACTTACCAGCTTTCACACGTCTCCCTCTATTCCTTGCAATCGCTTCCCTAGCGCTCCTGAGAACACCAGAACCGCCTCCGAGCCAGCTTTCTGGAAATACCCGCCGTACCCTACCAGGATCTTCTACCGATCCTGCCAACCCTTGATCATGAGCAGGTCCCATTCCTGTCCCCGTTCTACTCCCTAGCCTTTGTGCAGCCTGTGGTCCCTGTTCACCCTCGGCAGCCGGTATACCCGTGGCAGGTGGAGTAAGCTTGACAGCAGATATATGCTTGGTCGTAGGGGCAACTAGTACCTCCGTAGCACCCTTGGTAGCTGGTCCCCGTTTGCTTGCCTTCCCAACTTGTTTAGTCCTGGCTGGGTCAGCTGCCGTCGGACCCTTGACAGCTGAAGAAGTCGTGGTCGCTGGTGTACTGTTGACCTCGGTCGCCACCATTATTCCTGCCTCTGGACGCTTGGCTCCCTTTGGCCGCTTGGCAGGTCTTACCTCCTTGGCTGGTGTAAACTCATTGACTGCCTTGGCTAGTGCTACCTCCTTCGCTAGCGCTAGCGTTGCACCCTTGGCCCCTTTTGCTACCTTGCCTACCATTTTAGCCTTTCCATCGTTGTCCGCAACTGTACCCTTGGCAGTCAATTTGTCCTCTGGCTTGGAAAGCTTGGGGACAGCACTCTTCGAGGCAAGTGGCTCCATTGGGGCCGCTGCCAGCATCACAGGACCAAACGTATGTAACGGAGCCAGGTCCAATTGAAAGTCAAGAAAGGTGGGGCCCTGGTATACCATAATTATAATGGTAAGTAGATAGTCCATTGCCAGGTGCAAGAACCTCCCAACCCAGTCCATCACGTACATGAACCTCATAAGCCTGCCGGCAGGGATATATGGAGTAGCAGCTGCCTCCACTGCTCCCATACTATGCAAACCCAATACTACCGTGGCAGAAATTGTGGTAGAGGTGAACAACCACCCCCCGTACAGGGGGTCCGAGCCATACTACTACAGCATTATTATGTGTACCCGCACCGTCAACGGTGGACCACCTACGGCTAGTGCCCAACCGGCAGAATTTGGCTACCTACATACCTACAATGATAAGGGGCCACCAGCAATTCCTGCTGGTGCCCCTGCCATTGGGACTCTTGGCCCAGCCGGGGGTCCGCTGGTAAGTGGTGGTGGTCTGCTGGGAGGTATACTTGTAAACTGGGGTGGTGGCTGTATGCGAGTGGGAGGTGTGAGAGTGGGAGGCTGTATTTCAACTGGAGACTTCTTGAGAGTGGGACGTGGTGTGGGGGTGGCAGACTGTGCGGGTGCTGCAGAGGGTAGCTTTTTTGGTATGAGTCGTGGTGCGGGAGTGGGAGATTCTGGGGGAACTAGAGCGGGTCGCTTTTTTGGTATGAGTCGTGGTGCGGGAGTGAGAGATTCTGCAGGAGTGGGAGCGGGTTACTTTTTGGTAGCGAGACGTGGTACGGCAGTGGGAGACCCTGTTGGAGCGGGTGTGGGACCCTTTTTTTGTATGAGGTGTGGGGCGGCAGTGGGAGACCATGTAGGAGCAGAAGTGGCAGTGGGAGGAGCTAGAGGCTATTTGCGACTGCGCCTGCCTGGGACTGGTGGTAGAATAATTATCGGTACTGGTAATGGTCTCACTGCGGCTGGATCTCGAACAGGGGTAGCCTCTGACCTTGCCACTCGCGCAGCAGCCCTCTGCCTCTCTTTGGCAGACTCTGCTCTCGCCTTAGCAGACCCCTGGTTAGCTGGCATGTACACAGGCTCTGCCGTCGGAGCCCCCATATCTGGAAGCCGATCGACCGGCTCAATTGCTATATACGGATTATTTGCGGCAAATGCGGCTCTGGCATCGGCAATGGCCTCCCACATCGCTTGTCTCGATTTTCGGACCTTCTTTGCAACGTCCTGCATAAGTTGATTAAGCGCACTCCGACATGATTCTTCGTGGTAATTGATCTGCCCCAGTGGGGCCATAGCCGGGCGTGCGGCACCCCATTCACAAAACCGGGCAAACCTATCATAACCTGTCTCCACAGGCCCATATACACTAAACTCGGCCATTGCACGTTGCATAGCCGTACGCCAGATCTAATAAAGGGTCCTGGGGATGCCTTTATCGTAAAAGACCAAAATCTCGGCGTATTTCTTGGTGCCATAGTCATCATCGGCACCCGAGTAACCTACCACATTATCGCCGTCACTGGCGGGACTCACCTCCACCACCTTTCTTTTCTTAAATACCATAACCGGGTCACTAAGTCCTGCCTAGAATAAGGATTAGTAAACCGCAAGTCTTCTTCGGACTCTTTTCGCTGCGCTCTTACCTAGCAAAATAAATAGAGGGCTAACCACTGTCCGACTTCATGGGGTGATGAGCTTCCTGTGAAATAACCTTAGTCCTGTATACAGTATATAGGACTCTCCGAGTCCCCTTTTGACTGTTTTCGGTAGGCTCTTACCTACACAAATAAGCAGGGGGTTATTACTGTCCTGCTGCTTGGGGTGATGAGGTTATAGTATAACAAAAATATGTGAGAGTATGTAGTACTCTATGAAGTATTCTTCTGAATCCTTTAGGGTCCCTCTTATTAGGGCAGATATGCAGAGGTGTTTTGATCGTCTGATATCGTGGGGTGGTGAGAAGTTTGTGAGAAAGAAAGCAATTGGCGTTAGTACACCCTATATGTAGAGACCTTCTCAGAGTGTTGATTGAGGTTCTTTGTGGGCTCAGAATTGAAAAAAATTTCATTATCATGTATTTGAAGGCTAGCAGTCATCCGGCTTCGGATTAATACAGTCTACAGGACTATCTACTCAGACGTTTGCAGTGCCATATCATGTTTGTGTTCAATGATATTGAGGACACAGAGAACCAATATTCAGCATGAATGTACAAGATATCTGTAAGCTGCTGGATACTGTTTTATGTGGCTGCACTATACATGTTGTATTGTGCAATATATCTGTATCTTTGCCTGTACTCCGGAAGTACTATAGTCTAGTACGCGAGAAGCTTAGGGTAGTACAAGAGGAGCTTAGTGGAGTTAGCACCGCCTTAAGTGGGCAGCTGGACCCTCAGAGGTGTTGTGCGAGTCTCGTGTTGTGCAACCAAGTACAACCAAACCACACTATGCAACCGTAGTCTGTGCAACCACTAAAAGCTGCTTGTGCCAACCACACTAGTGCCACCAGATTAAGATGCATGCATGCATGCTACGTAGATCTGTGGAGCCAACTTGGTCGCCATAGTAGTACCTGACTTGCAAGCCATGTTGCAACCAGACTAACCATAACCATAAGGTGCCGAGACCCTTGAGGTACATGACTAGCCGTTCACGGTTGGCGTACATGGTATGGCAGGAGACTCCTGTTACGCGATGTGAACCTACCACAATGTTAGCAATACAGATGCTGTCAGAATTTGCGGTCTATTTGGAACGTTGCCAACGAGGACACGAGGGATACACTTGAGCCTGCACAATTTGAGATAATTACAGAACGGTGGGTCGCCTCGAACCGCAGCTTCATCACGTT
>Ga0307511_10003057_pt1 | contig 17287 bp, 13 predicted proteins | sample 13_EM_MG_FD_200266 | JGI IMG/M metagenome (GOLD analysis project Ga0307511, IMG submission 200266) | Populus trichocarpa ectomycorrhiza microbial communities from riparian zone in the Pacific Northwest, United States - 13_EM | ecosystem: Host-associated > Plants > Roots > Unclassified | place... | reverse complement strand
GATTTGCGAGCAGCTTCTCCTTGATTACCTGGAGTGTACAGAGAGATAGATTTACCCTCAATCCAAAAGGCCAAGGCTTGTTCTCATGCCTAGACCAAGCATTCGCTATAGGATCGAAACAAGAACCGCCTAGAATAGGTTGTAGGTGTATCCACATATTAGAGGTTGATTGGGGATTATATCCAAATGACATTGGCAGTAGGTAGACCGGGAGTCTCAACACATACCTACTATGTATCAAACCCCAGATAGAGTCACATGACCTAAGTATTTGGTATTCCCCAACCATTTTTACGTTTTATAAAATGACTTCAAGCCAGCAGCCACTGTGCCCGTCTAGGGCCGCACAGCTACCTGCAAAAATCCGAGAAGTGACTATGGACTTTCTTCTTAAATCTAAAATTATTTATATTTATTTATCTAGCAAACTCGATTTTTAACATTTTTTTCACACAAGAGCCACGGTTCCCCATTTTGCCAAGACCTGTGCCAATGCAGAAGACTTTTTTCATGTGACTGTACTCGCTGATGGGAAGTTTCGAAATATACTACAGTATTCCCGAGGTTTACGAGAAACCGAGAATATAGCCGAAATTTGTCCCTCATAGGTGCAAGCTTGGTTAGAATAATTCTCTCTCATTGGGATGAATAACTCAGTCTCGTATTTACTATAAAGGGCAAAGTTCAAGCTGAGATGAAATATCTTCCCTGCATGATAAGTACACAAGCCGTTTCCTGTTGCCTCGAGCTCCCCAAAGATCAAGACCTACAAAATACTCACCTCTCAACCTCAATTAAGGCAATCAGCAAAGCCACACGAAGCCGTGTAGGGTGTGAACTCCTCAAACATCCCATCTCGCCTCCCTTGCAACGGTGTGGGACTAACTGACACTACGGTCCGCAGCATAATGAAACTTGGGGTCGCCCTGGCTGTTGGTGCAGCTGGCTTAACCCGCACGGCAGCGAGCAAATTGTGCCGCTTGCTGGAAAAATGATGACACTAAGGGCGTGGATACCAACTTCAGCTGCGCTGAGTACGACCTGTCCGGATGGATACAATGGCCTACACTGTGCCCAGATCGGACGTTGCCGGTAGGTGTATCTTTCATCTTTCGACTTTAGTTAGCTAAGTTTTCTTGTTTTGTGTATGTATTTTCATCGTTCTTTTGAAGCGCATGTCTTCTACAATAAATTTGACGGTGCTAACATGGTGCCTCAAACAGCTGTAGGTCAGGTTTCCCGTGTTATTTGTACGGTCCATGCTATTATGGACAAATAACCTATGGGGTGGTTAAATATTGCGCATCTGGGGGCATCACAAAGTAAATGTTGACATACTCGATAACAAGGCTATATACGTATTAGCTTATTAATGTCCAATTCATTTCAATTAAATATCGATAGTTATAGAAGTGTGTGGATAGTCATAATATCTAGTTGTTACTTTTATTCTCAGAAGTGTGACTGCTAAAGTAGCACATGGTTTTGCCGAGATGAGCGGGTCTGGACTAGGAGGAGGAGGTGGAGGTGGAGGAGATGGAAGAGGTCTGGGGAAGGCTGCTTTATGCACCTGTTACTGGGCCCATCAGATATTCACTGGAAATTTGGAATACCACGAACGAAGACCCCTGCAGCGTATCACCTCCGAGAACCGACCTGGTCCCCTGAGTATAAGAGCGAGCTAAAAGCCTGTTGGGGCAGGAGATAAGGATGTATATGGTGGGGGGTTGTATAATACATGTACGTTCATCACGAAATATATTTTATTGGAAGTTGATTAAATCTTCATGCTTGAGAGGTTATTTATTAGGCTTTAATGGAACTAAGCGGAAGAACGTTGCATTGGGCTTCTTGTAAACATTCTTGACACCCCTTGATGCCCTTCATGATCAAGAGTGCCAGCCATATCCTAAATAAACCACTGTTTCCAACCTGGGAGCTCACACTACCTGCGGAGAAGCGCTCAGGATTACAAAGGTCGAGGTATTAACACGTTGAGGGAGAGTGCGCTCTTAAACGCAGCATATTCGTGCCAGGCCCATGGGGTTGGGTTATCTGGACTTTTCAGGACGGAGTGGGGAGTGAATGCTAATCCTAAGGTCTAATGCATTTGTCGTAGCTGGTACGGGAGGGGTGACTCCTGTAGGGAATGGTGAAATGATTCAATGACGATCTTTATTTAGTTCATGGGGGGAAACCCAGTATACAGTACGAGGATAGTCAATCCATCCAGATGATGCAAAATCACGGGTTAGACTATGCCCGGAGACGAAGCGTAGCGGAGTGTCGAAGTCGTTAAATAGAAGCAAGTAGGAAGACTGCCCGATTAGGCATGCAGACTCGGCTAACCATATGGAGTTTAGACATGCAGTTTGCTTGGCGAACGCTAAACCTTTTAAGTAAACATGTTTGATTTTTATTTGGTTTTAATTATATTTGATCTCTTAATGTATCAAGAGTTTACTGTTAATATATATAAAAAGTAAAGTAAAGTAGGTTTGCCCATGTACAACAAAAAGAGCATATGGGCCACGTTTTCCAAATGTACATGTTACACGTATCACTAAGTTGTGATCTGCGCGGTACCCCCATGGTCAGAATCTTCACAGTTTATAACCTCCGTCGACCTCGTACATATTGTCTCCTCGCATCATCATGGAGAATCTCAAAGATTGTATAGACTCAAGGATTTCAAGTCCCAATATTGCAATCAACACCTCCATTTGTTGAAGGAAGTAATGTGTAGTGATGCTGACCTCAGTATTTCTCGGGTCGGCATACACATGGGTTTGTGAAACTTTCAGCTTTGTGAATAGGTTATTGGATGTTATTGAGCCCTTGATCTCAATATACCTACGCATATATTGCTTGGAGCTACCGGGCACTTCATTTAGATCTTCTTTAATGAAGATATTCCAACAAATACCTGTCCCTCCCAAACCTTCCCGTAGGCAGTAGTACTCCCCACACAAAGAAATTCAACATATTTGTCTATCTAGACTTCCAAAAGCAAGAATCTCAGCGACTCACAGCCTTTCTAACTCTTTTCCCTGAAAATATTTCTCAACGGATCCTCCTCAATACACACATACTGTCTTACCATAGTATCAATAGCAACTCACATGCACCCCTGCATGCTTAACCGAGGGAATACCACATATGTATTCTATACCCCCCAAATCTGAGCTTATTTAGCTCGGAAGCAGTTGAGATATGCCTAAAACCCATTTGAGCTGTCATCCCGGTACACCCCCCAAAACCTTTCCCTAGGTAGCAGTGCTTCCACACAAGGATATTCAACATACTGTCTACCTAGGCTCCTATTACCAAGAACAAGCAAGAATCTCAGCCACTTACAGCCTTTCAAACATTTGTTCTCTGAATATATTTCCCTAGAAAAAAACAACCTCTATGCCACCATATATTTTCCTACCACAGCCGTCAGTAGGAAGCAAGTTATATAAGCCCCTGTCTACTTTGCTTGAGGAAATAACTATGCATGTATTTTATACTCCTAAAATTTGAGCCTATTCGGCCCAGAAACGGTTGAGATATGCCTAAAACCCGCGTAATACCCATTTGGGTGGTTTCCCCGTGATTTAACCTCTAGCTTTGTTTTTTCCCGGTGTACACAATAGAAGGTAAACTATTCAAACGAGGCATGTCGACAGCATTTAGAGCCAGCTTCAAGCTCAGGCAACTTCTGTCAATGAGGGATGGTGCTGAGAAGTGTACGTACGCATCTATCTGCTAAATGCGGCCCCCCAAGTATACTGTATGTATATCAAACTTTCTTTAAAGCAGTATAGATTAGGTATATACTATGTATTGGTCGTTTTGGCACAGTGCCTAGCTGCGGTGGCCGCACAAGCTAACCATGATGACAGCCGTTAGTTAGTTGGTTACCCTAGGGTTGAAAAGAATAAATCCTGGATATCTCCAGCCAGAGCTGTCCAGCCCTAGCACCCAAAACCAAAAGAGAATACCCTCCATGTAAGCAAACTTCTGAGCTATTGAGAACCCCATGTAGCCATTCTTTGATAAAGATATTCCAACAAATACCTGACTAACGACCCCCCCATAGGCAATAGTACCTCCACACAAAGATAATCAACATACTGTCTGCCTGGGCTTCCAATAACAGCTAAAAGCAAGAATCTGAGCCACTCACAGCCTTCCAAACACTGTTCGCTAGAGATATTTCCCCCCAAAAAAACCTTCTATACAACTATATATTTTTCTACCATACCGTCAGTAGCAACTCTCATGAGCCCTGCCTACTTCTTTGGAGTAAATATCATACATGTATCTTATACTTCTAAAACTTGAGCCTATTCGGTCTAGAAACGGTTGAGATATGCCGCGTAATATACGCTTGAGCGGTTTCCCCGTGATTTACTCTATCCACGACAGGAGCTAACTACGGGAAGCATCAATTGCAATTCCAACATTACCATAACGGCTGGGACAAGACATGTAAATGCCCGTGAAGCTTACGCGCCTTAGGTTACCCGCATAACTATCCAACAAAAATTCCCGCACACCCCTTAAACAATAAACATATGTGGTTTGAGGAGGGCCCCACATGAATATATATACGTAAATATCCATGTGCCCCCCAGCGCCAGCCCCAGATGCACGTGGCATGCTGAGCTGACCATGAGGGAGCAAGCAATAAACGGCCAGAAAGGTACTTTAAACGTGCATAGCAGAGCGCGAGCATATACAAGTACCTAGCCTGCTAGGTAGCTCAGCGGGCGGGGGGGCTCGCTACGCTATCGTGGACAAGGTTGAGCAAATAGATAGGCCTGGATAACTGCAGCGAAGAATACCTGTATGAGAGATATCCCCGCGAGTCAGATCCGGATCGGGGCAGTGCGTGCATTCCAGGTGTGGCCCTCTGTATACATGTAGGTATACGTATAGTCTGGTTAGGTAATATACGGTGGTCAAGTGTAGACGCCTTAGCCTTTAGCTAATACGCCTGCCACTGTTCGCCACCGACTCTTCGCAGTGATGCACACTCACTCATGGCGTATATGCCAGAAGGAGAAATGAATTTGTACTCCCCACTTTAGTACCGGTTCTTGCTTCGGGTGCTATCGGGAGCCTAATTTGCCAAACTTCATTAGCCTGGCTAAAACTTCATTGAATTTGGCCTGTTACAAGCTCCATGCGCGTAGCACACGCGTGAAATGACTCCGTAGGTTTCCGAGGAATAATCTCGATTCTCTTTGTACACATCTAATCAGGTGCACCGGTGTTGTGACATGGTTTATGGCTTTAGAGGGTAGGGCTGCTAAGGGTAATGTTAAGCTGGGAGTTGTCCAGTGCCCGTGTATAATTATTTAGGGACCTATGAATATGGCTGAGTCCATAAGATAGCTTTGTGCCTTAGAAAGGAGGCTCCACTGTCATGCGAGATGAGGTCTGACATCATGCATCGTGTTCTAGAATCTAGATTTCTAGAGTAGATGAGAAGCGTGAACCTCTTCACGTTGAGCAACACTGCCGTTCAGGTGACATCGCCATGCAGAGGGTAAGTAAGGCAGCATAAGTTATTTCAAGGGGTGTCTGTTCGTAATGATACGATATTCTCCTAGACATCAAATAAAGAGTAAGAAACACCACGGCCGTATTCTGAGTGCAGCCCGGGTGCACTGATCGTCAGGGTTGTCCTTGTGACTCGGTTGCAGGTGTCAAGGCTGTCAAGGTGGGCCTCCTGATGTAGTATTGCCTCAAATTGGCTGGTCATTGCTATCCTATGACTTGCTATGTAGGCGGTAGCTAGCACGGGGCCCTTTCTAGAGCACAGACCTTAAAAACGGGAAGTGGTTTCAGAAGGCTCGGATAGCTGTAAACATTAGTCTGTTTGTCAGTATTGTCTCTCAGTTGATCATGGCGCGCTGAGTGGACACTAGTCATTATTAGCTTGCAGCTCATTCTCAAACTCGATAAGTTGCATTCTGAATATATAATGTAGAAAGATGAAGACAGGACGGGAGAAACTTTACATAGTAGCCATTCCTAAATGTTGTCGATCACTGCAAGAGGTTCTGTAGTCAAAGCTTATATGTGCAGCATGCAGCTGTCTGTTTAACCGAGATACCTTGGTATGTACAATGCGTCCAGTTCCATACTGGAACTCCGGTACCCATATACGACGATTTGGGGAGCTGAAGGAAGAGATGATCTGTGATTTTAGCTAATTCATGCATAAGCGGAACCAGGTACCTAGCGGTAGACTTCAAGCAGGAGTAGCAGCGACTCTACTCTCAACGGTTTCGTGCATATAACGCAATCAGGAAGCAGGAAGCAGTCTTAGCCTCGAGTAGCCTTGACTGTAATCTGTCCCCAAGTTGGATTTCCTTATACGGTGCAAAGCGAAAGGATGGCTGGGCAATGCGCCCAGGCACTGACAGTGAGGTTTGTCTGCAGATAATCAAAAATAGAAAAATAGGCAAGAAATTGTAATAATCGATCACATAGTTAGGTATATCCTACACACAGTTTGAGTTGAGGGAGCTCTAGATTTGCGCGTTGGTGGTAGAAAGTATCTGCGTTAATGTACGCGCTCTAGCCGGTAAACCAAGTTGAATACCATCGTGAGAATCGGACCTCGTTGGTGTATACATAGGTACATACTCCTGCATGCCCAAAGTAAGAGCAGGTGCCTTATTAAGATTTATGTTAGTAAATATATCACCGGCCGGGTAGCCCCAAAGACTTTACTAACCGAAGAAAGATATAGACAGCTCGAGGCGCTATAGTAGTGAGTGATGAAGACAGGAATCTTGACACCGACTCCTATTCTCACCTATTGCCTCCACAAGATGTGTAATATTGCTTCCAGCCGCTCATGAACAAATTTAAAAGGGAGTGTCAAATAGGTAGCGGTTTCGGATTGATTTCACTGAGGCACCCAATTTTCAAATTAATTTATCGTAACTCCAGTGAAAGTAGCCAAGGCTGGATAACGACCTCCCTACGCTAGGATCCGGAGCAGTTGCTCAGATTTAGATGCTGTATCTGGTACTCATGTCGCCAGAAAGCCTGGCGGTCAGGTGATTTTTCACAACCAAGAAATCAAACCACATGACCACCAGACGATATGAGTATACTGAAATCACTAACCTCATTGTGCACACCTCTGCAAATCATGGACCCGTACATATGCAATCGCCCTTCTCACCTCCCCTGAGGTTTAGCACGGGGCATTGCGGGGGGCGGTGTGACGGTTTGTCATTGATTGTGAGTCTTTGTTTTTCCTGCCACGAGTCAGTTCGCCTGATCACCAGCCATGCAGTCATAATCAAGTACGTAGTTCAGGCTGTACCATGATAGATAACACTGCAACCATGAGCAAAAAAGGTGGAGGCAGGGTTCTCCATCCAATCTCCTCTAATGCTGAAAAAAACCAAAAAAACAGTCAAGCTATCAGCAACATAGATCAGATACCATAGATGCAGCTGCCCGAGTCGGGGGAACTGGATCAGGGGAATGGGTTGATTGGCTCATTTGTTGCCCATGTAGGGTCCACGGCATGAACATAACCTGCGGTATTCTGCAGTTAGCCGTCCATTGCTAGTCGTGATGGCAACCAGGAGTAATTATGAATGCCAGTTCCTCACAATTGTTAACGTCATTCTCCTTGCTGCCCAGTTTGACTCGCAAAAACAATGCTGTCTCTCAAGGTTCGATTCAGCCTTTTAGGCCTTTGATGTCTCATTACCAGCCTTCTCAGAAAATAAAAATGTACACACGGTTTCTGCCTGGCGTCGCCTGTAAGTTGCAAGTGAGAACTACACCTTGTACGACTGGTCCAGGTGAGCAGTTGCATTCCAGAAGCCATGTCGGAGAGTAAGTACTAGAAGTGGCACCAAGGCACTCAATGGATTGGTATCCTAAACCTGGACCAAGACTGTTTAAGCCTTGACATGTGAGTTGATGGAATTCATCCACAGGCCCGACAGGTGCTCATGAGCAATAGCTTGAGGTAGTATGTCCACGGCTTAAGCTATATGCTGTAATCTTACATGACCTATATGTAAATACATGTTAGCCCAATTTTTCACATGTATCTAAAGTGTCTAGAGCTACACAATGGAACAGCGGGTCTTCCAGGTGCAAGATAGGTAGTCTGTATATATACATACATATGTATTAGTCAATAGTTGCTCTAGTTGTCAACTCCGCTGAGAGGCATGATCGCAGTGCTGGGATGTAGTCCATGTGGATGGATTTTGGAGGAGAGGCCTCTATAGTATGGCGCCAAGCAAGGTCCTACAGCTTTAATTTAGAACAGGTTAGCACAACAGGTGGCGAGACTAAGTACCTTGATATGAGAGCGGCTTGTGCCAACCAGACTAGTGCCAACCAGACTAGTGCCAACCAGACTAGTACTTTGACACAGTGGGTACTGCCTATCTAGGAAGTAGCGAAACTCAGTTACTAAGCGACATCTACATACGTAAGTACACAACTTTGTTTCTAAAGCCCTTATGTGCCGACTATATGGGAGTCAAGATCGCTCACCTCTACCGAGGGGCTTGTGCCAATCAGACTAGACCGCTCCCTACACAAACCAAGCGCCATAGATCCGAGTTCTCGAATCCCGAAGCTCCGCTACTTCCATTCCTGACACTGAAAGCTCCCCATCAGCTACCCTCTCATAGCGTTTGACTCTTACATATTACCGAGTATAGGCCATAGACAGGAACGTACAAGCTTCAAGCAAACAGGGACATCCAGGACTCGCAATTGGGAGATGGCTATCGAGAGAGATTGTGTCCGAGAGATCGATGTGCTGACGGTGGCTATTCCACCGGTGGGGAAGATGCTACAGCCCCACTAATCAGTACCCAGGTCTGCTTCTCTTACTCCCCATCTCCCTCCACGCCCAACACTTCCAAGTACCCAAATTCAACTAACACACATTTTCACAACTTCTAACAGAAGAGGGCAGGTATACAATCGGGGGGTAGGATTGAACAACAATCCCGCATGACGGCCTATGAGATTGACCGAACCAGTTAACTGGCAGTAGGAAGATCGAAGCTAGAACCCCACAGGGGCGACAAGGTATGTACATACATAAACTCATCTTAGTGCATTAGCTACCCATCCCCAACGTCAACAAGGGTGTTTCCCTCAGGGAGCTACCCCTGTTTCCGTATAGCCGTCAAACTACCTAGAACCCGTCGGTCTAGGGGCCCCATATTGCGATAAGGCAGGTTCGGCTTTATCTGTGACCGTAGTCCCATATAAACACCATAAAAACATGGGACGGATATTTCAATACGAGGGATGTTGGTTTCAGACATCAAGTTGCGCGGAATTCGAGGCGCTAGCTCCTCACCTTTCAAGATTTCTGCACTTCTGATACATAGATATTAAAAGCTAGAGAGAAAAAGGGTTCATCATTAAACCGGCTAGCACTGATGGTCCAGCATCTTAAGAGGCAGAAAGCTGGAATGTGAATCACTCTAGGACTTATACGTGTGGATGAAAATGTGAAACCTAGAGAAACATGTTTTCCATTCCCACTACCGTCGTTCTGCCAAGACCAGTATATTCGTGCGTCATCATAAGGTGGTTCATGCCTCAGCAATACCGAGCTACACCATGATCATGGCTACCGACTACTGGGCACTGATGCCCGGGGCTGCACGACAAATGGCTGGTCTAATGTTCTATAAGTATTAATTAGCTGGCACACACCACAATAATGAGAGCAGCTTGACATATCATCCAATTGACACAGTTTGCCGAACGTTATAGTTTGGGAACTCAATTTCTGTCAGCTTGTCTAGATCTTACTTATGACCAGCATGCCTACTCAGTAGCCTTGGTCCGAAAGCTGAAGTTGTCTCGAAGATATCCCCAGTCCCTAGTTGCAAGTTGAAGGGACGTCCTGCATTGTCCATTGCAATTGCGTTTGGCTTCTGAGGTAGGTCGCGAGTATGGATCATGGTTCTCCATTCGCTTTTGCTTTTCACCAATAGCACCTGCGCTCACGCGCATCAACCTTCTTCCCACTCTCTGTACATGTCACTATACCAACCAGACTCTCCGTGGGCCAAAAGTGCATGCATCTAGTCTGTCATATGTTTACCGTGCTGCATTGAACCTCTATAACCAGACTAGCCCTCCTACATCATAGAATTTCTCTTTGACTGGCTTCACTAAAACATGATGGGGGAGCACTGCAAAACTAGCTCCCCTCCAGGCGGGGGGGCAAAAGCAAAATAAAATTTACGCTTCCAATTATTGGACACCGCGTTGTGTTTGAGGTGGAAGGCCGTGTCCGGTTGTATATTATGTCGGCCTGGTTCCTGGCTCCCACTGTGCACAGCGCTGTTTAAATAGCCTGGTCGTCTGTTTGAATTTCGAGCTGCTCTCTACGAGCGGTAATATATACGGATCGATCAGATCGTGTGACGTTGACCCCCAAGCTCTGCAAAACTCTCGAACTTGCAGATTCAGTATCCCAGAGAACCCTGCGGAGAGTGGAGGCGTGAATCACAGCCGGGAAACGTTTCATTTTCATTCTGTTCATGAGCTCTGGCTAAGGTAGTCTGGCTGCTCTGTCGCCGGCCCTCGCATTCTGTGGGTGAGAGCTCACGTCTCCTCCATGTGGTGCGCGCTCGGCATTGTGACAGCTGCTCCTCGGTGATTATTCATCCAACTAAGCCACTTCGCCGCCCCCACACAAAGATCCTCCAGAGATCAGCCTCTGTAACTCTTAGGTTGCCAGCCCACACCAAACAACCCCCGTCTCTTCGCCATTGCATCAAGCCCTTACTGCCAACTGACCGACATTGTCGTGTGACCTCTGTCATATCTACTCGCCGAGGGCTCCATACAAGCAATAATCAACTTTACAACAGAAGGGTTCTCCTGCACAGAGAACACACACCAGCAGAACGCAATGCTGTCAACTGCTGCTCACTCGGCGGCGTCTCCCTCCGGTGGTCCATCGACACCCGGTGCCGGTACCAATACCGGTAGAGCTGACGGAGGGCAGAAACCTCCCGAAAACAACAACAGCAAGGAGCCACGAACGAAGAGGAAGAAAGCACGAAGAGCTTGTTTTTCTTGCCAACGTGCCCATCTTACTTGCGGTATGCCCCTCCTCCTCCATAACCCTCATACAAAAGAAATAACGCAGCTACTCTTTGATGGCGATTGCGCACATTCTAGCAGTCACACTAATGCCTTGTAAAACATGCTAATCATCATCACAGGGGACGAGCGGCCTTGCAATAGGTGTGTCCAGCGAAATCTGACCGAGAGCTGTCAAGACGGAGTACGCAAGAAAGCCAAATACCTTAACGACGAGGATTCTCCAGCCATGGGCAATCCACCGAATCACCATGCTTCAGCAATGCGGCAGGTTATACATCAACAAACTACCGGGCAGCAGACAACCCACTATGACATGGATCCATCAATGCCGGGAACCATGGAAGACAAGCACCGGATGCATATCCACCCCCAACAGAGACCAGACCTGTACGACAATGATCATGCTACAGGGGGGTGGTTTTCATCGTTGGCTCCTGATATGACTGCATTCAATTCCAACTATGCACGCGGAGAGTTTGCTAGTATAAATCACATCACTGCTGGTCAGCTTCCTGGTTCGGCAGCAGGCACCGGAGGTGTTAGGACTCCAGATAATCACTCCGTCTCAGGATTCTCCCCAAGCCAACAAAACTTCATGGCCCTTGGCCACAACGATTCCATGATAGATCATTGGGCTGGTCAATCAAGAAGTAACAGTACGGGGGCTGGAATGGGGGGTCATCATCATGCTTATACAATTGGGACAGGCCCGGGGAGTATTGCTACACCATCTCCAGAAGCGGGGAGCCCCCAGGCGCACCCTCAACAAGCCAGCTACTACAATACGTTGACTGGGAGCCCAGGAAATAATAATGGGGCTTCTTACTATAGAAAACATCAGCATGCGCCACAACCGCAGTTCGAGCAAGAAAACTGTCAGAAAGGCCTCGCACAGTATTCGCACGTACAGCATCACCCCCACAACATTCATAGTCATACATCACATTTCCAACAGCAAGGCCACACGCGGCGTCGAAACCACCAAATCGATCCATCCCAGGTCTACCATACCGTCACGGAGCCATATTCCTATGTTCAGGCATACCACCGTTTATTCGCTATAATTGTGGTTCGGTTCCCCAAGAAGGATCAATTGAGGATTGCTCGCGCATTCTCTGCCTTTAGGCCATCATTTATCGCCGCGATTCAGAAATTGACCCGGGATGACTTGGTATTCCAAGAAAAATGCTGTCTGCGTGCTGTTCATATTTTTGAGTCATCCCTGCCAAATATCGGCACCCCTACGTTGGTTTGCCGCCGTTCAGGTGAAGTTGTCGTTGTTGGAAAAGAGTTTTGTATGCTCTCTGGCTGGCCGAAGGAGGTTCTCCTCGGTGAGAAGCTGAATCTTAATACCAACATACCTCATGCAAAGGATGATGAAGAATCAAGCAAGATCGGACGCATGAGACAGCGTCTCCACAACCAACTCATCAATAGAAACAACCGAGGTGGTAGCGATGATTCAAAGGACGGCGACGAAGCTGCCAATGGCACTGACCGTGGCCCGAGGCCTAATGGACCGAATCCCGTGTTCATACTAGAACTAATGGATGATGAAAGCGTGTGCGAGTTTTACGAGAGGTTTTCCCAAGCCGCGTTTGCTGACTCAACGGCGAAAATCACCGCGAGGTGCAGGATTCTTAAGTACAAACCTCAAGTTCCGACTCCGGCTCCGGCTCCGGCAGCAGTACCGGCACCGCCAAATGAGGATGGCGAAGCTAATGTAGAAGATGAAGCAAAAGATGCTGGGGCGAAGCAACGCACAAATGGCAATGGCAATAAAGCGAATGGAAAGCGCCCAAACGACATATTGGGTTCTTCTAAAACTATCGATTGCATGGTGTGCTGGACACTGAGGAGGGATACTTTTGACATGCCCATGTTGATTGTGATGAATGTGAGTTTGGCCGTTACTGTTGTGATGTTATATATGGTGCTAAGTCCTGGCTGTTTTTAGTTTCTCCCCAATCTTCTTGCGACGTCGACCACGCACCCCACCGCTATGTCCGGCTCGAGCGCCCGGGAATCAGAGAATGCAAACAAGTACCAACGAGGGGGCGGTACTGGCGGCGGCCATCCAGGCGGAATGCCAGGCAACAGTAATAGCCCCTTGATGAAAATGGGCGGGACCGAACTAGTTCCAGTTCGTTAGGGAGATCATGAACCATGGCATATCTTGTGGAATCCTCATCCCGATATTCACTTGTTGTTTTGTTTTTTGTTTTTTAGCTTAGAGTTTTGCTGACTCTCACTCTCTCATGTCACCCTTTTGTATAATTACCAATCTGCACTTTCCGGGATTTGTTATACCCACCCCCCATTTGCGACTTTTTGCATTGGCTCGGGCAAATTGCTTTTTCTTGTTCTATTTTATTGCAGGTGAATGGTGATGGTGCTAAAAGAATGTGTTTTTCTGCTCTGCTATACTATATGCAGGTGTTTTTTCCTCTGGGTTTGCATTTTTCATTCTTTTTTGACCCTTTTTTAGTGTGTTATCAGCTTGTGCGAGTGTGAGTATGGGTGTGGGTGTGCTAATTGCATATAAGCTATCTTCTACTTTTTCTCGAGAGTTTGAGAACTTGGTTAACCGGGACCTTTCGCTTTTTTGCATGGCGCGTGGGCGGGTTGAGGCAGTGGTGTGGAGGTAGTAGTTGTGGAGGTGGTAGTTGTGGAGGTGGTAGTTGTGGAGGTGGTAGTTGTGGTTGTTGTGGTTGTTGTGGTTGTTGTGGTTGTTGTGGTTGTTGTGGTAGTGGTGGGTGGTGGTTGTGGTAGTGGTAGTGGTGGTAGTGGTGCGGTGGGGTTTGACGGTGGGTTGGGTTTAGGGGAAATTCGTTTCTTGTGGGCAGATGCCAGTTGAAACATGTTTCTGTCTTTTACCTTTCTCTTTGCTGGAAGTTTAAGGCTTGTCATAAGCCTTTGGATCTTCCTTGGACGTCAGTGCTGGTATACGGCCCGGTATTTGAGGTTCTTTTCTTTTTCTTCTTTTCTTTTTCTTCTTTTCTTTTTCTTCTTTTCTTTTTTCTTTTTCCTTTTCATTTTCATTTTCATTTTCCTTTTCATTTTCATCCTCATCTTCATCTTCATCTTCATCTTCATCTTCATCTTCATCTTCATTTTCATTTTCATTTTCATTTTTTTTTAGATGAGATGATTAGGGAAAAGGGGTGGGAATGGGGTGAGGAGTGGGGGACGATGGGTGAGAGTGGCCACTCTTGCTTGATTGTTAGGGTACTTCATACAAGTACTTCATAGGTTAAAGTACTTCATAGGTTAAAGTACTTCATAGGTTAAAGTACTTCATAGGTTAAAGTACTTCATAAGGAATGGAATGGTTTGGCTTTGACTGTGGGGTGAAGTTCGATGGCTTGTGTGCACGGTACGTGTGTGTGTGATTCAGCCGGTGATGTGGTGAGTGTACATGCGCCATCGAAAGATGAGGGTAATGCCAGGTAGAGATCGAGAGTTAGTACTACGAAAGCAATAATGAACTTCCTGTTCAAACTCGTCTACATCAATTCTCTAGACGGCGGCAGCTATAGTTATTCTTAGACCTACTCTGAAGATATATAGTATGCATACGTGGCAATAATTGTACAATAGGTACTGTACTGTACTGTACGTACTAGAGCTACTTTATTCATCTACCTTGACACATGGCTTCTATTAACACAACTAAGCCGGAAAACTTGTAGATCTTCGATGATACATATCAATATAAATCTACAATTTATATTTGCACTAGCTTGAGTACGTATGAATGCGTACTTGAATACATATATTGGGAAGTGCGGGACATGTACGATGTATGTATGTCTATGTCTATGTCTATGTCTATGTGTGAAGGTGAGTATGAGTATGAGTATATTGATATTGATACTGCGAGGGGTGTGTGGTTATATTGTGCATGTATATACAGTATATATGTCTGGGTGGTATGTATGACTAACCAGGCGGGGGGGGAATTGGTCGCGTGTGGGAGAGCATGAGCCCCAGAATGAACATCAAGAATATATCAGATCTAGACTGGTCAACGGTAAATATATATATTGCGGTAATGCATGTAATACAATATGTTAGCTCGACCGAGCTATTAGTCTGTAGGATCTGGTTGGCAGAAATATCGAAAGTCGAGGTATATATGTTTGGGGGATTTTCGGGAAGAAGACCCCTCTCCAGGATATCTCAAGCGGACGTATGGGGGCTTTGCCCTTGACAATGCAAATATGAGTAAGTATTCACTCATCCCCATACGTACTTACTTGATGTATACTCCTGACTGAGCTACCTTGCTCAGTATTTGATATCACAAACGGAAAAAAACCCCTCGACTTGCACTTTTGTGCCTCTTGCATGCATGAAATGCGTGCTGGTGGAACATTCATATGGTTGACTAGCCTCGTCCCCAGGTGGTGGAGATATATTGTACATGTACTTAAGTACATATATATGTATCACTTCCACAGGTAGGGCACACGGGGAAAACACTAGGGGTATTCAGGGCTGGATTTGTACGGGCGTAGAGAGTGAAACTGATAGCTTCATGGGAGGAACGCTTGCTTCTGTTTCTAAGCTAATGAAAAGTTACAACAAAATCCACATTATAACTATTCATGGGGCTCATACATATATCTCAGGCCATATACCCAATCATAGCAAACGTTTCTTGCGGAACCCATAGAAACTTGGCTTTGAATACCCCTACTAATCTCCGCCCACAAGATCATCTCCACTGGGGGCGATCATAGGATCACTCTTTCCGTCTAGTGGCCTGCCTCTCCAACAGTGCAGTGTGCCTTGCCCCTCGGCACAACAGGTGGAGATCTGGGTGTATGTGCATGCCAGCGGGCATCAACATCGAATCTGGGGTAGTTAAGTGTCAACTTTTTTTCTCGTCATTTCGAATTTCCCGGTATTGAATTTTTTTTTTCTTTTTACAGGGCAGCCGACCCTACCGATAAAACCCTGCACATGCAGAAACATACCTAACCAAAGCAAGGGCTTCTGCCGTCATCGATCGAATCAGAGTGTGCTCATAACCTATCAAGAGGTAGGTAGCTGAGGGGCAAAACAAAACCTTCTTGCTTCTGGCCCTTCTTCGTTTGCGTGATTGCTGCTGACTTATTTACGCCCGAGCCTAAAATACTCAGTCAGTATCGGGGGATACATACGTAACATAACTTCTAGTTGAGACTGGGGACTGGGAACTGGGATATAATTGCTAGTGGCAGACCGAAGTTTTCCGCTTAATCCTCCGCTCTCTTTCTTTCTTATCTGGTGCACTACTGCGATAGTAGAATTCGGGCTGCATTCTACTGGGTACTTACTATAAAGCCTTTCTTCGGCGGGGTAAAAAACCATTTGCCTGAATCACCTACGAAACGATTATCGCTTATCCTTTGGTTCGGCTACGATTCAACGATTCAACGATTCAACGGGAGGAGAGGACTTTCAGCGTGCAACGAACGTTTCTTTGTCGCTAGATTTGAAGTAAGAAGGGAAGGATTGCAGTGAAAGAAAAGAGGCTAGGGGAGAAGGGACAGAGAAAGAGGGGATAAGGGAAGAAGAAAAGGCTACAGACAGAGATCAAAGACTACGGAGATAAACGGCCACAATCACCAACAATGACATCCGTCCTGTCACCAAACGCCGTAGTGGGGACTCCCCCGGCAACTTCCTCAGCAGCAGCACTTTTGTCCAGCCACCCATTTACTTGCAATACCTGCCAAGTTGCCTTTCGGAGCTCAGAGCAGCAGAGGAGCCATATGCATACCGATTGGCAGTGAGTATTCCCCCCTCTCTACTCCCTCCTCCCAGAGATGGAAGACAAGATTACTTACCACTTGTGCACAGCCGCTACAATCTCAAACGCCGTATCACCTCCCTCCCCCCTCTCGCCTCCGAAGTCTTTGCCGAAAAAGTCCTGCACATCCAGGCCACCAATCGCATCGAACACGAGCGAGCCACTTTCTCCAAAGAATGCAAGACCTGCAGCAAGACATACTTCAGCGAGAATGCGTATAATAACCACTTGGGCAGCTCGAAGCATAGGCAGAATGTAGCTGCGGAGAAGCTAGGGATTAAGCCGAGAAAGGAGCCCATAGAGGGGGATAAGGATGAGACAGGGAGTGTAATCTCCAGCACCTTCAGTCTTGGGACTGCG
>Ga0307511_10003055_pt1 | contig 17287 bp, 11 predicted proteins | sample 13_EM_MG_FD_200266 | JGI IMG/M metagenome (GOLD analysis project Ga0307511, IMG submission 200266) | Populus trichocarpa ectomycorrhiza microbial communities from riparian zone in the Pacific Northwest, United States - 13_EM | ecosystem: Host-associated > Plants > Roots > Unclassified | place... | reverse complement strand
CTAGTTTTGTTGACTATTCTGTGTCACCAGCGACCTAGTTGTCGCTGACGAATCCTGAGTTCAATGCGTCAGCTGTGAATCAGTTTTGGTGACAATTCTATGTTACCAGCGAACCAATTGTCGCTAATGAATTTTGAGTCCCATGTGCCTGTCGTGAACCAGTTTTGCTGATGATTATGTGTTACCAGCGACCTAGTTGTCAATAATGAATTTTGAGTCCCACGCGCCAGCCATGAACCAGTTTCACATTCAAGCGTTCCACGCATTATCGATTATGTGTATTCTTGGGATATGTATGGTGATGACTTATGTGATTTCTAGATGCGAATATGCTGATTAGTGATCATTTGATGTGTCAGGTGGTACAACCAGGATCAGAACTTTGACCGGACGAGGACACCTCATGGAAGGAACAGGTAGGTGGTTTTCACCTCTTGTAGCATAATGTTAATTCTTCGAAGTGAATTCATTACGAAAGATCTATTATGGAATATTTGAATGAGTGTTATGATTAGCTTCGACTAATGGCATCCTAAAATGATGGCCGAGTTGAGCATTATGATTAGCTTTGGCTAATGGTATCCCAAAAGGATGGCCAGGATGAGCATTATGATTAGCTTCGACTAATGGCATCCTAGAAGGATGGTCGAGATGTGTTTGATGATTAGCTTCAGCTAATGTCATCATAGAAGGATGGGAAAAAAAGAACATTATAATTAGCTTTGGCTAATGGCATCCTAGAAGAATGGCCAGGTTGTGTTTGATGATTAGCTTCAACAAATAGCATCCTAGAATATAAACACAAAAAAAATAAATTAAAGTTGGAAATGACACCATCATCGCTGCCAATTCAGAATTCAGCAGTGACACAGTTTGGCTCCCGGTTTCTCAATCGGCACCATCATAGTTTTTGGCTACCGTTTCTGAATCGACAACGTCACATTTGGCTGCCGGTTTCTAAATCGGCAGCGTCACAGTTTGGATGCCGCTTTTTGAAATGGCAAGGACACAATTCTTAGCTGCCGGTTTCTGAATCGGCAAGGACACAGTTCTTACCTGCCGGTTTCTGAATCGGCAGCAACACAATTTTTGGCTGCCGATTTCTGAATCGACAGTGGCACAGTTTTTGCTGTCGATTTCTGAATCGACACTGACACTACAAAACCCAACAAAAATTAGTGTTGGATTGGCCTATCCTAGGAGAGAATTGAAATAGAAACCAGCCCAAGATAACCCAAAAGAGGGATAAGGACAGCCTAGGTCCAGTGCCCAAACACCCCAGCACACTTATAAGGGCCATAAATACAAGGGGGAGAGAGAAGGTGACCCTTTCTCTTTCCAAAGATCTATTTGCAGCAACTGCATGTCTAGCTGCATGCTTCCCTTTCTTCTTCATTCCCAACAAAAACTAAACCTAAGCCCTAGCTGTAGCTATCTCCTTAGGCATGAGAGAGAGAAGTGATGAAACTTGGAGGAGGAAAGAGCCAAGACCTCCTCCCAGGACCGACTGTAGCCATTGTTGCAGCAAAACCACTCTTTCTCAAGGAGAAAAACTGAACATGACTAGCCTGCATACAGTCTTCCTTGATAGTTGAGTGAGACGTGAGCTAAGTGAAGAAGAGAAAAACCAAAAACAAGGGAGAAGGGAGAACCTAGAGGGCTGGTTGGACAACAGGTGAGAGAAGGAAGAAACTAGATTGAGAGAGAAGAACAAACCACCAAACTCCTTCCTAAAACTTTTGTGAAGCGTGAGGTATGAACCACAACCCTTCTCCACAGTTCTTATAATTTTAGGATCAAAATGATGAACAAAAACCCCAAATAGATGACCTAGAATCCTTACACCAGCTGCTAAGGAAAACTGGACTAAAGAATGCATGTAAAACAGGGGTAAATGGGAGGCCAAATCCCAGAACACTTGACAAAGAAAATGGATAATCTAAATACACAAACTGAGGTTGAAGACCGACTATGGTGGGGGTTGGACAGAATGCAAATGTTATGAGAAGTAAAGCAGGAATTATGACCTTGTTAGAATCTTAGACCATGCTGAAATCGAAATAGAAAACATGGTACTTGTAAACACCCAAAAAAGAGGGGGGTCCAAACAGCCCCACTGTCGTTACCAATTCTGAATCGGCAGCGACACAATTTTCGCTGTCGATTTCTGAATCGGCAGCAACGCAGTTACTTCTATCAATTTTTGAATCGGCAGCGACGTAGTTATTGCTGTGGATTTCTGAATCGACAGTGACGCAACCGAATTGAAAGTTAGGAAAAAATAATCAGGCTATCTTAATAAGCCAAGAGGGAGGGGTAAAATCAGTTTTAGACAGAACAAAACATGGACAAGAACACCTTTAACCCAACCCAAAACACCCCACCTCAGTTTATATGAAGTATAAATGCAAGGAGAGAGAGAAAAGGTGACCCTTCTTCTTTCCAAAGTTTGCCTGCAGCAGCTGCATGTTCAGTTGCATGTCTCTCTTTTCCTCCTTCTTCCCAACAAAAATTCAAACCAAAACCAACAAAGAATACCTCTTGAACATGTGAGAGAGAGTTAAGATCGTGAATGAAGGTTGGGCAGCTGCTTAGGGGGAAGGAAAGGGGGATGGAATGAGTGGGAAGAAACTAACAGAAAAAATAAAGAATCGAGATGGGAAGCAGAAGGGGAAAAACGGGAGAAAGAGGAAGGGAAAATACTACCAAACTGTCCAGACCTACTTAAAGTTGAAAGGTATGGGTCATGTAGTTTCCTTTTGCCCCCTTGTTCTTCAAACCCAGAACTGAAAATGATGAATGATCCCTAAGAAAAATTGACCCAAACCCCTAGGCTAATTGTAAAGGAAACTGAAAACAACTAAGAGGGCAAGCAACAAAGACAAAATGAGGCCAATTTCCAGAGCATCTAACTAAGGATAATGAATAAAATGGAAAGAATAAAACTTGGTAGAGGGCTGGCCACAACAATGGGGCTGGCCGGAATGCATTGTGTAAGAAGATGTATGTGTGTGTTCATGTTAAAATATGTATGCTGGAATTGAAAATGCATGTGTGTGTTCATGTTAAAATCATGAAACTCTGCTAGGATTTGATGATATATTATGTGCTGAAATTGAGAATGCATGTATGTGTTCATGTTAAAACCATGTAACTTTTGCTGGGATTTGATGATATATTATATGCTAGAATTGAGAATGCATGTGTGTGATCATGTTAAAACCATGTAACCATTCTGGGATTTGATGATATATTATGTGCTGGAATTGAAAATGCATGCGTGCGTTCTGCAGGGAATTTGTAATTCGCTGCTGAAATTGGGTTGGTTGCAGCGAATTAACATTCGCTGCCGAATTGTGTGTTCAGCAGCGAATTTGGAATTCGCTGCTGAAATTGTATTGTTTGCAGCGAATTAACATTCACTGCTGAATTTTGTGCTCTACAACGAAATGGTGAGTCGCTGCTGAAATTAAATTGTCTGCAACGAATTAACAGTCGCTGCTGAAATTTTGCGCCGGCAGCGAAATAGTTTTTGTTGCCGAATGTGCAGCTTGCAGCGAACCAGTTTTCGGTGCCGAACTGTGCAGCCTGCAGCAAACTAGTTTTCGCTGCCAATTTCTACAATAGGCCTCCCGAGTAGAAATGACTCAAATACTTGTAACAATTTCATTGTATGATGTTATAAAATGTGGAACACTTGAACGTGAACATGTGAACTCTTGAAATAAGTATGGTGATGAATGTGATTCAAAGATACAAATGTACTGATTTGTGACCATTGATGTCTTAGGTGGTGCGGTTGGGATCGGACCATTTCAGGACAAGGACAACCCGCAGGTGGAGCAGGTACATGACTTCCACCTTTCTTTTTCATAACGTTGATTTATGAAATGCTTTGACATGAATTGTTACTGTATTGTGTTAGTATAAATATCAAACTGCCAAATGAGTAATGTTGACAAAAAATTGATTAGCTTCGACTAATGGTATCTGAAGGGATGGGCGGGATAAATGATTGATTAGCTTTGGCTAATGGCATCTGAAGGGATAGGCGGGATATATGATTGATTAGCTTCGGCTAATGGCATCCGAAGGGATGGCTGGGACAAAATTTTGATTAGCTTTAGCTAATGGCATCCGAATGGATGGCGGGTACAAATGATTGATTAGCTTCGGCTAATGGCATCCGAAGGGATGGTCGGGGCAAATGATTGATTAGCTTCGGCTAATGGCATTCAAATGGATGGCCGAGACAAATAATTGATTTGCTTCGACTAATGGCGTCCAAATGGATGACCGGGACAAATAGTTAGTTAAGTTAGGCTAATGGCATCAGAAGTGGATGGTCAAGACGAATGAATGGTTAACCTCGACTAATGATGACTTAAGAGTATAACTAGATTTAAGATAATGGTTGATTGCAAGAATTGATGTATATATATTTACAACAAGCCGTGCATACCAAGTACATAAAGGAACTGTAAAGACCTAACTTTTTCAAGGCCAAAATCGATGGAATTTTTTTTTTATCGTCCGGTATCTGGATGTTTTCACCATATCATTCTTCAGATTTACCATTGCATTTTGTTCATTAACAAGGTACGATCTACGTAGGATAACGTAAGCCAACATTCCCATAAAATGGATTCTCAATGCTTATGCCCATAATATTATATTTCCATACTCATAGGTTTACATTACATCATATTGACATACTCAGAAATTGACATTCTTGTTCTAGTCTCGTTATCATCACAAGTTCATACAAGAGTGGTGAACAACAAGTTACACAACTAGTACTTTCGTTATCCTGACCTCATGTAATTTCACAATATGACATCCTCATAAGGTGAATACCTCATATGTATATTCATACACATTATATCAACATGTTCTCACATTCACATCCGTGTTCCATTTGAATTTTTCATTACTAGTCTTTATAAAAGGAGTCGAGCGACTAATCGAGTGATTAACACGTATGTTTCTACAGAACTCATATCATCCATAACGTGAAAATATATATTTCTTTTCAAAATGTGTGAGCTGCGAAATGGATTTCCTTACACACCATGTTGGTATGATGTCCCTGTTACAACACAAAATAATTTTAAGCATTATAGGCAATCTAAAAACATAATAAAGCAATATTAGCATTACATTTCATTCATGGACCAAAAGAGCATAATTCTATCATTTCCCCTTACTTATATAAATACCACCGTTAATAATTCATCAATTATCGAGGCTAGTTACAATACTCAAACCTGATCAGTCATCTCGAATACCGTTAGGCAAACTAACGTTATTCTCTAGTTAAAGCATAATAATTGTTCTTTCATATACTTAGTATATACAAAACATAGTATACATGAACACATCAATTCTTGAAACTAACTCATAACTCTCAAATCGGCCTATCCTCTTAGGATGCCATTAGGCGAAGCCAATCGTTTACTCATCCCGGTCATCCACTTAGGATGCTATTAGCTTAAACTAATCATTTATTCATTCCCGTCATCCATTTAGGATGCCATTAGTCAAGGTTAATTATTTATTCATCATAGTCATCCACTTAGGATGCCATTAGCCAAAGTTAATCATTTATTCATCTTAGCCATCCACTTTGGATGTCATTAGCCGTAGTTAATCATTTGTTCATCCCGATCATCCACTTAGGATGCTATTAGTCGAAGCTAGTCATTTATTCTTCCTGGTCATACATTTAAGATTCCATTAGCCAAAGCTAATCATTTATTCATACTGGTCATCCACTTTAGATGCCATTAGCCGAAGCTAATCATCTATTCATCTCGGTCATCCCCTTAGGGTGCCATTAGCCAAAGCTAATCATTTATTCATCTCGGCCATCCACTTTGGATGCCATTAGCCGAAGTTAATCATTTATTCATCCTGGTCATCCACTTTGGATGCCATTAGCCGAAGTAAATCATTTATTAATCTCGGTCATCCTCTTAGGGTGCCATTAGCCGAAGCTAATCATTTATTCATCTCGACCATCCACTTTGGATGCCATTAGCCATAGCTAATCAATCATTCATCCTGGCCTTCAATTCAGATGCCATTAGCCGAAGCTAATCAATCATTTATCCCCGCCATCCCTTCGGATGCCATTAGCCAAAGTTAATCAACATTTGTCCAGGTCATCTGCCTAGGATGCCATTAGTCATAGCTAATCAATCATTTATTCTGGTCATCTGTTCGGATGCCATTAGCCGAAGCTAATCAATCAATTGTCCCGGTCATCCATTCAAATGCCATTAGCCGTAGCTAATCAATCATTTGTCCTGGTCATCCGCTTTGGATGCCATTAGCCGTAGCTAATCAATCATTTATCCTGGTCATCCCTTTGGATGCCATTAACCGAAACTAATCAATCATTTGTCCCGGTCATCCGCTTTGGATGACACTAGCATTAGCTAATCATTTGCTCATCCCGGTCATCAGCTTAGGATGCCATTAGCCGAAGTTAATCAATCAACCAATCAAATATTCTAGAGGTAGTTTATGAAATCACTATAACATGTAATATCCCTTGAATTGCTCATTCAAACGGTTCATAACAATTTGACATTCACTGCAACATAATAGCAGACCCTTTGTGATACTTGTACGAGCGTTCCATAATAGTTTAACATTTAGTAACAAGATAATACATCCTTTGTAATACACAAATAAACATTCCATAAAAGTTTAGCATTCAATATAACACAACAGTACACCCTTCATATTACTCATCCAATCATTCATGAAAGTTAATGTTCAATACAATACAACAACGAATCCCTTATAATACTCATACAACAATTCGTGATAATTAACATTTAGTATAATACAATGATAGATCTTTGTAGTCCTCATTCAACCATTCGTGACAATTTCATTCATATAATACAACGATAGATCCTTTGTAATACTCATGCAACCATGCGTCACAATTATATTCAATAAAATACAACAGTAGATCCTTTGTAATACTCATACAACCATTCATCAGCAGCTGAAATTCATAATAGCCCAATCAACACCTCATAGTCGATCTAATATTCATCACAACACAATAATATATCTACCTCAAACAGGTCATTTTAGAACATTAACATTTTTATCATTGTTTCAACATTCATCAAAAACTCAATCGACATTTCATAGTCGTTTCGACAATCATCAAGAATTCAATCAAACACTTCATTCGTCGTTTCATCATTCAACAAGGATTTAATAAAATATCACTATGAGTAAATCATTTCAAAACATAAACATTACACGAGAAAAAGGTGGAAACCACCTACCTGCTCCACTTGTGGGTTGTCCTTGTCCTGGCGATGGTTTGATCTCGGCCACACCACCTAAGACATCAATGGTCACAAATCAGTACATTTGCATCCTTAAATCACATTCATCACCATACTTATTTCAAGAGTTCATATGTTCGCATTCAAGTGTTCCACATTTTACACCGTCATACAATGAAATTGTTATAAGCATTTAAGTCAATTCTGCCCAGGGGACTATTGTAGAAAAATCGGCAGCAAAACTGATTTGTTGTTGGCCACACAATTTGGCAACGAAAACTGGTTCCCTGCAGGCCGCACACTTTGGCAATGAAAACTGGTTCGCTGCAAGCACCTCAATTTCGGCAGCAAATGCTACTTCGCTGCAATCGACACGCTTTCGGTAGCGGATGCTAATTCACAACAGGCAACTCGATTTTGGCAGCGAATCACACTTCCACTGTAGATAACACAGCTTCGACAACGAACGCTGATTCACTGTAGAAAACACAACTTCGGCAGCAAATGCTAATTCGCTACAGCCAACACCCTTTCGGCAGCAAATGCTAATTCGCTGTGGACAACACAATTAGGCAGCGGACACCTAATTCACTGCAGACAACACAAATTCGGCAGCGAAAACTTAATTCACTGCAGACAACACAATTCGGCAGCGAACACCAAATTCACTGCGAACAACACAATTCAGCTGCGAACACTTGATTTGCTGCGGACCACACAAATTCGGCAGCAAAAACCTGAATCGATGCGGACAACATAATTTGGCAGCGAAAGCCTGATACGCTACGGACAACACAATTCGGCAAGGAACACCTGATTCACTGCGGACAACATATTTTGGCAATGAACACCTGATTCTCTGTGCACCACACAAATTTGGCAGCGAAAACCTGATTCGTTGCGGACAACACAATTCGGCAACGAACACCTGATTCCCTGCGGAATACACAATTCGGCAGCAAAAACTCTGTTGCTACAGACAACACAATTCAGCAGCGAAATTGATTCACTACTGACACACAACTCGGCAGCGAAAACTCATTCACTGCAGAAAACACAATTCGACAGCGAAACTGATTCGCTGCTGACACAATTCGGCGGCGAAAACTCATTTGATGCAGACAACACAATTCGGCAGTGAACACCTGATTCATTGCGGAATACACAATTCGGCAGCGAAAACTCAGTCGCTGCATACAACACAATTCGGCAGCGAAACGGATTCGCTACTCATTCACTGCAGACAACACAATTCGGCAGCGAAAACTCATTCGCTGCAGACAACACAATTCGGCAACGAAACTGATTCTTTGTGTCATAACTCAATTTTTGAATAAATAATAAAAAATGAATTGATAAAAATATATTTGAGAATGGGGTTAAGACAACACAAAATTTTAAGTTTGAGGATGAGATTATTAAATTTGAGAGTCAATTGGTAAAAAATTGAAGAATTAATAAGTTTGAAAATTTAATTAAAATTTGGATGAGTTTAATTAATGAAATCAGGAAAGTTAATAAGTTTGCGGACGTAATTAAACTTTGATTTAATTAATTAAATAAATTTAGAGATTTAATTGAAATTAACCTAAGGGCACAATTAGAAATCGATCATTACTGATTAAGATCCCAATTGTTAAGTTTAAACTGTTTAGGGGCCAAAGTGAAAAACAGTCATGCCCAAGGACACAATGGCGCCGTTTGGAAGCATTGTTCATTATCCCCTTCATTTCACGCGGAGGAAGCCGGTTCAACAGGGAAAATTCAGCAGATCACGGCCACTATACCCACGATTCCATTTCTAAAGCCACGATCTCTTGCCTCCACGATGCCCGCCATTTCTGGAAGCCGGGATACGAGACCTTCTCTGGCTTTATAAAAGCTAGACAAAGGCCTCATAAAGGAGGGAGGACTTAGGGGAATCGAAAGCAAAAAAAAAAAAACACAGGGATGAAACAGGGGGCAGAGCAAAAAAAAACAGAGCAGAAATACAGAGTAAAAAAACACAAATTCACAGAGAGAAGAAGAGAAAAGGGAGGAGCAACACAGAGAAGAATCAGCCTTGTTATTGTCTTCGTCCCTGCAGAAAAAGAAGAACCCGAAGTCAGTAAAAAACTCAGAGAAAGTTGGCATATCCATTACCTTCTTAGTTAGTTCACCTCAAGAACTGAGAAGAAGAGAGAACAGTGGACACATCGGGAAGATAAAGGAAAGCGGTTAAACGAAAGTCACCACCAGCGTTGCAGCCATCTTCGCCATTCCAAAAGTAGGTACGCCAACTCTTCAAAACCTTTGCGTTCTTTGAAATTGAATGATCAAAGAACACTGGCTTAGGCTAGTGACCAGGCCGAGGTGGCCGGGCCCAACCCAAAATAATAAAAAAATAAAAAAAAAACAAAAATTTGTGTATGTATAAATATGCAAAAAATAAAATAAATTTATTGGTTTATTCACTGACGCTAGAGTTGGGAATAAAAATACTGATGTAAATTTATTTTATTTTATTGTATTTTACTTTTATTTAGCTACATAAAAAAATAAAAAAAATTATGTATGTGTAAAAATAAATTTATTTTATTTGTTTATTCACTAACGCCAAAGTCAGGAATAAAAATATTGATTTAAATTTATTTTGGTTTTTATAGCTACGTAATATTTACCAATGCTAGAGTTGGAAGTATCCGTACGTGAATATTCACTGGCGCCAGAGTCAGGAATATTACACGCAAACCATCATAGTATAAACCAACAAAACATTAGCAATTTATGATAAAATCAGCAATGGAGCTTGCCTCAGGCAGGACACTTAAGGGGTGATAATATCTTCCTTTTTACGTAACCAGTCTCGTATTATAGAATCTCTGTTGACCAATTAAGGTTCCTAGTAACTATAATACTAGGTGGTGACTCCTTAATCAAAGAATAAGATGCCAGAAATTCATTCTTTCCAAAGATAAATTTTTAAGGCCGCCGTGATGTCGGGTGCGATACTCTGTTGACACACAATTCGGCAGTGAAAACTCATTTGCTACAGACAACACAATTCAGCAGCGAACACCTGATTCACTGCGCAATACATAATTCGGCAGCGAAAACTCATCGCTGCAAACAACACAATTCGAGAGCGAAAACTCATTCGGTGCAGACAACACAGTTCGGTAGCAAAACTGATTTGTTGTCGACAACAAAGTTCGTAGCGAAAACTCATTCGCTGCGACACCACAATTCGTTCTTTGGATCCAGCAGAATCATACAATTTTAGCTTGAACACACATGCAAATTCAATTCCAGCACATAACCTTACTCTAAGCTTGTTATCACACAATTTCGTTAAACACAATAAGAAATCAAGTCAATAGCACTAGCATGTTTTCTGCTTTGACTTTAGCATGGTCTAAGGTTCTAAAAAGGTCATAATTCCTGCTTTTCTTCTCATAGTGTTTGCATTCTGTCCAGGCCCCACCAAGGTCGGTCTTCCACCTCAGTTTGTGTATTTAAATTATCCATTTCTTTTGTTAAGTGTTCTGGAATTTGGCCTCCCATTCACCCCTGTTTTACATGCATTCTTCAGCCCAGTTTTACTTAGCAACTGGTGTAAGGATTCTAGGTCATCTACTTGGGGGTTTTCTTCATCATTTTAATCCCAAAGTCTCAAGAACAAGTGGGGAGAGAGGTCTGGTTTATACCTTACTGTTTTCGGTAGTTTTAGGAATGGATTAAACAGGTTTTTCTCCCCCTCTACTCGCAGTCTTCTTCTTTTTCTTCTGCTTCTTCTCCTCTACTCATGATTTTCCTTTTCTTCTTCCTCTGTTTAGCCATCTGTTACACCCCCACTCCCTCCATGGTTTTAGCCATTTATGTTTTTCTCTAACTCTCTTTTCCTCTCTAACACTAAAGGAATGTGCATGCAGCTGGTTGCTAGGTTTTCTTCTTGGGGAAGCGGCGGCTACAGTGGTGTTTGTTGGCCGGCTTTTGGGGAGAGGTCTAGACTTTTTCTCCTTCCATGCCTTCAGCCACCTCTGCTTTTCCTTAATCCTCCCTTCTTCTCCCACGTTTTAAGGAGATGCATGCAGCTGGGTTTGCTGGTTTTGCTTTGGGAAGAGAGGTTGCTGCAGCCAAGGTTGCTGGCTGGTTGTTTTATTAGGAAAGGAAGAAGGCAAGAGCATGTAGCCCCTTTTGGAAAGAGTGCCCCTTTCTCTCTCCTTGCTGCATTTATACCCTTCTTAAATGCAAAAGGGGTGTTTGGTAGGCTGGATAAGGTTGTTCCCATCCCTCTTTTGGGTTAATCTAAGGCTGGTCATGTCCTCTATTGTTCTCATCTAGAATAGCTCGGTCCAACACGAATTGTTTTGTTGGGCTTTTTGAAGTCACTACCGATTCAGAAATCGGTAGCCACAAACTGTGTCGCTGCCAATTCAGAAATCATCAGCAAAAACTGCGCCACTACTGACTCATAAATCGGCAGCCAAACTATGCCGCTATCGATTTAGAAATCGGCAGCTAAAATCTTTGCCGCTGTCGATTCTGAAATCAACAGCAAAACTGCGTTGCTGCCGATTCAGAAATCGTTAGCGAAAACTACACCACTACCAACTCATAAATTGGCAACCAAACTGTGTCGCTGCTGATTCAGAAATCATCAGCCAAAAGCTTTGCCGCTGCCACTTCTGAAATCAGCAGCAAAACTGTGTCGATGCCGATTCAGAAATCGGCAGCGTCAAACTGTACCACTACCGTTTCTGAAATTGACAGCCAAGTACTGCGCCGCTGCCTATCCAGAAATTGGCAACCATAAACTGCATCGCTTCCGATCCAGAAATCGGCAACAAAAAAGTGTGCTGCTGCCGATCTAGAAATCGACAGCGATGGTGGAGTCGTTTTTTGCTTTACTTTTTGGGTGTTTACAAGAACTACAAATGTCACGCTTCAAACAGGGGATAATGTTAATACTTCATTAAACTGTCAGACTCCTTATTATCATTATTATTATTATTATTAAGCAATTGCATTCTTATAAATGTTTTGTACTGCAGCAGAGACGTCACACCAACGAGGTGCTTAGGAAACCTAATACACAAGAACCTATTTTTACAAGGAATCATGTAGTTGCATTCTAAATCATGATGTATTTGTGTATGAATCAATGTACTGAATGTATAACTATTATTAGACCCTTTTTGTTTAAATTTGTGATGACTATTAGTAGGATAGGAATGCAAACTCATGTCTATGTATGTATATTTTTAATGTGAACTTCTAATCATGCAAACATAATAATATGTGTTTATGTAAGATTCACTTTTAAATGCAATGTTGATTGTTGTTGGTGTATGGATTGTATCTTGATGATGTGAGGGAACAGGTTCGCCGATTACCGACATGATGTGTATCAAGTACAAAAAAAAAATTACCGTTGTTTTAGGCTTGAAAAGCTCAAGTTGTTACAGTTGGTATCAGAGCTCTTGGTCTGGATCCTAAGGATCATTGATAATTGTGTTGTTGTGATAAATTTCAGGATGGTGCGCACTCAACAAAGGACACGAACTGAGCCGCCCTCCTTAGAAAGGAGGGGCAGGAACCAAGGTGCCCAAGGTTGGCAAGACAAAGATCCCTTGGATGATACAGCATCTCATGCTCTGGTAATACCAACCGAAACCTTGCAAGGGGGAGCCGCTGTAGTGGGGGAAGGCCAGAGGCCTAACCAAACAGAGGAAGTACCCCTGGTTGCAGCAAGAGAGATCAGATGCACAACCATCGACTATTCCAACCGGTGTGCCCCCGCAGTATATAGATGTGGGACTCCTTGTACAAATAGTAAAGGCAGTGATGAAGGGCATGGCTGGCTCGATGACACAAACAACTCCCGCCACGCAGATTCCACAGACAGCCCCTATGAATGGCGCGACCACGGACAACATGGTGCTACTAGTGAGACTAGTGAAGAGTATGAGGGAAATGGGTTGCGAACCGTATATGGGGGAACAGGATGCAGAAATAGTTGAGAGATGGATCAGGAAGGTAGAGAAGACTATGACCCAAATAAACATGCCCGAGGGTTTGAGGGTGAATTGTGCAACCCAGCTATTGTCCGATAGGGCATGACATGGTAGGAAATAGTCCAACTGAGGTGTGCAACCGAGACACTAACTTGGAGTGACTTCAAGACAGAGTTTGAGAATCAGTTTTATTCCAGGTACCATTATGTGTCGACAAAGGAACATATGATTGAGAAGTTGAGAGATGGTTTACGACAAGATTTGAGACAAGGACTGATCGCCTTATGGTTTAAATCCGTGAGGGCGTTGATTGAGGCTGCATAAGCTCTAGAGGCCTGTATTGGAGAAAATCAACAAGGATATCAGAGTATAGAAAAAAAGAGAGATGGGGATTATTTCAGCGGCAGACCACCACTTCCGAAGAAAGGAAAAAGTGGAGTGTTTGAGCAGTACAGGAAAAAAGGGAGTTTGATGGTACCGCCCCAACAAAGTTAGATGGGAGAGTGATGGTTGGGCAGTCGCACTCAAGGCAAACTCTTCAACTAGGACCGGTGACCGCAAGGGTGTTGACTATCCTTTTTGTGTAGAATGTGGACAAAAACACCTTGGGACTGCTTAGTTTCCCCTGGGCGATGCTTTGTGTGTAGCAGAGAAGGTCATAGGTGGAGGAACTGCTAGTATCTGGGTCAAGGGTGTCATTACTATGGTGGAAGAGGTCATTATAAAAAGGATTTCCCCAAAGGAACACTGGACAGGTATAGAGCTATAGACAGCCGAGTCAGAGCCACCAATAATCAGTCACCGTGAATAGGCCAGTGAGATCTTCTCAATCAGGAGCAAACTCTAGTCGAGGGAGACCGAGGGCATAAAATGATCGAACCTCGGGGAGGGTCTTCCATCTAACACATGAGGAGGTCAGGGTTGCATTGGATGTTGTGGCAGGTACAGTGTAATGAATAATTTTAATGTGCATATGTTGTTTGATTCGGGTGCCACCCACTCATTCATTGCTAGGAGAATTGTCACTAAATTGAGAAAGGGAGTAGAAGTAATAGAGAAGGGGTTCGTCATTGGAACTCCAATGGAAAACATGGTTGAAACAAATATTGTGTATGTGGATGTGGGGGTTAGTCTATCTAGGTATGAAACAGAAGTAGACTTGATTCCTTTAGAGCTGTATGATTTTGACATAATCCTAGGTATGAATTAGTTGAGTAAATATAAGGCTCTAATTGATTGTTATGCTAAAACTGTTACATTCCAAACACCTGAGGGCGAGAGGATGATTTTTTAGGGAGAGAGAATTCTCAAACCGATCACCTTAATATCGATTGTAACAGCCCAAAGACTTCTGAGAAAGGGATGTATGGGATACCTTGCATAAATTTTAAACTCTAATGATGAAGGTCCACGACTAAGGATATTCCTGTGGTGAAGGAATTCCCAGATGTATTTCCCGAAGAACTACCAGGACTACCCCCGGAGCGAGAGGTAGAGGTGTCTATAGACACTTTTCCTAGAGTCCCACCCATAGCCCAACAACCATACCGGATGGCTCTGGAAAAACTGAACGAGTTAAAGACTCAACTACAGGAATTGTTAGACAAAGGGTTTATACAACCCAATAATTCTCCTTGGGGAGTGCCGGTTCTATTTATAAGAAAGAAAGATGGAACCCATAGACTTTGTATTTGACTATCGACAGTTGAATAAAATAACAATGAAAAACAAGTATCTGTTACCTCAGATAGATGATTTGTTTGATCAATTAAAGGGAGCGAGGATATTTTCGAAGATAGATCTGAGATCAGGGTACTATCATATGAAGATTAAAGAAGCGGATGTAGCAAGACCGTATTTAGAACTCGTTACGGGCAGTATGAGTTTTTGGTGCTACCGTTCATATTGATGAACGCCCCAACCCTCTTCATGGACTTGATGAATCAAGTTTTCCAACCCTGCCTTGATAAATTTGTGGTGGTATTCATTGATGATATACTGGTGTACTCGAATTGCTTCGAGAAGCACGAAGAACACTTGAGACAGACCTTACAAACCTTGAGAGATCACTAGTTTTATGCAAAATTGAGTAAATGTGAATTTTGGCTGAAGAGAGTGACATTTCTAGGACACGTCATTTCAGCCGAAGGTGTTTTCGTAGACCCCTAGAAAATCAAAGCAGTCTTGAAATGGAATTGCAACATGTTCTTCCACAGGGCTACCTTTAGGAAAACCTGGTCCTCCGCATTGAACTCGAAGGGTCTTCTCCTCACATCTGAATACTTTTTATGTCTGTCCTGCACGACTTTTATTTGATCCTTGATGGTTCTCACTTTCTCCGTGGTGACTCGAACCAACTCCGCGCTATACATCTTCTGGTCTCTGACTTCTTCCTAACATAAAGGAGTCTTGCACCTCTTACCATACAAGGCTTCATACAAGGCCATCCCTATTATGGCTTGGTGGCTATTGTTATATGTGAACTCCATCAATGCTATGAGTTTCTCCCAGTTTCCTTCAAATTCTAGTACACATGCTCGTAATAGGTCTTCCAAGACTTGGATGACTCTTTTCGATTGGCCATCGGTTTGGGGGTGAAATGAAGTGTTCATATTCTTGTCCCCAAGGCGTGTTGTATGCATGGCCAAAGTTGGGAGGTGAACCTAGGATCCCGATCCGAGACAATGGATACTGGAATCCTGTGGAGCCGTACAACCTCATTTATGTAAATCTTGGTTGTTTGTCTACTAAATCGGTCATCTTTATGGGCAAAAATAGTGCAAATTTCATCAAGTGGTCAACTATGACCCATATTACCTCATTCCCTTTCCTCCCTATGGGAAATCCTGACGCAAAATCCATGGTGATCATCTCCCACTTTCATTTTGGGATTTGTAATGGTTGCAATGGTTCTGTTGGTCTTTGGTGTTCAAATTTTGACTTGTTGACATACTTCGCACTTTGACACATACTTGGCTATTTCCCTTTTCATATTAGGCCACCAATAGAGATGTTTGAGGTCCTGATACATTTTAGTGCTGCCAGGATGTATGGAGAATTTGGACTCGTATGCTTCTTGTAGGACCATCTGTTTAACCGTCTCGTCATCAAGCACATACAACCGTTGCCTCATCATCAATGATCCATCATATGCCATTCAAAATTGAGTTTTTATCTCGGCCTCTATTTTCTCCCTAATCTTGGACCCTTCATTGTCACAAAATTAGGCTTGTAGTATTTGTTCTCGATACGTTGGTTGCACTAACAGTTGGGCTAATAGTCCACCTCCTGGATTAATACCCAATTCTGCACCCATCTCTTTCAACTTTGCCAACTGTTTGATACATCTGCCTTCTTAATCTTCATCTGGTAGTACCCTGACCTCCAATCTACCTTTGAAAATACTCTCGCTCCTTTCGGTTGATCAAATAAATCATCTATCCGTGGTAGCGGGTATTTATTTTTCATCATTATTTTGTTCAACTGGAGATAGTCAATACACAGTCTATGGGTTCCATCTTTCTTTCTTACAAACAGAATCGGCGCCCCCCAAGGTGAATTACAGGGCTATATAAACCCTTTGTCTAATAACTCTTTTAGTTGGGTCTTTAGCTCATTCAATTATGTCGGAGCCATCCGTTATGGTTGTTGAGTTATGGGTGGGACTTTTAGGAATGTGTCTATAGACACTTCTACCTCGAGCTCTAAGGGTAGTCCCGATAATTCTTCAAGAAACACATCCGAGAATTCCTTCACCATAGGAATATCCTTCAGTCGCGAACCCTTGTAATCTACGTTTAAGATGTATACGAGGTATCCCATACATCCTTTCCTAAAGAGTTTCTAAGTTGTTACAATCAATATTAAGGCGGTAAATTTAGGAATCATCTCTCCTTTGAAAACTATCCTCCTACCCTCAGGTATTTTGGAAAGTAACAGTTTTTTCATAACAATCTATCAGGGCCTTGTATTTAC
>Ga0307511_10003054_pt1 | contig 17294 bp, 26 predicted proteins | sample 13_EM_MG_FD_200266 | JGI IMG/M metagenome (GOLD analysis project Ga0307511, IMG submission 200266) | Populus trichocarpa ectomycorrhiza microbial communities from riparian zone in the Pacific Northwest, United States - 13_EM | ecosystem: Host-associated > Plants > Roots > Unclassified | place... | reverse complement strand
CAATCTGGCGTCTGTTTCACCCAACCGTGGGCAGGAATTTCAATCGCCATCTGTCTAAGACGGCCACTGGTATCACTGCATCACCAACAGCAACAATGGTCAAGGAAATCGAATCGTTCCAGGAATTCCAACAAATCGTCAGTCAGGGATTCGGAACGATACTGGATGTGGGGCTCACAGGGATACTTTGCAGATCAACAGCGGCGATGTCGTTATCATCGATTTCTTCGCAACCTGGTGTCCCCCATGCAAAGCCATCAGCCCCATCTTCGAGGGACTAGCAAGCCGTATCACTTCCGTCAAATTCTACAAGGTGAACGTCGATAATCAAGAACAGGTCTCTCAAGAAGTCTCGATTCGGGCGGTAAGTGCCCATCGATAAGATCTATTCAGTCACATCTCGAGTTGTTTTCTTCAGATGCCAACCTTTATGGTCTTTAAGAACGGGAACAAAGTGGAAGAGCTCCTCGGTGCTGAGCCCCGGGCACTTGAGGTTCGCATTTTCAATCTTCACAGAGACGAACCTGACTGGCTGCAAAAGAACCTCGTATCAGCCGCTGCGGCGCTAACCTAGGAGTGTGGTGGCAGGTTTTCTTCTTATGTAACAGTCTCTCTTGTAAATGTACATCTTCGAATCGCTGTCACTTGTTAGCAGTAGGTCTCCTGATCATGCAAGATAATCGATATAGGTCTCAGGAAATGAGTTTTTGAAGTAACGTTTGTCGACGTTGACACATACACGGGCACTCAACGTTCAGCGACCAATGGCACGACGTTGAACGTTGATGTCCTGGATGTGGCTCCCAATCGACACACCCACTCATGAAACGACGCTCGATAAGGATGGTTCGCGAAACGCAGAGCACTCTAATCAAACACTCGTGGACATGAACGTTCAGATCGTGATATCGTGAAATGCGCCGCCGTATGATATAACTACAACTAAACCTTGAAAAATATAGAAGATCAGTGCCATGTTCTCGCAACGCGACAAAGGCACAAACCAAACTGAGCTCAAGAGTCCAGACTCTTCTCGCCCACAATTTGACGATTTGAGAAGGTTCCCCAGTCCCAGGTTGCGAAATGTCGACCTCCATGCCATCCCACCAACACTTACGCTGCAAACTCGTTCAGCCGCACTGTCACGATGATAAACAGGTGGACCTACAGCCGGCTTTCTCCAGAATAACAATAGCTTCTGAGCTGTGGCCATCTGGTTGTAATCAATGGTTACCGGGCGTTCCCCGGTTGGTCCTGGTGGGTGGTGCATGATACCTGTCTTGAGTAGGACCAGTGCTATGGACGAGATGCAACATCGTGATGGCTCCACAGCACGGAACCCCCATTCGTCGTCTCGATTGAACCCACTTGGATGTGCGTCAGAGAGTGCTGCTCCGTTGAGATAACGGTCCGTTACCTCATGCACAACATATCAATTAGATGTTGCTCCGCAACATTATTCTCCTTATGGACATTGCGTTGCAAGGCAGTAAAAATATTCCGCTTCTCAATGATGTTCTGACCACAGCGGCGCTTAATCTCGAGAAGTACTGGGTTGGCAATGCCGTTCTCATCGGTCAATGCCTGACCATCCTTTGGGGGAATGGCGAAGTATTCAAGTTCCTCCCGAAGAACTATGATGGCCTGTTTGTTTAAAAGTGGGTTCTGGGACGCCGCGGGACCGAAGTCTGATGGTGAACCGTCAATAAGATGCTGCTGAGCAGCAAATAAGCCAGGAGTGGTGGCGGTTCCATAGAACGTCTCTGAGGCACCCCGGAAGAACTCCAGCACATACGAGAAGCAATCTGGATCAAACTACCCCACTAATGTATCAAGGGCTTGCTGTGCATCGTAGATTGAACGTGCTTACGTCGACGCCATACACTTCTTCGTCTTCCTCGTTCTCTCCACCGTCCGAGAAAGCGGAGCTTTGTCGACTGAGAACGAGGCCATTTGGAAAGAGGCATAACAGGACTGATTCTGGCAGATTCATGATCGTTTCTCTGTCTACCGAGAAGCGTCTGCCGCGCAAGTCGAGCAGGAGTCGGGTGAGCAACTGTGGCTGGAGATTCGATTGAATCGGTGTTTGATGCTGGGACACCTGGGTTATTGGTGACGAGGATATCGAGACCGTCGCCATATTGGAGGGTCTTGGAAAAGAGTGAAGGTAGTCGAGTTGTGTGCGTGTCGCAACTTGCCAGTACTTGCAAGGCTATTGTCTCGTTGTAGCCTCAAGGCGACGTGCGGTGTCTGACAAATACTTTCCATGCACTTGACTACCATGCTATCGAGAATGCTACACTGCTATTCCATTCCCAACGGCATCCAAGGAGGTCAACGACCCGTGTCAGGGTCTGCAAGAGCAGCCTCGGAAGTGGGCACCCATGGCCGTTGTGTTGCCCACATTCGCACTTGAGTGGCGTCGCATTCGTCCGACCCACGCTGGGCTGCAAATATCAAATAGAAGTCTAGGTCGATGGTATTCCGAGGGTTTTGAATTTGCAAACCGCGGTATGTGTCTGGCCTAGCACTGCGAGGCCCATCGTGTGATGTTGTTCTTTCTTAGCAGAGATCCAGCTTGTACGTGCACTAGTTTCAAAAGTGTCAAGCTTCAAGGCTTGCCACGTTTTGGCGAAGTAAAGCACGTTCTGCCTAGGCTTCTGCCCAGACTGCTATTGGAGGTCTGGCAAAGTGCTGCTGATGTCATTTCAACTTTGGAAGCCGAGATATCAAAGCACAAATTTGTAATCGTAAGTAAACCCGTCTATGTACAGCCAACGAGAAGCATGAACAGCCATAACGTGTACAGTCCAGCACTATTAATAACCATAACCCCTCTGGCAGCTACTGCCTGGACCACAACCATTAATCACATGCTTCTGACTAGTCGCTAATGGAATCCATATCAGCTCATGTTCATTCGTATTTGGAAATTACCTACTACGAGCTGTGTTTGATCTACACCGACGAGTTCCCCTACTTGGACGCCCTTTTTGAAGACCTTGAAGGCAGGCAGCTATTGAAAGAAAACCCTTGAACGGAAAGTCCCAATCAGATCGTAGCTGCGACGCACATTTCGGACGCCCAATGCGAGGGCGACGTCCCTCACATCTTCGATATCTAGGCGATAGAATTGCGCCGCTGGGTTTTGAGCTGCCAGTTGCGCAAAGTGCGGTGACATGGATCGGCACACTTCGCACCATTCGGCCCAGAACTCGATGATGACGGGCCTGTGGTTGTTGATCTGGTCCCGTTTCATGTTAACGCGCGTCGCGTCAATCGAGGCGGCCCTTGTGCTTACCACGGACTCGAAGTGGGCGATGGAAGTGAGGTAAGTGACGGGCATGGCTTGTTCTGGCGGTAAACAGGTAAGGGAGGATTTGGTTAGACCGGAACTGTCTTGCTGACTGCCAGGGGCTCAGTGGCTCAGTGGACGAAGCTTTATACCTCAGATTATTGCTCTGTTGCGTGGCTTCCTATCTGTCCCACCTGTATTGTGAAAGAGGCAGGTCTTCGTCGGGAGTAAGGCTATGGGCCAGCAGGAATGAGCGTGCTTCACTTCTTTCACTTCCGGAGTCTGCGGGACGATGCAGACATCTCCCAGACGCGTCGATTACTTTGACCGAGGTACATGATGGCATTCGGTCCTTTTTGATAGTACACTGGACAGATTATAGTCCCCGGTGAGCCCACCGCGGTTCTGGCATGGAAAGCACAGTCAGGGCGACAATCATCGAGTGTGCGTGGAGCGTAATCGGTCTCGCATGGCCATATCGCTGGGATCGTTTTGCACCCACAGTTGGGCCATGTCTGTGTCCATCTAGGCCAATTCCAGCACGCCAGGGTACAGTTTCATTCCGTGGTCGGTTTCCATCGGTTTCCATTTGAATACTTCTCATCAGCTTGCCAGCACTCCACGACACGCTGGCGAATATCAATACATCGAACATGATGTTCGTAGCCTCGTTGGTCAAAGAGGAAATAATTTGACCACGTTTATAAGTGGCCTTTCCCGGGCATAGCATTACAATCGTCTGACAACCCGATGGATTTCGCATTCGGGAAATCTGCTTCCTTCGATGACTCTTGGGTAATACAAGTGGTCTCTGCCTCATTGCTTCTGACGAACGCTTGTGTACCTTTGTTCAGCTTGGAACATGACGACAAGCCTGCAATTTGATATCTACTTGACAAGTGGCTAGCGAGATTCGGACACTGAACGCGACTTGCTACCAGTGTGAATGACCCTACCGCGTCAAACAACTAATGCCGTGGTTGATCGATTGGAAAATACTCGCAGCAAGATTGGATCTTCTATCATCCTATGATACTTGTGCTGTAGCTTATAATGACGAACGCATGTCTTACATACGTTTGAGACTTAGGGGTGGGGTAGATTTCTGTAGTGGTTTGGGTTCCGCATGTTTGATGTCGCTGTCCAATAAATCTCACTTGACAGGCAGTCGTTATCATACGAGGCCCGCGTGCCCTATTCCAGTCATGTCCTAAATATTGGCTTATCCAACTGAGGTTTCACTGTATATGTATTGCCCCACTGCGTACAAGCACACAAAGTTGATACAACCAATCAAATTGGAGCGTGCTTCCTTATCACCGGTAAGTGATGGAAGAGCTAAGCAATCTGCGGGGTTCAGAAGCCAACTGGCTAAATGGTACAGGCGAATCGATAGCGGTGGGGGGACGCGTCGAGGCGGTGGTGTACATGCTGTCCAAAGTAATCAAGATCTGCATAAGACGCTCGACTTCGCCGTGTCGGAGGCATTGAGTCCGGTGTGGTTGTCCAATCATGCGGAGCTTTACCAGTTGTAATCGGACCGTAGATTCCAGATGGGGTGTCGAGCAATTGATGGCATTGCGGAAAGAGTTTATGACGTGGAGCAAGTGAACCATGAATGCTATCAGCATGCATATCATGATAACTTCGAACGGGGCCGTTCCTTGGGGAAGGAAGTCTTTGACGTCAAAAGCTGTTCATACGAGGCAACATCGAAGGGAAGGGCGGCGTGGCAAACGCGTGTCTTGCCATAGGAACGTGTATGTTTACCACCACCGGGTGGTAGTGACGCAATGCAAGGACCATGTATTCCATTCTGTGGAGACGCTTCTAGCTGGTGGATATGAGGAAGCAAAGCTTCGAAGCAGTGGGGGGAAAAAGATGTCCTTGATTCAGAGATTATGGGTATTGCGAATTCGACCACATTGTGAAACGTTGGTCTCCGCCACAGTGATTTTTTTTCCTCGGAACTGATGATGGAGAGGATGCAATTATGCTTTGTTTAAGATAGCACGGCGGACCGCACGATCGAAGTCGTTTGATGGGACTGCAAGCTCACATATCAAATGACCGAGGAGTCCACATCAGCTGTCGCTTACGGGTGAAATGAGCCTACATGAAATGACTAGGATCATGTCCTGCCTCGAAAGCGCCAGGGAGCGCAATTACCGGGTCTCGACCCAGCGAGCCAAGGAGACCACTGTTGATCGGTATGGAAGACTTGATCTATCATCGATGGGAACGATACATACTATCAGCAGGAGAAGACCTCGTCGATTGTTCTGTTGGTAGAGTGCCTGTATCATTGCACGCGAGTACCGAGGCTGTATAGATCAATTAGCAGTTGCCATGAGGGGAACTTTCAGCAAACCAGTGGGCAGCTCATTTTGCCAAATGTCCTGCAGACTCGTGTACAGCAGCTGGTGCGATGCTTGCATGCAACAGATTCGAAAGACGTGTAATTATTGTAGAGAAAGGGAGCGGGTGAAACTGAAAGAGGAATGTCCGAGTGAGGATGACCGCCTGCCAGCGTTCTCAGTGCTTGTCTCTCACCACGCCCGTGGCACCAACACCACACGCCAATTCCCTCCCCTTCACACCAGTTCCCACTCCCACTCTTTTTTTTGCTTTGTTTCCTGCTCTTCCGCGTGGTTGATTGGGATCGCAGTCCCCACCCTCAGCCGAAATCGCTGGCAGGCGCGCGAGCTCGGGCTCGTTCAACTGGCACCATGAGTAATCACCAGCAACGACGTTCGACACGCCTGGCTCGCCCCCAGCCTCCCTCCTACGCAGACCCACAACAGTATGGCCAGCCGACGCCTCCCCCCAAAACCCCATTGCCTGGCGCTACCTACACCCAACAGGCACCCCTCAGCCCACGCTCCCAGCCGTACATCACCTTCCAGGATACTGAACTTGGCGATAGGCAGAATGCACTTGAGGCACAGAGGAAGAAAAACATGTTGTCTGCATACCAGAACCAACTCCCTCCCACCCCTCAGGATCCGGAAAGTGGAGACTATGGAAACACAGACAGGGTTGGCAGAAAGAAGAGCCTTGTTCGCCCAGATCGGGAGAAGATAGAGCCAGGTCATCGCCAGTGGTATTATAGAACGCATGCCGCTCGTTTGGGGGACGAGGGCACAAGTGGAGTAGATGTCCAACCCTCAAGTGCGTCGTTCTGCAATAAAAAGCAATTCCCTTTTTCATTAATTCCCTTCCTTCTAATTCAGCTACTGGGAACTACCCTCAGAGGGAAAGAGTTCGACGAGGCAAGTCCATTCTCGCACGAGATCAAGACATGCAGGAATCAGGCATTGCGGTCTTCAAACGCGGAGCCACTTTGCGGCGAAGACGGCCGCTGTCATCCCAATCTGCCACGCCGCTCAATGCTTCAGAGAATACTTCTCGTAGCTGTTTAGATCGTATGGGCCCTGGCCCGAAGAACTGCTGGTTCATATACTGCTATGTCCTGACATGTTGGATCCCTACTTTCATGTTTCGCGCATGCGGTATGTAATATTAACTCATCATATTTTTCGAATCGCTGGAAAACCGCCTGCAGGTATCCGAACACCAGAACAGCAGCGTGCATGGAGGGAGAAAATAGGTTTAATTTTCATCATCTTGTTAGAAATGGCTGCTGTCGGCTTCGTTACGTTCGGATTCACAGAGACCGTCTGCGGAACGCCACCGAACAGGTTCCACCAAGGACAGATCAGCAACGCTTCAGTGATCATCCATGGTTACGATTACGACTTCTCAAATTTCAAGCACCCTGCTGTTGGCCCGTTCAACGGTTCCACTAATCCCCTCCTCAGTGGAGGGTGGAATCTTGCTTCTAATGATGCCAGTTTACTGTTTCAGAAGGTGAATGAGAATTGTCTTGGCGTCATCACACGGGCTAGCGGTTCCGCCATTAATGGCACCGGAGAGAAGCTAGATTGGTATTTTCCGTGCAACATTTTCAACCCGCAAACCAACAACCAGAACCTTACTGGCTATGGTGACTCTACAAACTGCCATATTTCCAGTACAGCAAAGCAGGGTTTGGCGAACATGAAACCTCTCGGCCAGGTCTACTATACGTGGGAGGACGTTGGTGCCTCGAACCGCAATCTGGCTGTTTTTGAATCGTAGGTGTTTCAGGTTGGTTTCTACTGGTTGACTCTGAATTCGGCACAGGTCGGTGCTCAATCTGAACCTGTTACAATGGCTCAGTAAAACCGAGGTCCAATATCCAACGCTTTTCGACGAAATGAAGAACGCCGATGGGACTTACGACGGCAAAGACTTAACTATGATGTTCATGCGGACTGGCCAGCAGCAAATTGGGAGATGCCTTCAAGATGTCATAACCGTAGGCTTCATTGACGCCAGTAGTATTGGTTGCGTTGCCTCCTCCATCGTCCTGTACGTCTCCCTCGTGTTCATCATCGGTGTCGTTGGTATCCGCTTCGGCATGGCCGTGCTCTTTGCGTGGTTCTTCTCCTGGAAACTCGGGAATTTTCCTCGCGAAACCTACGAACAGAGGATGCAACGTTCCCAGGAGATAGAACTCTGGTCAAACGACATCTACCGCCCTGCTCCTAGTGAATATCGTCCGAATGTCTCCAAGAATGGACTACGCTTTGGAAAGGGGGGCAAGCGACATACGTTCTTACCCTCAATTTCTCGCTTCACCCCCCAAGAAAGCGCACTCAAGGGCCCCAACCCCCGTCCATCCGCTTCAGCTGGCGTGTTGGATGTTCCCCATAAGCGCGGAACTATTTACTCTAACTCGCGCAGGGGAACCCCTCCCGACTCGCCTGCCAATCGGGCGTCTAGGAGTACAACGTCAATCGCGGACGGTCGTTCCGGATATGCAGACACCCCCTGCCCGTTCCCATTGATAAATGTCGTACCACAGCCTGCGCCCGATTTCGAGCCCTTCAACTTCCCGCTAGCGCACACCATTTGTCTTGTCACGGCCTATTCCGAGTCTGTTGAGGGTTTGCGCACGACGCTCGACTCATTGGCGACAACGGACTACCCTAACAGTCACAAGCTCATCCTTGTTATTGCTGATGGCATGGTCAAGGGTGCAGGTAATACGGTTACGACACCCGAGATTTGTCTGTCGATGATGACAGAATTCGTCATCCCACCTAACGAAGTTGAGCCCCATTCCTATGTCGCTATTGCGGACGGTCACAAGCGACACAACATGGCCAAGGTCTTCGCTGGCTTTTACGACTATGACGATTCCACTATCGAACGCTCCAAGCAGCAGCGTGTTCCAATGGTTTTAGTTGCCAAAGTTGGCAATCCACTGGAGGCCAACGACCCTAAACCCGGTAACCGTGGTAAGCGTGACAGTCAGATTGTCCTCATGGCTTTCCTCCAAAAAGTCATGTTTGATGAGCGGATGACCACGTTTGAATATGAATTTTTCAACTGCATGTGGAGGGCGACGGGTGTGAGCCCTGATCGATACGAGCTGGTGCTTTGTGTGGACGCCGATACAAAGGTCTTTCCCGATTCGCTGACCCGCATGGTGTCTTGTATGGTCGTGGACGTCGAGATCATGGGACTTTGTGGCGAGACCAAGATCGCGAACAAGGCTGACAACTTTGTGACAATGATGCAGGGTAGGTTACAATGGAAGCTCTTATCACTGGCGTCGCTTATCTTTCGCCCCCGCCAGTCTTCGAATACTACATTTCACACCACATGACGAAAGCATTCGAGGCCATGTTTGGTGGTGTCACTTGTTTGCCAGGCTGTTTCAGTATGTATCGCATCAAAGCGCCCAAGGGTGACACCGGGTACTGGGTTCCTATTCTTGCCAACCCCGACATTGTGGAGCATTATTCAGAGAATGTCGTCGATACGCTGCATAAGAAGAACTTGCTTCTCCTTGGTGAAGATCGGTATCTTACCACGCTCCTCCTGAAGACATTCCCTCGTCGGAAGAACATGTTCTGTCCGCAGGCCGTTTGCAAGACGATTGTTCCGGACACCTTCCGCGTACTCCTGTCGCAACGTCGACGCTGGATCAATTCTACTATTCACAACCTAGCCGAACTCGTCCTCGTCCGCGACCTCTGCGGTACTTTTTGTTTCTCGATGCAGTTCGTCGTGGGAATGGAGTTGATGGGTACTTTGGTCTTGCCCGCTGCTATCAGTTTCACTCTCTACTTGGCCATAGTTTCCATTGTCCCCGGTGGCACAAATACGACGATTCCTCTCATCCTTCTGGCTATCATCCTCGGCCTTCCTGGGCTTCTCATCGTTATCACATCTCGGAAGGTTGCATACGTCGGTTGGATGCTTGTTTATCTGCTTTCGCTCCCCATTTGGAATGGCCTCCTTCCGGCGTATGCGTTCTGGCACTTTGACGACTTTTCTTGGGGTCAGACACGACAGGTCTCTGGAGATAAAGGCGGTACTCATGCGGACAAGGAGGGTGAATTTGATTCGTCACACATCGTGATGAAACGATGGGCCGAATTTGAGCGCGATCGCCGTTGGCGGAATGGTCAGCAATCCCGGGGTTCGGGGGCGCTTGATGGAAGGTGAAGTCAACCATCCCCTTTTTTGTTGTCATACTAATCCAGACCGTAGTCATCGGTACTCCATGGCCTCTATTTCTGACACAAACCACCCCACTTCCGCAGGTGGCCTTGACTCATCGACGTCCGAGTCCCATAGCAGCCAGGCGCGAGTACGACATGATAGCAATGGATTCCTAGGTATCCCGACTCCACGGACATTCCCTACCGGAGGATCTGCCCGTTCTAGTGAAGACGCTTACATGTCGGACATGGCCTCGTCGTCACTTCACCGCCTCGTGCCAAGTCCGGAGCAGTACGCCGATCCTTACGGTGACAAGTACAGTCCGCAATTTGACGCGCAAGTTGCGCGGACGGCTGGTAATAACGGGGGTGTTCTGCGCAATCCCACCGTGTCGAGCCAGTATCCAGGAGAGACGCAGAATCCGTTCCGGCCAGCTGAGGCCCACGTTATTTCGTATGACGAACAGTTTGGTGGATACTCTACCGAGCCGGAGGAGGCGGTGGTGCCTCCGCAGCCTAGGCAGGCGCGCGGTGTAAGTCTGTCGGACAATGGACCTGTCCTTCCCCCAGACGGCGTCCGGAGAGTACCACGACCAGGAAGGCGATCGAACTCGCAGGTCCCTCAAAATCGGTATTCGCGGTCATCAATGGTGTTTAATCTACCACCAGGGGCGGCTCCACCGCAACCCGGAGGATCCAAAGGTGGCTTCTAAACCCTGACTTTCTTCCCTGCCGCCACGCTTTCTTTCTCCAAAGGACAGCTCTCCATTCGTTTATGCAGGACTTGATGCTCAGTTTCCCTTTTGGACAAAGGGACGACTGATCCTTAATGTGCATCTCTGTACATGTAGATGATGTTTCATACGGACGCTTCAGACGATACCTAATGGTCTTGTTCCATCTCTCTTTTCAGTGTTTTCTCATTCTTTTTTTTGTCCTCTCTCTACCGTACACTCCTGGTTGCATCAATGACTAGTTTATTTTTTTTCCCAATCCGATTTTGACATGCCCTCCTGTAAGATTGGCAGTGGTCTTGGACTTGCGATAATTGCTACATGGGTTTAGACGAATGGCACTCAATTGACTCTCATACAGAACTGTTTCTTGGGTCCTTACGCAGGCTCCAGCTATATAGTATTTAGTTGGATCCGGCAGTCACTTGGGCAGAATGAGAATGGTTTTACTGTAGCCTACGGTAGGCCCTGGTGATAATCGAAAATACAATTTCAAAAATTACAGTAATCGTTCCCGTCTCACCAGAAACTACATCCGACGACTTTCGGCCACCAAAAGATAATCGCAGTAATACTCGCCAACTCAATTGCAATGACCTTTGGAAAGGATCTAGCAAGCCCAAAACTAAGATGAGGCCATTTCTCATCGGAATCCGCACTGACCGGCGGGACCGCTTGCCCTGCTTCAAGATAGTCTCGCTCTACGTCGCTCCTGGCTGCCAGCCTGGAACTGTTAGCCCTGGCCAGGAAGTCAAATACTGTTTCATAACCAGTGAACGAACACTGCATGCATGAGCATCGTGTGGCACCACATTCGGTACCTCGTGATCCAAGTACTGCTATGAGGAATGACATAGATCTCATTTGGTGCGTTACAGTTCTGCTACTGCTTCATGTGGTTTTGTGGGAATCAACGTGCATGAATAAGATGCAGTTGTCTGGTAAGTACAAAGAAGTAGGCTACTACATATTTCCGAGACAAGTCATTGATCCGATAACACTTCTTCCTAGTCGAGACATACCGAAGATCCTCCCTACATCACCACGGAGGCCCTGATATCCACGAAACGTTACAATGGGCGTGTGCAGACCTACACTGTCCTCCACAAAGAGAATGTCGATCGACGCCGTATTCATATCCACTACCCTACATGGGTTTAGAGGGCAGCTGAGTCGGAAGTACGCCATAACGCTTTTTGATCGTCACACGATGTCGCGAGTACTTATCATCAGGTGAAAAACGTGCTGGAGGACGAAATATGCAGCCGTGAAGAGGGGATAAATCGTGGTTGCGACATACCTGGATGTGCAGACTTTGTGATGCTACCCCCCTCAGTAATTTTCTGGAGTGAATCGTTGAGACATGTCTGATGACCCCAAATAGACTCTAACGCACTTTAAGGGTGTATATCCTGTTCCCATTCTCGTCGAGGGTGTACATCAAATGCATGACTGGTGTTTTTTTTTTTGCGGCAAAAGCTAATGGCAAAAGTTAATGGGTAAGGACTGCTTACATAAGTCATGGTGCTGATTCAGCAGGATGACTAAGCTTATGTCAATCAGAGGCTAATATAACTCCGCGGCTGTGCTCGGTCGAGAAGACCGACTTCGCGTGTGCTTTTGTGCTTTCTCGCTTTCCTAGTGGTACTGCAGGTACGCCCCCGCCTTGCTCTTTCACCACTGAAAAATATTCAACCAGGGTGTTATTCTTCAATAGATTATAGATGGCTGGGACAACCTGCATCCTCACGTCTCCAGCACCAGGGACGGTTGTCAGGCCCATCCACGTCTACTCCGACGAACAGTCTGCTCAAATAGAGGTGCTTCGACAGGTAGGTATACAAACTGTTACCCCTTTCAAGGAGCTAAACCCTTTAATAATATAATTCAAACAATTGTCACGATCATTCATGGCTTCCAACCCTTAGTACGTTCATACCCTCGTCCTTCCAGAGTCAGATCCATACCACAAATGGGAACTCCGGTGGCTAAATAAGCCAGATACCCTTCCGCGATACATGCGTGCTGCTAAATGGAAAATACATGATGCACAGAAACGGATAAAAGCAACGATCGATTGGCGGAGGGATTTCAAACCCGACTTGATCCCACCTGACGAGGTGAGTCGTATTAGGTCCATAGCCCGTAATATGTCATGTTTCCGTACGTTTGCAGGTCAAGATAGAGTGCGAAACTGGCAAAATGTAGGTGGCTATAGCGTAGATAATCTAGACGATGTTCTTCTGGACTGAGCCACATACTTCCAGCATTCTAAATGGCTTTGACAAGGATGGACGTCCCATAATTTACATGCGTCCAGGGCTTGAAAACACTGAGACAGGCCCTCGTCAGCTGAGGCACCTCGTGTGGTGGCTGTAAGCCCTCTTTCATCTCCTGTTCCGCCTTCTCACGAGTCGAAAGCGAGCGTGCCAAAGATATGATGCCTCTAGGTCAAGAGAGTCTGGTCATTTTCGTAGATTACAAGACTGCTACTCTTCGCACGAGTCCCCCTGTGTCAGTCGCAGCCAAGGTAGATGCTTGTTTCACCCTATATGTGACGTGATGACGAACCGAGGTCGCAGGTTCTTAGTATCCTTCAGCAGCATTATGTAGAGACACTTGGTCGTGCCATCGTCATCAATCTCCCTTTCATTCTCAATTTCTTCTTCAAGGGAATTTCACCTTTCCTGGATCCAGTGACGCGCGAGAAGGCATGTCCATGTTGCCCACAGCGAGACACAGCTCTCACCATGAATTCAGTTATGCTTCAACCCTAACCTTGCCGACGTTATACCCCAGTCACAACTTGACTCTGAATTTGGGGGAGAATACGAATTTGAGTTTGATCATGAGTCGTATTGGAAGCAGATTGTAGGGCACTGCGGAATCGCTGACGACGGGACTCGACTGCCGGGTTGCTCTGATGGCCCTGCCATTGGGACACCTACCCCGATGCCCGAGAAGGTGGCGGTTATATACATGTAGTACGTCTTCTTCTGCCCTCTCTTACTGATTTTCTGAGCATTTCTCCATCAGAGATGCTGTAATAACAGTAGAGTAGATGTTGTATTAGGGGTGTGATTGCTTACATCAGCGAGAGTGGAAGGGAGACGTTTTTCGTTTGTCACCACCAACGACAGCCACAACATAAATTCGCCTCTGCAAGCTCAGCCACACTCGCCACTTCAACAGAGACAAGGAATCTGTACATCGTCATTGTGATTGGTTCCATCGTCAGAGTCACTGTCATTTGTTAGACGGAGATGGTCCGACAGACAAAGCAGACAGTGCGTCGTACCCTCCGCTGAACTCTCCATTTAGCATTTTAGCAAACCTGAACCCTGTTTGACATCGGACGTGTGTACTTTTATCCGCAACCTTGGTCATGAACATTGCAGCCAGACGACAAGAAGGAATCCCACAAGAAGAAGACAACACCACCGGACGATAGACTCCCAAAGAAGAAGACAAACGAATCCACCGCCTGGCCTTGCAAGATTAATGGATGCAACAAATTGTTTGCACGGGAGGCGGACCTTAAGCGACACCAGCGCACGACGAAACTCCATTCAGTGCCTTCGTTGTGAGTCCCAAGCATCTTGGAGCGAGGGGTTGACCCTGATCCAGTTGCCCCAGCGCCTGTCCGCAGTGCGATGCGACGTTCACGCGCGTGAGTGCTTATACGTCGCTGTCTCCGTGATTGGTACTGACAAGCATGTAAAGACGGATGCCCTCCGGAGGCATCAGAAGTCAAGGTTTGCGATGGTCCTCCTGTATTCTGCGACCACTGACAGATTCCGTGAATGTTCAGACATAATGGCGTCGTGATCGAGCCCTCAGACCCAGAGAGAAGGAGGGATACAGCGAGTGATGACCCGCAATCGTCCACCGGAAAACCCAAGAGTCGTAGTAGATCACCTTCATCCAAGGACAAGAACCCAATTATACACACCCTTTCGTCCTTACCTCCAACCACTCATCCCCCAGGCGGTCCACAAAACTACTATCGCCAACATACTCTACCCGGAGGTATGGACTTCGACTATTCTCGCTTCGCGTCCTGATCATATTCCCCCCAAAGTGATACTTCCAACCCCACCACCTGGTATGCTTGTCGATGGGCAATATCCCGGCCTCCCCACTTCCGCAACCCGCCTCCACCAAGCCACCTGGCCGCACCCTCATTCCCCATGGGCAGATGGCTCGCAACCTCCTCCACATCACTCACACATGATCCCGATAGGCTATCCACCCCCACATCCGGGAGCAGCGTACTATCCCTCGCCATACTATCGGACCAACATGGTCCCACCTCCACACCCCGACTTGGTTCCTCATTCCCCTCCTCCATACCCTCATCATCTGTCCAATGGCACAGGCTCCCCGGATACTGGCGGCTCGTCATCATCGCGCACGCGAAGTCCCGCAGACGGAGATTCGGCGGGTGTAGTGCCCGTCATCGACCCATCCTTAGATGTGGGGGCTTCCACAGGCGGAAGCAGGGCAGGTGGGAAAACACCGATACCACTCGAGATAGCTGTAAGTGCCGTGCTCAACTCTGTTTCCGCAGAGCGGGAGTCGTCGATAGGGAGCACGGGTGCTATCTCAGGACATGCCGCACAGGTTAGTGAAGAAGACGAGCCCAAGACGTCCAGAGATTTGTCGTCGGCTAGTGACGTCAGCAACTCGAATGCTTTGGGGTCGACGTTGGAGCGTCCGCTAGAGATGGAGCAGATGCTGACGGAAGATGGCGAGCCGATGTTGAACCCAGGTTTGTTTTGTCCCTGTCTGTTCGCCATTTGGTTCATTGACGACTGCTGCTTGCGTAGCCGAGCTGTTGACGCAGGTTAGTATAGATAACACCAAGGTGGTGCTCGATCTAATGCTGCATGTCCTGGAACAGGAATCGCTAGCTTCCCCGCCTCCTTCATGAGACTGTACTTTAGGAACACGACATCCACTCCGCGATCCGTCATCATATACTCACACCGCATATACAATTCACCTAGTCTTTTCACGAATAACTGCCTTGCATCCGGGAGAGGTCTCGTCCAACTGTTGTTATGTATATAGTTAGTTGCCTCATTCTTTATCTTACCTGTGGATTTGCCATGTTGTTCGCTGTAATAGATGGACCTTTTGACGGTGTTTATTTTCTTCCGCTGATTATCTGGTCAAGTAACCAGTATAAGGACAGTGGTTCGATATTCGATCGGATGAGCTACACTTGGAATAATATTGAGTTACGTGCTACAATGCTGTGGAGAGCGTGGTATCGTATCTATGAATGTCACCGCTGTTGAGAGCGACTAATAATGGCAGGAGTGGGAAAGGATCGAAGGTATTGAACCAGCAATTGCATACTTAGAGAATTTGAACCTTGGGTTGCTTGTACTGAGGGCCGACCTGTACAACGCGCCATTAGACCACGAAACACCCCAACGATGCCAGTACGTACCAGCTGCACAGACATAGCACCTAGTTTGTGGCCAGCCTCAACACACTCATCGATGGTCTTTCCAGCGACAAATGCACCAAGGAAACCACCCGCAAATGCATCACCTGCACCATTGGTGTCCACGATTTGTTCGTCCGGAATAGGGGTCACCTTGTATTCCTTTGGATTAGCCTGATCCTCACTAGACACGAGGATAGTCGACTTGGGACCGTGGGTAAAGATGACTATGCGACGTGCTTTATTGGCCTTGGGTAACGTCGCGATGGCTCTGGCGGTCGCCACCAGGTTCTTGGGGTCTTCGAGACCTGCCGCCGTTGCATAAGCTTCTGCTTCGGTTTCGTTCCCGATGATGATGTCGCAGTAGGGGAGAACGCTGGAAAGCTGTGCACCGAAGAATTGGGGGATGAATGGCGCAGAGAGGTTCAGTACGAACACCTGCAAAGATGAAAGTAAGAAGCCGCCAAAATACAAGTATGGGAATAGATTTACCTTGGAGGCTTCCGATGCCTTTTTGCTGACCTCAAGAACGGACTCAGTGCCGTGTGTGAGGAAGAAGCCTTCCACGTAGAAGACCTTCGCGGCATCCACCAGCGGAGCCACCTCCGAAGAGGATAAATGGGACTTTTCAAACTTTTCCGCGGCGCGGAGGGTGGTGACAAGAGAACTGCATAATGAAAATTGAGCGCCTGCAGAAGCGAACAAGATGAGTAGTGAAAACTCACCGATTGTGGCCTGTCAGAACAACAGCGCAGGCGCCAGTCTTCTCGCCCTTTTTGACGAGGTAGCGTTCGTGTAGGCCCTCACGTTTGTTGGCGGCACGCAGTTGATCGGCGAGCTCGTCGTTGCCTACACACCCAACATATACGACGGAGTCGGGGGGAAGAACATACTAATGAAAGTAAGATGGTCGGAATGCGAGCAGCGATAAGGGGTCTCACAGCGGCACCCCGAGCTGCATTCTGGGAAGCTCCTCCTGCAACGTAGGTGACGGCGTAGTCTCTAACGATCTCGTTATAACTAGGAATAAATAGTGAGCAGCGATAAGCGATTCAAGGTCGATCATACATCGGTGCATGTTTTTCCTCCGCAAGAATAGCATCGTTGGCCTTGAGATCGTATTTCTCCAAGAGCTTCTCGCCATTCTTCGCCTGCATATCCAGCAGGGGGTTTCCGATGCAGAAGAGCTGGAATGTCTGGGTGGCCATGGTGGAAGAAGTGAAAGAAAATATTACTTACATAGATAAATAAAT
>Ga0307511_10003052_pt1 | contig 17298 bp, 21 predicted proteins | sample 13_EM_MG_FD_200266 | JGI IMG/M metagenome (GOLD analysis project Ga0307511, IMG submission 200266) | Populus trichocarpa ectomycorrhiza microbial communities from riparian zone in the Pacific Northwest, United States - 13_EM | ecosystem: Host-associated > Plants > Roots > Unclassified | place... | reverse complement strand
ATAATATATATATATATTGGACGAGATGACGGCGGCGGCAACTAGCATTGTTGGCCTCCACCTATAATGTGTATAGAAAAGAGTAAAAACTTGACGGACAGCAAGTGGCAAAAGTGAAATGTGTGATGAAATAGTCAGCCACTTTGAGAGTCTGGTAGCTGGTATGTGTTTATGACTTTTGATCGTGAGAATCAATTGATTGACATGCCCAGCTTTTCGCTTTTCGCTTTTCGCAGCTTCTTCCCGTCCGTCCTGCAGCTGAAACCCAGCTTTGGCCTAGACGGTACTAGCGATCGTCAATGCCAAACTCATCTGTGCCCAGGTGACAGTGACAGGTGGGACATGGGATGTCTCTCGAAAGGAAGAAAAAGAAGAAAAGAAAAGAAAAATATCAAAACTCGGAAATCTCGGCTCTGGGGAACGGTAGTGTAACTAACTGGCCGCTAAGCGTAAGATACGGTACAGTAAGTAAAAGGCTGTTTGTTACTCATCTTGAGCGGGTGCCCCCTGATTGGGCATTGTCCGAGTACCCGAGTATCCGGTACGAAAGAGTTCAATGCTACATAAAAACCCCGTGGATGCGAAAAAATCCAGAAGGTCTCTCGATGTCAGCGTATACCGGTACATCTTTGCCTTATATTGATACTTCTACATTTCATTGCCGACCGATCCGGCCTTGGGGTTTTCCGGAATTGTAAGCTTAATTTTTAAAGTACATATCCCGGGGCCTCATTTTTAATCAAATCCTTAGGCGACTGGGAACTGGGGGTTCGGAGGTTGTGGAAACTCCGGATTGTCGTTGGAATTTGTCAGCGCCGCGGGGGGTGGGGCGAGAATCACCCCGTCGGCAGATTCAGTTACGGTATGGTGGTTGTGCCGGCTTGGCGGGCTGATTTTTAATTGAATGTTGCAGTCTCGAAATGTAACGTTTACATCCATTTCATACATACAGTACTTGTGCATAGGTTCAATATATAGGAATGTAAGTAGTAAGTACAGCCGAGTCTGGTTGTGCAGCCTCTTGTACATTATACGTAGGGACACTACGCACTACGTACACTATGCATACCGTCCAGGTTAATATTGCCGCGCCGGAGAATGCCGTACAAATACATATGGTTTGCGTATGCCAAGTTTAAGGAATCCTACCAGCACAGAGGCTGTAAGGCCTCATGTAACTTGCAAAGAACGTTAGCTCATAGTGACTGCGGAAGGTACAATATATAGATAGATGTAGGAATTGATAGTTCTAGCTTTGATAAACACAATTAGTACTGTGCCCAATTGCAATAAATACAGCTTTGGAACCACAGCTGAGATTGAAGATTTTATTATTAGCCCACCACAGAGTGGGTTAAATGAACAGATATAGATATATGTATATGAGGACTAAACCTATAAAAACGCCTTTTATGTTTACAAGTAGGTCTATGGTAATCTGAGCTGAGAACCAGAGCGTTTAAATCTTCTATGCCATGCCCTAGTTAGCTGGGGGGAATAGTGGGAAATATTGATATTTGGTCTGGGTCTAGGTACTGGGACCCGTGTCACCGAGGGGTGGAAATGGAGTGGGGTAATCGAAGTAGACATGCTGGAGGGTATCAAGAGGGGGGGGCAGCAACTGAGGGTAACTTAGGTACTGACCCAAGGCCTAGGGCTATGCCCAAACTCTTTGGGGAATGCACAATCGAAGGTACACGTACTCTACCCATTCCCCGCAAAGGGCGGCCCCGGGTTTTTCATAATACAACTAACCCTCTATAGTCTAATGATCTTTATATTTATCCATAGCAATATGAACAATATGAGAATCAAGTATACAATCACCAGACGATATGATATCAGTTCAAATATGTAAATAAGGTTACAACTTTACAAAGTTAGCCGTGCAATATGTACACGCAAAATATGTACACTATTCCATCCGAGTCCATCCATATCCAGCGTCTAGCATACCTCCCCTCTGAGTTATCAATATATAGGCGAGTTACCCTCAACTACTGATACCCAAGTGACACAAACCGCATTCCCAAGTTTGCAACCTTTTCAAACCTCGCGATCAAATTCCAAAATACAGAAAAAAAGCAATCAAAAGGCGGGACAGCAATAGTTTGTATTTAGCCTAGAACCAAAAAAAATTTATGGGCAATCTTTGTATGCAGATATATCGATATTTTTTTTTTTCAAAAGGGCAATTTTGGTGTAAAACCACTGTATCTGGTGACTTTACTGTAATACCTGTCCTTGATTGAACGCCTGTTGAAGATGTCAAATAGCAATAACAAGCCGCCCTTTAGTGGGTCAATCCTACTTGAGTAGTATTGGGGGATAAAAATCTGTTCATATGGAGAGTGAAATGTCTTACATCATATAGAATTAAAATCCACAAATGAACCATCGCACAACTAAGAGTTAGTTTAATGGGAACTGGGCGGCAATAAAGCACTAGAGCTTCCTATTATTTTCTTAAGATTCTGAGTACCTCAAACTCTAATCCGAATCAGGCTGTAGGGTGCGTATGATCTATTCGAGTTTATTCCAGGGCTCGCTGCCCATCGCAGGAGGGAATAGCTAAAAAAAATCCATGTGCAAGGCTGATACGTGCAAGCTCGGATTAGGCTGTGATATCGATGTTCTTCTGTATCATTACCTGGATTCGAAAGCTGTGCGATCTATGGATTGTTTCAAACCGATGGGTTAGGGATTACAAGAAAGTAAAAATGAAACCTCAGAAGACCGGATTCTGGACATGCACCTGACATTGATTTAGCTGCAAGCACACTACCGGTACTCAAGATAACTGTCACTCAAGGTAGTCATAGTTAACCAAGTGCACGTACAGTGTAGGTACAAGTCTGGTTTGTCACTGTGTGATATACATGACCTTTCCTGCATGACCTTTCCATGTAGATTACCATGATATATATTGACCTTGAAGGGGTAATAATCTAGCGGAAGCAACGCAAGTATCTACTTGCGAGCGATATTGGTGCAATTCAGACCGATATCTAGCGTTGACCCTACCTCAACTTAATCATCATGTACAATTTATGCACCACCCACATGACACTGTAGTGCATGCAAGTTGCTTTGAGATGAAACCAGTGTCTAACGGAGAGTATATGGCAATAGCCAACACCGATGGCCATGGAGAGCAGGACACGGCTCAAAGTCGAGACGGCGAAAGGGGTCCAGACGTCGACGGTTGCGGTAAGCAAGTTCGCAAGTGGTTCAATCAATCAAAGGGTTTTTTATACTGGCAGTCAGGTCTGTGGCCGACCGCACTCCCCTCAGGAGACTACTTGTGCTGAACGGTTCCCACTTGAATTTTGTTAATTACTCAAATAGCTGTATTTTATTCAAATATGTAACTCCATACCTTCATAATACAGGGTCATACTCATAAAGTGGGTGCTTAGGGGGGGCTATGTGCGACAGGCTCTTACGTGCTGTTTGGTCATCGTTATCTATCATACAGGTAGGTATCTATATAGACTTGTACAATATTAGTGTCAGATTGTTCACGAGCAACTTCCCTGAAGCTAGGTCCTGAGGGATGAGCTGCAGTCTACATATATATAGAACCATACCCTACAAAGCAATCCTCCGTATGCACCCAATGATTCGGCGTGTGCATAGCAAGCACAAATCACTGGCCTTGGAGAGGACTAATTCCATCACAGAACAATCCCCAATAAAGAGAAGGGAATCGGTGGGTAAATGACAAGATTCTCTCCTCTTTCCCAAGTCTAGTGGCCATACAGCAGGCCAGGTGATATCTGTCCAAAAATCAGAGTCCAGAGAGCAGGAACCCGATTTCTGCTCTACAACTTTGATTTCACTTTGTTCAACAGCCACAGCTCCAAATTCAAATCTGAAAGCCGGGGATACAACCTTAAGGTCTTATCTATCTTCTATCTTTGTGAACTCATCAATAATTCATAAAATTTAAAGGGGTGACAAATTCCGACGGTACTGCCAAGGTTCTTCTTCAGTCAACTGCTTGGCAAGGCTGAGCTCCTAGCATGAGACCTAGCAGTCTTGTAATTGACGAGGCGTCTCCGCTTTGTATCTGAAGATCAGGGGCAGGAACGTGACAGGTCTCCTTCACTTTCTCCATATAATGTTCAAAAGAGCGTGTCTGACCCGGACCCGATGCTCAATTCCGACTGTGGCGCTGATAGTGGTGTACATGGTACTCCAGATACCTGTTTCAATGACACTGTACAGCAGCAGCTATAGATCTTATAAATTTTTATCTTTTATATATTCAAGTACTTGTTGAAAACGCTGAAATCGAGCCAAGTTCTCAGTAGTGTCTGGAATTTCGTGTTGACCCCTAAATTCTAGCCTGAGTGAATGTTGGTTTACGCCTAACAAACTCCTCTTGAGCTGTGCCATACATGTACATATATCGTGGCAAACAGGTGTAGGTACCTAGCCCACAGATCATGGTCTTATATCTCTAGCGTATGACGTTGTGCTACCGTAAGGCGCTGATATGTATCAGTAGGTATTACGGTATAGAGTGGGGGCAAGGGGTGCCGCCACCGGGCAGTGACTGATCTCGCAAAAATTCTACACTTGTATCAGAGTTAGGGGTATTCAAAGGATAAAAATATGGCTGTATTTGATATGTTTTATTTTAATACAAAGTCGATTGTACGGCTATCCTCTATCTAAGGACTCCCTTAGAAAACTCTGGTTTTATCGACTACCGAGGTGATAAAGTTAGCAAAACCACGGTAATAACGTATTACTTTTTTCGAGAGGGTGTACCCTTATCGGGTTTGTCAAGTTGATTTTACATTGTGCTCCCCGCGGCTGTGAAGTATACGTAGACGCCCCACCTATCATGCCCCCTGCTCCCTATGCACTCTGCCCCCCACGATGCATCCTCTACCACAGTACTCATTGCAAGACCTTTGACTTGATAAATTCTACATTGCAAGGTATCACGAAGGCAAGGTACATGTATAGAGTACTTCACCTAGGTGTCTTGCTTGCTATAAGCCTATTGCGACTACATGTTCTCAAGGTCTCATAATTCCTACCGGGTACCTCCTACTTGAAATTTATGGTGTTGGGGAGTGGGGCAGGGTGCATTGCGGGAAACTCAATATGGAAATGGAATAGGTACAGGCTGCGAGGAGCCCACGGGAGGTTGCAGTTATAATACCCTTTCTGCATGGGCACCGTCTTGCCACCACATGTGATAAGAAATGTACAGTACATAGTTGGGGTCCTAAATACGCAATGTGCATTCAAAAGAAAACCAGATGCTGGGGCTGAGGTTCCCTACCCCTAACGTGCATGTCTGTCCTTCCCAGGGCCGAATCGGAATTTTCTTGTTGCCCCACTTCACTCTGACACGACTCACTTGGTGGCTGGCACTGCACTTGGGCACATACATAACGTACCTAGGTACTCTTATTCTACATGTGCAGATTAGCGCGTGGGGGGAGATAGCGCGGGGGTTGGCAGCGGGTAGATACCGGTACATCTTCCGTACGTACTACAGTAACTAGGAACTGCGCACAAATCTGTTGTTTCTGTGTTGTAGTTGCCTACGGTACCTTGATACGTATATGTCCTTGGTACAATATGGTTTCGAATTCGGCATGTCATTGATGCGTGTCTCGCGTCAACGTCTCAGATTAATAGATCAAATGTATGTCATGTTGACGTTACGCGCAGCGATCCAACCTGCCTTTATTTCAAATTACAGCTCCGGTACCGTATTCTACCGGTAGATATGTACATCCCTCCGCCAGACTATGTACTACGGCACCTACTGTACATCGATGTTACTCTCAATCTGCCTGGCCCCAGCAACCGCGCGACAAACAAAAATGACAAACGCGTGCGCGAGGCACAGCCCTGGCCAATGGTGATGGTGTTGCGTATGCAGATTCCGAATCCGTTCCCATCCGTCCCCGAGCTGTCCGGTAAATATCGACCAATCACAGCCTTTAACGATCGCAATTTAAAGATGGGGACGGGCCAATCAGCTGACCAGAGCACATTCTGAACCTGGCAGGTCAGGCGCGTCTAACTAGCAGCCAACAAGTATATGATGTGTCGCAGCCCCCCCGGGAAGACGAACAAGGGATCCCGTTCATCTGCGCTTTTCTTTCAGCGCATCGCATCGCATCGAATTATTCTATTTATTTTCTTTTACTCTGGAGAGCCGTTCACGCAGAAATAAATGTCGTCACCGAAAGCCAACACATCCGCATCACCCGCGCAGGGAAGCTCAACTCCTGGCCGTGGCACGACGCCGGCACCGACCAAACCCGCACCCGTATCACCCTCACAGAGTGGCTCAAGTCCCGGCCGTGGCACGACGCCGGCACCGGTGGCCGGACCGTCGATATCTCATACGCAAGCAAAACCCGCACCCGTATCACCCGCACCAGTATCATCCGTACCAGTATCATCCGCACCAGTATCACCCGCACAGGCAAGCTCAAGCCCTGGCCATGGCACGGCGCCGGCACCGGTATATCATGTTCAAACTGAAGCCACACCCTTAATAGCAGGGGGTGCAGGTACCAATGTTGAGGTCGATGTTAGTATACTACCTCCCCCTTGTCTGATTGCACGGAACCCGGCAAAGGCGAAGAACCCTCAGGCGCGGAACCCCCCAGGGTGTGAGCTCGAGCTGGCTCGTTGGTTACACCAAGGGTTGTTGTTTGGTGTCGCTACTCAATGCAGATTCATCTACATTATACTGGCAATTTCATAATCAAAGATACACATGAATGAGCCAAGATTGTTATGATGGGTCAATTCCGGGGTACCTGTGTCTAGAGCTTCCGCCGGGTGGTGCTATTCGCCGGGTGATGTCTGATGCTCGTGTATGTATTAAACCTGGGAGTGGGGCTGACCAGTACCCCTCAACGGCGTCGCGATGTATTAGGATAGTGGAACAGATTCAGCTATTTCGACGTAGGTGCACTACCTCTATACCCCCCCACATACAAGTGACTTTTCCGGCATAAAGTCAACAAATACTGATTTCAATAGTGGCGAGTCTACTGCTACGACCTCGATTAGCTCGAGTGTGTTCCAATTTACCTACGCTAATGGGCGTCGCTATCATTCCGATCGATTCGGTGCAGAGTATTTTATGCCAAATGATGAGAATGAGCAGGCGCGGTTGGACCTCTACCACCATATGTTCCTACAGCTCTTAGGCGGCAAGCTGTATTCTGCACCATTGGACAATCCACAGCGCGTGTTGGATGTGGGCACAGGAACTGGGATTTGGGCGATGGAGTTTGCAGAGTGGGTTATTGCATTTGGTGAATTCAAGTTTGGGACAGCATGCTGATATTGGCGGATAGTGAGCATCCAGAAGCTGAGGTCGTTGGGACTGATATCAGCCCAATCCAACCGAATTGGTAATTAGCTTCCATCTCTTTCTTTCTCCAATGTCAGTCACCGACACACGCTAATTAATACGTGCGTCTATCTACTTCACATAGGGTGCCACCAAATTGCAAATTTGAGGTAGATGACATGGAGGAAGAATGGACTTACGAAGACAGAAAATTTGACTACATACACATGCGGTCCCTTAGTGGGTCTTTCAAAGATTGGGAAGCCGTCTTGAGGAACGCTTATGAGTAATTACCCCTTCGGTGGAGGCTCCACAAGGACCTTATTACCTCTGATTGCACGTGGACTAGGAACTGGCTGTTAACCTGTTTGAACTAGTGCAACGAAGCCGGGCGGCTACCTTGAGTTTCAGGACTATGGCTGCGAACTATTCCTCTCTGATGGAACACCCCAGACAACGCCACACCCTCAGCGCCCTTTCACCCGCTGGCTTTACCATATCGTACAGGCAGCTGAGAAAATTGGGCGACCCCTAGTAATGGGGAGAAGGATGAAGGGACTGATGGAGAAGGCTGGGTTTGTTGACGTCGTTGAGTCCACGGCTATCTGGCCTATCGGGGCATGGCCCAAGGATAAGGCCTTGAAGGAAGTGGGGAAATGGGGATTATTGGGTGTTAATGAATCTCTATATCCATTTGCAGTGCGTCTGTTGACATCAGCCTCGGGATGGAGCACGAAACAGGTTCTCGAGCTGTGTAGTGAGACTGAGAAAGAGCTGCCGAAGGGCAAGTATTACTTCCATGGGTAAGTTTCTGGCTCTTTTGGTATTTCCATATACTATTTTATTCGATTAGACGGGGTGGCTAACACGGGGAATGATCTCAGGTGGTTTGTGTATGGGAGGAAGCCTGAGGGTCCGACAAGATATTAATCCATCAACTCGGTTGTATAATGTTGAGTGGCACGCACTGTGCAGCCAGGTGGTTCGAATAATATTATAGTTTCCTACCGTTTCTGTCGCTTTGTTTCTTTGGCAATTGGGATATACTCTCGCTGCGGGTGTTGTTCTCTGTCTCTTATATCATTGAAACTCGGTCTAGTGCACCTCTCCCCATTGTTTTGCTTTTTCAGTTTCAAAAACTGTTATATCTATTGAAAACTCGCGTAATACAGGAATCGATTACCATTTGATGATCCTATATCAAATTGAGGATACGAATACCAAATATATCCTGATGGGAGACCATTTGAGCACTGTCCGGCCTCTAGCAGTAATTGACTGGGTCCCCCAACGAGCATTGATCCATTATCCTGGGGTGCTTGGAAATCAAAATACCGCAGGGCCTAGGATATGCGGGTATAGGCCATACATAGGTCATGTAGATAAAAGGATCATCAAGGGCTTGTGGATCATATCCATTGTTATGACAGCCTTGGGATTGAAAGATATTTAGTTTTTTTTTATTTTTATTTTTTACCTTCCGGAGATCCAAAGGCACTGCATGATCGAGCCGACATACCTAACTTGCCAGAGGGGGGTAAAAACAGAATGCATCCTTCATATGCATCAGTGGTACACCAAACCGGCTCTGCTACAAGTACGCAATATCCATAATCTCGCAAGATGCGGAATTACCAGTCTTCTACCTAATCGTGGGAAATGCTGGTATGATGCCAGCAGTAAATAGAGACCACTGAGACTACCCCAAAACAGGATATATTTCGACTGTCTATCCTACCCAACACCGGTTTTTTCATCATGATTCTATTCTGTTATTACCCAGCGATTCCCCTCGGTGATTCTGTCTTCCCTACAGCTGAGAGGTTTGGCTCCTGCGTTTGGATTTTTGTTTGTACTATTTACCCTGAACTCGTATTTTCGAATGATTAATTGATTAAGCTTACATGGTGCCCTCAAACGTATTTTAGATATCTTCTACAATATGTGTGGGTTTGAGGAGCTATTCGTGTTGCATGTATGTATTTGTATTTTTATTTCTTTATATACTTTTGTTACTTATATGCGGCCCCTTGCATGTATGTACAGTATCTACCCGTGAAACAAAGGACAATTGGGACAAGAGCACCTATGCGGGAGTAGCCGTTGATCTAGAAGCCCAAGAGATCAATAGAGGCCAGTCCCGACTAGCCCCTCGGAAGGGCTAGTGCAAGATAGACTAAATAGCAGCAACCCCATGAATTTGGTGTGGATCAAGGTTTCCTCCGCCACTCAATAAACCCTGTTGAAGCGATTAATTTGTTTCCACAGGCGTTGGCGGATAGTTGTTCACTACATAACTCTACTACTGTACACATGTATATTAGTAATAATCTGGGTATTGCTGAATCGTTTATTTCGGTGATTACAAATATCGATTGCTGAATGGTTCGGTATGTGCACAAGTGGTGAATAGTTCGAATCATTGGCCAATTGTGTGTGATTGGTGAAGGTGAAGGGTAAGCAGAATACCTGCCTAACATAAGTATTCACTATCTATAGTTGGGTCAGTGGCATTATCCTTGTCTTGCTGAGCGGATCGAACCGTTTGTCAAGATCTTGCTGAACCGAATGAGTTCGGACATCTTGCCAAACCACTCAAGTGGTCTGTCAAGCTTGGCTTGCAGAACCATTCGGGCACTTGGTTAAGTGGGGAGCTCGCTGAACGGAACAGAACATGTAGTATGGTAAGTAGTTGTCAGTTAGTCGCAAAGTGTCATACACAAAAAAAACAAGTACATTCCTCCTCTACCTTAGCCGGTGTTTCCATCCCCCCATCAAGTTCCCCGGGGAGTAGACACTGCCAATAGGTCCTATACTAATCTGTTCCGTCTCTTTGTAGATGCCATGCAAGCTTTTAGCCCCTCCAGCCCTCGAACATATTGGGAAAGTCCTTGGAAAAAAAGCCGTACTATCAGCAATACAATGCCCCAGTCCATGAAGCCAAGACCTCATGAATTTCTTCAAACGGCATAAAAATTCGGCTAGTTGAACACCCTCCTTACTCTCCTGATCTCCTGATCTCAGCACTATTAAGGGTGCCCTCACCTTGCACAGCGCTACCCTGGCCTTGCTGCCCTTCCTGAAGGACCAGAGGCTGTTTGACCGTATTTGACAGAGGTGCCTGGGAGTCTCTTGTGTTTGAACTTAAAAGCCCTCTGGCAAAACATGTCTGACCTGCCAAGGTCGGTACACTTGCTACTAACCTTCACTACTCCACTACCTTTTATTTATTTCAGGTTTTATTCGATCTGTAGCTTCTCTTATATTCTCTATAGCTTCATGTTTATTTTCATGTAATTCTGTCGGTTTGTTGTTGAGAGAGATATCCCACTTCTAATAAATAACCGGGTGTTGAGAATCCCAGTTTCGGATTGCGAAGGCTTTTTATCTAGTGCTTTTATCGGTATATGTTCTGGGCCGTTTGCGGAAATCGGTGGCGTACTTACATAAATTACTGTAATTCGCAATGGATAAAGCTAAGACGGGGTTCCATTAATATATCAGTTAGTACATACAATCTATGAAGATTCTAACTGTACCTCCAAAAGCCCAGCTTGTATGTGAGTGGTAAGGAGTCCAATTCATTGACCTTCTTATGCTAAATATTCATAGATGTGGCATTTCAGGCCAGTTTAATACCGCAATAACTAGGTTCGACTGGAACAGAATTTGTCACAAGTGCAGAGGTAGGTAGCCACCCGGGTAGAGGCTGAGGCCTGGTGAGCTGCACGGAGGCCAAAATTACTGTAGTTGCTAGAGTTTCTGGGGTATCTGGAATGTCTGCCTCGGGGTTCCCATCATACTGTTCGGTCGTTTGTAGGATTTAAGGCGGGCACAGTACACCATACTGGCAAAAAGAGGTTGATAGTGTCCTGACTGCGGCCTTTGCAATAGGTCTTGCAATATGTATAAGCATTTTCTGTCTGTCTTGGATCGATCTCTCTCTGGGTATCTCTATACTCATTCCTACAGTGGTAATATCTCCAAACTTCCACTGCTATGGCGTGGCGCGTATTGTAGCAAGTAGCCATTTGGCCTCGAACTCGAACTACCTCAGCTGCATCAACCGTACACTCTCAATATAGGAATGCCGGAGAGTCATTCTCATATAGTAGACTTTCGATATGTCCGATATCAAAATATCTTCAGTGTAAGAAATATAGGTCGACCACCCAGATATGAAATAGTAGGTACTTAGCTTCTCCCCCTGGCTGGATACAAGAACATAAGAGTGACCCTTAGCCTCCCTCCCCGATGATATTCCTAGAATACTGTAGCTAATGTATTTTTATATCGAGGAGGTAGTCGATAGATTACATGTTTTTATATAGAAATGTATTCTCATATCTGGTGTTTTGATATAAGTAGAGAGTCTATTGTATTCATTGCTTAATGACAGTGATTTAGTACCCTTGTCTGCTAACATAGCATACCAGGTATCTATGCCACCCGTGGGCATAGCAAACACGCCGGCCGATGTCCGCGAATACACATACAGTTCAGTTCGCTGTTACCCTGAACTTTCCCAATGTGTCAACTCTCTAGGTCATCCATCCATGTTTTCGCTTACCACATCCAATTAGTGAAACAACAAAAATACTGACAAAGCTTTCTTAGTTTTCTCAGTGAGCGTGTTACTCTCTACCTGTGCTCTACTAAGTTTTGGCCACGGGCATGATCCGAGCGATGGGGGCGGAACTGGGATGGAGGGGACAAAGAGATTGGGAAAGGGAATTTGAACAACTCCAATACCAGGCACTCATGAAGTATACCGGGGCAACAAGAGGGTCAAGAAAAAGAGTTGGTGAGCCAGATCGCGGGAGTCGAATCTCCAAGGATGGCAATGGATGCAGCTCAAGCAAGGCTCATGGGAAAGATCCTTAAGGACCCAACCGCGTTGGGGGACTTAATCGAGGATGAGGAGGAAGGAAACGCGACGGCAATGTCCAGGATTATGGACATGGCAACAGGTTTGGCGGGAGGAGACGGGAGACTGAGTTACGGGGGAATATGCGATAAAAGCGTCATCCCGGAGATCAACCTAGACTCACGGCAGATGACCTAAAAGAGAAATGGCAGACGAGAATCTCGGAAGCCATGTTTAATGATGGCAACATGCAGGAAGACGGAGGAGTGGGAGCAGGGTGGTGGAGACAAGACAAGAGGGGGGGGTATGGGATCGGATTAGGAATGGTGGCAACGGTATGGGACGGGGAGATAGCCGACTTCAGAGGAGCATTAACCCATGCACCAAAGGATAAGAAGCTCCTGATACTCTCGGATTCACAAATAGCGATTGTAGCTACGAAACAAGCCGGAAGAACAGGAAAGGCAAGGACAAGACATCTACGATGGGCAGTCAATGAGATAGAAAGAAGAAAGAGGGAGTTAGGAGACGGGGCAGTAGAGCTTGGTTGGGTTAAAGCACACGTGGGAATTTCGGGAATGAGAAGGCAGACGAACTGGCGAAAGAGGGAGCAGCAAAAATCCCAAATAAAAACTAGATCACCGAAGGAGGGCTGAAACAGGTGTGGATTAAAAAGAGAAAGGCGGAGAGATGTGTGAGGGGGACAGGAATGGGAAGAACCCTCAAATGGAACCGAAAGGCGTTATATAACTACACCCAGTGTCGAGCCGGCAAGGGACTAGGGATGTGGAGATTTACGCTGGACCCATGGGAGGAGGATCAGATGGATGCTATGAACTCGAGACTGGCAGACATGTGGCGCTGACCTGTGTCTCGGGGGAATGGTTAGGCAGGAGGTGGAGCACGTGGGAGCAGGCAGATGATAAGAAGGTGTGGATGAGGAAGAGGAAGGACGGAGATAAGGAGGTTACGATAGATCTGGTGGAGGATTTCTTTACCAAGTTGGATCTCTAATTCCGCGCTCGTATTTCCGTTCTCTTTCTCTAGGGGAGGGCCGGGTAAGGGGTGTGGTGGCGGAAGGTGCGCATACCTACAGGGATTTCATTTGTTATTTCTTAGGCTCGGGAGGCTGGACGCTTATGTTCCGTGGGTGCCGAACCTCCAAAGGGGAGGCGACGGGACCGTCGCATGACATTAGGTCGAATCGACGTACAGACTTTTTTTAAAACAAAAAACAACCAAGTTTTGGCCTAGCACCGATACCGGCAAAGCTTAAGCCTCAGAAAGTGACCAGGGATGTTATACGCAAGTACCGGTAGATGCGGTATATCTTTATCAATCTTCCATGTGTATACAATTTCCATATATGATGGATCCATGCAGCTTATATTTCTGACTAATTGCACAAATTTATGGCGGTTTTGTCAATTGGCCAATCGGGCGGTTCGTTTTGTCGATGCGAACTTAGATCCACCCCCCCGCGGCCCCCGTTCACCCATATATTAATTGCTGGCAATCTAATTCAGAAATTACACAAACCTCTTTTAAATTCTTACGCCTCTTGGTAATAACTCAAAAACATGACCGTTTAATACCTGACTGAAGAGTAACATCTTTGCCAAAGATCATTCTTACAGCCTTCACTCTACTCACCTCTACTCTACTTGCATCCATTTGGCTACAACAATCAAGCTATACACCGTTACTTGCTATCTTGATAGCACTATACCATCTCACATTAGAATGGTCACCCACTACAAGTAGTGGGGTAACTGATGCAGTCCAAACAGCATTCATTGAAAATTAAAAATCGTTAGCGATCTAATCAAGAGCAAGGTCAAGAATACAAGTCATTCTTATGTTACCTAACTCTACGCTTCCACACTATTTGATGCATGATAATGGTGCACAACAAAAAATGGTGATATGATTAGAACTCGTTGGCAAAGAGCGGAATGTTTATATCTTCTTATGAATCGGTTGAACGATCGATTCGGCAATAGGCTGGTGAAAGGGGTAGTTAAGTTTTGCGATTGGTGGATCGGTCGAACGAATTGTAAATAGCGCAGAACAGTAGTCATGTCTATGTTCCTCATGCGGACGTTTACATTTTCGGCGGAACTCTCACGATAACTTCCTCTGTGAGTTGTTTATGCTTTGGAATACCTACGGGTTTCAGCTCGCTGTTAGCCCTATACTTCATATATAGAGACAGCTCACTTTCCCACTATCATGCAGCAATTCGTAACCTCCCCAATAATTATAATTACTCTGCCCTTGCTCTTCCCTAATTTTATACCCCGCCCTACCTCACGGTATTGCCGCCGCCGCTTCTCCATTGTCATCCCTCTTGCGCCATCTACCTCCGGATACTCCAGATACTCCAGATACCTAGCTAATAATGTGTCACCACCACCGGTGTCCCTCGAGCTCAATGGCATGCAATAAGAAGTGCTGGGCTACTATTCTTACCCGTCCAACATATCTCCCTGGACTTATTCTGCTCCATCACTCTCTGCAGAAACATGGTTCACAATACCCCCTACTCGTATTAACCACTCCATCTCTTCCACAAACGAGCATTGTTGTCCTTGATGCACTTGGGATTCAACATCAGGCAGTCGAGCCACTATATCCGGGGCAGGAGGTGCACCTCGCCTCGCCGCGGTTCGAGGACATATGGACGAAACTCAGGGTATTTGAACTGGTAGAATATGAGACCATAGTGCTACTCGATGCAGACATGTTATTAAGAAGGAATATAGACGAACTGCTGAAAGTGAAGCTGCCTGGCACAGATTGGATTGCAGCGAGTCATTTTTGTCTGTGTAATAGCGTAGGTGCTAGCTGGGCTCCGGATGATTGGTGGGCTGCTATCAAATTCCTATATTAAGATCTGAGTTGCGCTTACCCCCGTTACGCAGGATTGTTCCGAACTGCGCATATGCGAACCACACACACCCCAGTGCACTTACCGAACCTACTCCAGTTCCTTCCGGCCCACCATATTCAGGGACACAACCCCGTACACATGCCAATCTCAACGCGGGACTGGTGCTTCTCCACCCTTCTGCTCATCTCTTTAGTCAAATCAGCAATTTCCTTCAGACGTCTCCGCTCATTCCTACTTTCCACTTTGCGGACCAGGACCTCCTTGTCGAAGTTTTCCGTAACAAATGGATGCCACTTGCATGGCAGTATAACGCACTTAAAACGGGCCGATATCAGCACCAGGATATGTGGAGAGATGAGGAAGTCTGTAATATACACTATATTATGGAGAAGCCGTGGGTGGAAGGGAGGACGAAGGATGGGAAGGATGCTGTATGGAATGGTCGGTGGTGGGATGAATTTGGAGACTGGAAGGTGGAAGTCTACAAGACTTTGGGTCAGGAGAAGGCGGATATGATTGTTGGTGAAGTCAAAAGATGGTGTGGGGAAGAGGATACTTGAAGCGGAGGCTGGTGGGGTATGTATGGATATTGGGGGTTGTCGTAGCCCATAACCGGCTAGAAAATGTAACGCTTTCGTCTGCAGTAGTGAATACCCATCCCGTATGGTTCCCTGACCAATTTGAGATTGAGTTTGGATATCAGAAAATTTGTTTGTTTCATCAAAAAAGCCAGATGTATGTGTCCCATCTAGAAATACATATGTACAGTACTTACAGTAGATTTACAGTACCTATCCTATCGAATATCTAGATGTGTAGTATATACATAACTCTTGGCATTATAGTACGGTAACGGTCTGTTGAAATTGTGCGGTTGCAACGCACAATACCAGCACAAAGTTAGCAGCGGTGAAGGAGGCAGGACGAACGGGAAGAGCAGATGGGACGGAGGTGGGGGACATGGGAAGGTATGGACGACAGGAGGGGATGGGCGAAGAAGGAAAAGATGCGGAAGGATGGAGACGTTTTCCTCTAATATCGATTTGCGTTGATTTGAAGTCGATTTTGTCTTGCGCGCGTCCGTTTTGTGGGATTTTGCGAAGGGGAGGGCAGGGAGGGGCGTGGCGGCGGAGGAATCTACATCTATAAGGGGAAGGGCCGGCAGAGGGAGATCGCACAATAATACTTCTCTTCTGCATTTCATCTCATTGGGTGAAGTGGTTCCTAATCGACCACCCATTTATTCACCGCTGTGCTGTTGGCCACACATACCCGTCTAACCACCGGTCCGGTACACCACAGTGTTCTTGCACAGAGCTCTGCCAAGACTCCATCAGATAAGATCTCTTTCCTTGTTTACTGTACTCTTCGCCGTACTGTCGTTTGTGAATCAGCACCACCACCGTCCCCCACAGGCCCAAAGCAAACACACTCCACCCTCGTCAAAATCCACAACGATGGCGTTGAAAAGGAATTCACGGCTATTATTGGGGGGAAAGCTACAATCCTGTAAGCGGGGTGTTTTATAGCTCGGTTCAGAATTTTTAGTAGGGATTTGAATGTGCTTGCGATCAACATGCTTGGGGAGGGCTTTTTTTTTGGGGGGGAAGAGGGAGTGCGGAAGAGAAGAGAGAAGAGAGGGAAACAATAATGAGAAGGAGGTTGTAGCGAAGGATGATCATGAATGATCACGAGGAAAATCCTGATGCAAATGGACGTGGACTACACCCCCTTCCGCACCCTCACGTCCTCTCCACTACCGGCTACGCCCCTCGCCGCCGTGCAGGCTATCTACCGCAGCAGCCAACCCCTAAAAAATCACACCCACCACCACCCCCCACGTGATCGATCTAGACCCGTACGGCACCGCCTCACCCTTGCACTCCAAGCTATCTTCACAAAGAAATCTAGCCCACATGGTACCGGTGGGGGAGGAGGCCTACTCTGTGTTACTTGTACTGATACGGGTGTCTGGGGGTCGACGGGGTACGTGGACAAGTGTTTTGCGCTATGATGGGGGAATGCAGGTGGAGGGCGATGCATCGCACAAAGTCGGTCTCCGGCTCATAATCTACACCATCGCCACCACTGCGGCGAAATACGGGCTTGCAATGGAGCCCTTATTCGGCCTAAGCATAGATTTTTACACAAGAGTGTTCATCCGCGTGAAGAAGAGCATGGCGGAAGTCAAGA
>Ga0307511_10003051_pt1 | contig 17301 bp, 16 predicted proteins | sample 13_EM_MG_FD_200266 | JGI IMG/M metagenome (GOLD analysis project Ga0307511, IMG submission 200266) | Populus trichocarpa ectomycorrhiza microbial communities from riparian zone in the Pacific Northwest, United States - 13_EM | ecosystem: Host-associated > Plants > Roots > Unclassified | place... | reverse complement strand
AATTAAATTCTCCACACAAATTGAGTAGATATAGGACCCCTATACATTGTGTACAATCAGATATGGGCTTCTGGGTGCAATCAAACACAGTAAAGCTAGCTCAGAGTAACCACAATCTGACTGCCAAGTCCTTACGAAGTACCTCTACACTACATATGTGCACTAGGTTTTGTATGCGCAACAACTTATATCTAGGATCTACATGCAAGGCCTCTGTGAACCAGGTACATTCAAATTAAAAGATTTTGGTATTCAAATACATGGCCATATACATTTTCCGTATAATATGAGAATGAGGACCCTCTGTCTCTCACTATAACAACGGATTTATATAGGGGGCCTTCATCCTCAGATTATGCGGTAGTCTGAATACCACTTTTGTCCTGCACTCAGCGAACTTTAGGCTCATGACTTTCATCCTCAGATTATGCGGTAGTCTGAATACCACTTTTGTCCTGCACTCAGCGAACTTTAGGCTCATGACTCCTGTTCGGCTCATGACCAATCTGATATCCGCCTTCATCATTGGCAGCAAATCCTCAGCTCTGCGGGTAATAATATGGCTTCCTCCGGCGGTGTGGGGAATCCCCTCTCAACTATTAAGCTTCTTACAATAGCCTTCGGTTTGTCTTTGTAAAGTACACTGTATGCAACCCATTCGACGTAAGAAAGGTAATCCAATTACCTGGCGTGTGTAGGAAATAAGGAGCAGGGCGAGACTGTAGTTAGGGGGTTGTAATTGGATTCAGAGTGGGTTCAAGGAAGCATCTACCAAGGTTATTAAGATGCCTGAAGATGATCTATTATTGTTGCTTCCTTGGTGGGATTTCTGTACACTGGGAGTTGCACAAGTCCCTCAACAGCTTCGAATATTGGCAGAGCACATATCAAGGAAGGTATTGGTCTGGTTGCGGTGTTTGGTGAGAAATACGACTATACAGGGCATTGTGAGAAGGCTATTCACGAGCTCAGGGTTTGTCGGTTTACAATTCATAACAATTTTGTTGCGGAGGTGAACTTGATTAACAAAGAGGGGCCAGGTCCAACGTCAAGGAGCTCCTCCTGGAAGTTGGTAGAGTTAGTGGATAGATATCAAAATCACACCAACTGTACTGGGCAGGACTCAAAGAAGAGAACCCGTTATTTAGTCTGTAAATGGGGTTAGGGGAAGCCTATCATCATGCACTTCTGAGTCCCAGTGGCTCGTCTTATACATCTTTGTCCACCCTTTAGTGCAAATCAAAATACAGGCTTAATATTATTAAACTGTCGGAGGTAACTAAAGGAGGTTAATCTCAAGTTCTCACCATAAATCTATTCAGACCTCCATGGCTTCCGGGTACTCTGTGTCGACGAAGCTCTTCTCACTGGTTTCCTGTTGTCGGTACAAGCATCGCATAGAGTAGCATAGCATAACATAGAGTAGCACAGAATAACATAGAGTAGCATACCATAGCTATGACGTTAGAATGTAAACCAGCGGGTACTTGTATTTGCCACCAAAGTACATCCCCGCCAGGTCAAGATTGTTGATGGTGAGATGTTATTTTTTGACATCGGGTCAAGGATGTCCGACGCCAATTGTGCAAGCTGAGAAAAGTTAACGTTTCTTGGCTTTAATTTGGGCAAGCCCATTCGAGGATCTTCGCCTAATTGTAGCTTCACATTCCCGCATAGTCCAGATCATTCCAAGTTCAGTGTACTAGACACCCGACGCCACCTAGGATTTACTTCAAATTTAAGCACGGAGCCCAGATCTAAAGGGATGAATTATGACGTACATCGAGGAATACAGCTACCACATCAAACATAGCCTCTTGGATCTCAAGTGGGGGACAAAGACCAAGGGGTTCTTCCAATTACTCAGCAGTTAGCTTATGGATGGTGCGTGAGGAAATACTATCCCTTGAGCCTTTTGTGGATCAACTACGAAACCAAGGACGGACTGGAGTAGATCCGATTGGGTGCTCATGTGGATTCTAATTGTCCTTTGGCGAATAAAGACGCTTTGGCACAGATACTACATAGTAACATCCGGGATGGCAGGAATAAGTCCCCCAGCTAGCCCAATTATCGTCATTGAATATACCACGCATAGCTCTCTTATTACAGCACGAACACTGAGTGCTTACACATAGAATAGATTAATTGCTGTAAGCGCACAACTGACTACCTATAACTGCATTCATAAACCAAAGAAACTCCTCGGCCTGGAATCCAATACCTATTCCTGCGAGCGACCTCACACCTCCTAACTCTTTCTTGCCTTCTTCAACCGTGCACTAAGGAAAAGAATCCAAATTCATTATAGTCACATATTTTCGGTGATAGCTGGAATGCACGACCCCTTCCCCCGACCGAATCTTCTCCGGAATTCCACTCCAAACGGCTGCACGCGTATTTACAGGATGCTCAATAATCCACACAAACCTGAGCTCTGGATCACAACCCATCATCTGGTCCCATTGTCTCCAATATTTTATAGAGGCCTCCTCTTCTGAACCTTGGTTGCTAATATAGCACCTACAGCATTATAATTAAAGGCAGTAGGAATATAGATCACTGGCAAATCCGGGTGGGTTGGTGGTTCATTTGGAAAGGTCCCGAGAAAACCTCCTGGGCCAAACCTATAATGAACTCCTCACCAGCATGCTCAGCTCCAGTCTTCACCAGAATTCCCAGCATAGCTCTTTCTTATATCAGGAATCCTAGTACCGCTGGGTTCTCGCCGACATGCGGGATACGATTTAACCAAGATTTCACCGCAGAAGGCGGGAATGTTTTAAGTGTCCGTACTCTTGCAGCTCCCACTGTCCTCGCTAGATCACAGGAGGTCCACCCAATGCCGCTCCCGTCCCGATAGTAGAATCGAGCGTCCAAGCAGACCGCGGGCTGCATGGTTTGCTCAGTTAGTCTTCACCGAGATTACTATATGTATGGTTTATGACACTTTACCTGTTTAGTTTCATCTCATCGTTGGATGCCTGGAACTCCTCAAGCTTGTCCGTTGCAAATTTGTTTAATGTATCAATGAGTCTGCCCACCACAGAATGCTCCAAGAATTTATCCTCAAGTTTGATGTGCCAGTCTGGGTCGGGGGCCAGTTCTCCCGTTAGTATATCGCTAGCTGAATTCCAAAGTTCTTTTGAGGACTCTAATAGCACTCGCAACAAAACCGATATCCTTCGGTTGTCTAAAGCTTCCCCCCCTGGAGTTATCTAGTGCGATCCCTATCCCCGTTTCCCACCTGTCTGGTCTCCCACCACTTTTCGGTTTTATCCTATAGATTGGATTAACTTAAATCACCCAACAATGGAAGGGCCTACTCATGCCATGGTTTAAGGTCGGTCGGCTTTCCGCAATGTCTCTCAGCCCATCTTCCCTTGAAGCACGATAGTTGGCGTGGAACCCGAGATTTTCAAATAGTTTGAGGCCATCTCGTCCAGTAGCTTTCTTACCTCCATCTTCTTTTCATTGCTGATACGACCATCCAGGTGCACATTATGGTAAGTGGGAGCCGGAGAAGTAGGTCGAAGAGGAGCCGGAGAAGCGGAGGTGGGGTAATCCATTGTGGGCTTGGTACAGTTGAGGAAAGTAAAGTAAACCCCAGTTATAAGCTTGCCGTCGGGACTGGAGGTGATACTGTATGCTTATAATAAATGTATGCTTATTCTGAGGGAAACGGATAAGTGAGGCAAGAAAGAGGTGTTCGGATTGTTGTAAGGACTCTGTGATCCTCCGGTTGCACAACCCCTATGATAAGCACCCGTGCTAGCGCACATTCAAGAATATGTTGTGACTAAGCAAAAAAAGGGCCTGCTTTAGTGCCTTTTGTATGGGGAGTTACTAAATGAAGTAAGATATGATTTTGACCTAGTCCCCCCCATGTGCACGAGCTTTACAGTCGATGCTAGGCATCTCCCACACCCTACTTATGTAAGCATGTGTAGTTCTCGGGGCTGTTGTGCCATACACCTAAAGCTCCCCTCATAACACCAAGACTACCTATTAGGGTAAACCAGACTACCCTTTTTGGAGGTTACACAACCTAACCCACCTTCAAACTCCCAGGTAGGCCTAGTACAAAATAAACCTCGGCAACAAGATTTGCATTTATATTTAGAGCCCTTTGCCAAACCCCATCTAAGGGCACAAAAGCTTAGTCATAATCACTGATACCACGAGCGCAAAAGAAAAATGCACTCTACAACCCCTTGCCAATGGGGGAATAAACTATGAACAGAGCCATGATCAAGTCTAGCGCAGGTTAATTTCTAGTACTTCCGATAATAGCATACACAGCGTACAATTAAAACATGTCAGAGTTGTTGATCATGGGGTGCTTCCACCGACAGAGAAGCGTACTTAGTATATGACGTGGTGCAATTCTTTATATCTCTATAACTGCCACTCTGCTAGAGCACTCTAGGTCGGAGATCAGAGTCAGGTAAAGTGGAGCAAAGTAAACCAACAAAACTAGTCTTCCTACAGCTCAGCTTCTATTATATATGAATCCCAGTCTCTACTTGTCCTCGGCTATGCATATGCTCAAACTCGTATCGCTGTAGTTTGAGAGCCGAGGTGGCCGCTATATTCTGTAAAATCATCAACGGTAACCTGACTAGTATTTTGGGGTAATTAAATGCGGTCAAGTACACGGTAATCTAATCATAGTTGAACTCTAGTTAGTCTTGACATTTGAGACATTCTCTCGAAAGTGCCTCTCATTGTTGCTGTTCCCAAACACACTTTTGTGATTCTTGATCTTTGCTTGTCTGCTCTTTACGCATACACCCAAAGCTAGCTAACTTCCTACACGACAAAATTTACAACATTGTACCTCATAGTCTCGTCTCACTTGTTCCCATACTCAAGTTCTTTTCCTCTTTTCCTTGTCTCCCCTTCATTTATTCTGATGATAAGCCCAGTACCAGAGGACCGTCTTGTGTTCAGTTCTTTAGGGAACTCTAGACGAAAGTAAATTATTCTAGAATTAGATACAACAAACAATCTAGATCTATATAGTCATTACCGGTCTTTAGGAGCAATTAGCGATAATAGGGAAGGATAAGATGCTCACACTAGAGGATGCTAAAGCTACTTCGTTCTACCATGCTAACTGTTAATGAGATATACCTACACAGGCTCATACATCCTGCGCACAAATATAGAAAGAATTCCTTTCAGAAGAAAATTTTTTGCCCTTCCAGGGAGACTGTTTTCCCCTTGCAACTCGGTTTAGCACCACTGTTAGCGTTGTTGCCCAATCCACTCGATATCATTATCAGTAAATCCTGCGCAAGATCTGGGCAGCGCTCGAACGCCTCCTTAACTAAAGGTCTCTGTACCTCATCTTTCCACATGCTTCCAATCCACCTCCCAGCTCTTCTCGTATCCCAAGCAATAGGCTTCAGGACGGTGACTCTAGTGTCTTCTGTTTTGGGTATCCTGAGGGCGCTACCAGGTGCAGACATATTGTATAACTGGACGACGTATTCCAAGAAATTTGCATTATCCCCAGTGGTGGAACTAGCTTCTAGCTTGGTACTGGTAGAGCGCATGTAGCTTACTGCTACCGCACAAAGCCCTTCCAACCCATATTTCTCTCCTAGTACCAAAACTCCGGCGTGGTATAGCTTCTGCGTGAATCTTTTCTTAAGATGTGCTCCATCGCCTTTTATCTCAGTGAGCACCGGCTCCTGATAATCCTTGCTGTACAGGAACTCCACAAAGGGAGCCATAAAAACAGGATCATCTTCAGGCATCTTGATAAGCTTAGTCGTTGCCTCCAAAAAACTTCCCTGCAGGGCAGCTTTGAAGAAGTCGAGGCCGCATAGGATCGATTCGTGAACGCGGAATGTGTATCTACCAGACGCTCTGTTGCCTACTTCCAAGGTCACCATTGAAGGGCTGCCAGGCGAGTATGTTAGCAGTTGTACATGTCCACAATAAGCAGACCCTTGGTCGGACTTCACGCCGGTTGGTCACTTACTTCGCAAAGCGGAAAGCCTGGGGTCCCTTGGGCCACCCTGGGTACTTGCCACCTTTAGCCCCTTGTTTGAGGAATTTGGATATGTCACCGCGCTTGAAGTTTTTTTTCCCTTCAGGCTCGGGCTCGGACTCTGCTGGGGCTTTGCGTTTCTTGTTTAGCGGACGGTCGGAGTCAGAGGCCTCGTCATCCTCCCTCATCGACTTAGACTTAGAGGTACGCGGCATCTGGAGTGGAGTGTAGGGTATATCTCTTCAGAGTGAAATAGAAGTTCAGGTTGCACTTACCTGAATACGTGCCAACCAGGCTACCTAAATACTAACGTTAACGTACTGAAGCAAGCTGACTTTAACAATACCCTAGAGTAGTCTGGTCTGCTTAGAATCAACTAGTCTGGCTAGGAATTAACCTCAGTAAAGTAGTAGTTTCGGCACCATATATTAGTTGAGAACCAGACTAACGGAGGTGCAAGTCTGAAGTGTATAGATGATTACTGGCATAGCTGGAAATTCTAATGAAACCGATAGGAGTTCATGGAATCCTACGTTGAGGACTGCACCGCGTGCAATATAGGTAGATCTTGTCCCAGCAAACGACCCAATATGTACCTGGAAAATTCCCGTTATCCTTTCAAACATGTCATGCTCATTACTCATATGTTGCCCCATAGAGGAGACCATAGTGAGCTACAGGGAATCCAGACTAGATTCAAGAGCGTACAAGTTAATTTGTGCAGCTGCGCAGAGAGTGTAAGATGGACCCTAGAGTCCAGTTAGTCCATCACACCAGGGGAAAACGAAAACAATCCCCCAGACTTCAAATGTAAAACTCTCGAGTGGAGACAGCATTTTCCATCACAATCCATCACACTAGTAGAAAAAAAATTCCCTCATAAATATAAAACACTCGAGTGAAAATCTTTTCAAGCATACAGTGCAGTCTACAGGAGTGTTCGCGAATCCAATGAATCTAGAGAGGCCCCTATAGAACGGACCCCAAGTAGATATGGGTGTTTGCTGGGCGTATCGATTATATACCTGCATCGTTTGTTTTTTTTTTGTTTTTTAAACTACATTTGTCCTACCCAAACTTAAAACGTAGGACAAATGTAGAGAAGGGGGGGGGACCCTATAGCTAGCCTACCTCTGCATCGAGAGTTGTGCATGCATCTGCATCTGCGGCAAGCGAAGGAAATTCGAATTTGGTTGCACTTCTTTACGGTTCGAGACTGCTTCTTTACTAGATTCGAGCACCGTCGAGGCTAGTTTACAAGTGTTGTTTACAGGCTCCCTTCCATACCCAATCGCCAAGCCATGAAAATTCAGGGTAAGTGCCTCGAACTTCCGTTTCGTAGTTCATATATATGTTCTGGTCCGTTGCGGGATTCATTCCATTCTAGTATAGACTGGTCCATTCCTGTATGGCCTGGATTCCGCAACGGACCAGAACATATACAGTAGTACATACACTCTATAACGCTCCCTAGCAGAATATTATGCGGTAGAGCAGCTCCTGTCTAGCACGTCATGTCTGATTGCACCGGAATACACTTAGGTCTTCGCAGCACATGTCTTAAGCGGTGGTTATTTAAACTCCATGTGAACTTAAAGAGTAGCCCAAAGTCAAGATTCTTATCAATAGGAGACGGTTGGGGGTTCCGACAGGCTTGGACAAACGTAGTCTACCGCACATGAAGCGTCTCTCGCAACCCGATCCCCTCCTATAGGCCCAGTCATTTGGGGCCATGTGGTCTGGCTCCACCAAATTCTTCAAACACTCTTGCACTCGAAAGGTTACATCCGCTGTGGGAATATGGTTTGTGGTTTCATCTTCCGTATCCCAATCATAATCCTCTTCTAGAGAACCCTCATTACAGCCGAAGTTCCCGAACTGCCCTTGCCAACTAGGCGCCATCCAGGTCGTCGCCATCCTTGCAAAATTACAAAGTTATAGAGCGGAGGAATTTTAGGTTAAATAATTAGGTCGAATAATTTGAAGAGAATTCTCATTCGGAGAGTTTGTGTTTCGCTCGCTATAAGCTTGTGCGCTTTGGGAAAACTGCTCTAATGGTCAAGGAAAGACATGAAGAATTCCGCTGCTTATATGTTCCTCCCGTTGTCACTCTTACCCACTTTCGGATTGTCTTGCCACTGTTGCCCACTTTTGTGCTAGTCTCCTATTGTCAGATGAGCGAGAGTACCGGTATCCTCTTCAGCCATTTGAATATCTGGATCCAGAAGCTGGGCTAGTATCCATCGGCCGGGCGGTGTAGCCCTCCTTAATTGCCTGTTAGCACCAGGGACTATTTAATTGTTTCTCTGATTCTTGCTCAGAGCGCATTTACTCACCATTGTTTCCATTATTTCTAGCTTGCTCCGATTCAGCAACTTTGTTACCATCTCCAGCATCTGCTTGCATACTCTAATTAGCATAGGAATCTAAATACCCCTCACAACAACTTGTCATGGTTGGTTACCAGGAACCCAACTAAATATGACATTATATCTCCATCACTAGTCTTCTGGATTATTGAGGGATACCAGTGGGTCCCCAACCGGTTCAAGGACAACAACCCTTCACCAAACAGGAGATGTGCCTTGGCATTGAGATATAATAAATTCTCCAACCGTTTAATTCTCGTCTCGCCACCGAGAGCTATGGCCAAGAGATAGTTTCCCATACTGGTAACCGATGGGCCCGTAAGAATTGTCAGAAATTGAAAAACGTTCCGATGCCTTGCCCTGGCCCCTCCAGTCCCTCCTTAAGCCGCCATAATATATGCTACCTGTGGATCGAAAGGTGACTATGCAGGGTAATGCACAGGATACTCGGAGATGGTCTCTAGTCATAGACTAGAATAGATTGAATACGAGTACTGAATTATTATTAAAAAGGGAATAAACGACTGCCTGTGAATTTTAAGTTGACATTATCAAGGGAAAGATAGAAGAAAGATGCACAAAACATCGAGCCCTAATGGCTTACCTGAGCTGTGTTGGGACATCACAGCCACCCATTTCTTCTTGAGGCCCTTGTTTTTGAAATCTGGTGGAGTGATGTCCTTGTGCCTTCGGGGAGCCGGGAGCCACTCTATGCTTAGAGGCTCTGGCTTCATGTCTACGCTATAGATCTTGATTTGGAAACGAAGCAGGCAGTGCTCTCGAGGACAGGGTTTATTTAGTCTGATGGGAGATTTTAGTTATTCTGATAGGAGCGCTAGTCCCAGTGTTATGATGTGAGCGGAGATGTCATTTCTTTATTTACATAAATATTATTCCTTTAACTTTTCTGTTGTGTGGATTCTCGTAGTCTGTACGTAGCAGTACGGAAGCAGATCTAGTAGGAGTTAAGTAGCGAGTGACAAGTTATGGCTGCCCCCCGGGGGGAGACTACACGAGAAACTTATATGCCAGTACTGATGATTAACTGATCTTTGCAAAGCCTATCGCAATTATTTCTGTTTGACATGACTGCTATTTGTTATTTATCAATATTATCAAGATAACGCGCTTCGTTTTAGATTTGTGCCTGCTGTCTAAAGTTACGTTCCAATTAGTCTGCACAACCCCTCGTAGAGACGTACTGCTTGACACCGACGGTGAGCTGGAGGCCTGGGGATATATACTTCCTGGACTACAGAGTATTGTAGACGTGAGGCGATACCCTGATGTGGACTAAATGGTGGCACCTGTCGGCCTGATAGCCTTGGTACCTCGGCGTCGAAATGCTCTCCACAGACATCTCCATCTCTATCTGATTCAGCTAGGAATTAAAACCACACACCAATACGTATATATATATAAGCCATTAACCTCTAGAGTACTAATCATTGCCTCCACACTCATGATTATGACTTATGACTCATGGTGACAGACGAGACATGTGCCTGCATACCTCGACTGCAGGATACATAACCATGCATCAAGTAACAAGAAATAGATGGAGCCCCCATTCATATCAGTTATTTATTTATCCATTGGAACAAAGTACAAGTAGGTAATCAAGTGCTAGCCTACGGTCATAGTTCTCACGGTCTCCTGAATACCAAAATGAAACCGTAAAATCAACCGTTGATATTTTTACCGTAACCCAAACAAATAAATAAATTACAAACCAAGAACCCCTCATACATTCGTAGACATATAGTACATAGATACCCAACTCTATACACCAAATTTAAAAAAAATAATCTCCCTATTCCACTTCACTCACCTACCCCCCTGCCCTACTGGTGCTCCCCCTCCTCCTTCTATCAAAAAACTCATCCGTCAACTGCCTATACAATATCTCATTCCGCTCCATTCTCCTAATATTATGATCTGAGTCTGTAAAACACTGCGCCATCAGCTTCTCCGGCATAACCCCCTGCCTCATCAACATATCTATCAACACCGCATTATATAAGGAATTTTATTACTTAGTGCAGGTAAAGACAATCCGAGTGAGTTTTGTATACGGGAGACTCAAGTAAGGTCTCCTCACTTTTACATGGATCCATCAACCAGGCCTATGGTCTAAGGAAAGCAAGCCTACGTCTGTATAGGGAGCGTGACTGGAACCTATAAGTGGCTAAAAGGAGCGCCCTACAAGCAGAGCCAATAGGAGATATGGAGCGCTTAACGAGTAAATTGGGCCTGCATCTGCAGTAGGCGGACTCGGCTGTAGGGGGTGATGCTCGGAGCCATGTCTTTAATTAGAACAGGATGTGTGGGAGGTCGGCATCATTTTCAATGGTTTTTCAAGCTAAATGTGGAGGGTGTTGCATAATCTCAATATTATCCGATAGACGCTAATTTCTTCCGATTTGTAAATTGCATATGTTCGGCATACTTATGTATTATCGGTTGCATTTTCGAGCTGACATCTCCGGCTGTCGTCTAGGTACGCTAAGCCTATGGTAGTACTCAAGATAGGTCGCCGCTAGACTAGTTTGCTCTTCTCTTACTTGGGTCTAGACCACTCTACATCCTGTACCTAAAGGCCACCAAGGTAGTGCTGGATAACCTACCCCATCCTCCCCACACACGCATAGCTAGACGTGTGTTCTTGACTAAGTCGCCCTGCATCCTTACCCCATGACCCATCACACTACTTGGATCGTCAGATACCAACTGGAATTTTCTTTCTTTTGGTAAATCAGTACTCGTATTCAAACTCTATGACTGATGACGAGAGACCGCATCTCCGGGTTATTCTGGCCCCTGCCCTACCAACTGGTATGACTGCCCCTATGCCTGTATCTCCACTGAGTGTCAACCTGACTATAGCTAGTTCAATTAAACAACCCCCAGCACCAGGCTTGAAGTCTTGTGAGCCTCCGAAATCCCCACCGACCGTAACGAACTTCCCATGCTTGGAAACCATTGACAATTTTTCTGCCGCCAATGTCATCCGATGAGCCCGGCAGATACCTCTAACTCACCCAGCAAGTCTCTGTGATTAAGAGCTTTATCCGGCCGGTAGTTACAAAGATTGCTTGTACTACTGGGTAACAGAAGTATCGCGTGCTTTACTTGCTACATGTAACTACAATGTGATTCAATATGTTGACGAACAAGGACTTAATAAACTTATAGCCATGGGTGGTAGGCAACTCAAGGCACTAGGAAATGCCTTTACAATGGCTATTCGCGAATGTGAGTAACGGTAGACAGAATATCCGGATCCAAAGATGCTAAAAACACGGGGCTGCAGTAATATAGGGCAAACAAGATCTAGAACACCAAGCCACACCCGCTCTGGGGGTCCCAAAGCTTGTGGCTCATCAATTATGCCGTAGTAACAGTGTTGAATATAGGTGTCAGGACTAGGGACCTATAGCTAGCACTCGATCGCGAGATAATATCACGACAATTGGTCCCCTTGTCCTTTGATCCGTCGGTGAGGCCTTGCATATCATTTGTTTGCTTCTCTTTTGAATTTACGTTGCAAGAGTCCAACAATCTTACCATGTCGTCAAGTTCAGCTAAGTCCTGGGGCCGTGGTTTGTCAAGTCGGGGTTGGCACCTCAACCCAGGAGAAAGGTAGCCACGCATAACTGTAGCCACGCCTAGGGCGGTGCCATATTTGCCACTTGTGATTTTGATGTCTGCACGCCGATCTAGGAGAAGCGCAGCAATCTCAATCCCTCCACTGGCTATAGCTTGTAAGAGGTATGCCGGCAGTGGCCGTTATCTGTATTCGATATCTAGCTATAGGTGTGTAGCCCGGCCTATATATACATGATTCTGCCCTTCGCATATGCGAACCCGATATCCGGCACATGTCTTCATATGACATATAGTTCGCACATGCTACCACATGCCGCTGCTATCTCACATGCCCGCTGCTATCCCACATGCCGCGGGTATTAACATTTCCCAACATAGCTACGATTAGGGCGTATGCCTGGGCACGAGTTGGCTCGTGATTTTTGCAAGGAGGCTCGAGATTTTCACCGACCTGACTCGGGCCCGTGCCCAGGCGTAGACCTCTGCCTCTCTCCGCCGCTATCTGTAGGGTACGTCGGCCTGCCACCTGCCCCTTCTGCCGTTTAAGTATAGTAACTTAATCATGGTGGGATGGAGGGCCAGGAGCTCTTCCCGTGGGTGGTCGTGGGCACTGCGCCGTGTAGTAGCCCTCCTTCTTGCACTTGTAGCAATGTCGCCCCGTCTTTAGTAGGGGGAGGTTGCAGTGGTCTGTTCCTTTACTGTGGATCCCAGAACGTCTTCGTAGGATGCCCAGTCCGCGGTTCTCTTGTATTCCGTCATCCTGACCTCCACTCCCTTGGCTATCACTATCTTTGGCGTGAAGGGGTGGCATATCGTGAAGCGGAGCGTTAGATCGAATCCTTCGTATGCATCTTGGCTCCGACCCTTTACCAGCCACTTCGGTGATCTTTCCCCCAACTTGAGCCCGGACGCTTTTGCGATTGCTGCTGCTCTGGTTCCTGCCGACTCCCCCTTGGTGCCTCCCAACCCTGAGACAACTACCTCAGTCAGTCCTTGTGCGTCATGCACACGTACTCCATGGGCTTGACCTAGACTTCTCCTGATTGCCTCTAGTATGAGATGCTTGTCCGTGTCCTCATCTATCTGGAACCGGACCTTCCGGTCGTGTGGGTACCTGTTGTCGTAGTTGAGGTGTGTTGCCCTTGCGCGTATATCATCTCGTTCCATCAGGTTGTTTGTGTCTGTTATCCACGCTTGTCTCCAACGCTGTGGTCCTGCCTCCGGCTTCTGGCATCCAAAAACGTCTAGCCAAATGGCGTCCTGTTCCTCTGCTGGGGCTGTCCTGTGTCCGTCCCCCCCTGTAGCCAGGATACGAGGCTCTGGGGGGGATCCTGCTTCTTCTGGACTACACGTTAGCTTGATCGTCTCAGAGCACGATCCCTGGATATCGTGGAGTTTGTGTCCTTTCAATGGTGGACCATGAAGTGGCCTTAAGCATACATTCTGTTTCGCCAGGCTCCCCAACATCGGACCCCACATCAGACCCCACATCAGAGATGTCTGGTTTACCTAGTGCCACTATACTCCCTGTGCTTCCAACTTGAGACAGGCTGTCATCATCCCACCTAGCAGAATTGGACCCTTTGTCATCTTGGTCATCGCCCGTGCTGTCACGGGGTAAGGTAAATAGAGCCAACTGTTGCAAGTGCTGACCGAGATGGCGCCTCAATTGCATCATTTCGTAAGTTACGGGGCAGTAGGGGCAGTTCAATGGGTCAGCACTGAGCAAACGCTGTGCCTCAGCAGCGAAGTCCCTCACATTGACCCCTTTATTCCCCACAACCTCCTTGTCGTCAATTATTTTGTGGGAGCGTTCCAGGTGATCCTGTGTTGGAGGGGTATTTGGTGGACAAAGTGGGCAAACTTGCTTTGATGTATCTGCCCTTTCGAGGAAGTTTGCGATCCAATGGTAGTCTGACCCGATTTCGTTAAACTCATCCTGGTGGTTACCTGCTAGATGCTTGACCATGGCACCTTGATCCCGATATCTTATCTTGCAAGCTTCACAATACCATTCTCTGCGGTGGACCTGGGTCTCATGCTGGAACCACTCATGGCGACTGATATACATATGATCGGGGTTTGGACAATCTTCAAAAGTGCAGACGTAGGGTATGAGGTCGTAAAATACGTGGTGCCTGATTGACAATGAGAAGCGGCCCACAAGACGGGATTTTAGAGACTTACTTCCAGGTGTGGGGATTTGGGATGAAAATCATACGAAAGGTTCGTCACAGATGTACACAGAACCCTCCTGATCAGCATACTGGGGAGGATCAGGTACCTTAAGCCTGAATCCTGCAGAAATACTGCTTGCTAACGATGTCTGTGACTGCCCGCCATCTGATTGCTGGTCTTCCAGCAGAGGTCTGAACATTCTGTCCAGGTCTATGTTGGGTGGTGGAGCATAGACGCTGGCTGTCGTTTCGCTAAGGATAGCAGTGTTCGCACCCCATTGGCTTTGTAAGTCTTCATGACATTGGCTTTGGCAGGTCTTCGCAGTTGCTTTCCGCATGGCCTGCAATATTAGTGTCTGGAGAGGTGTAATGTCGACGCCAAGCCACCGAGAACTCAGGGTAAATATATTGAACTTCCGTTTCTTAGATGCCGTTTTACAAACATACACATATGCAGTAGTACATACACTCCACAATGCCTCCTAACAGAATATCATGCGGTAGAGCAGCTCCTGTAATTGTAAGACTAGCACGTAATGTCTGATTGCACCAGAATATTTTAGTGGGCCGCGGTGGTGTATGCACTCAGGGCTCCGCAGCACATGAAATTCAAAAAATGACCCTAATCATTAATATTGGTTTTCATGCTCACCCATTTCTAAGCGGTAGCCAATTAAACTCCATGCGAACTTAAAGAGTAGTCCAAAGTCAAGGCTCTTACTAACAGGAGATGTTGGACAAACGTAGCCTACAGCACATGAAGCGTCTCTCGCAACCCGATCCCCTCCTATAGGCCCGGGTCATTTGGAGGCTCCATGTGGTCTGGCTCCAAATTCTCCAAAAACTCCCGTACCCGAAAGCTCACATCCGCTGCGGGAATATGGGATCTAGTCTCATCCTCCGTATCCCAATCATAATCCTCTTCTAGAGGTGCGGCTCCTGCAGCCCTGGCTACCCTCATTACGGCCGCATGAAGCAAAAGTAGGTCTGGGTGTGGTAATGGATGTGTTTCTGGGTTATGGGTCGTTAAGGTAAATATCAATCCCGTGCTCACAATATTCACTCCTCTTGTGCTGGGGCCGGTGCGATTGCGGACCGGTCGTAGTTCCCGAACCGCCCTTGCCAACTGGGCACCATCCAGATCGTCGTCATCTTCTTCGGCCATTTGAATACCTGGGTCCAGAACCTGGGTTAGGGTCCATCGGCCTGGCGCTGTAACCATCCCTAATTGCGTATTAGCACATTCATCACCCTGGGGACTATGTAATTGTTCCTCTGATTCTTGCTCAGAGTACATTTGCTCACCATCGTTTCCATCATTCCTAGCTTGCTCCGCTTCGTCAACTTCGTTGTCACCTCCAGTATCTGCTTGCATACTCTAATTAGCATACAATAAGTCTTGTTCTCCGAACAAAAGGAATCCAAATACCCCTCAAAATAACTGGTCGTGGTTGGTTACCGGGAACCCAACTAAACATGACATTATAGCTCCATAATTGGTCTTCTGGGCCATTGAGAGATGCCAGTGGGTCCCCAACCGGTTCAAGGACAAACAACCCTCCACCAAACAGGAGATGCGCCTCGGCATTGAGGCATAATAAGTTCTCCAACCGATTAATTCTCGTTCTGCCACTAGGGTCCATGGCCATGAGATAGTTTCCCACACTGGTAACAACCGATGGCCCCGCAAGAAATGTCAGAAACTGAAAAACGTTCGGATGATTTGCCCTGAGCCCTCCAGCCTCCCTTCCCAGGCTGTATGGCACAACATGTGCCACCTGAGGATTCCCATGAAGGGTGACTACGCAGGATGAACGGTCGCGTACCCTTGCCTACGAATTGTGAACATGGCGTCAAAGGAAAAAATGAAAAAATATGTAATTTACCTGATCTGTTGCTGAAGCCAATCGCAGCGTGATTGATGGGTTACTGGCTGAGGAACCCCCAGAACGAGTGCGGCTGTGTGCTCTTGTTTGCCCTATATTACATCTTTAGTATTTTTGGACCCGGACTTCTGTCACCCACTTTCATTCAGAGAGACGCTACTCACATTCGCGGATGGCCATTGTAAAGGCATTTCCTAGTGCCTTGAGTTGCCTACCACCCATAGCCATGAGTTCATCAACAACTTGTTGTCGATCCTGTTCGTCGGCATATTGGATCAGATTGTAGTTGCATACGGCAAGCAAAGCCCGCGATATCCCTGTTCGGTGGTATCCGTCTGGGTTCAGTTGGCGGGTTAGATGCACTCGCACTTCTTCTTGAAATGCTACAAGACGTGTGCTGCCAGAGGCAAGAAGAGCACCTCGTGGAAGCAAAGGTGGATAGTGTGGGTGGTTCGGGTCCGGCATAGCATTCGGGTTATCGTTGGTAATGATATTATAAATATGTTCGATGCCCGGTAGGCCAGTTTGGTAGGCAACAGTACTGTAAGATATAGATTGTTGGGGGGAGTTCGAAAGAAAAAAGAGAGAAGAAAAGGGTCGTACAATTATCTATCGTGACTACCACCAGATCGCTGGTACTGAGAAGGGACTCTACCGCAAATATAATCGATAGAGCTTATTTAGACTCGCGCAGCACTACAGGGCGATGACGTCTTGATATTCAAATGCAATTTTCCACCCAGTCATCCAAAGTGACAACACCCCAGATTGCACAGCAGAAACACCCAGCAAAAGCAGCTATACACAGTACTGATTCATGCAGCGAAAAAATCCAAGCCAAACCAAATCTACCAGGCATATGAAGCACCCCCCAGCAAAACAATGAAAAAATAAAAAATCATCAAAAAATTAACCAAGCAAACCCGCCACTTCTCAGGCTGCGCCCGCATTCACCTTATTTCTTCTCCTCTTCTTCGATCTATTGACTCCACCTCCGCCCCCGTGCCCTGGAGAAGCCCCTCCACCCTTATTCGATGCAAACGCAGCCGCAGCCTTATTCTTCTTTTTCAATTTTTTCCTGCTATTCTGGTTTCCCTTTCCCAACGTAGCATTAGGGCCCAAAGATGGCACATTTGGGCCTTCCTCTTCGTCTGCAACTTCTTCATCATATTCCGCATCACCGCTCCTTCCCCCCGTCTCCTTACCCTTGCCCTTCCATTCTGCCTTCTTCCCATTCAAACTCAACCCCTGAACATCCA
>Ga0307511_10003049_pt1 | contig 17306 bp, 20 predicted proteins | sample 13_EM_MG_FD_200266 | JGI IMG/M metagenome (GOLD analysis project Ga0307511, IMG submission 200266) | Populus trichocarpa ectomycorrhiza microbial communities from riparian zone in the Pacific Northwest, United States - 13_EM | ecosystem: Host-associated > Plants > Roots > Unclassified | place... | reverse complement strand
CCCCCCCCCATGTGACTTTGATGCCCCACTCCACCATCGGGAAGATAGTGGCCATCGTCAGCTTCCAAACTATCCCCATACATCGCTATATGCCCGAATTCTTCAAGATCATCCTCAAAAGAGTTTCTCCTGGAGTGTCCATTTGATGGTGGTTTCGGTGAATAACCGCCATTAACTCTTCCTCCATGGCCGTTTGCTAGATGTGCCCCTCCATTCATTCCGGGCGGTGGTCGCCTACCCGGAGGTCCCAGTGCTGCCCCTTGATTTGAGGGTAGCTTCCCCCGGATACTCATTTGGGTACGAGGCGGAACTTGCCGTGAGGAAGGTGGAGTTGCAGTCGATGGTGGTGAAGAATTCGGTGATTTGGCCTGATTGGCCTGATTTATATGATGGAGAACACTGTAAAGGGTTTCACAATGAGGGGCTTTCGCACCCACCAACTGGGCAATCTTTATTGGTGAACCAAGATATACCTCAATTTCCATTGGGCGTCGACTGGTATAGTCCTGGTACATGGTACTCTGGTGATCTGAAGGCTGAGCCATGGTCTCCAGTATTTTAGTTTTGAATTCGTTTGGAAATTTACACCCCTCTGCACTAGCAATACTGATAAGCTCCTCGATCAAGTCATTGACCAATTTCCTAATTCCTGGTTTTTCCAGCATGGCTATATGATTTGGTGAATCCAGCAGTACACTTAGAGGATGAAACGCGATTGGTCTATATGCAAAGATCCATTAGAAGTTGTATAAGTAGCCCACAACATGTTCACTTACCCAATCATCTTTTCCCATTGCTGCTGCCGAATATTTTCAGAAACATGACATTCAACATTGCCAGAGATAAGAGACAATGCCAAAGCTTCCGCCATATCCATCTGAACGCTAGTAGGTATTTCTGAGTTTTTTATTGTCGACCCCACCCATATATCAGAATTCCCCAGATGCTCAAATTCACTAGGTCCCATCTGGCTAATGGTCGCTCCAGAAACGAGCGATAGTATTACATTGCTTGGGTATCGTGTCTGAAGGAATGGTTCTATGCCCAAAGAATTGGTTGTGTTGACGAGAATGCAGGTATGTTGTGGTGTAACGACAGACTCGATGACGGCTGCTAGGTCGTAAACATCTGGAAGAGCTTTGACACATAGCAAAACGTAGTCAAAACCTCCAGCGCATGCGGCATCTTCAGGGGATCGAACGACTGATATCCTTGTTAGATAAAGTGAAACGGGTAGAGAGAGTGTAGCACAAACCAGAACGAGGCTTGAACCGCTCATTCCCAAGCTGTTTTGACCTTGTCCAGAATTAGCTACAAATAGAATGGAAACATATTAGGTTGCCTACTTGAAGGAGATTCCGTATTGAGAGACTGCTTCGAAACCAGATTTCCAGACCAAGGTCACATCGCATGCATTGGTCGCCTGTAACCTCCAAGATAAAAATGCCGAAACGGCGTTTCCACCAACTAAGATTAAGATTAGCAGGGCTTAGGATTGAAAAGCTGCAGTCCTAACATACCAGACAAAACTCGTAACCGGGGCGACGCAGATGGAGCCATGAGTAGCCGTTAGAATTTATCGACAAAGGGTTTGTATGTGGTTGAGGTGTGCCAGTCTGAAGTTCCACGTAAACCCAAATCGTCAACTGAATGCCAAAACGAGCGTTGCTATCCCCTGTCAAAGAGCAAACGAGGACAAAAGCGAGTGAAAGACCGATTCAACTTCGTGGGCGAGAGGAACTAATAAAGATAAGTATGAACAGGTCAGTAAGCAAAGAAAAAGGGCCGGAGATACCGATGCTGGGCTAACGTACGAGACCTAGTAAGTGGTCGTCAATGACCCAGCCCGATTGTTGATAGTGCCGTTTCAAAATGAAAAGGAATGAGGGATGGACAAGGAAAGTTGAAGCAGACAGCAGCGAGAGGTTGCAAGACAAGGGAAAGGCGGAACAGCACTTTGGCACTTTAATTAACGTCAGAACCGCACCCCCCAAGCGGGCAAGAAACGGGGGATTTATTTTTCAAGGTGTGAGAGAGTAAGAATAGAATCTGGACGCCCTTGGCTTCAGGAAAACGCCGGTGCTGGTGGTGAGATCGTGAGGGACTGCCGCGCGAACGAGGGGCCACGACAGGTTGCCAAACCCAGATCCAAATATGCACCGCAACGTAAGTGCGTTGCAGGCGAGCAGGCTAGCAGCTTCAGTACGCAAGAAAAAAAACCCAACTCGGCCTGCCCTGTCTGTCCTACTATCTCACTGGCGGTCTATGTAAGCTGCCGAGCCGAGGGACTGAGAGACAGCAATACAGAGTCCGAGCACACGCAGCAGATATCGCAAGCCGTCTTGTCTGGTGCTACTGCACACATCAATCGGAACGGAGATGGATTGCAAAGCACCTGCAGTACGCAGATAAAAGGCGTCCGGAACGGTGACCTGGCAGGCCGGAGGTAGAGAGGGTGAGGGCGAGAAGTATAGAGGTGCAGTGAAGTGGTACCTGAAACAAACGCCGAGCGTCCCACAGCTCAAGAGGTCGATATAGGAAGTACAGTACTAAAGTAAGTATGCGATCCAGGAAAAAAAGTCCATATAACGTGCGTCTATAGCTCGCAGGGTCTGATACTCTTCCGCAATATGTCCCATCTCCGACTACACTACTTCATATGATTTCAAACTTGAGCAAGTGTAGTCTGGGGGAAGTGAAAGGTTGGAGAAACCACTACTGCCCCTCCTCGGTCACGGGAGACTGTGCCAGCGATACCTGGTGGAAAAGCGTACACAATATACCACATGAAAAGACCCTTGCATCTACTGGAGCAACCAACCCAGACCAACCAACCCCAGGCTGTATCTGGCCTGTGCAGATGCTATATATATGTACCGAAGCAGTATCAGAAGCGAAGTCAGAAGCGAAGAAATGCCACCATCGAAAGCATGGTATTTGCGGAGATGCACCTTTGCCGCGTTCGCTTCGACCCGTGAGCTTCTTCGCCACTCTAGGCATATGCACTGATATGTTGTACAAGTCAAGGAGCTGTTCTTTATGGTGCCAATGCTGACCAGAGAGTTGAGATGACGCGCATACATGGCAATTGCAACGATCAGAGCGGTACTGGCAATCATGATGCTTGCAGGGCAGAGATGCGCCAGTGCATAAGCAAGAAGGTCTTACCTACCAAGTGCGATACTGCGTTTAGGGGTAACAGAACTAAAGGAAGCTCCAGTTCCGGAGGTGATGGGTATACGTCATCGCAATGGGTATACGTCATCGCATGCCAAGATATCTATTTCTCGGCCTTAGAGTAAATTGCCCGGATAGGGCTAGTATGCGGTAGTGCAACCAGACTACTCCATAGCTAGTAATAACTTGGCCACTTCAATACGGGCCGAAAACGGAGTAAACGATGAATGATAAAAGTAATTGTAACCAGACTAGAGCAATTGGATGGTTTGTTTATTTCTTTACCCCCCGTGGCAAAACAAACGCTAACTGAATCAAGAAGAGACGTGTCGCCAGGGGATTGCCGGAATTGTCGAGAGGCCGGTGCCCGCTAGACTAACTTTATCTATAGCAACCCTATCAAACTAGACTATTATTTGCTAGGGTGAAAGTCAAAACAAAAAATTCAACAAGGCTTAGACCCATATCAAGCCACGACAGTACGCTACCTAGACTATCAAACGGCGGGCACTCAAAAGACTATCAAACCTCTAGTCTGTCAAACCTCTAGTCTGGTTGGCACAAGCCGCTCTCCTAGAGCGTCAAACCTCGGTCTAGAGGTCATCTCTAAACAGCTAGTCACACCGGGCTTTGCCTGCAGAAAACATGTTTTCTGTAGAGTACTTATCAAGGCCGCGCTACCTGCGCCTCTGGCCCGTTCCTGAATTTCAAGCCAGGTCTGTATGCAAGTCTTACGGAGCATCCGATTCGCTGAAAGCCCAACCGCCCCTAGTCTGGTTGCTACAGCCCCCTGCCTTTAGCTTCGTAGTATCACTTGGTACCTTTGAACTGCAGGACTGGATTTATTTTGAAAATTATTGGGGCAATACAGACGCAAGGCCGGGGGACAAAAAAAGGAATTCTGCCTTTTTCCAGCAGAAAAAGAACAAAACGCCCCAGCGCTTTGAAGAGTGCCAGTTCCGGGAAAACTGGGAATTAAGACTCCTTGTCTGTACTGAGACATTTCTAGCGCTAATACTACATAGGTACATACTTCAAGCATGGCTTTAGTTACATACAGAGAAAGTCAGTAATATTAAGTCTTTTAAGCAGGCAGGTATTTCTATACCTCCTGGCTTGCTAGCCGGGCTATGGCAGATTGAAAATACTTGAATTCTGATGAAGATATGGAGTACCTAGATATGTTGCAGAAACAGCCGTATGTAGGATTAGTATTAGCGCTAGAAATGTCTCAGTACAGACAAGGAGTCTTAATTCCCAGTTTTCCCGGTACCGAGAAGTTATTGAGCAGATGAGGACATCAACTGTTTACCTTTTTTTTTACCAGTACATCTATGCAGAAACCAATGTCATTCTTTTTTTTCTACTTCATTTTCAAACATCTTACTAAGCTAAAGTGTCAATTGATCAACAGCCTGACATCGTAGCCCGGCGGTCCATATGGTGCAGTACAATACGTGCTATCTCGTAGCAAAGCCTAGGTCAGACTTTGGCAGCGAGGAAGTTATAAATCAACTGCTTAACTAACATGTGATCTCGTTCACCGAATTCTCTTGGCGGGCGTAAGGATTGTAAATAATGCATCCCAAACCTAGCCTTAACGAGATTCTACAGTACATACTGTAGTTCTAGTACTTTGGTAACTCTTTCTTTACCCTATAAGCTTGGAGGGGCCTGCCAAGACTGTAGTAGCTTGCATTTCATCGGAAGCTTCAATATCACATCTACTTCGATCTTTTCACCACCTACTAGAACACATCCATCCTCACATAATCTAGAGCTCGCTAATAATAAACATGTGTATAAATTAGACTATTTAGATGGATAGATTTCAAGTACTTTAGCCTTATAATTAAGGTTTAGCACCCATGAATTCAACACTTGATAGTATGAATTGAAACTGCTGATGCCAGACTAGCTACTCAATGTGCCTATTCAATGGTTCTTAGCATTGAAAGTAGCGGCACTCTAATTCTAATTCAAATTCTAACGAGGTTCAATGCGGTCCATCGTGCGGCTGTTCATTTCTTACATAACGCAATACCGGCCTGCTTAGTCATTCAGGGTTAGGGGTGACAAGGCTACGCTGACTGGGTTGCTGGCTTTATTCAACGAAACCTTTATCACCTCTCTTCCTCCGTCCAGGCAACCTCCCTCCCTCTATCCATCACATCAACGTCTACGTATCGTCCTTTTTGCTACTATTTACGTCCTTTACGACCAATTAGACTCACCGACTAAAGGGTTTTACTATTATCCCCACTCTTTTTCGTCCTTAGCTCGCGAATTTTCAACCATGTCAGGCGAGGAAGATTTGATCGACTACTCTGACGAGGAGCTTGAAATAACAAAGGCACCAACATCTACCGTCAATGACGGTGCTGCTGCAAAGAAAGATTTGGCTCCATCAGGAGCCACAGCTGCAGACAAGAAGGGGTCCTATGTCGGCATTCACTCAACCGGCTTCCGAGATTTCCTATTAAAACCAGAGCTTTTACGTGCTATCACCGACTGCGGGTTCGAGCATCCCTCCGAGGGTCAGTCATTTTCCTCCCATCATAGAAAATTACACCCTCCCTACTCTCCATGTCATTATCTCCGCTTGGTTGGCGTCCTCGTCGTCATCTTTACGTCGTTCGTCCTCGCTCGTTCCCATCGACAGAAAGAAGCGTTCTCCAAGAATGCACCAAAACCCCTCCATTATATCTTGATATAACTCTGCCTGTTACTATTCGTGGCAGTCGTTGTTGGGGCCTGCAGGGCACATCCCTATGGATATCATATCGGTGGTCAGGTAGCTTGCCACCGTGATGATCAGGGTTCTGGCGGGGGCGAGGACAACAAAGAGACGCGAGGACGCCACAGCATCATCTTCAATCGCCTTTGCTTTGTTCGTCACGTTGTTTATTGGTATACCCGGGGATGGAAAGGAACACGCGGTTAACATAACTTCTCGGGTCCTCACTACAGTTCAGCAAGTTTGCATCCCTCAATCCGTACTCGGTACCGATGTCCTCTGCCAAGCGAAATCCGGTCTCGGGAAAACCGCAGTATTCGTTCTTACAACACTCCAACAGGTTGATCCTGTTGCCGGAGAGGTTTCCGTACTCGTGATGTGTCACACACGTGAGCTTGCATATCAAATCAAGAACGAATATGCCCGATTCAGCAAATACATGCCACAAGTGCGCACTGCCGTCTTCTATGGAGGAACACCAATGCAAAAAGATATCGAAGTCCTAAAGAACAAGGATCAACACCCACACATTATTGTGGCGACTCCTGGACGTCTCAACGCGTTAGTACGTGATAAGTATCTTAGACTAGGAAGTGTGAAGGTTTTTGTTTTAGATGAGTGTGATAAGATGCTGGAGCAAATTGGTCTGTATTGCCCCTCCTTCTCATAGCTCTTGCGCACCACTAACAAAGCCACAGATATGCGAAGAGATGTACAGGAGATCTTCCGTGCAACCCCTCAGCAGAAGCAGGTGATGATGTTTAGTGCTACGCTCTCCCAAGATGTCCGACCTATCTGCAAGAAGTTCATGCAAAATCCACTCGAAATCTATGTCGATGATGAAACGAAACTCACTCTGCACGGTCTTCAGCAATACTACATCAAGCTCGAGGAGCAGGAGAAGAATAGAAAGCTGAATGAACTGCTAGACCAATTGGAGTTCAACCAGGTCATTATCTTTGTCAAGAGTACCTTGAGAGCGAACGAGCTCAATAGGCTGTTGAATGAATGTAATTTCCCGAGTATCGCAGTCCACAGCGGGGTATCTCAAGAAGAGCGGTATGTCTACTCGATTTTGTCTCCTCATGACTGCAAGTACTAATGTCCTTGTCTTTAGTATTGCGCGATACAAGCAATTTAAGGAGTTCAATAAGCGGATTTGTGTCGCTACGGATGTCTTCGGGCGAGGTATCGATATCGAACGGATTAACTTGGCCATCAACTATGATCTTCCCGCCGACCCTGATTCCTATCTTCACCGAGTTGGACGTGCTGGTCGTTTTGGTACGAAGGGTTTGAGTATCTCGTTCGTTTCATCAAAGGAGGATGCCGAGGTTATGGATAAAATTATGGAGAGATTTGAGGTTTCCCTGGACCCATTCCCAGAAGATGGAATTGATGCATCTACGTAAGTTTTCTCGCTTCCCTGATGTAAGTTATAAATCTAACATTCACATTAGCTACATGAACACATAAATTGCCATGTGTTACGACAGAAGTGTTTCGGGTATCAAGATTATTCAGAGAATCCACTTTGAGAGGAATATTTGCACTTGCTTATCGCTTTATTGGTTGTTCCTTGGGTTCTGCAGCGGTGAAGTGATGCCTTGGGGTAACTGCTAGTTTGAACAAGATTTAAGAAGTTTGCGTATGTGCAGGTGCAGTTCTGGTTTTCCGTGTTTCCTTGTGTTTTACCTTCATACTGCGATTCCTCTTGTGTTTCCTACATAAAAACAAACCACAGGGCGGGAGTCTTCTCCATGTGCTTATCAGTGGATGTATGTCGTATGATTCTTAAGGTTAATGAAGAATGGAAAGCGGTCCGTCAGAGTACACTTGAATATATTTAAATTTCTCTTGGTGATAGTCAAGACTACGTTGAAATCGCTATAATGAGAGGACAAACAAAAGGGGTTCAGGGTAAAATCCCTACTACATTCCTATCCATAGATCTTCTAAAGTTGCTTCAGTCTTAAGTATTTATTTGCGCTCACTGAGTAACCACTTTTGCTTCAGGGTAACGCCTTGTACACCTTCTCGTTCCTAGTAACTACCTGTTAGTACTTGTAAGGATCATAACAAGTATTGTAAGGTTATAGAATGATCTTAGCCTCATTGGGGCCGTACGCTGGCATTCGGGTTGCCTTCAGGAGTCGGACTAGATATCCCGCTAATCTCAGTGATGGTGAACCATCTAGTTACCCTGATGCCTTACTACTACTGGTCAGACATGCAATCGCCAAAGTTAGTGGTTTGCACGGAACTTTGAGAACTCTGATGGAAATTTTCATCACCACGCGTGCATTTGGTAGTGGTTGAATTTAAGTTTCAGTTGTAGCGCATACGCAATACACAGCAGTCACGACATAGTTAGGTTTAAATTTACTAGAAGTAGCTCATGAAAAAAGTATGGGCACAAGAATACCGCCGAGCTTCAATATTGCAAATATCTCTTCTACTCAGTCGAGAATGCAGATCACTTGGCACGCAGGTCTCCTGACATCGTTACTCTTCCACGGTACTGGTCCAGCACTTCTGCCTAGGGGCTCTAGGGACAATGAGCCATTCACTAGAGATGGCATCCGAAAACTCGAAAAGGAAAAGGCGAAGCTCAATCAACAAAAGGTCCCAGCACTCTGGACTAGGGACTTTGGTAACTGCATGAATGATCCCGCCATAGCGGTTCAATCTTTCAGCGCTGCCTATCATGCACATAACATGACAGTATCGTTTTCTTTCAAAGGGAATACGACCCTTGAGCCGCAATATGTTCTAAGTATTGTATGCTCCCGCCTATGAGAGACTTTTTACTGATTCCTTCTTTAGTTTATCTTGCGGTTATTGCCTGTACGTTGTCCTCCCTATCAACCACAGGGGTAGAACTACGGTTAATACTAGACAGATGGAGAGCCGCGTTTTGAGTTGATATTTGACCCTTGCAAGTCGAACCTGGGTGCATTATGTCCAGCAGCTTCTCTGAACGCCATAGAAGCTGAACATGAAATACCAGTTAGCGAGGAGGATGTATCCGGTATACCGGGTAAGGCTGTCACTATGGATATTGTGGGTACCCCTGACACTAATGTTGGGCAATAACAGAAGTAGCGTTTTCGATACCTGATTTTGAAGGCCGAGCAATCTTTCGGATATTTTCAAACTCCACCCTCAGTCAAGTTGGCTGTATATCAGCGGTAGTGCAGAACGGGCACTCTTTTTCACAACCTAAAGCTGTGATACCAGCCATGGCCATAGTCACGACTGGCATCTTGGTCATGAGTATAAGCTCTTGGTTGTCCCAGGACACCTATAGACCTCTGGGGAATGCAATCACAGAGCTACAGCACTTCTGTACACTACCAGTGTCTTTATATTTCTCTGTTATGCAGACAATATATTTCACTGGAGCTCTATCAATCAACTTTCCAAGCAATCTTATCGCGTTTTGGTCAAATTTTGCCTGGATGGTTGGCATTATCCACATTGATTCTATGCAAAAGTGGATCTTGCCTACGCGGAAGGACCAACAAACACACATCGACGCTAGGGGCGAGGCTGATGTTGTTGATCTGATATACCGTCTATATTACTATCCCTATTATAATTATCAACAGCCTTTGGGCAAGCGAAGTACAACTTACGGATCCCCCACACAGCCTGGCATCCCTATACCAGGAACCTACTATGGATTTAGAAGCACTCTGGCTGCCAGTAAAATCACAGGAGCAAATGCTTTCACGACTTCAGGGTCGTTCACTCTATTTACCTTGGCTTTTCTCGTTATATTATACGGTTTTACAAGATTCGTTACTTGGATCACGCGGAAATTTATTCTCAAGAAACAAAAACCAACATGTCCACGTCTCGTATGTTCACGCAACTTCTTCGTGTTTTTGATGTGTATGGTATGCCTTTCTGCAGCAGTTCCAGGACATATCATCAGCTTGTAATGCCTAACCGTGCACGCAGGTATCTCTTACATATTTCCATATACTAACAATGGCCTTCTTTGAAATAACTCACAAGCAACAGCACGTTAGGGTAGGGGGTGGCTTTGCAATTGCATTTCCGATTCTGTGCGTAGGAGGCAATGTGGCCATAATGGTCTTCTTCATGACTTATTCTAAGGATTACCACCTTTACGCTGATACGCGGCATCTATGCTTCTACAGAAAAGGTTATCGGTTACTTCCCTGGTGGAGGATTGCAGTGGAGGAAAACCCGAGCCCAGGTGTTAAAAATATCATTATTCCAATATGGCAACTCAGAATAAGGAATACCACTGTAAGTGAAGAAATCTCCTACATCACGGCAGTCGCAGGGCAGTCAATCCGCCCCGAAGCTTGGGGCATAGTTGTTGTACTATTCGTGTACGATACCATCAGAGCAGCTCTATACGGGGCGGGACAAGGCCAGGGAATAATTCAAGCTTCCTTCCTGTTGGTCCTGGAGCTACTGCTCTTTATCACACAACAAGTGGTCAGGCCATATAAAGATTCTAGGTTCGTCCGCCTTGAAAACATTTCTTATAGCGTAGGGGGGCGAGATAAGAGAAGAAAGCTAACTTGGACTGAGCTGCATTAATTAATAGCCTGCACTTTATCGGAGTATATGCATTCGGTGTGATGAAAGTGTTAACCCTGGTCCTCCTGATCCCACTTGCACCCCGGTTTAATACAAATGTACGTTATTTGTTAAAGAAATGAACGCATAGGTGTACCACTCAGTACTAGTACCGCCTACACTGCTGTGTATCGGTCCATTCATGCATGCCCCTCTCCCCTCCCCGCCCCAATTCCCAATATCCACCATGCAATGCATTAACATATCTGACGGGAATGCACAGAGGATCGTCGCTACTGCCATGGGAATCATCGTGATTGCACTTCAAAGCCTTATGATCGTCTGTCTTGTCTGCTACACGCTGCTTACATTGTGCGGGTACCTTGCCTATATATTCTTACCAGAAGGAGCTCTGGCGCGGTGCCCACGCCTGCGCCAGGCCGTCGGAAGTTTGAGAAATGCACCGCAGGGGGAGGACAAGGTGGACCCGTCATCAGATACGGATAAAACGGCTTCAGAAACTATACCCACCTCACCCTCCGATGGCTTTCAGATGAACCAGTTGCGGAGGTATCCCAAAATTGAGGATACACATTATGCAGGTGATTATACTACTTTATGCGAAATAGGGGTTCCAATTCCGGAACCAGGAAGAGGTAGGTAGGAGGGATGGAGGGTAATGTGGCCGACGGGGTAGGCGGCTCAAAAAACAACAAAAAAACCTTAAACGAGGCCAAAGCGCTCAACCCTCGCACACGGAAATGAGTTATATGATAAAATAAGAGCCGCCTCGGATCCCCCGCTACCAGCCCACGTTAATGTCAGCATCACCGTCGAGCAATGCACGGTCACACAACGTCGTATCGGCAAAGTACCGGAGCACATGGTTGGAACGCCACAACCGCAAACTAGCATATCCCAGCCACATGGTGGGCTGGGTCCGGGATGATAAAACACTTTCCCGGATGCATGAATCGGCGGAGCCGAATCTAATTGGAGAGGAAGAAACGACCGTACTAGGGAAGCTCAATCAATTGCAATTACATACATACATAGAGTGTGCCCGCCAGACAAGCAATTACAGTGATAGTAAGTCGAGATTGATTATGATGTTCTCAGCAGGTGTATCTTTTCTCCGCTTTGAACCGGCGAGAGCAATAAATCCAAAACCTCCAATCCCCGGTGACCGTGCCTCAAGACGTGCAGTGCAGCCTTGTGCGGTGGAATTGCGAACAGTCCAAGGCGGTTGCAAGATTCCAGAAATCCAGCCGAAGGGATGTATGTATGTATGTAATACTCGCTGATAGCACTATCGACACTATCGAATGGCTGTACAGTACATTATAGTGCGAGCCTAAATAAACTCCAACATATGGAGGTCCGTGCACCACGCCTTAGTCTAGTAGCCTCAGTCCGATTCCCCATGTGCCGAAAGTGGCAGTCTGGTTTCCAATTTTGAATATAGCATGAATAATATAACCCCAAAGCTCGAAAGCGAGATGAAGTGTGTTTCGCCCACCGATTTGTTCCACAAGCACCAGCCGAGTTAATCAATCCCAAACATAGCAGCCACGTAATCCAGCATCACTTGACGACCCTGGGGGTAATATCCAATTTGCACACTCCATCGCAACCATGCTCATATCAAATGCATATCTGGATGCCCTCATCACCATGCTGTAGAGTGGAAGATTTTGGTTGGGGGGAAACAGAAAAACATGCGAAGCGAAGCAGACCCCATTCTAATGCAATCCTATTCTGCTGTGAGCCTAGCTGACCTTTCAAACATGTTTCGTTAACAGCGGGATTATATTCGAGGCGTTTCCGCCGCGCTTATGCCTTATACCACATTCGGCAGAAGGGAGGCTTAAGCCATCTCTCCACTGATTCGCCGCACAATTGATTCTTGGTGTGATTGTCAACCCAACTAATTTAGAATCCTGAGGCGCATAAGAATGTAGATTGACGTGAGCAGCTGTACTGACCTGCGCTCGGAGACTTATTCCGCAGTGGATGTAGGCGCCTTGTTCGCCAGTTTATGTGGTAGAGTTGGCCAATCAACGCTCAAACCCAGGCTGTTTCTAATCCTGTAGCACTCCCTATGCAAAACAGCTGTACCGAAAGCATTGTATTTAGGCTGGCGAATCAGGATATTAATAATCAGTTAATAAACCACAATTCGATGAGAGATCGGGAGATGAGCTGCAAGAAAATCCAGGGATATACCTAGGGTGCCCTACTTATGTCAAGGGTCGCTCCTTCGTGAGGAGCACATGCTGTGTAAGATCCTGTCCTCCATGGGACCCTTGATGCGATAGTTTCGATCTCTTGATGACTGACCCACCACCAACATGCAATATGTATATCCTCGCCTGTTTGGAGGTGTTATCACAGCCTCCTATTCTTTTTTTTATATTATTCTTCTCGCTTGTATCTTCGATGTCTCCACTAGTGTTTGGAGTTAGGGCACAGATTATGATCATAGGCTGGCACTGCATCCAATGTTGTCTGTCGCACCCTCAGTATTAAAAATATATGTGGAAGCAGAACCTCCGGCATGGCTGAATGCGGAGAATCATGACCGACAAATTTTCCGACGCTCCCAGCAAGGGGAGAATCTTTAGCTTGTGTGAAATAGTAAAGTTGACAGCAAGTTGAGATATCTGCCCACTTTGAGCACATGATCGAAATAGCCCCGTCTCCAGGGAGGAAATCCAACACCCCGCTTTCCAGACCCATGCCATGTGGCGAGCTGCTGCAAATCTGTGTTGATTGCCTGCGGCTTCAGTGCCCGATTCGCCTTCGCGCATTTGAGAACAGAACGGTCTCTCGTTTCATCTTCAAGTGTCATAAGTCAGTGCCGCATTAAACCTCTCACCAGTTAACTCGGTAGTGCTCATGTACCTTAACAGGGGATATCTTCGGGTCAGGCGACATGTACTCGCTAATATAGTGTTTTAGGCCTGTGATTCAAACAAGAGGGTGTGAAGAGAATCTCAGACGCCACAGATCAGCATCACCCTATTGTGGGATCCCCCCCCCCTCTCACCGCGACCCGCACATATGAGAAGCCGAACACCTCATAACTAGGCAACTATAGTGATAGAAAGGTAAGTGCACAAGGTACCCAGTTTTAAGCTTGAAGACAGATCTTCTCAGCCTACTTGGTGCGTTCCGGTTAATTGAATAGTGTGACTTGGGTTCTTCGTCATTTCTTAATCCCAGGTACTACGGGACCACATGAACTGGCCGATCTTCTAACCGGAATTCGGTATTTTGGGCCTGCCCAGCAAAGTTATCAAATCTCAGTAATGGGTTCGGAAATCCCGCCGTTTACCAGCCATCCCCTTGTACTGCGCATCTCTCAAATCATGCACTCTATCTCCCGTAAGTAACATGTTCGTGGTCAGTCATGGTCAGGGATGTGACGAATTGGTTCATCCCATTCACACGTTCTTTAAACTAATCTCGGAAGCGAACCCGGGTATTCTGGAACAATTCGAAACAGGATGTTTCTCCTCACTAAAATCTGGAAGAGACTTTAGATTGCCTTCGACGTGTGCATACACGTGGGCGCCGGATATCGTGCTTCTGTGCCCCTACACTCGGATAATGTGAAAGTGTGGAACTTGAACTACTGAAATATCCAAAACCCGAGATTACAGAAGCCTCGGTACCTAGATATTCACGTTCTAACTATGCCTAGGGGCTCCGCTTGCTTGAGTGGTTCGGGTGTATGTCCAGGCAACACCCAACACCCAGCTTCTCAAGGTCATGTAGGAGAGAGCTTCAAATTAAGCTTCAGCTGCGCACGTTTTTTGTCCCTATAGCCTCATGGTGCCGATTAAGCTGCACCTAGCCGTACAAATTACGGGTCCTATTGCCGGACAAGTCGACGTCGCGAACTTCAGGAGCCCAATCCAGCAACATTAACCTGACAGGGCTGATCTGCACAAACCTTGGTGGCGGGTAACTGCAAAGAGCCACGATAAGGTGCTTCCATAGAACTTCGATGGCTTCTGCTAGGTTATTTTGAGAAGAAACGTCATGCAATTCCGTCATATTATGAGTGTGTAATATCCTACTGGTAGCCAAATTCCCGCCACAGAAAGTTCTCGAGAGGTTCAAATGATGCCCCATCTAACTAACCCTCCTAGATCTACCTGAGAATCTGGGGTGATACTGTCCCAACCTCAGATGATTTACTGGGATTCTGCCTCAGGTTATTAGAAGTTGATAGGTATCTGTTTTGATTGGTTCAGCATGTGCCATATTCACTCAATTAGGTATCCAACCCCGATAACCGGTGAATTGAAGAGACATGCGTAAGCCTAATAACCTAGGTAGATCATTTCAGCGATCGTTTTCCTGGAGTACAGAGTGGGGGATGCTTCTGTCATCCGAAACGATTGCTCGCCGCTCGGGCCCCCATACGCTTTAACTGGATCCCCTTGACAGGATCCCCTTGACAGATTATCGTAATGACATCAGTAAATCAATATGATCCTCACGCAGCCTGATGCCAGAAAATCACCTCGCTTATACTAATGCAGGCCGGAAACTTGATCAAAGATTATTATTCAGATTGATGGAATGATTTCGGTTTCCACCACGTTGCCGCAAACCTTTTGGCGGGCCGTGTCTCTTCATCGATCGGTTGAGCCGTGGCCAGATGTGGGGCATAGGGTTGCAGAATGATGGATCATGCAGCAGGAGCTGTGTTGGTCAAATGGGGCCCAGTGCCAGCCTGCATGTGCATTCTAACGGGAATGTCCAACCCAACGCCGACTGCTGGGGAGAGATCACTTGATCCGGCGCCTGCAAACCTTCCAGAAGTTGAGCGTATTGGGAATGGACTCCTTGCACTATGAGATTGCGTACCCAACCACTGGGTCAAGTTTCGTCACAATGTTCAAGCGCTTTCCTTAGTCTCTTCTTGGAAAACGATCTGCGTCCAGCAATTGCCTTCTTTTTCCAGCGTTCCGCTGAGTGAGAAGAATCCCTGTAATCAGCATCACATCCCGGCAAATTGAGGAGGAAAAAGCAACGCTAATATGTGGGTGGAAACCCTCTGTCGAGCAGAAGCGGTAAGGTAAGTATTGAACTGATTCAACCCATGCTGCTCATCACTACTCATCCATACTAAACATCTCAGTCGGTGTCATGTCTCCATTATCATATTGTCGGTCGGATCTGACATCGGCAATGTAGTAAAAGAGCTGCCAATCAACCCCATGGGGTTGATCACCAGTACAGGAAAAGGCTGATCTCCTGGTGATGGCACATGTTACAATAGTTAACGACATCTATCCCTTGTAGATATTAGTTGATGGTTCCACTTTTGTATGTCAAGTATATGACGTTTCTTTTTCCCCCATGCTCGATGAACAATTTTTGCAGGGTCCTAGCAAATAGTTTCCCTTGCATTAATGTCCTATTCGCAGATCTCTTCACCTACGTCTTCTATTACAAGAAGCAAATGCAGTATCGTCTGTTGTCCACTCTCTACTTCTTTCTGTGACGAAAGGCTGCAGCTGTCGCAGAGACTGTCCAGTCTCCTTTGAGGTTCCAGCGACAATATCCTCCGCAGCATCACAATCGTTGCCCTTTCCCTTGTCACTATGAACCCCTGCTCCCACCAAATTCTGAAAAACTTATTCGTCAGAAGTTAGGACTTGTACCGTATTCCCCAGCCGAGCGGGTAGGAGTGCTTGGGCTGCTCAGAGTGATACCTGAGATATTTGCCGCCTCACTGTTGGACCCTTAAATTTCTTTCATTCGCTGCTTTCAACCATACTGAACCCTGGTCCGGTGAACCAGTATTTTGGATAATTTTTGCCCCTCACGTTCAAATAGAAACAATTTCAGTCAGCTCTAGCCCGCTACTCAGTGATGTATTCTGCTCGACGCAGGCGATGGGGTTCAAAGGCGTGCTGGCAACTTGTAAGGGGAAAAGAAGAGCCATGGAATGTGAGCCTGGGACTGCCCGTGTGCCGGCCGAATCCGATGGATGCAATGTCGCAGTGTTGTCCCTGGCCTTGTTACTAGCCAACTGCTTAGCGGGTAGTAAAGCGATGCAACCTCCATTTCAGAGGCGTGAGGGGCGATCTTGACGTTGAGGCCCGTCATCATCTGGATCGACCAGAGTGAGGGTCGGGGCCGCCGTGCGGGATCTGCGTTGCGAGAAACTGTCTAGGGTAGTGAGAGGCTCGAGAATGGCCAGCCAGGGTATAGAGGGAAAACCAAGGGAGAGCCACTTCGTCGGCGAGAGCCCATAGGTCATCCGTTTTCTGCGAGATGCATCCAGAGTGTCATGATCTGTCTGCATGCTGCATGGGGCCCGCCCATTGCTCAGCTGTGAGGAAACAAGTACCGAAGGCATAAGCAATATGAATGATAGAATTGAAATGCTTGTTGCCACCCAGGATAGCCGTATCTATCGATCATGTTAGAAGGCTGCGGCCGGGGGGAGGGGGGATAATCTGCTGGGGCCGATCCTGCTGGACGTCTCTTGGTGTGATTTGTGCGCATCCCTAGGCCTGTCCATTACCCAGCGGCGACGCGAGGCGTGAGGCGGATTCCTTGCTTTCGAACTCGTATAGAGCACCACATAGAGCAGAGCACCACAGCGCGAGACACCCTCCCACGATGCCGTGCCAGACAATCCCACACCACCGGCACCCATGCCAGCCCGCGCGCACATCCACATTCACAACCACACACATCCACATTCACATCGATCGTTGCCGCACTGGTAAGCCTATCTCTCTGCACCCATAATAATGCTCCTCCTCCTCCTCCCCCAGGCCCCATGCCCTATGTGTGTAAAGGG
>Ga0307511_10003048_pt1 | contig 17306 bp, 17 predicted proteins | sample 13_EM_MG_FD_200266 | JGI IMG/M metagenome (GOLD analysis project Ga0307511, IMG submission 200266) | Populus trichocarpa ectomycorrhiza microbial communities from riparian zone in the Pacific Northwest, United States - 13_EM | ecosystem: Host-associated > Plants > Roots > Unclassified | place... | reverse complement strand
TGATCGTCATGATCTAACCATATATATATAAGCCAAGGCATGGAGACAGTACTGGACTAGAACATGACATTCTCTGAGGCTGGACTTTGATCTGCCATTCATATTACAAGTTAAAACTTCTAAGGAAAGTAAAAAGGGAAAAGAAAAAAAGAAACAACACTTAAACCCACATAAAGAAGCAAAAGAACCAGAAGCTAGCTAGCTCATGGCCTTACACAGGCTTCATACCTATATAATTAACTTCATATGTCAACTTTACACTGTGGAGACCCAAGCAAAGGCACTGGCCCTACAAAACCCTTCTTCAAACCCACCACGATATCACACTTCACATAAACTCCATATCTCCCAGTCTTTATGCCCCCAGCCTTCCACCTCAACCTGCCCAGCAACACCACCCTCAACGCCACAACCCCATATGCCTCATCCCTCACCAACCCATCTGAAACTTCCACTGACACCGGAACCCCTGCCCCGACAAGCACCGGAGACATGACCACTGTGCTCTTTTTCTCTTGATAAAGTGGAGGCAATAACAGTGGGGGAGTTATCGCTTGGTTCCTGTATGATACATAAGCAGTGAGTTTATCATACATGATCGAGACCCTCGTGTTGGGGTTTCTAGTGAAAATAGTGAACTGCATGGAGGTTGAAATGAAAGGTGGGGATGTGGTGTTAAGGTCGTATACAGCAGCCCCAACTACAGTGAACCGGGGCTTGTGGGGCCTGTAAATTAACCAGACTATGAGAACTGCAAGACCTGCTAAGAGAAGGAAGGTGGTGGTGAATGTGAAGAGAGCATGGCGTGGGTTTTTATGACCAGCGCCTTTCTCTTTCGTTACGAGTAGGTGTGGGTTGTTTTCTTTTCGTTGGTGCTCTTTTGCCATGAGAAATGCGATTTTATAATATCAGGGTGTTCAATAAGTATATATAGAAAATACAGAGAGAGGAGGGAATTAAGGAGAGCGTGGGTGGTGAAGATGACGAGTGTGTGTGTGTGTGTGTGTGTGTGTGTATAAGATACAAAGAAAAAGGCCGAAGGAGAAGAATGTACGTGACAAATGGAACAAAAATTGAAGAGGAAAGAAAGGGAGTTGGGTCACTTGGAACTAAAGTGATCTTTTTTTCTATTTTTATATATTAGGTTCTCTTGTTTTTCTTTTTTTCTTACAAGTACATGTCATAAAAATAATTGAAATGTTATTTTTTGTTTCTTTAAATTGCTTTACAAAGTTTTGATTTGAAAAAAACATGTTTTCATATAAAAAAATGAATATCGAAAACAGAGTCTTGACTAAAGAAGCGTATTTTTTTCTACTGAATTTAAATTATTTTAATTCTTACAATTATTTAAGCTTTTTTTATGCTGTTAATAGAAAATAATTTCTTCATAAAAAACTCATACAAAAAGAAATCTTGGATGAAGGAATGCATTTTTTTAATCTAGAATCTTGATTGCTTGAGTTTTAAAAAATATTTATTTTAATAACCTGAAGATTAAATAAAAGCAACTCTTTAAAACGGAGCCGCGGCATTATGCGGGAAAGAACACTAGTAGATATCTAGTAGTGCCCCATCTCAACAAAATCACCAACATAACAAAAACCAAGAGGTGAAGATAGCGAGCATCTCCCCTCCCAATCTTTTCCAATATGGATGAAGCCAATTTCCAAATCTGGATCGATACAATCAGTACTCCTCTCTGATGATTCTTTTCGTTTCATTAACAACAATATCCGGGCCCCCTCTTTAAACTTGTCATGGTTTATTGGTATATGTTTTTAATTCTCTGTTATTTCTTAAGAAAATATAAATAAAATCATATTCTGTGATTAATTAATATGAAAGACGAGATTCATTTTGTTTTCCATGTGCATGCCAAATAAAAGACACCTAGAATTACACTGAAATCAGATTTCAACGGATCTGGGTCAGCCTAAATACACTTCCAGTGCATCATTTCCTTTCGAGCACCACTGATAAATCTTCACGTCATCTCCCCTCCAAAACTTATGCAGAAGTAGGTTTTCCAAGATTCTTCCCCGTTGCACACTTGCTACATGAAACAAGGCAAATTATAGGAAACACATACAGCCTCCCTGGCCATTTCTGCACTAAGCGCGTGGTACACGCATCCATTTTAATTAATATAGGAAAAAAAACACAAGGGAAATCTTCTATAACTTTTGTCACCAAACCATATGATTTGGGCACCGGGCCCCAAAATAAAACGAGAGATTAAGAACAGGAACTCTGGTCTATCCGCAAACCATAGAAAGGCAGTAGCACTAATGACAGTTCCTTCGCCGACATATGGATAAGTCTTGTCTGCATGAAAAAAAAATAGGTGGCTAAGCTCTACCTTTTCTACGTGCTTCCTCTTTTCATAGCTAATGCCTCGTCAGATATCCAACATCCAACAGACCAAGTCCCTGTATTATGAGGCTCGGGTCCATGCTTACACGTCATTACTCGCCCCTTTTTTTTTTTACTTGGCACGTGAAGCATCTGATATCTTTCTCCTCTCTCTCGCAAAAATATCTACACACGAAGGCAATTGCAGCCATTCATGATATCATCCCCCAAGAAAACCAAGTGACTATTTGCATCCTTCCCAGCCACGATCCATGGACTCTTGATTCAGGAATTTTCCCGGGAGTACTTAACTTGCTCAACTGTGACACATGCATAATCTGGATTAAGCATCCATAAGTTACTGTTGTTGATAACAGAGCAGTCAAGATAGCCAGGGGAACGAATGCCCCAATCAGATAAAACCCCAAATGGCAAGATTACTGAGCCAAATGAAACATAAAGAATAGCAATAGCATCCACTTTCTCCTAATTGATTGATCAACAGAAGTTTATCTACAAATCTCACCAGGAATTCAAACATATTTTATAGAAGAGCAACAGAAAGCAAGGTTGATGAGTACATAAATTTTCGACAGACAATGTGGAAGCTGCTCAGCAATCATATGATACAATACTGACATAGCTAACTTAATAAACAAGCCCATTTTTATACTATCAACGCAAATTACCACGATATTAAAGCTCTCTAACTACTATGAGTCAGTCATCTACTGAGCAAGCAAACAAAATAACCAGAGTAGAAGAGGATTCAGATAGCCTTACCCCATAATTACAAGTCTACCCTTTCAATAGACCCAAAAATTACAGTTAGAACCATACTGTCATTAGACCCAAAGGCAAAGAAGCTTGCAAACACATTCTTATCTCACCATGGTCATGCCATAATTTCCAAAAGTTCAAGGCACATGATAGCAATAAACAGGCGTGTGATGATGAATTTCATGGTCAACCATTAGCAATTGGGGAATCATTTTGCACTTGACGAACAAACTGTCCTTTCACCCGAGGACGTTGCTCTGCCAGTCTTTTCCGGCTTTGGTATCGAACCTGCAGGTCAAAGAAAGTACATGTTTAAGAATTGCAGACAATAGCATACATGTCTCGGTATGTGATTTTGCTATCCTCACCACAGGCAATAACATATCATTCTTAGCAGCTGAATGCTAAGATTTCCTGTCTCTGTCCATGATATATGTGCTACAGTTCACTTGAAATTGAAATTACCAAGCTAGTTCAAATTACTCATGGCAACATATGTAAATCAGTAATAGGAAGGGTTGACGAAAGGATGACAATTTAAAGTAATGATCATGATAAGATACGACAGCTATATGACACGGGTCCAGAGCAGCTGTTGATGGAATCACCTCGATGCACATGAGCACAATATCTGCCTACGCAATAAGTAAGCACATACCTTTTTCTCATAGCATCGATCTTTCCGCTTCAGTCGGAACTTTGTTAGAGCAGCTTCTCTTTGGCTGGAGCGAAGGGAATCTATCCCTCTAAAACCATCACGATTGAAGTTGTCCCCATCATTCAAATTCTCTTGAGCCATGGCCTTCTCTTTGGCATTTCCATCATCTCTACTGCCAAAGCTTTCATATGCACTGCTCTTATTATGATTGATAGCACCATTACATAAACCACCAGTACTCTGACCAGCAGCAGGTGAGTCATGTCTCACTTCATCCACAGGTCCCTTATTGTTCTGCTGATGATCATTTTGGTCAACAGAGTTGTAAGTAGTTTCATCAGAACACCTGTGATTTTTCTCAGAATCATGAATATCAGGATTTGAATGAATTGAGGTACTAAGAGGATATGGAGACTGTTGCCACCCAGCAAGTTTGGGACTCCATGCTGCACTTGATTGAGTATAATATAGAGGGGAGAAATCATGACCGTATTCGGTAGATATATTGTCGAGCATTCCCCTTCGAACAGGAATCAATCCATGTCGAGGGCTTGGATATGCTAATTCAGCCTTCCCAGATTGGCCAATGATTGGAATGGTCATATCTTGATTCCCACTCAAAGTGGCACCATGTCTCTGAGAAATAGAATTAATGTTTTGAGCATGTTGATTGGATGACAGCTCAGGAGACTTGCTGGCTTCTTCCTTGGAATCAGAACCATTACTGGCAGATGCTGGAAAAGGAGGTTGCAATGTCTTGCTATTGTACCTGCATAGAGAACCTATGAGTTAATCGAAGTAGCATTACGCATGTGATCTTTTTAAGAATTAAAAAAATTAACTCGCATAAAAATTATGCAATCAGGGGCCGGATACCACTGTTTTTTCGTATCTTTTTTTTTAAGAGAGAAACATTAGACTTTAGCTCAAGACTTCATCTCTCTTGCTTTGCAAGAAAACCAAAGAAGCTACAAGCCCATTGGTTAAAACAGAAAACACATTGGAAAAAAATTGTAAAGCACAGCTCTTGTTCTTTAACGGATCAATTAAAGTAGTAGATAAAATTATGTAATTTTGAACCTTTGATTCAACATTTGAGGAGCACTCCTTGATAATCTAATGTCAATATTGACCTACGAAAATCAGAACCACCTATACCATCACGTCCACTGTCCCAGCACCCCTGCTTCTTCCTTCATCAATACATCCATGCCTAATATCTAATTTTCATGAAGAAAGATAGACATGCTTTCATGATTTTAAACTTAAGTTTGAGACGGAAAACAATATGCTGGCGACAAGTTATATCTAATTTTCAGCATTCCAAGTTTACTTGTAAGGTTATGGGCTACAAAAACTTACCATGAGAAGGCTGAGGCATGGGAATGGTTCAGTGCATGTCTTTCATCTACCCCCTGGTTCTTTGAGCTGCTGGGATACAATCTTTTGAGAGAGAGTTCAAGCTGTGGAGCAAATTCGAACTTGTTTGTGCCATAATGTAAACTAGAGTGTACATATGTGGTCTTTGGACCATTATTTAAGGTACCAATCAAGTCAATGGCTCCACTTGAGGATTCAAAAGGTACATCATCGCAGCCAAAGGAGCTATTAGCAAGCCCCCTGTCATTTTCTGGTCTCGAATTTTCATCTTGAATTGCTGACTTGGCACAAGCGTGCTCTTCTAGCAGTCTCAAAGAAGTTGGATTATAAGCTCCACTGCACGGTTCTCCATCTGACTCCATTCGGTTCGGCCTTTCTGGTACAAATACTGTGTCAGATGTCCATTTGTTAAGTATTATTGAGCAAAGAGAGCACAGTTTTCAAGCAGTTGTAATAAACGATAAGTAAAACATTGCAACAGAAACGTGAGACATACCTCCAGTCTTGTTCTCAGGAGTTACAGGGCTTTTATCTAATTTGGCACACTCTTCGAACTCCTCTCTATCTGTGTTGCTCAGATTTGAAGCACTCCTATACTTCATCTGTGAAAGTCCCTGCATATTTTGCATGTGAGCACTCTCAGCTTCCAAGCAAGGGGTCGTACAAGAGCTCTGCACAGGAGGTGGCAAAACATGCAGTTTCTATGTGATATTTCATGAAGCCAACCTAATCTGGAAAGAGAAATTTTCCTCACTCTACAAGTGGCCTACATGATTTTTGTCATGGATCCTGGATATACCTGTATCTTACTGCTTTACAAGGATTGTGCAACTGATGAACCAAAAAGAATTGGGGAACAAAGAGGAAAATCAATTGATTCTCACCAGATTATTTGGAAATACATTTGGGAAATTGGCAGGTCACATCACAAGAATAAATTCAAAGGCACAGACTTTATAGCCCTACAAGAATGACATCGAAGTGATCTAATACTCACTTGGGCATCACACCCTTTCTCGCTGCAATCCTTATTTTTCCGCGAAGACATCACAGAGTCACTCGAACCATTGCTTGCAGCGTTGATTTCAGATGAGGCCTCGACTTTATGCAAGTTTTGAGGGATTTGTCCAGCACTTAGCTGATAAAGAATTAAATTAATAGACTTCCATTAGTAGTATGCTCTTGAACCAAAAAGAACAAAACAAACCAAGAGAATGAAAAGGATGAGCTTGAAAGTAAAACATACAGTTTGCCTCCTCCAAACATGCTGCCACAAGTTCCTCAATTCATTCTTCCTAACAGGCTTAATGAGAAAGTCAGCTGCTCCTTTTAACATGCACTTCAGAACCATGCTAATTGAATCTTGTGAAGACATCACTGTATGTTTACGATGCAAAGAAATCCTAACATGTTAAGCACTACGCCAAACAAAAAATCAAGGTACTAAAGTAAACAAAAACATGATTTTGACATACTTATGACAGGAATGTTTTTGCAAACAGCATGCTCCGTGACCAAAGTAAGAAGTGCATATCCTGATATTAAAGGCAGCTCCACTTCAGTTAATATGAGATCTATGTTATGAGGTCCACCCTTCAAAGTCTCCCATGCCATTAATCCATCAGGAACAGCAGAAACTACTCAGAGAGAAGAAAAGAAAGCGTACATTTTCAGTCGAAGTAAATGATACAAAAAATTGAACTTATAATATATATTTTTTTAAGTTTCAAATAATACTCGCAGATTAAGAATAATGCCCAATTACATCGTATAGGTAACAGAGGAAGCGGCAAAGGGGAATCAACAAGTTACAGAGCAAAACAGTAATGCGTCCAGAAACTGAGAATAGATATATCCATTCAGATTACAGAGCACGACATATATTTTTCCATCAAGAGCAGCAAAAACAGTAATGCTGACTTATTCAACCAAGAATGATGCGTAGATGTATAACTGATATATTTAAGACACAAATTCCAACTCACTCACAAAACAGAAACGCAAATTCTTTTTCTTTTTTGGATCAACCATAAAAATCAGCAAAAACAAGTCCAGATGATAGTGCAGCCACGAGAGATTGACAAATTTATATCACCAAAAAAATCAACTTGTAGTCTACTTAACAAAAATAAGATGATCAAGAACAATAAAGAAATGAGAATTGAATCCGGGTAAAAGAAAAAATAAAAAATGATACAACTAAAGTCAACGAAGAGGGAAAAAATGAGGAAATCAACCACCTCTGTAACTGCATTTTCGGAGAAGAGCAGCAATAATCTGACGAGTAGAATCATCAGCTTCAACCAAAAGAACGCTGAGCACCATCCTTGGTAGAAACTTTTCCCATCGAACCACCTCCGATGATCCAATATCCTTCTTCTCTGTCTCTAACTCCACCGCCATCCCCTCCACCTCTTCACTGCTGCTACTCACCACAACCTCACCCATTCTCAAATACGCTATTACTCGCAGAGAAAACAAAATCTGAACTTAAAAATCAACGCAACAAACAAACCTAATTTCTGCAGAAAATTCAAAATGAAAACAGTAGTCCGTAGTCGTGGTAGTAGCAGGAAGGAAAAGAGAGGAGAGAGTGTGCTAAAACGAAATTAACCTCATCCTAAACGAGATAGTAAAAACCGCCTCTTGATTTCCAACTTTCACTCACAGCCGCGAGAACCGCGAAAAATATCTTCTTCACCAGGAGGATTTTCTTTTCCTTTTATTTCGATTGTGTGTTTTGGTTTAGTTTTTTGATTGAGGAGATCTGAGGGTCAATCAAAAGGTATGCTGCCGTTGGCTTGTGGTTGGTCTAGCTGACGTGTCATAATATGGGCCACTGTTTTTTATTTTTCTGGTAGGGACGGTACACTTATGATGGTATCTGGTGGGGTCCATGACTGAACACGTGTTGCGTAGTTATGGGATTGTTGGAAGAGGATTTTCTTAGTGGGGTTACCACGTTGGCCTAGTGAATCACAATTTGACATCTCATGGTGGAGAGATCGACACGTGGAACATTCAAGAGAATACTCTTTGTGGCTTTCAACTTAAGTTAGTGGTGACTTTAATTTTTAATTTTTAATTTAACTCTTTTTTTTCTGTACATGTGCCTTATCTGTTTATATTTGACTAAAAATATCTCATGATTGATGATGTGAATACTAGGTTCTGCTGAATTACCACCACCACCCATTGTTTTTAAGAAATTTTAGTTTAGTTTATTAAAAATGTATTAAAATTCTTTTTCATCTTTTGAAAAAATTTAAAAAAGGTACCGGTTATGGAGTATTTTACCTCTTTTAGTGCATGATAAATTTGTGATAATTGATTTGCAGATATAGGGTTCATTTTTCTTATGAAAAAAACATTTTCTAGCATAATGATGATATCCCTGCTTCAAAACAAGCTCTTTGGTTGTATTTTTCTTGATTTAATTTCTAAAATAAATTATTAAATTATTTATTTCGGACACAAGCTCGCTATTTCTTCCATGTCTACCATTTTGATTCTAAGTAAATATAGTTCAACTAATAGTTTTATAGAATAAATAATTACTTGCATTAAGTTGTCGTTTAGAATTATATTTCAAACAGATGATTTTTAGAATTTTTAATTTTTTTTTGTTTAAAACTATTTTTTATATATATTTTTATTATTATTTTAATGTGCTGATATTATAAATAATTTTTTTAAAAAAAATATATATATATTATTCTAATGTATTTACAAAAAAAAAATACACTTTAAAAAACACATTTCTAAACATCAACTAGCGGTTGTTAAAGTGTTTTTCGTTTAGAAACCCATCAAAATAAAGTTTTTTTTATTTTAAAAAAATTATTTTTGACACTAACATATCAAAACGATCTAAAAATATAAAAATCAATAATTTTAAATTAAAAAAATTCAAAATTAAAAAAAAAAACAATCTGCAACGCATTCCAAAGAGACCCTAATAACGCGTTTGGAAACACGGTTGAAACTGCGTTCCCTCAAAATTTAATTTATTTTTTTTACTAAATTTTTTTATATATATATTTTTAAATCATTTTAATATGCTGATCTTAAAAATAATTTTTAAAATATAAAAAATATTATGGTAATATATTTTCAAATAAAAAATATTTAAAATTGCAATCGTTATTAGAATACGCTATTATAGATATAGGACAGGTTACTGGATTTGTTGATGTGCTCGCCCTCCGTGAGCATGATAAATAAATCTCAGCAAAGGAAAGGACTCCGTAAACTGGACCCATAAGAGAAAAATACTTTAAGCGATAAAATATGAAAAACTTTTATGGGCCCATGTGATGGTTTTCCGGTACTGCAAAGATAGAGAGAAAGACAGTGCGGTTGGATCAAGTCAAGCCCATGGGAAGGAAAATTTAAGGTTCAGTTCCAAATTAAACGGGCCTCAAATTTTCACAACCGAAATTTCACTCATTTTTAAATAATAATAATAATAGTAATAATATAGATTGGATATGCTAATTACTTAATCAAAATCTCCAAATAGATTCTCCTGACATTCCAAGACAATGAAGGTGATTTTATTTTCAAAAATATTATTTAGAAAAAATTAATAATTATTTTAGATGATGATCTCATAGTTTAAATCTAAAAAAAAAAAGCATATCTTCTTAACTATCAGACCATTCTCTTAAGATTTTCTTGTCCAATCACTATTACATAATAATATATGATTATTAAAATTCTAGTTTCATTGGACATTTAATTATGACATTAAGCTTATTTGGTATTTTTATTATGGAAAGAAAGATTAATCCTACTTGTGAGATCAATATTGTAATATTTTAAAAATAGCTCTGACCCTTCCTTTACACGGGATTGGTATTTTTTATTTATTTTTAAATTACCATATAATCCAATTTCATATTACATGTAGCAAAATTTTAATTGAAGACGAGGTAAAAATAAAAAGAGGTTGAGATAAATTATAAATTATTGTACATAAAAAATGAGACTATTTTCCATTCATCAATAAATATTACCTAGTGATGAGGTCCAAGTTTATCTCATGAACTTATGGGTCGAGCTGGTATATGAGATATTTCGTTAATCTCATGGTTCTAGAAATCTGATCCATTCTTTATTGACGAGGCTTGTTGGTGGATCATGTTTAATATTTACAAAAAGCTCCTTTAAAAAATCTATGATGATTAAATTAGTATTATTTAAGAGAAAAGGTAGTCATAATTTAGAAGAAACACATAAAATAGATATGTTATTTTTTTATAGAGGAAAAATTGAACATTTTTTTAAAAGACACCCCCTGTCTTTTTATAGCCCTTTATACTCTTTGTTGAAGATAAAGAGTTAAAGTATCAACAAAGTATTTCTAGCTTTTTAGGATAAAATATTGTTAACTCGTCATAATAAAATATTTATAATATAAAAAAAACACGTGTTCAATACTTAGTTGATTATAAAAATAATAAGTCTGATAACTTACCGTTTTAATATATTTTTAAACTCAACATTTAACTGACACTAGAAATAACAAGTTATCACTCTTTTGAAGGACAAATCCAAAGAAAAACAACAATGCCGATCCATCACTAGGCATAGACATAAACCCTCATTTCCTGATTTGTTTTTCTTGCAAGGGGTTTGTAACTTCTATTATCTCTATCTTTCGGGGAAAAAGAAAGAAGTAATGGTATATAATAATAAATTTCTAATGTCCCGGGTTTACTGGGCCTGAAACTGAGTCAATGGGCTTTTAGCCCATTCATTTTACCAAGCTTCTGGTCCTGTTGTGATCTTCCTTTTTTTTTCTTATCAATTCTAAAGACTCCTAAAACTTTCTCTGAAGTGACAGGTAGCCCACCAAAACCTAAACATCCTCGCACAGTATATTTAAGCCGTCAGTCGTCATCTTCGACTGGAATTCAGTTGTCGAGACGAACAAAATTCACACTGTATATTTCATTGCCTAACTAGTTCGAATCCATATTTGTAGACAGAAAGACGGATTCGACTTGGATGGCTCCTGCCGATGACTCCAGATCAGAGTCCTTGTTTAATGGGTAATGAATCTGTGTGTTGATCCTCGGTGCTTTTCAACATGCATAAACCATTCCTGGTTACCTGCAAAATTTTATTGTTAACGACTCCTCCTCGTACTCGTACTGTCCCAATCCTGCCAAAACCTCAATCACTCTTCTTTTACTCCTCATCACCTCACCATCACCAACAACACAAACGAGAACTAGAACCTTCCGATTCCCATCCAAATGCCAACACCAAATCCCCAATTGGGTCACCATCTCGAGTCCAAAAACTCATAGCTTCCCAATCAGATCCTCTCTTAGCCAAAGAAATCTTCGACTACGCTTCTCGCCAACCCAATTTCCAACACTCTTACTCATCCTATCTCATTCTCATTCTCAAACTCGGTCGAGCCAAATACTTCTCTTTCATTGATGACCTTCTCATTGACCTCAAATCCAAAAATTACCCCGTAACCCCGACTCTTTTCTCTTACATAATCAACATCTACGGAGAAGCAAATCTCCCAGATAAAGCTCTCAAAATATTCTACACTATTCTCAAGTTCGACTGCAATCCTTCGCCCAAACATTTAAATGGCATTCTTGAAATTCTTGTTTCTCACCAGAACTATATTAAACCCGCTTTTGATCTTTTCAAGGATGCTCATACATATGACGTTTTCCCCAATACCAAGTCTTACAACATTTTGATACGTGCTTTTTGTTTAAATGGGCAAATAAGTATGGCATACTCATTGTTCAATCAAATGTTTAAGAGAGATGTTATGCCGGATGTTGAGTCTTATAGGATTTTGATGCAGGCTTTATGTAGAAAAAGTCAGGTTAATGGCGCTGTTGATTTGTTGGAGGATATGTTGAATAAAGGATATGTACCGGATGCATTGAGTTATACTACTTTGTTGAATAGTTTGTGTAGGAAGAAGAAGCTCAGGGAGGCTTATAAGCTTCTTTGTAGAATGAAGGTTAAAGGATGCAATCCTGATATTATTCATTATAATACGGTTATATTGGGTTTTTGTAGAGAGGGGCGTGCGATGGATGCTTGTAAGGTTCTTGAGGATATGGAGTCTAATGGGTGCATGCCAAATTTGGTGTCTTATAGGACTTTGGTTGGTGGGTTATGTGATCAAGGGATGTTTGATGAGGCAAAGAGTCACCTTGAGGAAATGATGATGAAGGGATTTTCTCCGCATTTTGCTGTTTCGAATGCTTTGATAAAGGGTTTTTGCAATGTTGGTAAGATTGAGGAAGCTTGTGGTGTTGTGGAGGAATTGCTGAAACACGGAGAAGCTCCACATACGGAGACCTGGGTGATGATGGTTTCTAGGATTTGTGAAGTGGATGATTTGCAGAGAATTGGGGAAATTTTGGATAAAGTTAAGAAGGTAGAATTAAAGGGTGACACTAGAATAGTGGAGGCTGGTATTGGTTTGGAGGAGTACTTGATCAAAAGGACACAGCAAAAAGCATGGAGATGTTGAATGCTTTCAAGAATCTGATTATTGAAATTGACTCTGCCATCGTGGTGTCTTGGCTCGGTAAAGCAGCTGGCAGACCATGAAAAATGGCTCATGATCTGTCTTCCATATCACCTCTCTTGAGTAAGATTAGCCAGGTTTGGTTCACTCATATTCGTAGGGAAGCAAATGGTTTTGCTGAATGCTCGGCTTAACAGGGATATATGCATCAAATGGATTTCATTGCTTGGCTATAAACTTGTTGTGGTGCTCTTCATTTTTCTATGTTGCCGATTTGTTTCAATCTTGTAGTTTGCATGCTTGTGATTATCGTATATCAGAGTCATACTTCTATCTGGTTCTGTTCAGAATCTTTCGGCTCTACTAATGTTGGTGGTCTCCAAGTTGCTTGCTTGTGGCGTCACAAACTTCCTCCAGGCTGTTGCTACGCTTGTGCTTCCACTTCATGCTACCAAGAATTGGTATTGTGTCTGACCGCCTTGAGTTTTAATTTTCTGGTGCTCAAAAGACCTGGATTATTGCTATCTTACTTCTGGTTATCTCAGATTGATTTCTACCTCGGATTGCTCCGTGTTTCTCATCTGAACTGATAGCCCTTGCTGCTGTGCCGATCATACTGCAATGTCATTATGCTGTCCCTTGCTTGATTTTACTTCCAAGTTTTATTGTTGATTTCACTCTGCTCTTTTCTGGGTATGGTGCTGATGCCATCTTTCTACAATGCTGATGCCATCTTTCTACAATGCTGATGCGATGAGTATGAACCCCTGTTACAGATTGCTGTCCTCATGCGGTGTAGCTGTTGCGATATTACCTCCCCGGAGCTTTGCTGCTGCTTGAGATTGATATAAGCAAACTGATTTCATCAGGTGGCTTGTGTTGGGAATCAGAATTCTGCAGTTTTTTGAATGAATTACTGCTCGAATATAGGAGGGGATTCTTTTTTTCCTGGTGTTAGTCTGCCTCTTTCTTTCCTGCTGCGACCTGCCCTTTGCACTGTCTCCTGCTACACAGTACACTGTTTGCTGATTTTGCATGTGGATTACTAACAAAATCTCCTGCTACTTTGGTCATTGCTGATGAAAAAAAAATCCACGTGTAATGTAATAATTGGTCTTTCTAGTAGGCCACCCCCCCACCATTTTTGTCTCTCTGTTGTGCTTTGGTCATTGTTGATCTGTATGTTGCTGCATAACTATTGAAGGCAGACTACTTGTAACTCTCCCTCCATTGGCAAACTTCTGTTCTTCGATATTTGTTATTACAAATCTTGGCTTATGAAAAATAAATAAATAAATGAAATGGAGAGGTTGAATGCTCTTTTTGTGCTGTTTACTATATTCTTTCCTTTTAAACAAGAAGCTTGTAGATTTCTAGTTCAGGTATGCATTCACCATTTCCTCCAGTGGATTACTCCTTTTGTATTTGATGGGTGTTCAAAAGACGTATCCCATTTGTATAATTTCTATGATCACGATTCTGTATTCTTCCGAGTTTTAAAACTGTTGTATTGCTTGCTGGTGATTTCCTTCGGCGGATTTCTCATTACAAAATGCATGAATGGATACAATACTGCTCCTACGAGATGAAAAGTAAAATTTTTGAGTGATTGGATGTCGCACCTTAAAATTTTCCTACCCAGCCCTGCTTGCAATATGTTTTAAGTGACTGAATGTCGTGTCTCAAAGTAAGTAAATAAAAAGATCCTCAGACTGGTGTCACTAGGCGAGAACATTGGCATTATGGTTGATTAGGGTTAATGTTTTTTAAACTAGTGACGGGAGGATACTGGTTCATGAATAGCAAGAGCAAGCACATAGGTGTAATCATGAAAATAAATTCCTGTTGTAGTTTCGATTCTGAAAAAACACAAAAAAGGATAAGGTTTCCACCATTGTTTTCAGTTGGAAGAACCATGCCTAATTTGCTCAAACAACAATTCCATGCTCAAATCCAGGGAAATTTTTGGCAGCTGTTGTCCTCTACTTACGTCTTACAGAACAAAAATCAGCAAAGTACTCAATCACATAATATGTTTTTCTAAGAAGTTGCTAGCTTCACTATTTCGCCATGCTATACCAATTTGAAAGGTCGATTAATATATCTCCCTCTCCCTCGTATACACATATTACCAGCTTAGCAACCCAGCTACTTGAAATTCTCATGAACTCGAAAAAAATTACTACTTCGGCGAAACCAAATTCAGAAACTAAGATATCGAGACAAGATAGGGTACATACACTCTGCTTTTTCAAATCAAAGAACCAAAGAGTAGATGAGAGCATATGAATACGCAATCACCTACCAAAAGCTAAAATTTCAACTTTAATAAGATCTAGTTAAATTTTCTCAATGTACTTTTAATATAATGTTGATGCCTACAAAACTTTGAAGGGTACTTAAACTTCAGTGTCAGATATAGAACTTGAATTTGCAGGAACGAGGATAAGAAAGCAAACCCTCTGCCAATATGTTTCAAGTGAAACAAATGCTTCGAACTATCTTATTTGTCCAGACCTCATAACATGTATGCAAGCAGCAAAATTTCAGTAAGAGCTCGGTCGTTTCTCAACCCCTCTTTTAACAACTAGCATGCGGTCATAGAACTCCTGCAAGAAAAATTCAAATTAACGTGTTGCATTGACAAAAAGAAGCAAAAGAAGAGAAGGAAAGTTGAAAAAAAGAGATGTTAATGAGCTTAACTGTTCCATTCATTGAAAGTGCAGCATCACGTTCTGCATCAGATAAAAAGGAAAGGAATGCATAAGTACGGTTCTTTCCTCCTTTCCGATCAGACAACACCCTTGCACTAACCACAATCCCGAAATGATTAAATAGATTCCTCAACTCATCCGGTTTTGTACTCCAAGGAAGATTACCAACGTACAACTTATGTGGACTTTCATAAAATAGGTGTTTTGTGGGCGCTGAGTTCAGTGCCTCGGGGTTCCTCCTCCCAGAACTTATTTCAACTGAATATCTTACCCGCATTTCCCTGCCACCGACATCCTTCAAAACAGTAAAACGAATTTCAGGCAATACATTAATGAGATAGAGAAATAATAACAGTAATAATTAAAAAAAGGTAGCTAGTTCACACTCAACTGATCCATCCAATGCAGAAACTGCATTCCTTGCTGACTCTACAGAACCCATTGTGATGTAACCACATCCTCGGCTTACACCCGTCTCAGGGTTACGAGAAACCTGCAATTAACTCAACAAGGAATGCGAACTTGAGTGCAATCCCACAGCTTTCAAAATGATGAATATTGTTTCGCTGTTCTTTTGTATTCAGCTAAAACCAAGTTGGCAAATTTGGAGACAACCCAGCTTCCCATCAGATGAATTTTGTTTCAATCTTTTTAATTTTCAATTTTCAGCAAAAAAACTAACCAGCATCCACCAAGCTTTGATAGAATTGCATCTTTCCTGTTGTTGACTAAAACCTCACTAAGTTTCCAAATTATACAGTGTAGTTGTTGCAATTGAAGCAAAACAATGGGGAAAAAAATGATGATGAAGCATAGCTGCGATAAATCCACAAAAACTCTATTTATCTCTTGAAAATTTAGGACGGAGCTAGGTACAGTTATCTGAATGAATTTAGATGATTTTGAAAACTAAACTAGAAATGATATTTCTTTATAGAACCCAACCTTACGTAGATGTTATTGAGAAGAAAGGAAAGGTCCAAAGTGATAGATACCTCAACAGAGAGAACAGAGCCAAAAGGCTTGAACATCTCAACAAGGTCTGCAATGTCAGAGCTCCTTGGAAGATTACAAACGTATAGTTCGCATGGTTTTGCTTGCTTCTTCTTCAATTCAAAGTCATCAATCTTCTCCCTTACATGGTTAATCTCCTCCGTAATCACGGTTTCCTTATCTACAACTGCTAAAACGGCGAGAAATTTTCTTGAGCGCAAGCAAAGAGTGTTAGAGAGGGATAAGGAGCAGCAGAGTTTTGGGTGTTGAAGTTGGATTGGCGGACAGAATGATGATATTGAGGCTGCTGCTGCTGGAGGCGGTCTGGTTTTGGTTTTGAGAGGAGAGGAGAGTAAAGGGGGAGGGGATGGTCCTCCTAAGAGACTGCTGGCCATTGGAGAGATGAGCTTCTAACCATCCAAGTGGATATGGTTTAACACAAACACTTTCACAAGACTGGTCTGCCCCATTTGCAAAACGGAGTCTCCGGGGCTCCCATATTTTACCCCGAACCCATTTAATTTCTCTCTCACTCCCTCTATTTTTTATTTTTTTGTTTATACCATTTTTTTTAGTTTATACTATTTTCTGGAAAGTAATTTTTAGAAAATTATTTTTTAAATTTTTTTGTATTTGTTTATTATTAAAAAAGTTGGTCAACGAAAAACACTTTCTAGTCAAAAAAAATTTTAGTTTGGTTTCCAGAAAAATATTTTTCCTTTTGGTTGTGTTTGTTTTCCGGAAAGTGGTTTCCAGGAAACCACTTTCCAAACTTTCCTACTTTCATGTATTTGTTTGCCATTAGAAAAGTTGGTCAACGGAAAACACTTTCCAATTAAAGAAAAATTTGGCTTGGTTTTCAGGAAGGTGTTTTCCTGAAAAATTTAGGCGGAAAACACTTTCCGGA
>Ga0307511_10003047_pt1 | contig 17307 bp, 14 predicted proteins | sample 13_EM_MG_FD_200266 | JGI IMG/M metagenome (GOLD analysis project Ga0307511, IMG submission 200266) | Populus trichocarpa ectomycorrhiza microbial communities from riparian zone in the Pacific Northwest, United States - 13_EM | ecosystem: Host-associated > Plants > Roots > Unclassified | place... | reverse complement strand
CAAAGAGGGTTTGCGAGATCATGCTGCAATTAGGTAAGATTGAAATTAAGATAAAATTCTCAATCTGTTTATTCAATTTTATTATTCATTTACTAACATATAATTCATTTCTACCCTATAGGTTGCGTGATTTTTTGTACTAGACGCAAAAAAAGAAATGGATCCCATGGAACATTGAAAGAAAAAAGAAATTAAGTATTTGATAAATTATTAAATAATTTCTAACATTGAAATAAATTAATCAATTTATTTTCGAGTATAATTGTCTTTTGTAAGTATATATTTTAATACTAAAAAAAGGCTTCGGTCATGGGATAACTTGGGTTACATGGTTAAAGTGTTTCCAAAAAATCTTAAAAATGAATTTTTTATTTAGATTTTTTATATATTTTTAGATCGTTTTGATGTGTTAATATTAAAAAAAATTAAAATAAATATTATTTTAATATATTTTGAATAAAAAATACTTTAAAAATAATCATTACCACATTCATAATCATTATACAATCATTAACTTAGTTATGATCTATGAGTAACTCGGATTTTTATAGATAACAAGTGCATCATTAGTTCTATCACTATGTTATGCATTAGCAATACCCATCTTGCTACTGATTATAAACGACTAAGTGCCGAGATGGTCGAACTCTGCTGATTGGTAATAGAGATGAGATCACATATAGATGGTACATGTGCTCTCTTTTTTTGTTTCACGGTCTAGGCGAAGACCTTATAAATGTTTAAATTTAAAATAAATATTTGAATTTTATATTTATTTATTATCTATTTTTTTAGTAGATTTTTTTAAAAAATATTTTTAAGTTAGTATTAATGAGATTACCGATGATCTAAATTCATCTATATTCCAGCGAATTAAAAAAATAATAATGCAAATACCACTGTTTACTTCATCTAGTTTTTCCATTTTAACTGTTGCTACGAGATTGTTAATTAAAGCCCTCTAAAACGATGGGAAGCCAGAACAATGGGCCACTATGGCCTATTCTCTTTTGGACTGTTCTCTCTCTGTTTTTTGTTTTTTTGTTTTTTGAATAGTTATTATTTTAACATATAGTGGACTGTTCTCTCTCTGTTTGCGGATGGGTGCAAAACTACGGTGGACCTCGGGGACATGACATTTCCAAAATTTGACATTTTTTTATTTTAGTCCTAATTGCTTTGAATTTTTTAAAGCACATGTTATTTGACATCATTCCACTTAAAAAAGGATGACAGTCGCTAATTTATTATAATTTTATGCATGCTCCAATACTATTTCATATTGGTGCTCTTGTTTCTAAAGATGTAGAGCTTGTTTCAATTGGCTCTAATCTTTTCGAGGAGTTTGCTTCAATTGATCAAGATAGGGAAATTAATTCAGGTCCAAAACAATGTTTTCAACCATAAATCTCAAATTTGAAATGGGAAACAGTTCTTCCATATCCGGGAGGAGGAGGGAGAAGAAAACAGAGCAAGAGAGAGAGGGGGGGCATTCCAATTCGATCGAGGGGTGGTTTTCTTACAGGTGGAATCTAAACTTGACCTAGCATGCACGCTTGTTTTGAAATATTCAATATGGGTACGAGTAAGACTAATTCTTAAAAGTTTATTTTTTTAATGGGTTTTATTCAGATTTTGTTGCTGTGTTTTTTAATTAAAATCCCATTCATCAATATATATGGATAGTTATGGAGGCATATAACAGTAGTATATGACAATACCTATATATCTGTTAAAATAATTATTTTATTTTTAAATTATATAATTAAAGAAAAAAAGTAAAAGCGTAAAAATTAATCTAGTCTGATTTATTAAGTTTTCCTTCTCTCATTTAACTTATTTTATTTTAGTCATTTAACTTTCACCTTGAACACGAAGATGTTAAAATATATGAATTATTGGATTGCGGGTCGTAAACATTCTAACTAATATATACTATGAAAAAGGGTATTATAATAAAAATAAAAAAAGGTTGATTCAATCAAAATAAAATAAAATAAAATAAAAAAATGGGTAGATTAAAAATATCTCTCTCTCTCTCTCTCTCTTTTTTAATATAAAAGAAGATGTTCGAATTCGAAATCTTTTAAAAGAGATAAATAAAGTCAATAATATTAATTAAATTATAACTCATCAACAACTTCCCCGTTGAGTTACAACTTTGTAGTGTGCATGTGGGAAATTTGAAGCAAATTAACATATTGATCCAACAAAACACGAGTGTACATAGGGATTTGCATCAAATATCATGCAGAGGAAGCTCAACTAATAGACGTAAATGATTTATTATTATTTGTTTTTGTCTCCTCAGACACTCTTTATTTTCACTCCATAAGAAACAAAAGCCGAGCCAAACAAAGCTGGGAGCATTCACAGTGGAGATTCAGCATGTGGCGTGTTTCTCATATGATTTATTTTGTTATTTAAGCCGAAGACAATATTGGCCCGTGAGTTTCTTACATGTTTTTTTGTGTGTGTGTGTGTGTGGGAAATTGGAATACATGGGATGGAGTAGACTGAACCATTCCTTGTCTGACAATTCGAAAGCAGTCGAGTATGAAACCAGGGAGGGCGTGCGTGCTGGTCTACAATTGCGAATGCTCATTTCTATGAGCACCCAAGGTGATGGATAATATAGGAACGAAGAATATGATCCTGTGCTGGGCTGTTATCACTACTAGGCCCGTTGGACTAACATGAAGACCAACAATTCCGTGGGCGGCGCAGTACAGTGTGATTGCAGGCTCGCAGACGCGTCGGCATTGGTGGCTCAACTTTAAGCCTTCCCTTCCAGTCCCGATGTTCGGACTCGGAGTTGTTGACTTGTTGATGCTCCCAGCCGCGTACCACGTCATTGCTGAGTAGAGTACACCAATACACAGGAGCTGAGTTCTATTATTAATTTATTATTGATCATTTCCTGGTCAGTACTATAAAAACAGGGAAGATAAACAGGCAGTCAGCGGAGATGTGTATTTGACAAGTAAGTTCTGCCATGGCAACATAAGGGAATCAGTTTCCTTTATGACGGCCTTGCTTACGTCTCTCTACGTCTGAAAATGCTACTTCATCACCCCCAACATACCATTACCACACACCCACCTTTTTACTTTATTAATAGCAAAGGCTCCGCAATTTCCCTTCATATTCTCTCCTTGACGACACACCCTGTATCTAGCTATCCTCCTCCTCCTCCTCCTCCTCAAATATTCTCCAGCACTGACGAATCAATACCCTTTCCCAGCATCTCACGTCTCTCTTCTAGAACAGCTGCAACCCGGCCTCGGAATCAAATAGAAGGAATAACAGATGGGTGGTTGTTTTTCTTCCTCTTTCTTGGGCGAAGATTCAGAGCAAGTTCGTCCTCAAACCGCCAAAGTTATTTCAATTCATGGTGATCTTCGCGAATACTATCTCCCTGCCTTTGTTTCTCAAGTTCTTCAGGCTGAAATTGCTTCCTCCTCCTCTTCTTCATCGTCATCATCTTGGTTTCTCTGCAACTCCGACCTTCTATTATACGATGAATACATTCCTGCCCTGGATTCAGATGTCCCTCTCCATGCCGATCAGATCTATTTTGTGCTTCCTAAATCAAAGCTCCAACACAGGTTAACCTCTTCAGATATGGCAGCTTTGGCTGTCAAAGCTAGCCTAGCCCTTCAAAACTCCTCTAACAAGGACCCCCGTCGCGGCAAGAAAGCCCGGATTTCTCCCGTTTTGTTAGTTAATCCTGATCATGAACACCAGGGACAAAACGTTGTCAAAGTCAGCTTTGACAGGAAGCCAAAGCCACAGGTCCAGCAGCGGCAGCCAGCTAATCCCATTGTGTTTTCAAGATCCGGTTCTGTTAGAAAATTTCAAAAATATACTTCCAGACGAGCAAAATTGGCTGTTCGTTCCTTTAAGCTCAGATTAACCACCATTTACGAAGGGACCGTTCTTTAGTCAAAGATTCATTCATTTCTTTCTTTCTTAGCTTGATCACGGGAGGAATACAATCCGATTTTGGAAGAAAACAAAAAACTCAGGATTTCGTTAGTTTTCATTGCATATTATTTTACCTTTCAATTTGTATCGTATAAATTTATACTCTCTATGTAAAAACAATATTACGCATAGCTTTTTTTTCACTTACAGGTGCATACATGTACTTTGATTGTTTGATAATTATCAATCTTACAGGGGTTTAATTTTCTTATACTGGGATTACTCTAATTTATATAAATATATTATAATAGTGTGATGTACATTTTGGTTATATTTTTTGATTTTATTATGTTTTTAATCTTAAATTAAGATAAGAGCTTATATTTAAAAAAACTGTAATTTATATATATTTTTTAAAAATTTGTTTTTTCAAATAATGTAATAGGTGACACAATGCCAAAAACAAATTCATTAAAGAAGAAAAGATATTTATTTCAAGTTAGTTTGATTAATGGAATAAAAAGGTTTTGTCTGGAAAGGTTGGGAAAAATGTGAAGGTATCTTTTTTTAGGAAAAATTTGAATTTTATTTGAATTTTATTTTTATTTTTAGATTGTTTTTATATTAAAAATTAATTTTAAAAAACTAAAAAATTATTATTTTAATATATTTTTAAATAAAAAATATTTTTAAAAAACCACTCACACTAATGACTAACCAAACTCCGAAACGACACCACCGTTAGCTGCCGTTTGAAACGCGGACACACACATTTCAAAAACGACAGCCACAAGTTAAGAACTTTTCTAGCTAATGTCCTTAATTTTTTTCTTCTTTTGCAAGATTTTCACACGGGAACCCCGTCCTGGGTTTTGAAAGTCAAACATATGTGCAGGAGAAGCAACGATATTTTTCATTGAACGCAGTTATTGTTCAACGATAATTGGTATCTAGCTGCCCCTGCAGTACCGTCCAGAGTCTCCAGACCACCTACATTAATCCTCATGCGTCACCTTGGTTTTTTGTGACTCATTCATTTATATTATAATCACAATATCGTGCTGTTTTGTCTAGCTATGGCCTTCATTTTAACACCAAATTAAACTCACTTCGTAGACCATTGAACATATAGCTAGCTAGTTCTTGAAACATCAAGAAGAGAAATCCTTTTGTGTTCTTGAAGTTACTCAATTTAAAGAGGAGCTAGCTAGTTCATCAGAAGCCATGGAAGAAAGAAGAATGATTTGTTTGATCAATATTACACTGCTTTTTTAGATCTTCCAGCACTCACCATCATCTTCAGTTGGTATGTGTGTTTATTGTCTGAATGGCCGTTTGGTCAATCTAGTCTTTTCAGACTGTGGAGAGCAAAGGCTCTCTTCTTACTCTTGCTCACAGATCTCTTCCAGTTGTTTTTCATGTACTGTTGAGGCAGGCAGTGTTTGTCGCATTTCATTCCATTATAGAAAATGAAAAGCAAAAAATTGATCAAGTTTCATGGTTTAGGATATTACTTAGCCCAAAAATTCTAGTAAAGTTCAGAAAGGATACGAACTTAGTTTCTTGCTCAAGATGAACGTCAGTAGCCATGTTGAGATCAAGAGGAAAAGTGGGTTCTGGAGAGCTCTTTAGTAATAATAATAAAAAAAAATACTTGGTGGATACCTGAAACCGAGTAGAATCGGGTTGGGTTCAGGTACGTAAAGAAATTAGATTCAAGTTTTTACATGAACATTGCATTAAAAACCAACCCGTATAATCCCGGACTGCAGCTTCTATGATATACTTGCTAAAATGCATTACAATATTGAAGCTGGGTTTATTGGCAATGCATTAAGACTACTGCTGAAGATGAAAAGAATTAACTTTAAAATTTGACTTCTTTCTCAGTTTCTTGTAATGTCTGATTCTCCTACGCTCATGCATTTGGAAAAGAAAAGAAACGAAAAGAAAAGAAAAACTCACTACTACTGTGATCATAGACTGTAGGAGCTGAAGTAATTAATCATGATGTGATTTATCTTTTAAATTCGATGTCCACTAGTTCACGGTTTGAGAGCATGCATTAATTAACGCAAGTTGAATGTTGCTAGGGCATCCATTATCCCATGTCAGAAAAACCCGTGCTGGTCGCTCTGACCTCTCCCGCCGGCATCCACAAATATTAATTACTACTACAAGTACAGCTTGTTCCGATGTCAACCTTGTTTTAATACGTGTCACCAGGAAAACAGTTAATTAGGCCGCTGAAGTCTAAAAACAGGAGTCCGTAAATTTTATTCAAGAGAGCATGCACCATAAATCATGCTCGCCGCAATTAGTTTACGGTCGTAATCAATTGATGGAGGTCAACAATCCCCTGCCATACAGGGTAAATGGAACGCAAAACGCCACCCCTGCTTGTTTTTTTTTTTGCATGTTCAACGCTCTTATTATATGGTTTCATACTAACATAAATTTTTTAAATTTATTGACTATTCAAGTTCGATCATATACACACGTACACTCATACAAGGATCGATGGATATGTATACACGTCGTCGTCGTGATGAAAATCATATTTATGTTCATACTCAAAAGGATCATTCATGCATGTAATTGGGATCAAATTTGTGCCCTCCAAACCACATCTAGGGACCGCAACACTAATAGTAAACAAACTCCAGCTTGATGATTCATTCAGACGATAAACAATACGATCGAGGACCCAGAACCCTTTAAACATGCATGGAGATTTGATGCATTTCTCTTAATCTCCGGCCACTACTCATTTCCTTGATGATGTTCAGTGCCATGATGAAATTCAATTGATTAATTCTTGAGGGGCAAGGAACAATTTTCTCATCTCCTTTTCTCTGCACGTCTAACTTCTTACTATTTGTTATAAGCCGTTACGCTTCCCAAACATTAACTCCTTTCTATTAAACTTTGTCAGTATACCTAATTTAATATTCAAATATTAACCTGTCAATGCTGTAAAAAACTCATATCCACCTTGTCCGTTATAAGTCATGATTGTTATCAATTGTTAAGCTAAATAACTTATTAATTACTTTACATGACATCCTCAATTATTGTATTTTTTGAATAATGTAACATACACTCTATTTAACTTTTAGCAAAGTTTCTTCAGGATCGTACCAAATTATCAACATCTTCATTTATTTTACCATTCAATATAAATAACAGTTTTAATCTCACTATTTGCAACCCATGTATAAATCATGCATATCCTTTTATTTTTTAAGATTGATTTAATACCTTCATAAATAAACAAATATAATAATGTCACTGGCTCATTTTTCAGGAATTAGCTCCAATATCAAGTAACTAGTTCCACCGTTTATTATTGAGTAACTAGTTTCTCATACATTAATATTAATGTAGAAACATTTCACATTCAAAGAACTTGTAACTACTTGACTTGATAAATTTATTAAATAAAAGTATTAAGGTGTCAAGCACCTATCCCACGATAATATCCAACAACTTCTAATTAATAATAATAATTAGTGTACACTCCACTAATTTAAATTCAACCATGACATATCCATGTATCGCATTCTTAATTATACCCAAATCCTAATATTTACGCATTTATAATTTCTCATGCTATCTTCTCTATTTGGTATCCCTTTCTGATTTATTGCAAGTATCTCATATATATATATTTCATAATAACATAACATTTTACTTCTTTCCTCATTTGTTACATCATTATCAATACCAATTATGTGTACTTTTCTCAAGTACATTTAAACTCATCTATTTATGTTTACTTTTCCCAATTACATGCATGTACACTAAATAAATACATCATTAAAATGATATCAACTACACATATGTACTCAAAATTCTTCTATTGTGAAAGGTGTTTCCCTTACTCTTTTTTATTATGGCCAAAATCCATGTCTCTTATTTATCAAGTGCCCTTCTTCCTATTCTTCTCAAGTTTAACATGTTCCTAGACTTCATAATATCCTTTGACTTCTATCATTCAATTTTCACAACAAGCATTCACTTACATTGAATAAATCCATTCAAGATTATATCCTTATAAATACACAATCTCATTCCATGACGTCACCATAAATTTACTAAAAAGGTATTCATCTTAAGCATGTATATACAAGATACACAAATGAAGAACCTCCCCGTAACTTTTCCATTTGGCTGAAATATAGGCTTTATGTTCATTAACACTCTTCTTCCATTCTTTCCTCAACTTTACATGTTATCAAGCCCATACAATATGTTATAGTTTATTTTACACAAATCATAGTCATACCTAAGCTTCACCCATTATTTGTTTAAGAATGTATTTTTTATGCTTATTCACATAATAATTATCCCTTCCAAACAAGAAATTACACCCCATTTCAAGCAAAAAATTAGAAATGACAAGTCCTGAATTGGTTTGGTCTAACCAAACATGAATATTGTTTGGTGTTTTGATCATAAACGGAGTTATTGGGCTTAGTTTGTCTTGTTGGAAAGCTAAGATATAAAATTACAACTTTTAGGAAGAACAAAACACCCAACTATACCGTTTGGAAGCTTAAAATAACAAATCACAGTAACATCCAAAATCTATCCAAGAGTTATATCGGTTTAGATATTTACTTAGTGTTTAGCTGATGTTAGGAGTCGCAGATATCAAGACCAGTTTTTGTGAAGGCCACTTTCATTTCAAAGTTAGCATTCATATCTATAACTTTTATGAAGAAACCTATCCAAAATGCCATTATTTTCAAGTTTTAATTTCTGTTAGAAGACAAGTAATAAATTTGTCTGAAATTTTAGCTTCATGGAGAACATAAGTTTGGCAAGCAACTAGATGTTTTCCTTAATCCTTAAATGATTTTACACACATGTACACATTCAATTCATCTTAATAACATATAATTTCAGTCCTAATATAACTCTTCCATGGACAACCACAACTTGATTAAATTCTCGAAGATTTTTTTTTTCAAAGCCTTTTTTTTTTTAATCTTAATTTGTTCATGTCTTTACAACCCTAACTTGTTATGAGTTCATTCAATTTAGAATTTCCATTCAAAATCACATGAACCCTAAAAAATCACAAATTAAAGATTTTGTTCCCCTAAGCATTAAATTAAACACAACTTAACAAGAAATTAGGTTACTAGAACACTTTACCTAATGATTTGAGAAGAGTTCCTTACAAGCTTCCTCCTCCTTCTACAACCATGTTTCTCTCTCTAATCATACCCCCCTCTCTCTCTTGTTCTTCTTAACCCATAAATTCTTGGTGTTAATCTCTTACAAGAAACCCTCACTCCTACTTTCCTAAGTTAAAGCTCCATTAACACTTTAAGGAAAGAAAAAGAATAAAGAAGATGAAAAGTTTTGATTTTTCTCTTTTCCTTTGCTGCTGGACCCATCAGGAGATAAACATGAAGGGGCTATTTATTTTGACCATTTACCCTTCATTTAATCCTTTATGTTTTTTTATCTGTTGAAACCCGCTACCGATTTCATCGATGTTACGAATTTTAAACTTAAAATTCGTAAATCTCTTTTCAACTTTTACAATACCTTTAGATTTATTTATGGAAGTAATCCTCTCCATTACTCGTCTTATTTATTATTATTTTTATCATTTATTAATTTCTCTTCATTCCAAGTTTTCATTACATCGCATCTATTAAGGTCCTGTTTGTCATTGCAGTCCAATCATGCTTTTGAAAATTTTAAAAAATATTTTAGCTTGAAATTAATTTTTATATGTTTTTGGATCGTTTTGATGTGCTAATATTAAAAATAAATATTATTTTAATATATTTCCAAATAAAAAATAATTTATAAAATAATGCATAATATACTCCAAGACATGCGCTATGCAGATGAAATCCAATAACGGCTTGAAATATTTAAAATCATGGAAGCGATACGTGGAGGAGGAGATGATGGGGACATTGGAAGCAAAAGTGAAGTTTGGGGATCCAGATTAGTTAAGTGGGAAGATCTGGCCTCAAAGGTACAGGCTGACCGTTGAATCTTTGTTTCGGCCTGTTAGTAACTGAAGCCCAAAGGCTATGCTTTAGGAGGCTAAGCCCAAAGTTGTTTTTCTTAGAGGCGGCGACAACGAAGAAGGGGGAAGAGCAAAAGGCAAGAAGCTCCTGCCTGCTACAGGCTACAGGCTACAGGCTAGAGCACAAGGGCTGCGTCAAAATGCAAAAGGCACCAAGGAGAAATATTTGGAGTTGATGCAAAAGTCAAATGGATGCGTAAATTCTCAATCAATATTCACTTTTGAGCGAAACAGGATGCAACTATTTGCCCCTACAAGTTTGCCACTAACCCTTCCTAATTACGTGGCATGTTGAGATAGAAACCTCCACTTTAACAGCAAAAACTATACTTGTCCCCCTCCCCCATGTAAAAGCTTGTTTGTACCCAACTCCATCGACATTTGTCACTCTGATCATGACAAGCGTTTTTGTAGTGTATATTTAACAGCCTGGGCGCCATAAGTCTTAAGGTTCGTCGTATCTATGTTCCATCACGACAAAAAGAAACATGTATAATGTAATTAATATCATGGATCAGTCATACATAATTTAAATTAAATTCAAATAAAATGTGCGATATAAAGCAAAGAGAGATTCCATCTTCCACTAATTATAGGTGCGAGCACTAGATCTTGCTCCTAAACCCGGCCCGATTATTTAATTATATGAATATACATGCATACTATGTTACAAACAAAGAAAAAAAGAAAGTCATTAAAAAATCTATTATATTCCGTGGTGGAAATGGAATGTAAAGGCATCCATTAGAACAATATATTAATCACAGATAAGTTAGAGTAATCATATTAATATGCCCGGTAAACCTGTATGTACGTAGACCAAGACGAGATACAATGATGATGAGGGAGAGCCAGATAATTCTGCCATGAATATTGTGAAATGAAGTCTCATGCGTTCGATCGATCGAAGCAGGCACATTTGAATGGGGGCAATGACATGATTGCAACCCATTATCAAAAGAACAAAAGGCAGGCTTTGCTTTTCATAAAGGAAAGAGGAATATATAATTATGTGGGGGAGATCCTGTCATTTTGTTTTGTTCTTGCAATGAGTCGACATAAAAAGTGCAGATGCTCTTTCCCGGCGCAGTTGGTTCGATGCAAAGCTGAGAAAATTGTGTTTTTCTTCTTCCATAATAGCAGCATTATATCGAACGTTTATAGTTAATTGTTTCTTTCAGACTAGTAGCTTTATATTTTGATGTCTTGATGAAAACTGATGGCATGTTTTCTTTCAAAAAAAGCATGCTTTTTTTTGTTGCTGTATCTGCGTGTGCTTGCTACCCTTTTCCAAGGTGGAGAGGAAAGTATATAGTGGTGGGGAAGCCTTGAATTATTGAATAATTAAGCTAAAAAGGTACCGAAGCGTGCAAAAACCTAAGTTCTGTTCCTGTGGGGGACAAAATTAATGTTCTGGACATGATTGCAATGGCTTCGTTTTTCTCCTCTAATTCCTGGGGACTCAACTAGCTTTACCACATGTTCAAAAAGAAACCTGCCTTTGCCACCCTTTGATTTTCCAGTGGCATCAAAACATTGTTTAGTTTGAATAATTACATGGTAATTACCTTTTTGTTCTAAACTATCATCGAAGCAACCCAAACCAAAAGCAAATATAACCTCGTATTCACACACACATACATGCACTCTGACAAATTAAGAAATTAATCTTAATTAGAACCATGATTATGTATGCCTACATTAATGATTATGATTAGTACTTCTTTGTGTTGGTCGATCTAATAAAACTTGTTAAACATGTTAAAAAATGAACTTTGTACGATCCCTTTTTATTAGTATTGCTATGCTCTTAAAACACCACAGTTATTATTATTTTTTTAAAACTAAAAGAAGCATTTGATTAATTAAGTTTCATTATAATATTCTAAAAGCAGCACACAATTCTTGTAACTTTGGCACTTGTCTTTTATAAGATATCGCGTTTGAAATTTGGAATTTTTACTGAAAAGTAAAAATTTTAGAGTGTTAAACAAGAAGCTATAAATTAGAACAATAAATAATTTAAAACCATTTTTAGGGTTGGTTTAGTATTAGAGTTAAGAGTGGTTGAAACTATTTTTTATCCTAATTATAATTTTTAAAGTATTTGATTAATTAATAGACATTAAAGTTTTATATGTACCCCGCTAGAAGCTTACAAAAAAAACTATAATTTATACTTTTTTTTTAAATATAATTTTTTAAATTGCAATTACAAAAGATATCATAATACCAAAAACACTCTTCTCAAAGTTTTTTAATTTTTTTTATATTTTTAGATTGTTTTGATTTAATTATATCAAAAATAATTTTTTTTTAAAAATAAATAAATAATTTTAATATATTTAAAATAAAAAAAAACATTGAAAAACATTATTTAACCAATAAAAAAACGTTGCCTTGGCTCCCTTTTTTCCAGTCAAGAGGGGCATAACGTTTAAGTTAAAGAAGGAAAGATGAGTCGTAACGCGCAATCGCTGAGGAATGTGTAAATGTAAGGAAAAAAAACTTTTTATGCCGAGGTGATTACTAAATTTCTTTCTAACGAAAATATTATCTTACGAGAAAGGAACCTTTTTCTGTCCTGCCGGGTGAATGGTTGGATCACAATTGGGAAAGACATCAGAGTAACGTAGAGAAACAGCTCAGGAAAAGGGAGAGAGTGCATAGCGAATTATCCCACAATAATTGCTTTGTTAAGTAGCAGTTTAGGGGTAAATGGGAGGCAATTATTGTGAACTTGATTGATTCATTAGGGTGTCTATTATGGACAGTGAATTATTCATAATATCGTGAAATCCTGGTGTGAAATTTAGCAATCATACAAGTAAAGAGACTGGTGCCGTGCCGGGCCGGGGAGGGGAACATCAGGTCAGGTCGATATCTTTGAGCAGGAAATGGTTGGGACAGGGCAAGACTGGTCGGGTCTAATCATTGCCTCGTGCATGCCATCTCGATATCTATTACATTCTTAAAGTATTTGCATGGAAATTAAAAAATGAAAGTATTTTGGTGGTGGAAAAAGCAAAAGCAAAATCAAAATCCAAATACCCTTAGTAGTAGTATATTGTTTTAAACTTGCTTTGATCTAAAAGATTTATAATAAAAAATCCAATAAGTATAAATTGAATTCTTGATTAGTAATTTACGATTTGAAATCTAATTCAAAAGGGGTTTTAAGTAATAAGAACACGTAGATGATTTTTAGTAATTCAAGACTCATTCAAATTTAGCTCAAAAAATCCAATCTCTTAGAACAAAACGCAAATGTAACTAAAATAATTGATACTGATCACTCCGATAATCTACAAATTAACCTTATATTAACCCACCCTTTTCTGGTCTTACAGTCATGTTTTTTTTTTTTTAATCTTTGTTTCACAATCCAAGAAGTCATATCACGCGCTCCACCCTCACAAGTGCTTCCAAGAGCAGACCCCACATTCCCTCGTGGGCAGAATTATTGCCCCCGATTCCAGGGCCCACCCACCACCCACACCACCCTTTTTGCCCCTGTCCCTCTCTCATCGACGCCTTTGCTTCCTCTGCTTCTGCTTATTTATTGGCTCTACGACTCCCTCCCCTCTTCATAACCATAATCCATCCCTTCTCTTTAGCTACTACCACTGCCTCTTTCCTCGTCTACTTTGAGCTTTCCAGTTCACTAGTACTAACAATATTATTCTCTCGCAGCACCCACAGGTATCATCCTACCTACAGTAAAATACATTACCTAATCATATATAATTATATTCTTTCTTGAATTAATCCCTCCCGCTCAAATATATATCTGCGGAGTAGGAGTACTATATTCTCCCTTAATTTCTAGCTAGCTTGCTAATGCTTATATAATTACCTTGACTATATAGATAGATAGATTCCTAGGATCGATTTATTCAGCAATATATAGAAGATGAGGATGATGATAGATTTGGGCAACCAAAGAGGTATGGTCCCTATAATGGACACCCCGACCTCCGTAGATTGTGGTAGGGAAGTGAGGTTCCGCAGGTCCTTCAGGTCTCTTGTGGAATGTATGGTCCCTGCCTGTTGTGGCTTTCAAGCATCCGCAGATTCCCTTGCCAGTGATACCGACGAACGATACACATCATCATCACCTTCCATCACCACCACCACCGTAACAGGCACCTTTTTCGGTTACAGGAAAGGTCGGGTGAGTTTTTGCCTCCAAGACGACACGCGTAGCTCTCCTCTCTTACTGCTAGAATTCGCAGTCCCCACAGCCTACCTTGCAAAGGAGATGCAGCACGGGTTGCTCCGCATAGCACTGGAGTGCTGCCACCCAAGGCAAAATGATTCCCAAAAGGAGCGCTGCTCTCTCCTTGAAGTGCCAGTTTGGTCCATGTACTGCAATGGAAGGAAGGTTGGTTTTGCTATTCGGAGGAAGATGAGTGTGAGCGATGTGGCTGTACTCAAACTCATGCAGTCTGTCTCAGTAGGTGCTGGTGTTTTGCCATTGGCAGCCGGGGAGGCAGGGGACCTCCTCATGTACTTGAGAGCCAGTTTCGATCGAGTTGTTGGCTCTGCTGATTCCGAGTCCTTTCACATGATTAATCCTGTTGGCAGTTCTGGACAAGAACTCTCTATATTTCTCCTGCGATCATGACAATAGAATCTATATATCCAGTATCAATTAATTTCTACCATGCATATTGGATTCTACTCTCCATATAGTGCATATAAATTATTATTATTATTTAGGATTTGTATTTCTGTAAATTATGATGATCAATTGCCTTAATGTAGTCCTTACTCGATTGGTAGCTAGCTAGCTCTAGTTAATTAGTTTATGCTGGAGGGAGTATCAACTGCACTGTACTGTGATATGTATAAACCTCTCGCTAATTAAATCCCATCCAGTTAGTGCACTAGCCGGTACCCTTTACTGCAACATTCCAAATCTACTCCATTTCGTTTCGATCATCTATAAATAGTCGCCTTCCTGTCTCTGATCGCCCCGCTGCTGATCCTACATCACTGACAGTAATTTTGCATCTTGCCATACCCCTCATTGTATAAACTGATAGGGTCTTGGTATTTTCCTGAATTACTAAGAATGAAGCTTGATTTTCCAGGGGTTCTGGAGCAATAATAAAGAACAAATGCCAGCACTTTTGAGCAATTCTATAGTTGGCTTTCGTTTTCCTTAACCAAATTGTTTAGATTGCAAGAAGTTAACAAACAAGCAATTGGATAACAGTTTAGCGGCGTGACAATTGCAATCTTCTCCTTTACCAATACAAGGCATTATTATGCTAAGCACGTACGTCTGGATGAACATGATTGAATGAGCAGGTTGCCTAACATGCATAATCCCTATCAATCTCCCACTGAGTCTCATTTCGAACGTTATGTGTGTGTGATTTGGATTGATAATTACTTGAGAGAAAGAGGTCGATTGCCAGGCTAGAACTTATGCAATCGATACATCGCTTGGGTTGGGCATGGCGTATGAAAACAAATAAAAAATGGAAGTTTGCTTCTTCTCCTTACAAAATATAGGTTGAAATTCGGAATTTCATTAATATTGAGCTACTGAGATACGAGATAAATTAAGGCCATCCATATGAATTAAGGATCGGGACAAAAGGAATGCTTGGGGTTTAGTGGACGGATTCATATCTATAATTAATGCGCTCCGGGTTCAATAGCCCTGTCCATGTAAGGACGATGAATCAAGCTTCCCACTGACTATTCTTTTGCCGTCTAGTGCGAAATTCTACGAACTAGAGCTGGCAGGGGAAGAAAATAAAAACAAATGGGAAAAAGAGACTAAACAAGGCTAGCGATGCACGCCCTATTTTGTAATTTAGCTCTGGAACAAGAAGATTTTATGGTCCAATTCATTATTCATCCTTGGATTGCTCGCACGAGATTTGTAAGGTGTAACTAACATGAGTAGAAGCTGAGTTGTCCCATGAAAAGCGTCGTCCCTGGCTTCTACTCCCTATCGATATACCAAGGAAAGAATCAATAGAGATGGATTTGCGTTACGTTGCAATGTGATTGACCGTTTGACTGAATACCACTTTAATTATCAAGTGGCTGGCTCTTTAGATCTGGGAGGGATGTTGTTGGTTGTTAGCTAGTGGAGTAGTGGTGGCTAGATGACGATGATGGTGAGTTCCAGCAAGGTTGTGGTTGTTTTTTCCGTGTCCCCTGCAGAAGACTCCTCCGATGGATCCTGGCACCATTCCACTGGTCAAAAAAATCGAAAAAGGGTGGATAAGATGGAAATATCATACGGACATGCACACGAGTGGTCATGGCGTGGTTTCCGACATGAGGGCTCCACGCCCTCCCGCCCATCTCATCTCACTGGAGAGTGAGTGACCTTTCTGGAATTGAATGGAAGCCCGGGCTCCAGAGATGTCCAGTACTCTAATCTGATGTATACTTGATAATGGGCTTAAAGCACCCTCTCAACTTCAAGGTCCTTACCAGTTTAAGGTTGGGCCTCTGCTTTCCTCCGACCCACTAGTAATCTAATCCATCTTGTCTCTTTGATTTTTTCATCAATGGGCTTGTGCTTACCTAGCCTTTGAAATATTGGGCCCTTGCATCTTTCTAAAGGTGCCCAGCCTAGACCAAAGCTATCTGTCCTTGCAAACATAAAATGAAAAATTAACAAACAACAAGTTATATAGCACGGGGGTGAATGGAATGGCATGGATCACTGCATGAAATATGAAAGGAACGGTTAATTTTGATGAGTAGTAGTGCAGTTAATATAGTTGAATGTTTTATTAATTATAAACCCCTTTGTCTCATTTCTTATTTTGATCTTTGTTAACAGAAGGTGTTGTTAGCAGAGGCAATCTACACCCCTGACTGCCTGGCTGCTAAACTTCTTAAGGACATCGACTTGCTTGGGTTCTAGACAATGCCTTGGTCATGCATGTGTGTAGAATAATTTTGTTGATAGAACGAAAGAAGAAAAGTGAGTAGCTCATGTGGTAGCAACCTCTTGTTCTTTGTAGTTTCTTGTAAATGATGCACATCAAATGCCAAAGCTTCCAAATGATACGAGCTTGTCCTTTAAACAATCTGAAACTGAAAGAGCAGAAACAACCGGTGGATGTTCCATATTTTGCTTTTCAATCCAGATGGTAGTGATTATCTTGTCTCGTTTTATTGGCTTTATAGCCTGTAGTGACATGTATGTTGAATCACCCTTTTTTTTTTTTGTTATGTGTAATTGTATTAAAGGTAAAACTGTATAAAATATTTGGAGCAAACACCAAGAAGTACAAAGTTTCGTTACCCAGATCTAAATGACCTTAAGCAACATAAAACAAAGC
>Ga0307511_10003046_pt1 | contig 17310 bp, 10 predicted proteins | sample 13_EM_MG_FD_200266 | JGI IMG/M metagenome (GOLD analysis project Ga0307511, IMG submission 200266) | Populus trichocarpa ectomycorrhiza microbial communities from riparian zone in the Pacific Northwest, United States - 13_EM | ecosystem: Host-associated > Plants > Roots > Unclassified | place... | reverse complement strand
GAAAACGATATGGGATGCTTGGAAGCTGAGTACAGAATGGCGCATAAGGAATTCAAGCCCGACCTCAAGAGATTGAAGCTGCTCAAGAATGTTAAGGATTTCATCGAATATCTTAAAGAGTCCAAGAGGGTATTTCACTCCAAGAAAAAGTCCTCAAATCTCAGCTTTTGTTGAAAAGGCCCAGTGCTGAAGACAAGTCTCGTTTGGGGAATTTGTTATCAGGAGTTTGGAGGTTTATTGCTTGTAATCATTAATCTTCATGATGTCGTTAATGTGGCGAGACTAGGCTGTGCGCTAATTATATGTATACTCGGTCGCATATATTTCATGGATCATGCCTTGCAGCTGCGTATATTAGCAGATTAGATTTCTTTTAGTATGGCTACAGGCAAAAGATAATAATCAAAGTGTTTTTTTCGTTCTTAAATTAATTCTCTTCTTCTTTCTACTCTCTTCTCGTCCCCGATTTGCCCTGGTTTCTTACCTTCATATTACGAAGCTTGAAACTTGACTAGAGCAAAGTTTGTTATGATCAAATTTAAGTTCTAGTTTTTTTTAAACTGATCAAATTCAAAAAACCAAGAGATCTTTTTTTAATTAAACCTAGATTAACCCACGCATAAACGATGTAACGGCTCTGGTAAGGCTTCAATTACAAGCAGAGAAGATCCACCCATGTCTACCCCTAATTTTAGACAAGTCAACAGCCTAATATGGGTCCGGGTTTTTTCCCTTGTTTTTTCCGAAAGCAATGGTATTCTTGTTTTGATGCAAAAGCATGTCAACCCTTGCTTTTGAATAAAAACTGGTAAAAGCCCGACCATGGCACTTTACCAAACACTTTGGGCTTTTGGAGCTGTCTGTATTTTCAAGTTCTGTGCTTAAGCTAGAGATTTCTAATTAAAAAGGGAAGTCCCAACAGATACTCAGAACCCACCTTAGATGTATAACAACAGTATCGAAAGCATCAGTGCTCTCTTATATCATAATCTCTGCATAAACATAATTTATTACATTAATATTCCTTAAATACAATTATAGACTTCGAATTCTAATCAGTCAGTAGATTCTCTCATTCATTCTTTCAAAAATTATACCAATAGAGACACAGATAGATGGTTTCTCAACTATTAATTCTTTTTATTCTTTCAAGTTATCTAAATTTAAAGAACATAATCAGACCTGGATTTCTTCCCAGATGAAGAGGCGCAATCTAAATTGCAACACACATGTAATATCTCTTTGTTTCTCAGTTAAAAAAATATACATGGTACTCGAAAACGTATACATAATGCAGAGCTTGGCGACAGCAGGTGAGACGTGCAGATTAAGAACTTCAACCAAGCGACCCGTGGACTTGTTGAAGAACATAAAATGAGCTTAGAAATAAAAAATAAAGTCTCCAGCATACAAGGGCTATAAAATATACAAATCAACATGGAAATAGGAAATGTTGCAAGTACCTGATACCATCCTCAACAATCACGTATCTCCAATTAACAACATTCAATATTCCCACACTTACCTTGTCAACCCTAACTTTGTCACCACCATCTTTCCTACGATAGAACACCAACTTCAAATCTGCCACGATCCCACTTGTGGAATCACTAGAGCAACACCGTGGTGGTGGTAACTCCTGCGAAAACCAACCTTCAGACCCAGGAGAATATCTCACTTTCCCTTCATAATCCATCATGGTAAAAACCGCACTCCAATCTTTCAACACCACATTCCATGTGATTTTTACATCCTCTAGCATCTCATTCATTGACGACGTCAAGCACTCATAATTATTCACTCCAAAATCAAATCTAAACACCCCATTATGATCAAAACAAAATTCATTACCAAGCTTTGCTATTTTGACGATAGGATGATTGTCCTTGGTGCCCAGAATATGGATATCAAAGATGAGACTGTCCATGGAAAATTGAGGCATGAAGGGACCTCTCACCCTGCGTTTGGCAGCAACGTATGCAATGGCATACAAACGGTGGTAAGAAACTGAAGGATGTGTAATCTTAAGGTTAGAAAGAGAAGGGTAATGACTCATACACAAAGGTTGCCAAATATGGTCAGACGCCATGGACAAGTACCATGACTTGGACACACATGAAGCCACCCCTAAAGATTTAGGGTCAAGATGGTGAGCAAGAAGAACAAGAACCCCCCACGGTGGCGGCGATGAAGATTTGGGAGATCTAATTGACATAGCTTGGACTTGTAATCTCTTTTGGCGTTGCATTTTCAAACTAAGTTTTCGTAGTTTCTGATTCTCTAATATTATATTGTTTGCATCAATATCTGGCATGCGTTAAATTTAGGTGTTTAAATCACGTTGTGGTTAAGACAATGAAACACGTGTTTTAAGGTTGTTTTTCGCATGGATCTTATTTGACACGTTTACATGGGTGCGTCACCTCTGTGGTTAACACGTGCGTGATAGCTTTTACACACGCTGAGTACTAGAGGTTATACGGTTGCACGTATTACGTGGCAAATCCGGTGCTTTTTTTTTTTTTAAAGATAAGCAAATTATAATTGCCCTGTATTATTTACTTTTTTTATAAATGAGTTCATATATTCTTAAGAAATCAACAAACCACACCATTTAATTTTATAAGTATAAATTAATCTAACCTCGGAAGAGTTAATTGATATATAAACTGATTTGATAATATTTTTTACTGTCAAGTTTTTTTTAATTATAAATTAATCTCTTTGGAAAACAAATTAATTAATAATACTTTTAAGGAAATACAAATTAAAAATTTATAGAGAAAAAAATAGATGTTAATGTTGGGATCGATTTTAGATTTTTTTAATAGAAAAATTAATTTCTTAGTTTATTCGAAAAAATGATGGGGCAAAGCCTGTCTATGGTTAAATTTCTATATTATTTATATATATCACGTAATCATTTTTTTTTAGTACAGGGAATGAAGGTAATATACATGAATATGCTTACAGGTGTGTTTGGTTGGATGATTCAGCATGTTTTTTATTAAAATTAAATTTTTTTTAAAAAAAAATTATTATTATTTTTTGTTATTTTAATATGCTGAAGTTAAAAATAATTTTTAAAAAATTAAAAAAATTTATTTTGATATATTTACAAGCAAAAAATACTTTTAAAAGTAATCATTACTATACTCTTAAATATCTTTCTAAATGTGTGTTTGCTATTGTAATACAGTGTGCTTTTAAAAAATATTCTTCACTTAAAAATATATTAAAATATTTTTTTATATTTTTATATTTTTAATATTAACACATAAAAAAACATTAGAAATCACTAAAAAATATCAATTTAATATTTTTTTCAAACTAAATACAAAACAAACAATACATAAAATACTATGTTTATGTGGTTGAAAAAAATTATAAATAAATAGATAATAAATTTATCTCATATTAAAATCATAATTATAAAATTTAGAATTAAATGAATCAAGTTTTATATTAAATTAAATTGAAAATTAACCCGGTTAATTAGATAAATTAATATAAAACCTAGTTAAACTAAGTTAAAAATCAGATGAAATTTTATTTTATTTTTTTAAAAAAATAAAAACAATCTTATTTTAAATTTTAAAACAACTTTAAAAAAAATCTTGAATTGAATTTACAATTAAGGAGAGTGATTCTTTACGAAATCTAAATCTAATAAATCATTTTCTAACAAATTGACCGAGCTCATGGTTTTCATAGTGGCCCACTTCAATGGTACAAATACAACTGTTTAAGATGGGTTAATAACAGAAGGCCCAATTAGAGGCCCAAAGATAGTTATTCTAGAAACAAGAAACGGTGCGTTTAGAACATGATCTTTCATTGCTCGTGCTCACTCTTTCCTGCGAGCAACTTAGCTGCTTTAGAGCTTTGCTCGAAGGAAATGGCAGTTTTGTTGTCAACAGTAGCAGTGACCAAGCCAAGATTGAAGCTTTTTAACAACAATGGCATTACACAAGAAATATCTTCAATCCCAATTAATATTTTCACTGGTAAGTCCTTCTTTTACTTTTTCTGCAGCTTTTTAATTCCTTTCCTTACAGTGTTTAACCGGTAAAGCATGTTTTTAAGGCACCTTTTTTTTTTGTTTAGGATTGAGTTTAGAGAACAAGAAACACAAGAAGAGATTATGTTTTGTAAATTTTGTTGCTAAGAATCAAACAAGCATTGAAACAAAACAAAGAGGTCATGCTAAAATAGGACCTAGAAGAGGAGGTAAAGACTTAGTTTTGAGTGAAGGAAGAGAAGAAGATGAGAATTACGGACCTATTTGTCCTGGTTGTGGGGTCTTCATGCAAGATAAAGACCCAAACCTTCCTGGATATTATAAGAAAAGAGAAGTTATTGTTGAAAGAGATGAAGTAGTGGAAGAGGGGGGTGAGGAGGAGTATGTTGTAGATGAATTTGAAGATGGTTTTGAAGGTGATGAAGAGAATTTAGAGGATGCCGTTGAGGGTAAACTTGAGAAAAGTGATGGAAAGGAAGGTAATTTGGAAACATGGGCCGGTTTTGATTTGGATTCTGACGAATTTGAACCCTTTTTAGAAGATGAAGAGGGTGATGATTCTGACTTGGATGGTTTTATTCCAGCTGGGGTTGGATATGGTAACATTACAGAGGAGATAATAGAGAAACAAAGGAGGAAAAAGGAGCAGAAAAAGGTGTCCAAATCAGAGAGGAAGAGGTTGGCTAGGGAGTCTAAGAAGGAAAAGGATGAGGTTACAGTGTGTGCTCGATGTCATTCTTTGAGGAATTATGGGCAGGTCAAGAACCAAACAGCTGAAAATTTGATACCTGATTTCGATTTTGATAGGTTGATCACAACTAGGTTGATGAAACCTAGTGGCAGTGGTAATGTTACTGTTGTTGTTATGGTTGTTGATTGTGTTGACTTTGATGGCTCATTTCCTAAGCGGGCAGCACAGTCCTTGTTCAAGGCATTGGAAGGAGTCAAGGATGACCCTAGAACTAGTAAAAAGTTGCCTAAGCTTGTTCTCGTGGGTACAAAGGTTGATCTCCTCCCTTCTCAAATTTCACCTACCAGATTAGATAGATGGGTTAGGCACCGTGCGAGGGCTGCAGGGGCACCTAAGCTTAGTGGGGTTTACTTAGTTAGTTCTTGTAAGGATGTGGGTGTGAGAAACTTGTTATCATTCATTAAGGAATTGGCTGGTCCTCGAGGGAATGTGTGGGTTATTGGGGCTCAGAATGCAGGCAAGTCTACTCTAATCAATGCATTAGCCAAGAAAGGAGGTGCTAAAGTCACAAAGCTTACAGAAGCTCCAGTTCCTGGGACGACAGTTGGAATTTTGAGAATTGGAGGGATTCTATCAGCTAAGGCAAAGATGTATGACACTCCAGGTCTTCTACATCCATATCTAATGTCCATGAGATTGAATAGGGATGAGCAGAAAATGGTTGAAATACGAAAGGAGCTACAACCTCGAACATATAGAGTGAAGGTAAGTTTTCCTCTCATTTCTTGTAATCTCTTTGGTTCAATATCATGGTGTGACTTGGCACTCTGCATACTAAGACCAATTCGCTCATGTTGCTCTGTTCAATATCTGTGTGCCTGTATGTGTGAACCTAGGAAATGAACTAAAATAATGTTTTGGTACACGAGTGTGTATTTTTACTCTGATATGTAATGATTCAAGTACCAAAACTTTTATTTACAGGATTTAGTCTCGTAAATTGAACAGCTTTTAAATTTTTTTGCTCTAAAGTTCCTTTTTGTAAGGTGAAATGGCTTATCTTTATATTGTTGAACGTTCTCAATTTGTCATTTGCTCACTGTTCTGAGGCTTAAATGCATTCTATGTTGAGGCTCCTGTTATAGTTCCTGGGGTGCATATATACACTTTCTTTGAGTTCTTAAGAGCAATGGACCTTTTGCAGGCAGGACAGACAATACATGTTGGTGGCTTGTTGCGACTGGATCTCAATCAAGCATCTGTGCAAACAATCTATGTCACAGTTTGGGCGTCGCCAAATGTTTCTCTGCACATGGGGAAGATGGAAAATGCTGATGAGTTTTGGAAGAACCATATTGGTGTTCGTTTGCAGGTAAATTTATGTATTCTTCAATAATTATTCAAATATAGAACTTTGCTAATTTGGTTATATGTAGCAATGGGTGGTGGATGTCATGTGACTTTCATGCACATAGAATATTGTTTGCACAGTTTCTATATGAGCAGAGAATTGCTACTCTCCTATGGAAGAGTGTTTGTTTCATTTGTAGTAAAAAATTCAAGTGGTCAGATTCTGGAGGAAAGAAAAGGAAAGGATGTCAGTCCACCATGCAATTCCTTCTCTGTAGGGGAAATTGTGCCTTGATCACCTTCAAAGTTTAGTGCATTAACAGGCTGCCAGTCTATCGAATCACTCTCAAACTAGCACATTTCATTTCACTCGCCGGGGTTTTGTTTTCTTATTTTTCTTGTTAGTTTTTAACAAATTAAGATGGCTTGCATCTCATATAAATTTTACAGCCTGCCTAACTGTATCTGGCTTTCTCTTGCAGCCACCAACTGGCGAAGATCGAGCTTCTGAGTTAGGAAAATGGGAAGAGAGGGAAATCAAAGTAAGTGGAACAAGCTGGGATGCCAATAGCATTGATATTTCTATAGCTGGTTTAGGCTGGTTTTCTGTTGGCCTCAAAGGGGAAGCAACCCTGACTTTGTGGACATATGATGGCATTGAGATCACTTTGAGAGAACCTTTGGTCCTTGACCGAGCACCATTCCTTGAGAGACCTGGATTTTTGTTGCCTAAGGCAATATCCGATGCTATTGGCAACCAAACCAAACTAGAAGCCAAAATTAGGAAAAAGCTTCAAGAATCGAGTCTGGATTTTCTATCCGAGGTTTCTGCTTAAACGGGAAGGAGATGATCAATGTCCCTTTCAAAGTTGCCTGCTCAAGTAGGAAAGAAGATCAGTTTGTTTCTCTTCCCAAAGCAACTTTTGGAATGGGAGACGTGTATTTGAAGGAAAATGGGTTGATAGTAAGGTTAACTTCCCATCTGGGCAAATCATGATTTTGGCAGCCGGGATTAGTACAGCAAAGATTGCTTTAGATGACAGTTTCTTTCTTGACTTGATGGGTGAAGAGCCAGGGGAACGAAGTGTGAAAATGTGTCGTTTGGATCAAATGTGTAACTTACAGACAAAATGGTAGCGTTTGCATATACAATATTAATACATTTTTGCTTATAAAATAGACATATTTAGAGTCAATTGAATAATTACAATTTACAGTCCGTAAAGGGCATTGTAGCTCATTGTTCACTCCACACTCCTTGATCTTGTCAGTGAATGCAAGCTGGTTTACATTTTGCTTGTTCGACACTCGTGGATCTCGTTTGTCAGCGAATTGTAGTTTCCATGTTTGCCTCCTTCTGATTATCAAGCAAATGTAATGATATTGCACTCTCCTTTTTTGCCAGTGCAATCCCTAGAATTGCGGTCAGGTTCAATGAATGAACTAGACAGGCAATGAAGCAAGCCCTTCATCTTGAAGGTTTAGGTTATCTCATTTGCAAGTTTCTGGGGAAATTCTCACGAATCTTATTTTACGTCATTGCAAGATTGTAAGTTTAATAATGTTAGCTATGCTTAGAATTTCAGTGATTGTCTTGTCTAGTTATCACTCCCTGTGATGCGCGATTAGAAGTGTTAGGTCAGTCAAGAGGCACCGCGTTCCTGACTGCTTACCCACAGGCCATACATCCGTGAAAGAGACAGGAGGCAAGTAGTGCTTGGCAAAGATTATTGCTAGTTGCTTTCCCACCCGTGTTAACCAGTAGTGCCATTGGTACAGCGAACTAATCATGTGTCCCCTGTGAAGCATTGATGAGCACAAGGTCCACCAAATTGCCATCTTGAAATTAGGTTCTCGCAAATTGCTAGAGCATCAAAACCACTTGTGTAAAACATATAGGAAGCAAAATATGAAGCAAAAAGAAACACTTTTTTTTTGCATTTCTGACTAAATTTTACATTTTCTTTTTTTACATTTCTGAGCAGTTTCTTGGATTAAACTAAGAGAAAGACAACGAGAATGAACAAGGAGTAATACAAGAGCTCCAACCTTGCTCTATACAGACTTACAAAAGCTAGTAGCTACATTAATCTATTCTGATTGGGGATAACTCCAACTCGAAGTCATGGCCTATCTGGATTGATGAATCAAGCGCTGGGTTTCAGACCTGTGTCCTTCTTTGGTGCCTCCACTTCCAACATAAAACCTGTAAAAATAGAGCAAAAACAAACTATCAGCCCCAGCATCCAAACTTCTCAATTTTCTACAAAGTAATCATTGCTAAATTTAACCCTATTCCATTTCACAACATTCTCAAGACATACCATTTTCAAGCATCCCATCGGAAGGTAAAGGAGAAAAACTTTCTTCGATGAAATCTGCAAATTGAGCTTCCAAACTAGTAAAATAATCACCAGCATCAAGATCAAATGTATCCGGTAACAAATCAGCTACATCGTTCCCATCAAATCCGAAATCATTTTCAGCATTGTCATAAAATCCATTCTCATCTTGATGCTGACTTAGCCAGTAATCCCTGAACCAGGTTGTCGTTGTAACCAATTGCCACCATTCAGGCGAGAAATCCTCAACTTGTCTGTAAGCAGCAGGAACAAAAAGAGGTGCATCTGGGTTCAGTGTTGATCTTCCTCCTGAAACTAGTGCCATCCTTTTCAAACCACAATCAAATCCTCCCATCCAAAATCTGCAGCTCTCTACTCCAAATTAAGATAAAAAAATGAGATTCAATTCAATGCAAGCTCTCAAATTATCCTATTGTAAGCAAGTTCTAACTTGTTATTAACACTAATCAACTCATTAACCAACTTCTTTTTCTATTTAAGAATCATTCAAAATTGTTTACTTATTGATAAGTTCAAATCATTCAAAATGCAAGCCAAGATTCAACATTTATACAGAAAATTTTCATAATCAATGATAACCCAGCAAAAAAAAAAAAAAAAGTTATCCAGCAGCAATGAACGAGTTAAAACCTTTACAATCCGCTCAGAATTAACAAAAACCATTATTAATCTGTTCTAGTAATTCAAGTCAAGCCAACGTTAAATTGACTAATTAACACCCAGCTCAATCAAGATTTATCAAAATTAGAAATGTTAATCACGCAATAAAACACTAATTAACAAGAAAAAAAATTCAAACTTTATAATCACATCACATCAATCAACCACAAGATCTTACAGATGAACCAGGCAAAGCTCTATTTGATTACCGAGGAAAATAAAAACTGTTTTTCCTCTACGGAAATTCAAAATCTTAAATTTCGAAAACCGATTAGCCTCTCATTTCCTTCTGTTTTACTTTATCCTTCATTTTCCTTCAGCTTTCTCAGCAAACAAACAAAAAATCACTATAGAAAGCAAAAAAAGAAGCGAATCAAAACAGATCCGGGTAATTAAAAGCCTGATTGTTTTTTTTTTTGTTCTTCTTACCTTAAGCGAGGACGAAGAAGAAAATATATGTTTCTCTTAAGGACCAAACAGCGAATGATACGGGTGTGTTAGGATGAAAACGCCAAATGAGTTGGTATTTATAGGGCGGGTGAGACCGAACCTGATTGGTGCGGGTCTTACGAGCCTTAGGTTCGGAATTACCGAATCAGCCTGTTGTTTTTTTATTATTTTGATTTGATTGGGTTTTAAGTTTTAACTGGACAGCATTGTTTTAAAATAGCCGGTTATTATCCGGTAATGGGTTGTACACACGGAGTTTCCAGGTGTTTGTTTTTGACCTTTGACTTTTAAAGATAAGGATGGTTCCTGTGGCAGCATCATCGAGCTTTGTATCACTCGTCCTGTAATTTGTTTTTATATTTTAAAAATATTTAAAAACAAATTAAAGTTTTTATTTTTTATTTTTTATTTTAAATTAATATTTTTTTATGTTTTAAATCATTATAATGGACTGATATTAAAAGTAATTTTTTAAAAAATATTTTTATATATTTTCAATAAAAAATATTTTAAAAAATAACTAATATCATATTTTCAAACATCCTTTAAATAAGTTAGAAAAAAAAAATTTGACTGCTAAGGTTGAAAGTTGTTTGTGATAAAGGAATTATTTGATTTTGTAGGAATTAAATCTTAAAGTCTTAATTAATAAATTGGATTTTATCAATATAATAATTATTTACTAATAAAAAATAATTTGGATAGTCCTAATGTAAGAAAATATGAGATGTATTTTTTTATTTGAAAATACAGTATATTATTTTTATATTTGTTTTTTTATTTTAAAACACTAATTAAATGCAATCCAGAGTTATTCAATAACAGTGTCTAATTATAAATCATAAGTAGGTTTGTTTTTATTTTTATTTTTTGTTTAAAAAATCCTTTTTTACATGTTTTTAGTTGAATTTTTTATGCATAAAATTTGGATTAAAATTACTATTAAATTAAATATCAATCTAGTGGGGGATGGAGAAAATAGCTAACAATAGTGGGGGATGGAGACAGGAGAGGAAAAGTCAAGGAAGTTAACAACACGGGAGGTAATTAAGGCCTTAAGTGTCAATCTAGTGGGACATGGAAACAATATATAGTATTTGTTTTGGGGTTAAGTGTAAATATTTATTTCTTTTCTTTTATTTGCCCATACTTTAGTATGTATATAAAAAAAACTGTGATAATAAAAAAAAAATAGTATGTATTTTGTGTTTTAAAATAGAATAAAAGTTGTCCAAACTATTTTTTGTATGAGTAAAATATTAAATTAATATTTCAAAATATTCTTCAATGTTTTAATATATTAATATAAAGAATATAAAAGAAATCTAAAGAATTTAGTATATTTTTCAATTAAAATACAAGGAAAAAAAGAAAGAATACATGAATCATGGACCCACCCATGTGGGCAATTATTGAGCTGCGATGAAAAAGCTACCTACTCAAAACGGCTGCGATGTAATTTTGAAATCATCAATGGCCAGGATCATGGAATTTGATGATGACGCGTCTTTGGAGGTGGGACCACATTAGGTAACCCAACACCCCGCTGGGCGCGTTTAACACGTGGCTTGCTGGTCGGTAAGATAAAAACATGATCTTACAATGACACCTTACAGATCCCGCCATGCCATCCAAAAGAGTGTCCTAATAATTAAATATATAAAAAATACATGTACTGTAAAAATTCATGTCTATCCAGATTCCACATCCTTTGTTTTTTTTTTCTTTTTTATCATTTGATTAAATCTTTTTTTTTTTACAATTTTCTCAATATATTTTTTTATATTTGTCTTGTACATTAAAATAAATGATTTTAAAAAAATTAATCTGATGATAGAATTCGGTAAATCAAAGGGAGATAATCCTCCTTGATTATCATATCATCTTCCCTTAAAATTCAAGCTTAAAGACATTAAACAAGTAATAAAAAAATATTGTGCTTTCGTGGCCTTTCCCTGTGTAAAAAACTTTGGCATTTTTTTTTAACCCGGCATCAAAGGGGAGAAACATGGTTTGATTTTGAAATAAATTAAAAATACATTATTTTTTAAAATACTAAAACAATAATACATTATATTAATTTTGGTCTAAACCGAATTAACCATGTTAAAACAATTCACATTAAATATATTATCATACTTGATCAGAAAAACAAAGTAATAGCTATGTTTTTGTTGCGAAAAGCCACGAAGACTCAACGATCATGATTACCACGTGCAGTATATGTTAAAACTTAATATTAATAAATACGAGTAATGACTTGATCTGTTCTTGCATAACAAAACAACTCTTTAACGTGTTATTATAGTTCTGATCAAGTTAATTTTATCGTTTCTAATATATTATTTTAGCAAAATTCCCAGCTTAAATTATCATAATTGATTATGTAATTTTTACATGGTTGTACATGCTGGCCATCAATAAATAGCATGATTTAAGAAATAATTATATAAAAAAATTAAAATTCTAAAATGTAACATCCATGCTTTACATCTATGATAAAAAAAAAAAATAGTTAACCCTGAGAGGTGTAGTTTAACTGGTTAGACCTTAAGTTTACTCACTAGAGATTACCAGTTCGAGTCTCACAAACCTCAGGGTCATTGGAGGCTTACATGGTCGTTAATCTCAGGGCCCATGGGATCAGTCGAGGTTGATACAAATTGACTCGAATACCCATGTTAATAAAAAAAATCAATAGTTACAACGGTGTGATGTATTATAATGTATCAAAAACTAAAAATACACCACGAGACAAACTTTTATTTTATTTTCTAATTATGCCTGTGATTCATAGTCAAGTCTTTGATGTGTGGATCCAGCTAACCTAACCTAATTAAGGTAATTTGTTTGCCACAGATACAAGAAATCAAGCATGTTCTTGTTTCCTGCTCATGAAATTCACACGCGCGCGCACGTAACAAAAAATCAAATCTAAGATCTGAGATTTTTTTTTGTCATAATTGTTATACTCCCTGATATTTAGTAATTTTTATTTTTTAAAGTGATTTTTAAATTATTTTTTGTTTTAAAAAATATTAAATTGATGTATTTTTAAGTTTTTTTTTATAGTTTTAATGTGCTATGTAAAAAATAAAAAATTATTTTAATATATTTTTAATTTTAAAATACTTTGCACCACTTTACCAAATACACATTTAAACCCCATTAAATTTTTTTTAATATATTTTTAATTAAAAACACAATATATTATTAAATACATACTTAAACCCTCATTTTAATAAATTAAGTCGAGAAATTCAAGATATGAAATATAACCTGCAATGAAATTTTAATTGAATATGATAAAATATTATATTGATAAAATTTTTTAATATAATAAAAAAATAATTAACCTGATAAATCATAAATTAATTCAACAATCCAAATCCTTTTTCAAAACCCAAACCCGTTCTCTAATGGAATTTGACAGCCAGACTTCTCATCATCGGAACCAAACCTTTTTCTAAGAGGTAAAATTAAAGCTTAGAATGTTTCTGGGCAAATAAAATGCAGATAGATTATTATCAAGTTTGGCCCATTATAAAAGGAGTCGAGGCCCATCATGCCTCCACTTGCATCATTGCTTCGCAACGAGGCTTTTCAGCTTCTTCTATGATATCCCAGTTGCCGCAGCAGCGATTTCACAAAAATGAGAACCAAGTTAAGAATTTGGTGGCCAAATCAACTAGCTTCATCTGAACCAGCAACACCTTTGAATAAGAATAATCTCTTGCTCGGTTGGTTTGCTTCTTGTTCTTCTGTTTCTGTTGATGTTGTAGTGGCCTTTGCTTGCAACGAAGCTTCATTTTCTCACTCCAATTCTACGCTCCAGGTAAAAAAGAAGTGATTTTGGTCTTTTTTCTCGGTATCTTTTTATGAAACACACGTTAAATTTTACTGGGTTTTGCTTCTTTTTTGTTTTCATTGTGGAACAATTTAAATAATGCTAGTTATCAACTTTTTGCCTAGGAAGTTATGGTTTAGGTTTGATTTTTTTCCAGTCAATGTAGTATTGAAAGCTGTTGTAATCCTACTAAAAGGTTAGATTTTAGTGGTAGCGAAGTGGGTTATGCGAAAGAAATTTAACTGGGTTGTTATTTATCTAAACAGGAGATTCTCCGCGGCGTAAATGGGAAAATGCCTGTGTTTTTACAGGAGAGAGCGGCCTTTTCGCTTTTGGGTCAGTGTGTTTTGTATGGAAGAGGTAATGGGAAAATGTCGAGGGATGGAATGGAAGGTGGTGATTGGAGGAATTCATTTACTGATGGTTTTGATTCGGTGATGAATAGCCGGGATCTGTCCGATGGAAAGGATGGAGGGAGTAGTTGTGGGTGCAATGAACTTGATGGGTCGCATGAACAATGCAGGAAAGAGTGTGTTGAAAACGGGCTTTGGATTCGGTTGGTGTATGATTCTTGTGAAGGATATGGTAAAGACGTTCACCGGGTTCCAAAACTGCATCACTTGCATTGGAATGGGCAGATAGTTTCTCATTGCAATGTTCACGTATGTAAGTCATGCTTACTTCTACTACGCGACATTCTGTTTTCGTCTGTAGTTGGTAGTGATGTTAATTGTCTCTTGTTTCTTATTGTTTGACCAAATTTAGGTTGTCGTTTATGAAATTCCTGTATATGGGGTGCACCATTTCTCACTGAATCTTTGGAAGTCTTCCAAGCCAGTGAAAGATCCTGTCAAGAAACCCAAGTGGGTTAATGAACTTGAGAAAAATCAGCCTCTATTGGACTTGGTAATCTAGTTACCAGATTCATTTTGTGAAAATGGTTCATTTGTGTGCTTCTTAAGTTGATTTCCATGTTTCATGAACAGGATACAGTCATTCTGGCTATCAACAGTGCTGCAGCTGCTAAATTAGCTCTTGAGACACGTGTAGGCTTTAAGAGATCTGTTTCTGGGTTTTTCATCATCATCAGCAGGTACTGTCTAGCAAACTTTGTTGCCCACCACCTCCCGCTCTGGTTGCATTTTTTTTATGGAGTTTGCTGTGTCTTTTCAGGTCTATTGCTTTCATGTGGCAAGTATTGGCCATTTTTGTGGCAACAATTTCCACTCTATTCTACATTGTTCTCCAGTTATTCCATAATTTTTCAAGTTTTGGATCAAAAACACGGATATACACTACATCAGCGAGGGTGTTCTGCACTACATGGACACAAATTCAAATCCGCTGTTGTCAGATTTTGTACTGGCCCATCGTTCTTCAAGATAATGGCCTTAGGTGATGGCAGAGTTCTTTAGTCATATTAAGTTTCAAATGCCATGACTCATAAGATTTTACCATTTTGTGAAATGGAATATGGTGTGACATTTTTTAGTTTAATACCAATTTTATCAATCACTATAGAATTGTAAGAATTATTTGCTTCTTTAATGGGAAATAAAAGTTGGATCTTCCTCCTCATGGCCTGATTTCATACACTCTTGAGTTGTCCTCTGCTTGACTTGCTTGTGGAATTTTAATGAACAAGTAACCTGTTGAACCTGCATGTAAAGTTTCTTTTCGAAACCGGGGCCGCAATTGATGCTCTTTACATCCGATATTCTGAACCTCCTGCTGTCATGAGTTTTTGGAACAAGTTTTATTATTCATTCCTCGTCATTCTGATTTTTTTAAAAATTTTACTCTGAAGGTCACAGTCATGCGTGGAATATAAGGAGAATGCTGTGTTACATAGGAATTCTATGTGGTCAAGTTTAGCTGTTGATCTTCTTTTGGGAAATTTGATGGGCTTGGCACTCTTAATTCATGCTGAATCTGTTTGCCAATGGATTTTGACCTTTGCCAATGTCATTACCAATGAGTTATTGCGCTCAGGTTCTGTGTGGTTGATGGGAGTGCCAGCAGGTTTCAAGTTGAATACAGAACTGGCAGGAGTTCTTGGCATGATTTCTCTTAATGCAATACAAATTTGGTCCACCCTTTGGATCTTTATTGGTTTTCTCTTCATTTATTTCATCAAAGGACTTGCTCTACTGGGGATTCTTTTTGGGGCAACTATTCCTGCTGCTTTGATCATAGATATGGTTTCCATAGCAACATTGCATGTGTCAACTCTTCATTGGGCAATCTCACTTTTGTATTCCTGGCAAATTCAGGCTTTAGCAGCTCTCTGGCGTCTTTTCAGGTAAAACTTGACCATCCCCTGAAGATTCTATCTGCAATTGTCAACCAAAAGTAGTTACTGTTAAATAAACCATTGTCTGTTTTCTGTAATTTGTGATGGCGCAACTTATGGGGCATGTCATGTGGTCGATAGCGAAGGTGCTCTGCATCCTTGATCTCCACATTCTCATGCGTGCACATTCCCATATGCAAGCAATTGATGTCTTTGTTATATATGTGATGTTACTGACCTTGGGTTTCAATGAAAGGCCGTTGATTAGCTTCCAATGCAAGAAAGATTCCAAGTTACATGTAACAAGAGTAGTAAATTTGAGATATGGTTAGTGGATGCTATATTTGATTGAAATAGATCATTCTAGATAACCTTGTTATCGTCCAATACTCTTTGCAACGGAACTGAGAAGGAAAATCTCGTTTATTTATCTGTGCTTCAGTGTTCGATTTAGATACTTTAATCAGTGGACTGTCATTGTAATTGATAATATGTCTATGGTTGTGCTGTTTCTTTGATTCATGTTGCTCACAGAGTTCCTCTAACTGTTGACAGGGGTCGAAAGTGGAATCCTTTGCGTCAGAGATTAGATAGCTATGACTACACTGTGAAGCAACATATTGTGGGTTCCCTTCTGTTCACTCCACTTCTCCTTCTGTTACCAACAACTTCTGTTTTCTACATGTTCTTCACCATTTTGAGCACAACCATTGCTCTTTCTTGTATATTGATTGAAGTCACAATATCCATGATTCATAGCACACCATATATTAAAATTTTCCTTTGGTTGATGAGACGGAGAAGATTTCCCTCTGGGATTTGGTTTGAAATTGCATCTTGTCAGAATGATTCTCTGGAGTTTGCACGTCATGACAAAGCATGTTCTTCCTCCAAGAAGTCTTATCGAAACAACGACAGAGGCGAAAACAGACCCAGCATTATGGTCTCATTTCTCCACAGCAACTTTTTGAGTATAGGTGAGTCAGTCTATTTTTCGTTCAATTGTTTTTACTATCACCTAATGCATGGTAGCAGCAGGGATGTCTTTGCATTTCCGGTTGTGGTAGGAGTAGATTGGCACGCTGAATATTTTGGGCTTATTTTGAGAGATGCGTGGTCATTCTATTCAAGACAGAGTTGCTCTCTCAGTAGTTAGTACTCTGCATGAGCTGTCTAGTAGCTGAACCAAGTTGGGGAAGTGGAAAATCAGTAAATAAGTCAGCAACGGTGTAATCTGCAATGACATGACCATGAATTTAGAACGTTATTCCTAATTCAGGCATGGATTTCTCCCAAGTACATCATTTAGCCTAAGATATTCCTGGAAAATTAGGTAACCATGTGAATTTCAATCACCATTCACTTCATTTTAGGTATCATCTACTCTTTTCCTCTCAGTTCTTTTCTTCCCACTTTTGAATATGCCTCGTTGTTTCTTCGCTTGCCAACAAATTCAGGTATTAATCTCCAGTTGAAGGGGGTGAACCTACAGATCTTAACATTTTACGAACTTGGTCATAAGTTTCAAGTAGAAACTACTTAACAAAAAAATTCCTCAGATGAAAATACATTCACCTGGCACTTTAATTCTTGGTGCCTTTGTTATGATTTATATCGGGCCAACTGTAATGAGAA